>Ga0208624_1000018_pt1 | contig 104352 bp, 82 predicted proteins | sample Knorr_S23_td_DCM_FD_185607 | JGI IMG/M metagenome (GOLD analysis project Ga0208624, IMG submission 185607) | Marine microbial communities from Southern Atlantic Ocean transect - Knorr_S23_td_DCM_ad_71m_LV_A (SPAdes) (version 2) | ecosystem: Environmental > Aquatic > Marine > Oceanic | place... | reverse complement strand
CTTAGTAGTAATCGTGTAGATAGTTTTATTCTTAATGTCGTTAGGCAAACTGAATGCACTGACGAACATTGCTAGAGCCAGCAATAAATAAGTGCTCGTGGAAATCACAAACCCCAGATAGAGCCGGGCTGGGTGATCATTCTGTACATCCAGAAACCAGCCAGCAAAAAGCAACAGGATCACAAACAAAGCAAAGATGATCAGCACTTTGTTGCGAATCGCTTCCTGAACGGCCAATCGAGTCATCCCCACGATACGTCGAATGGATGTTCGTGGAAAATCCTCAAGAACGGCTCGCTTTAGGCCACCGCCAACGATGGAGACTGCCTGCCGAGGTGTATTTCGAATGGCAGTGAAGGCAAATGCAATGACTGTCCAGGCAATAAAGATTACCAACGCCAATACAACAAAGCCACCTACGGCGTTCGCCAACCAATCGCTAAAAGTAACAAACTCACTGGGATCTACGACCATTTGTCTGTATTTCCGATACTACTCTGACTAAAATTCTAATGCGTTGTTCAAGGCAACCTTACGACTGATCTGCTGACTGGGCAGAAGCTTCCTGAACCTCTGGTTCACTATCCTGATCACGTTCGCGTTTGCGGTTGTATCCGGGACGAGCCTTACTATCTCTCACAATTCCTAAGAACAAATCTTCCAGCGTCGTGGTTGGATTCTCCATCGAAACCAGATCAGCCTGATCACCTTCGATGATTTTACGAATCTGTTGCTGAGCATCATCACTCAGACCTTTCGCCTGTATCTGAGTAATGTCGCGGACGCTTAATAGGTTTTCTACCGCACCCATCTCTTTCAATTCACCCTGATGTAGAATTGCGATCCGGTCACACACATCTTGCACATCAGCCAACAAGTGACTACACATCAGAATCGTCTTACCCTGATCACGCAACCGCACGATCAAGTCTTTCATTTCACGCGTTCCAATCGGGTCCAGGCCAGTGGTCGGTTCATCCAGGACAATCAGTTCCGGGTCGTTGATTAGAGCCTGAGCCAATCCAATACGACGCGTCATCCCTTTCGAATACTCTTTCAACTGACGACGCTTCGCCCACTCAATATCGATCAGTTTAATCAAGTCGCGAACACGCTGCTTTCGTCGTCCAGCCGACATATTGAATAGTCGTCCGTAAAAGTCCAGCGTCTCTTCCGCATTCAAGAACTTATACAAATAAGATTCTTCCGGCAGATATCCGATACGCTCATTCTTGGAAACATCAGAAGCATCTTTGTTAAAGACTAATGCCTGACCACTAGTTGGAAACAGTAATCCTAGAATGAGTTTTATCGTCGTCGACTTTCCAGATCCGTTGGGCCCCAACAAGCCAAAGATCTCACCACGACGAACTTCCAGGTCGAGTGACTCCAGAGCGTTCACTTTTGGTCGCCCCCAAAAGTCTTTATAGACCTTACTGAGGTTGCGAGTTTCTATGATGACATCCTTTTTGTCGTCAACTGTAGTGGACATCGAATACCTTTCTGGAGACAGACTCTGCTTGGTCTAATTCAAAGCTGTATACAATGGAAAATAAACCGTATGGCTAATTAGTTTGATACGTAAATCTCTCAATGGAGGTTCGCTCTATTCAGCGAACAATTCCATCCGTACCAACACCCTCAATAGATTGTTAAAAAACCTATTGGAATGGTCTTAAAGTATGCGGCTTGAACACTATAAATAAGGGATAGGAATGCTATCAAAACGGAGATAATTAGCTTGTTATTAACACCTTATTAGGGTCATACAGGTTATATCAATTGATAGGCAGCTTTGAAGCTTTGCCAGTTGCATTTCCCCCCTGTTACTTTGACAACTGTCAAACCAATGCCAACGAACACTTCCATTCAATCTTATGCTGATGCTCAGGTATTCCTGTTCAGTCGATTTAATCTGGAACGGACGATGGTGGAACCATCACCCGATACATTTAAGCTCGAGCGAATGCGGCAACTTGCCGGGCTGTTGGGTAACCCACAATCACAAATTCCAACGATCCATATTGCAGGTACCAAAGGCAAAGGTTCAGTTTCCTCGATGCTGAGTCAAATTCTGACAGAAGCAGGATACACCACTGGCCTATTTACATCACCTCACCTCGAGCATCTGGGCCAACGATTTTGTATCAATGGCATTGCCAGCAGTGAACAGGAAATTGTTGACATCCTAAAACAAATCGTTCCAGCAGTCGAAGAGATGGATCGACGCGATGTTGAAAATCCTGACATCGATCTCAAGCCTACTTTTTTTGAGATCACGACTGCCTTCGCATTTTTATATTTCCTCAAACACCATGTCGATATCGCTGTTATTGAAGTGGGATTAGGCGGTCGACTTGATAGTACCAATATTTGTGAACCTATCCTTACGGCCATTACCAATATTGGTTTGGACCATACCGAGATTCTCGGAGACACCCTCGAATTGATCGCTGGCGAAAAAGCGGGCATTATCAAAGCCAATATCCCGGTTGTTAACGGATGTGATCTACCAGGTCCACGAGAGGTCATTGAACGTGTTGCTGCAAATCATACAGCGCCGTTGCTGAATGTTGCCAATGAAATCACATATGAAGAAGCAACATCCTCATCCATGTATCCCCAACTTTCCTCAGTACGAATCAACGATCAATTACAATGGTCCGATCTAACCATCGGACTCCCAGGCATCCATCAAATCAATAATGCCGCTGTCTGCCTGGGGCTAGTGCACGAGTTAATTAAACAAGACTATGCCCTAAGTCCAATCGCGGTCCGAGAGGGGCTAAGCAAGGTAAAGTGCCATGGCCGTTTGGAATTATTCAAAGGCCAACCCAACATTCTTCTGGATGTTGCCCACAACCCAAACTCCATCCATGCACTGGTCGAGTTTCTCAACAGTCACTTTGCCAACAAGAAACTACATCTCATTCTTAGTTGTAGTCGGGATAAGCAATACGATGAAATTGGAGAGATTTTAGCTCCGCACTTCCATAGTCTGACGCTCACCAAGTATCAAAACAATCCTCGGTCAGTTGAGCCTCAAACTTTATTTGATGCAATCGTCAGCAGTTGTAATAAACTGGCTACTCGAACCCAAATCATCGACAGCCCTCTTGAAGCATTACAACAAGTGCGTCAGCAAGCAGCACCGGACGATCTCATCGTAGTCACTGGTTCGTTCTATCTCATCGCAGAATTAAGACCGCTGGTCCTAGCCGACCTCAAGAAAAATAGTTCTTAAGCCAGAATCGGTTTAATGACTTCACCAGCCACGTCTGTTAAGCGGAAGTCACGTCCTTGATATGGAAACGTTAATCGTTCGTGATCCAGCCCAAGCTGGTGCAACATGGTGGCATGCAGATCATTAATATGTACGACGTCTTCGACTGCATTGTAACCTAGCTCGTCTGTCGAGCCGTGGGTGATGCCTCCGCGGACCCCTCCCCCGGCCAAAAACATACTGAAAGCACGCATGTGATGATCCCGACCGACGGCACCTTTATTGGTTTGTGCCATGGGGGTACGACCGAATTCACCGCCAAACACAATCAAGGTATCCTTCAACATATCCCTCTGTTTGAGATCTTTGATTAACGCCGCCGTTGGTTGATCACACAACCCACTACAGATACCCATATATCGCACCAGATCGTTGTGATGATCCCAACCTCGATGGTATAGGTGAATAAATCGCACTCCACTCTCCGCCAATCGGCGGGCAAGTAAACAGTTGTAAGCAAAGGAACCATCCGGTCCACTTACCCCATAAAGATCCAGCGTATTCTGAGTTTCCTGACTAATATCCATTAATTCAGGAACCGACTGCTGCATTCTAAATGCCAGTTCATATTGTTGGATGCGTGTACGAATCTCTGGATTGTCGACTAGATTATCTCGATTTCCATTGAGTTCGTTGATCACCTCGATCACATGCTTCTGCTGAGACGACGCCACTCCTAACGGATTCCGTACGTAATGAACCGGATCCCCTGAGGAATTGAATTGAGTCCCCTGAAAACGCCCTGGAAGAAATCCACTATGCCATTGTCGAGTGGCAATCGGCTGAGGATTTCGACCTCCTTTACTGGTCAGGACAACAAAACCCGGAAGATTGGCTGACTCACTTCCCAATCCGTACGTTATCCAGGACCCCATACTCGGACGACCAGAAATCGATGTCCCTGTATTCATTACTGTATGAGCAGGATCATGATTAATCTGGTCCGTGTGCAGACTATTGATGATACAAATCTCATCTGCCACTGAACCGATGTGAGGGAAAATCTCTGTGATTTGCTGTCCAGACTCACCAAAGCGTTTGAAGGGAATCATCGGAGCCTGACAAACTAGTTTTTTACCCTGCAATTGAGCGATGGGCTGATTCGACGTATAGGAAGTCGGCATCGGTTGCCCATGCATTTCAGCTAGCTTGGGCTTGTAGTCGAAAGATTCTAAATGCGAAGGGCCACCTGCCATACATAGGAAGATGACACGTTTCGCTCGGGCCGGTAAATGAGGCGTTGATGCTGCCCCTGGTGACAAACCAACAGACTTGCCTTGTCCCTGTGCCTCTTCACCTAGCAAGCCTGCTAAGGCCGCCATCCCCAAGCCCCCGGAAGTACGTCCCATAAACGCTCGGCGAGTTAAATCGATGATAGGTTGTGTATGCTGCATCCTATGATCACCTTAGTTTCTGAATATCGCTTCGTTGACATTGAGCAAAACACGGCTAACCATCGCCCACGCCGACGCTTCGCTGATATCAATTCCGGCTTCCAATTGAAAATCTCCGACCTCTTGCAACTCAGTGGCTGACTTCAAATCCATGGTGTATTGCGTTTTACACTGAGCCAGTAATTCTGCCACCTGTGGCAGGTCTGCCGCTGTGGGATACCGAGATAACACGGTCATAAACAACCAGTTAATTCGTTCTACATCCGTATCGCCTCCTTCCTTGAGGACTCGCTGAGCCAAAGCACGAGCCGCTTCAACATAGGTAGGATCATTGAGTAACGCCAATGCTGCAGAGGGCGTATTCGATACGGAACGCTGAGCAGTACATTCCTCTCGAGTCGGGGCATCAAACGCTAACATCGAAGGATGGACAAACGTACGTTGCCAGTGTGTATAAAGCCCCCGGCGATACTGCTGAGAACCACGATCCGCTTTCCAGCTTCGTGTCGGGAAATTCAAGTACTGCCAATAGCCGGCCGGTTGATAGGGAAAAGCACTGGGACCTCCCACCGTCTTATCTAATAATCCGGAAGTAAACAGTGCCGTATCCCGAATAAACTCAGCATCCAACCGCCAACGTAACTGTCGAGCAAAATATACATTTTCAGGGTCGAGTGACGCGGCCTGTTCGGTCACAAGCGAACTTTGTTGATAAGCATGAGAGGAAACGATGAACTTAATCAAACCTTTGACATCCCAACCAGAATCGATAAATCGAACGGCCAGATAATCCAGTAGTTCCGGATGAGTTGGAGCTTCTCCCTGAGCCCCGAAGTCATCAAGTCGAGGTGATATCCCCCGTCCAAAGAGCATTTTCCAAATCCGATTAACGAACACTCGGCTAGTTAGAGGATTGTCCTTGGCAACAATCCAACGAGCCAAATCCAATCTGTCTAATCGGTCCATACTTTCTTGCGATGGCGATCCCAAATGACTCAAGGCCGTGGGATATGCCGGGGTCACCACCGCCCCTGTTTTATTCAACCAATCTCCCCGAGGTAAAATTCGTATTTCCTTCGGAGCAACGCTCTTGGTAATCATCGTGCGAACAAACTGCTTTTCAATCTCAGTTTTCGCCTTCGTCAGAGATTCAATTTTTCCCGCTTCCCCTGATTCAGTCGCCTGTTTCAACTCAGCATCCAACCTGGCCAATTCGGCCCGTTGGGGTAGCGTTGGAACATGAATTTCAGGTTCACGGCGGCCGCCAGTGTATTGCCCAACTTCCTGAATATCAGCGAAGAAGGCTCCGAAACTATAAAAGTCCCGAGCAGTAAACGGATCATACTTATGGTCATGACATTCTGCACAACCTAATGTGATTCCCAACCAGGCTCCTGATGTGGTACGAATTCGGTCAGCAGCATATTTCACGATGTACTCACCGGGCTGGGCTCCACCCTCTTCTGTTGTCTTATTCAACCGGTTATAACCCGTTGCGATAATTTGCCACTGTGTTGGTTCATCCAATAGGTCACCTGCCAGCTGTTCGATCGTGAATTGATCGAAAGGCATGTTGCTGTTGAACGACTGGATCACGTAGTCACGATAAGGTGATATGTGAACGGTGACGTCACTGTGATAACCTCCGGAATCGGCATATCGTACGAGGTCCAGCCAATATTGCGCCATCCGCTCACCGTAGCTTGAAGAAGCTAGAAACGCCTCGATCATCGATTCATAGGACTGCCCCTGACTAACAAAGGCTGTCACTTCTTCCAGCGTTGGGGGAATTCCTCTTAAATCAAAGCTGAGACGACGAATTAACGTGACCTTATCAGCGGCTTCACTTTGAGTAATCTCTATGCCACTTTGCATTAACTGGGCTACCAAAAAACGATCAATGTCATTGCTTAATTGACCCTCGGTGATCTTCGGCACGTCCGGCTTGCGAAGCGTTTTGAATGCCCAGTGCGAGTCCCAATTCGCACCTTCTTTGATCCATTGTCGTAAGGTGGCCTTTTGTTGGTCCGTGAGAGGCTTTTGGAATTGTGGAGGCGGCATTTGCAATTCCGCATCCTCTTCTTGAATTCGCGTTAACAGGAGACTGTCAGATGGCCGAGTCCCGTGAATCACAAAACTTCCATCCCGATCCGCTTTAGCGGCTGCCTCTAAATCGAGTCGCAAGTCTGCCTGACGCTGCTCCGCATCTGGACCATGGCAAGCAAAACAGTGATTTGCCAGAATGGGAAGCACATCCCGATTGAACGAAACGGCTTTCTCTCCGGCCCAAACAGAACCGGGCACACTAAGGCTGAAACCTAACCACAGTATCATTAGCCGCATCTACTTTTTACTCCCTTTAAACGGGCTTAGAAAACCGATACCGTCAGCTATTTGGTGCGTAACGGAAGGTGCACCAAGCAAAAAATCAGAGACCACAATCAAGTATACTTCTTTGAAACTCCGTATCACTTGAGATTCAATTTTAACGCATTCGGTCCTCACAAGGCACTCAACGTTCCGAAGCGAAAGACTGTTTTAAATCCATTGGCAATCGATTGGGCAAAGGCTTTTCTTCGGGAGGTAGAAATCCGGCCGCGCGTTTTGCCTGAATGATCTGCAGGCCTTTGAGAAAGGTCTGACGATCAAGTTCCTCAAAGTCATGAATCCTGACTCCGATGTAAATTTGAGTCTCGCCTTTTTGTGAAACAAATGCTCGATGGTTGAGTAAAGGACCAACACCAACGATCGGAATGAGGCCGGGCAGGCCTCGCTGTATCATCCCTTCCGCTCCGTAGTGCACATTACCCAACAGAACAAAGCCACCGTCGGGTACATTAACCGTTGTTCCAACAGATGTTGCCTGACCTGTAGGTAAAATGATGACTTGGGCATCAGCCTGTTGAGCAAAACAAGCCAGAAGGATTCCGAGAATCAGAATCTTATTTCGCATCGGCTGGCTTCGCTTCTAACCGACAAATCTGAGCTGCACCATTAGAGCTGGCAAGTGCGACCTGAACTCCATCAGGATGCATCGCTAATTCACGAGCCACATCACTCACTTTGAGACGATGGAAATCTTTATCTTCCGTTGGATTAATAAAGACCAAATGAGCTCCTGCTGAACCGCCCACGCCTACGACCAGATAACCGTCCTCGTGTTGGTACAACTGCCAGGCAATCGCTTGCAAGCCATCAATGGACCATGATTTTCCAGCTTCCTTGGACTCCAAATCAAAGGAAATCACCAACGGTGTCTGAACGGCACCAAGTGGGTTAGTACCCTTGTGCAAACCACACGCGAATAACGTCTTTTGATCCGGACTCAACGCCATCCCTCGAATGCCGCCGTAACTAACCTGCTGGCCACCGTTGTAAGTATGCAGTGCCTTGCCGTCGTAAGCCGAAGTCTCTTTCCCCTCAGCAACGTTCCATCGCTTAATTTGTCCGGTTAGGTCTCCACTAAGTAGCGTACCATCTGTTGGATGCCACAGTAGGCTGTAGATGTCCCGTTCGTGGCCTACCAATTCCTTGGTGAGCTTGCCTGATTCCATATCCCAAATTTTGACAATCCGATCGTTACCGCCTGAAGCGAGTAATTTTCCATCGGGGCTGAGACTGATCGCTCGGATCCAGCCTTTATGAGCTACGATCTCACGAACCGGTTTAGGTTCATCTCGTTCATCCTCTACATCCCAAAAGAACAGACGATCATCGTACCCACTACTGACGACTGTCTTTCCATCAAGAGAAAACTCCAGACCACGGACCCATGAATTATGGGCCTTATAGACCTTCATGGAATCATCAGCCAGCGTCCAGCGAATCACAGAGAAATCCTGCGAAGCTGCAAACAGATAACGCCCTGTTGGGTCAAACCGACAGGAGACAAGCGGCTTCTCATACTTCAATGTCTTCGAAAGATGAGTCGCTTTCGGATCTGTTTTGGCTACTGGATAGGTCATTAGATCAACAATTCCTCAATCGGAGCGTAAGCAGGGTCAGCGACGGGAATATCCTGTCCACCGATGTTAAAGTGCCCTAAAGAATCGACACCCACGGCTCGGAGATAAGTGTGGAATAAGTGACCATGATCAACTTCACGATCTTCAATCTGAACACCATCTGCCCCTGTCGCACCGATCACAGCGCCTCGCTGAATCCCGGCTCCACCCAAACAAATGGACCAGGATGATCCCCAGTGGTCGCGACCAAAGCGTTGATTAATCCGAGGTGTACGTCCAAATTCACTGAGAACGACAATCAACGTACTTTCCAGCATCCCACGATCTGCGATGTCCTGAACAAACGTACCAAAGGCACGGTCAAATTCACCCAGTTGTTCGAAGTGGAAATTGAAATTCTCATTATGAGTATCGTAATTTGAATGAGTGACCTGAACCATGGTCACTCCGTTTTCCAACAGACGACGAGCTAACAAAGTGTGTTGCCCTAACTGATGGTCACCGTACCGTTCATGGTCCTTTTGAGGTTCTTTCGAAATATCGAATACATCCCGACGAGCCATCAATTGCTGAGCCTGCTCATAGCTTTGTGTATATGCGTCCGTCTGAGCACTACGACGACGAAGGGAAAAGTCGTCATTCGCCAATTTACGGAAGTCATTACGTAGCATGTCACGCTTTTCATCGATGGTATTAGGTCGAGCAGAATTGGCCGGTGGCTTACCACTGGCAATTCGAATACTAGCAAACGCCGGACCAAGGTAAGCCGCGTCGTTGCTACGACCACCGGTACTGCTGGAAACCTGAATGTATCCAGGTAAAGCGTTCTTATCCCCGTCCAATGCTTTAGCCATGACGGATCCGATTTGCGGAAATTCCTGAGCCGGCGTCTGACGACGACCGGTGAACATCATGTAACGACCCTTACCATGATCGTTCTCTTTGGTATTAATACTTCGTACTAACGCCAGATGATGCATTTGTTTCGCAGTGATTGGCAACAGCTCTGAAATGTGGACTCCAGGAACAGAGGTAGGGATCGCTCGGAAAGGGCCACCCGTATCCTGACCAGGCTTAGGGTCCCAACTCTCCAGCTGACTCAAGCCACCAGCCATGTTAAACACGACCACACGCTTTTGCTGACTTGATAGTTGCTTAGCAATCAATGGATTGGTGAAAGCTCCCAATCCCCCTACAACCGAGGAGGCAGCGCCTGCAGCTCCCAGCATACCGCCAAGGAATCCTCGACGCGCCATGCCATGTTCGGCAGATTTACATGAGTAGTTACATTTCATTTTCGTTTTCCCTTCAAAAATGACTAAGTCCTAGTGATTAAACCGGAACTCAGCTGATGCCAGTAGTGCCCATACCATGTCCTGTAACGCCTGTGATTTCTGATCTCCTACCGATTCCAGGAACTCCTGGACTCGTTGAATTTCAGCTCCGCTAGGTTTACGGGAAAGCACACTGATATATAAATCTTCTGCTATTTGTGCAGAGTCTTCAAGTTTTAATAAACCGCCGACAAGATAACTGTTGGATGCCACCCAGCCAGTAACTCGCGAGCCATTGGTAATGTAAAGTGCCTGATCAATGGTAGAGAAGAAATCCGTTTGCACTTGCCCGGCACCGGCGCCGTACAAAGTAACGAATTCATTACGGATCGCCGCTATCTTCGCCTCCACGCCTTCACTGATTTCACGCTCTCGCTGAATCATGGTGGCACTATCATTCTTATCGGCATCTGTAAGTGGCTTTGCTTTATCTAATTCCGCTATCACTCCTCGGCGATAAACAGCAGTGACGCCCAGCGATTCCATCATCGCATTCGCTAATTGCTCCGGTGATAAGGCTCGTAGATCACTTACAACAAAGTGATTCACTAGTTGACGCGAGAGCTTTTCTGTCGAATCCTCATACTGACGGGAGAGATCGATCGCCGTTTGCGTTGCAGTATTTAGTGAAGTCGTTAGCTGTTGATAAGCGGTCTGCGCAACGGCCAGTTGATTCGCCATCGCTTCCTTCTTTTCAATCGCGACGTTTGCCTTCTCCGTCTTGGAAGCGACGTCCTCGGTTGCCTGACGCACTTGCTGGTCAAGTGCACTTAATTCAGCCTTTAATTTTTCCTGACTGCCTGCCAATTGTTGCTGAGTTGCCAGCACTTGAGGATCTTTCGCAATCGTCACGGTCGCCGTGGTTGTAGACTCCACCACTGCTGCCAGCAATTGGATCGCTTCAGATTTTCTGGTTCGGACATTCGTGACTTTCGTCAATTCAGCTTGAGCCGCCTGTCTAAAATTCACGGCAGCTTCCATTTCAGATTGAGCTTGAGCCACTTGTGTTTTTAACGCTGCTACACCGACTTCAGCTGTAGCAACTTCACCAGTTATTGATTTAACTTTTTGTTGAGCTGCAGCTACCTCCAGTCGGAGATCGGCGTTTGACTTAATTTTGCCAAATTCATATTCCTGAGTTTCATATGCCGCTACAAGCGTCTGTAATCGTTCAAATTCATTGCGCAATGACTGGACTTCTGTTTCCAAGGCAAAGATTTCTGCCTTGGCAGGCTTCCAGGCAGTCCAGGCATTATCCAGCGTAACCTGCAAAGGAGCTAACGCTTCCAATTCTTTCTGGCCCTGAGCCTCAGCTTTTGTTTTCGCGTCGGTTTGTTTCTTTATCTCGGCCAGAGAAGCATCTAACTTGGCTTTGAATTTAGCCGCCGCATCTTTGGCCACTGCATCCTCAGGCAAACTTTCTAGCACTTTGGCGATACTCGCGTGAGCTGCTGCATAAGCATCCCGTAACGGTACTTGCTTATCTGTTGCTGTTTGAGCGGCAAAAACCGCACCGTCCTGTGCTAGGTACTTATCAAGCTGGGCTGCTGCAGCGGCGTCAGCAGCAAGGTAGGCCTTACTTAATTCAGCATGCTTTAATCGCAACGCCTTTAACTCTTCAAGCTTGGATTCCCATTGGTCCAATGCTTCATAAGCCTTTTCATCTGTTTGCTCACGCAGTTGTCCAATCTTATCGATTTGAATCTGAAGCTGCTCCGGGTCACTCTGCAAAGCCGTCCCCAAGTCGAAACTCCGTTGATAAGTTTTGGACAAAGCAATCTCTTTAAGAAACTGCTTCACATCAAAATCCATATCCACGATGGCTTGTTGGAGCACTGACATCAACGCTGGGTTGGACGGTGGATTCGCTGGGTGATCCAAGTCAACCGGCATCACCAACGCTCGACCGTTCATCATGCCCCATAATCTGTTGGCAATGTTTCTGTTAAAGGCAATGTTCTTTCCATTAGTGGCAAGGTCGGCCAATTGCTGACGACGGCTATAGGTTGGCTCACTGACTCGGTCGCCATTAGGACGAGTTTTGTATTCTTCCAGTTTCTGGAAATAAGGCTCAATCACCGGATTGTCACCCGGAAGATGAGGGCCTGTTTCACCAGCTTCCTGTGTAAAGACACTCTTGAAACTGACATTACCCACGCTCTTCTCGGCAAAGTAATTCTGCTTTGCCTTATTAGTAAAGAGCTGGCTACGATTAAGGAAAGCAAACAATCCGTAGTAATCTTCCTGATAGTAGGTATCGATTAACGGATGATTGTGACACTGTGCACATTGCATATCACGTCCCAGAAAGATGCGCCCGACATCCCGAGTCAAACGGTTGGTCTCACCCGTCCGATCCAGATAAAATTTGGCTGCCACTCGCATCTCCGGATCAGTTCCACCAGCAGAGAGGATCTCTCGAGCTAAAACGTTGTAAGGCTTGTTGTTAGCAAACGATTCGTAAAGATACTTTCGCCAAACTGGTGATTTAATGGCAGAATCACTGGTTCGCTCCATCAACATCACATCAAAGGCGGTCGCCAAGTGGTGATTCAAACGCGGATCGTTGATAAGCCGCTCGACTAACTGCGCCCGACGATCTTCCGATTCATCATTAAGAAACTGCTTCGCCTCTTCCAAAGTGGGGACGGTCCCTAGTAAGTCCAGATAGAGTCGACGCATAAATTCTGAATCACTTGCAAGCAATTGCGTAGACACAGGCTGCTGATCTGCGACCGCAGCATCAATCCGCTGATGCAGCGGTTGTTGAGCTTCAAGTTTCGGACTGTTGACGAAAAACAGACCAGCCAGAATTACGGAAAATGTGATGGATGGTTTCATAATTATCTCTGATTGATTTCAGGTCACTCACAGGAGGATGAACCCGAGAACAATGGTTTCGATTATTATCCTTTTGCCAACGAAAGGTGGGCTTGGGTGTTGGCTCAGAGTTGCGTGTGACTACCTTCCATGGTCTGCCTTAACGACTTCTTTATTTTAATTTAGGGGGTTTAAACCGGTCAAACTCGATTACACCCAAAAAACTTGGGATTTAGGGAACCAGCACCCCTAAATTAACTATAAAACGGCGGTTGATGCATACATGGAGCAAAGCTCGGGATTGCATAACCCGATTCTGTCCACTGGGCTAATCAGGTTCCGTATTTGTTGTTCAAACAAAACCGGCTCAGTCCAATCGCCTGATGCTTCGATTCTGCACGCCAACTCAAATCCCTGCTCTATTAAATCTACCATTTGAGGATCGTCAGAGAGGAATATTCCGGGAACCGTTCGATTCGCCTGGGATTCCATTCTCTGGGTTTCATAGTTGTGGGCAGCCGTGAAATACAGCATGCAATAGGCTTCAAAATGACGCTTACTGGGCATCAACTTATAGCAGCCGGAAATGAGGCGATCGATGAAATGCAGTTCCTTATACACGTCACTTGCATAAGCTGACACATCCGCGGATGTATCTTGTGAGTAAAGGAAGATTTCCGCCAAACGCTCCACTCCACTCAATGAATGCGCAATTCCCGTGCTATGTAACGGATCCACAAATCCAATCGTATTCGGTAACGCTACCCAATTCGGCCCACACCCCTGCCTTGCCTGACGTTGCATTCGTCCCGAAACACGCAATTCGGGAGTGGCTGCAGAGGGAATGGACTCTTGTAGCAAAGTTGCCATCGCAGGATACGTGTTAAGCATCTCTTCCCAGTCACCCTCGTTCCGACGATTCAAATCGGTAACCAAACCTAAACTGGAAATCCCATTTTCAAATCGTAGACTCCATAACCACTGGGCGTTGAACATATGATGCTGAGCTGCATCATCCGATGGAAAAGGAAAGTCTGAAGTATCCATGCCGGCGTCGGTGAGTAAGTCGTCATAACGAGGGACATTTCTAAAGTGCCCATAGCAGGCTGATGTATTTGTTACAAAAGGAGCTTCCGTTCGGCGTGGGCTTCCAGTCAATCGACTCATAACTTCGCCTGCTCCGGAAGCGTCAATAATCCAGTCAAATTGCCGAAGACGGCCAGTGGAGTTAAGTCGAACCTCCCAATGTCCAGCGGGGTTGTACTTGGCGTTAGTCAAAGCAGCGTCTGACATACAAGCCACACCATTGCTTGCGGCGTAGGCGAACAAAAAGGCATCAACGTCTTGGCGGTACCAATGAGTATCTGCTGTTTCTCTAGACTGACTTGCGGCGACAAGTAATTCAAAGTCGTGTGAGGGAGTAATCTGAATCTGGCTTCCCGGTTCATGAAAGAAGTAACTAAAACCACGTTTCACTCCACAACTAATCTGTGGATAGTGCCTGCTCCATAACCCATATTTAGTCAACGGGTCCAACTCTTGAAGATCAAACCGTTGTACCAGTGACTTGAGAATAAATCCCGCGGTCGGTGTCGAGGACTCTCCAATAGCAAAACGAGGATGGCGTTCGCGGTTAATCAGCGTAACGGGAAATCCAGATTTGGCCAGAATCGTGGCAAGCAGTGAACCACTGAATCCGCCTCCAATGACTAGAAACGATTGCTCTTTATCAACAGCTGTCACACTGCACCTCCGGAAGTACCCGTTGCTGATCGTTCATGCCGGCAATCCGCTTAAGCCGTTGCTGCCTACAACATGCTGCGCCCAACCATTGCTCGCTATCCCATAAATCCATGAAGACGCGGCCCCGTTTCATCTGCAGCCCAATCGCCAGAACTTGCTCCAAGCTGGTGATTTCGGGAGGCATAAATTTGCCGGAATTCCGTAGCTGATCCATCACGCCGTTTCCCGAACGCATGGGCACCATGGAACAACACTCAACTCCGCAATCGAAGGCAAACTTCATTGACTCGACCGCCCAGTGGACTCCTTCACTCTCACTCAACGAAGGGGGTTTCACTAAGATAAAAGTCCTGACTCGGATACCGTTCGCAACTAAACTTTCAACGGCGTGCTGATACTGAGCAAGCGTCATTTGCTTGTTTAGCCAGGGCAGGATCTCGGGATGGATGGTTTCCAACCCCACCGCAACTTCCAATTGCCCGACAAGGCCCTGCTGAAACTCGAACACGGGCGATCCACAAAATGCCGGGTGATTCTCCACAACTACCGTTTCAAATTGCCGAACTAGTTCCTGAATTGCCGGCCAGTCCTCACGTGGCACAGAACGAGCATCAAAAAAATTGCTGCTGTTATAAAGTTTGATAGTGGAAATACCGGCGGAATGAGGGTCGTGCCAGTCAACATTCAGATCGTCAAAAGCAAATTGAATTTGTTCAACAAGGGCACCAACAGGAGTTTTTTGATCCAGCGTATTTTTCCAAAGATCACACATCGTACACTGAAACGGGCATTCACAACCGGTCAGAAACAATGTCAATACCTGGTTTAATTCACCAAGACTGTTGCATTCAGATTCCACCATCCAGGCATATGGTCGATCCTCCCTGACCCGATTCTTAGCGGGGCGATGGGCTTTGATCTGCTCGGAATTGAAAACTGGCAAATCCATTTAGAAGATTTCAGCAAAGGCATCCCGGTAAGCTTGATCCGAATCGGGAAACGTCCTTAGGAAAATGTCTTCCGATGCCGCACCGTGCTGGAAACGTCGCTTTTCAAAAATCGGCATGGTGACACCGGTCACGGCTTCTACACCCCGGCGAACAATTTCGCCCTTGAGCTCATATAACCTCTCATGATCCCAGTCAGTGAGTTCGATAAAAGGGATTCCTTCTGCCACATTGATCACCGAGGGTAGCGCGAACGGGCTAAATCCACGAAATCCCAAAGTTGCTGCTGGTGCATACGTCCGAACGTGTCCGCGGCTTTGGCCACCCGAGTAGGTTAGAGAATGCTTGATTGACTCTACTCCCCAACCTTCCTGATAGAGCATTAAATTATTTAAGACACTAACAATCGTCAGTTCAGGATTATCTTCAATGGGATAGTCTTTCAGGTTTTCATCACCACCATCACCATCAATCAGATAAATCCAGTCTGGATATAACTCTCTGATCTTCTTTAGTAGAGCGTGGGCCATCGTAGCCGACTGCACATCCAGCGGCTTGTAGTCTTCAATGACTTTAATCGTCTCTTTGAAGTTGACGTCCTCCTGAGCCACATCCACTACTTCAAGAAACAAGCTCATGTCCGTCTCGTCGACAAACTGTTTGGCCTGGCTAGCATCGGCTGATGTGCCGGCAACATTGAGTGTGAATGCCTTCAGGCGATTGGGGGCCTGTCCACGCTGAAGTAGCAGGTGCCGGAGGACGATGAGAACTGCACCGCTATCAATCCCTCCAGAAAAAAGTACTCCTAACGGCGCGTCTTCGTTGACGGTATCAAGCCATTTATCCATTTCCTCAGTAAGCTGACGGATGTAACGCTCGCCGATTTCATCCAAATCGGTCCCCAGAACATTGCGTTCAGGAGTGAAGAATCGAGTGTTAACAGGATTAGGGTCCGGACAGCCGATTAGGGCAATTTCAACGACATAATGGGCGGGTACCATACGTGTGTAGGAGGGGTGAAACTGATCTTCCAGACCCTCTTCTGCAAGCGCCGCTCGCAATTGCTCCATTCGTTCCGCGACGATCAGGCAGGGACCTTCGGCTCGTTTTGCCAAAAAGTATCGCATGGGGCGGCCGATCGACCTTGCCATGCGTACGATATTCCCTCGCTTTTGCATAATCGCAAACTGACCATCTATTTCCCCCACCTGCTCAGCATCACCGGAAGCAACACGTTCGGCAGCATCTTCATAAGACATATTGAGCAACACATTTTCCGTGGGATCCATCAAATCCACGACTCGTTCTACATACCGATGTTGATGCACAGTGATACTCCTTTTGGAAGAATTTCCCTTATTTCATGCTTCGTATTCTAACGCAATCAAAAGAGTTTGTGGTTTCTTAGATTTCTTTCAAGATTTCAGGGCGCCCTTTGGCACTTTAGCGCAACTAGGTAAGTGAGCCCCCAATTCTTGGTTAAGAACCTCTAACAAATAAAAGGAGTTATTCTCATGGCGTCAATCTCCCGAATGCCAAGACGATATGCAGGACGCGCTTTTCAAATTGCTGAACAGATTCGTACAGGTTCCCGCGTGACCGCGGACGATCTGGCTCAAAAGTTCAATGTCAGTAAGCGGACCATCTATCGTGATCTTGATTTATTACGTAAATCAGGAATATCTGTTCAATTTGATAACCTCGCAGATAGTTACTGTATCGTGGGCGAACGATCTTTGGCAGGCAGTGGTGAACTTCAGATCCGACGCAGATGCAACATAAACCACCTGCGTGACCTGATACTCGCCACTCGCTGCTCTCCCTGGATGCATATCGATGGCACTCAAGAAACACTCGACACCATCTTCTCCATGTTCATGGATAAACTCGATTTGCCCCAGCGCCAAGCCATGGAACGGCTTTACCAAGCCTGTACTTTTGAAACACACCAACCCAGACATTCAACGCTTGAAAGGGATCTATTACGAGCATTGGCGAAAAGCATCATGGACCAGGTCACTCTGGAAATCCTTGTGGTGGATGACCTAATCAGTAAAAACTCTGATATCCATCTCGACAATTGGGAGGACTATGCTGTCTGGCTTCAATTTGAAGTCAAAGAAATCTATGCTCATGAAAGCAGTTGGTTCGTATCCGGATTCTGTCACGAACATCAGGGAAACCGCTGTTACGCTTTACAAAACATTATGAATGTGAGTTTCAGTGAAAGGCAAAATTCCGCGAACGCCCTCAATTTAGACAGCCCCTCACGCCATGGCCAAAGTATGAATTAGATTGCAGGTAGCCGGCTAAATCCCACTGGCGAAAAACACGTCACCCATCCGTCAGCAATTAGCTCCTACGATTGCTGAATACCTTAGAGCAGTACGGATGTGGTGGCGTGTTTACCTGCAACCTACAACTAGAATTTACCATCGGTAATCTGGAATTTCGTCGGCTTCCCTAGCGACTCACCACCACACTGTAGCCACTGAACAGACCATCGAATCATGGTTTCCAAATTGATTAAGGGCTCACCGATCAATGGATAATTATGCCTCGCCTGACTTAATAATGCCGTCTCCAATTCCTCGCCTTCCCAGAATACCGGTTTCCCAACTAATTCACCTACTTGCGAAGCGACTTCGCGAACCGAGATAACATCCGGGCCGGTCATATTGATCAGACGGGCTGGAGTTACCGAAAGGTCCAAGCATCGCAGAGTCATCGCATTGGCATCACCTAGCCAAATCGCATTCAGATATCCCATGGCCAGCGGCACTGGCTGACCAGCCAAAACTTTAGAAGCGATATCGATGAGCACGCCATATCGGAGCTCTGTGGCATAATTCAATCGCAGGATGGCCAGAGGGATATTCAACGCCTGAGAGTAGTATTCATACATGCGTTCACGACCTAACGCTGCCATCGCGTATTCACCTTCCGGCCGTAATGGTGATTCCTCCAGACTACCTCCGGACTGGACGTCGACCATCCCGTAGACGTTTCCTGTGGAAAAGGCGGTGATCTGGCTGGATTGATAACGACGGCAAATGGCAGATGGAATCTCGCAATTCGTCGCCCACGTAAGGCCTAAATTATCTGCGGCACCAAACTTAAAGCCTGAGAGATTGAGCACGTGGGTGGCATCCGGCAACGCAGCAACAGACGGAGGGTCTAATAGATCACAAACGTGAGTGCGGACTCCCCAACTTTCCAGCTTGTCACGGACAGCCTGATTCGAAAAACGAGAAACTGCCACTAAGGTCATTGACGATCCCGAGGCAGTGATTGCCCGCTGGGCCATACGGGCCATCGTCGGGCCCATCTTACCACCAACACCCAGCATCACTAACTGTCCGTCCATGTTGGCGAACATGTCAAAGACTTCATCAGTCGGAGTACTCAGGAGATCCTCCAAAGCCGAAGTGGATCCCGGAGCATTCTGTTGATTGGTGGCACGTAATTGCTGACTCGTCACCGCGAAAACTCCGATTACCTGCGACTTAGCCAGAAGGCGGGTGAGAAGAGGATTAAAATGGAGAAAATCTCCAGCCGCCCAAGCATCATCAACCAGGTAAACACCAGCTTGGAAACAGGCGAGTAAGCTCCGTAATTGGAAGTAGCCCCAACAATTCCCAAACCAGGACCAATATTATTGAGCGTTGCGATGACGGCACTCGAATTATCTACGAGCTTGTTGGAAACGTCGTCTTGATGCCAGGTTGTATCTGGTTCAACTGCCATGATGATCAACCAAGTCAGCATGAATAATGCGGCGATAAACCCAAAATACGCCAGAATGCCACGACGCATATCTTTATCATCAAACGTTTCATTTCCAAGCTTCAACGGACGGATGACGTTCGGATGATAGAGAAGCTCTACCTCGTGACGCAGAATTTTGACAAAGAGAATGTGTCGGATCACTTTCATTCCTCCACCCGTACTCCCTGCACAACCCCCGATGAACATCAAACCCAACAGAAGAGCTCTTCCGAATTCGTTCCATTGGTTGAAATCGTGGGTCCCGAACCCAGTGGTCGTAATGATGGCTACCACCTGGAACAATCCATACCTTAGAGACCGCGTTATCTTGTCGAATAAGCCGATTCCTGCGGCTTCATCACCAGGTAAATCCCAATCACCATACGATAGGCCGTAAACCATTACGAGCAGCGTCACCACAACGATAATGCTTAAGTACACTCGCAACTCATAATCTTTAAAGACCTGTATCACTTGTTGCTTCCAGCGAACAAACCGACTTCCACTGCCCGCTTTGAGGATGACTAACAAATAGAGCAAGGCAAAATTGGTCCCAGCTAGAATCATGAACAGTGTAATGATGTAATCAACATAAGCGCTATTAAAGTATCCAACACTGGAGTCATAAGTGCTAAATCCTCCGGTAGCCATCGTACCGAAGGCGTGGCATAAAGCGTCAAACAAATTCATGTCAAATAACAGCAGGATGGTCAGAGCTGTATTTAGAACAATGTAGAGTCCGCCAAACCGCCAGGCAGCATGCTGCATTCTTGGAGTGTTGCCTTCCTTTGTTGGCCCGGGCATCTCAGCACGCATTAGGGCCTTACCTGCTGAACTCCCTCCCAACAACACGACAAACAAGACGATAATTCCCAAGCCGCCTAGAAAGTGAGTCGCACTTCGCCAAAACAAAATGCAGTGGGGTACAAATTTCGGGTCCTCTAGCTTACTGATGACTGTCGCACCTGTCGTACTGAAGCCGGACTGAGATTCAAACATAGCATCACCGAATCCCATCGAAATCCACTCGACAGTAACAAGAGTGGATTGAGGGTTCGATGCCCCGGGAGCCTCGATTGTACGCAGCTTGCTACCGATCCCCTCTAATGCTTGCAATTGGCTGACAGTACTCCGAACTAACTGAGAATCCAACCCTGTGTTGTCTGCAATTTCTCCTAATGAAATTCCTCGAGAAGGAAGACTCGGGTCGTCAATGACTGCCTGCAGCACCTTGAATTGGGATTCCGACAGATTTAAGTCATGAGAGGCCCAGTTTTGCCGCCAGTGGTAAGGGTGCTCATAGACCTCTGCATAAATTGGGCTTTCAAGTCGAATCGCCGGTGCATATTTCACTCCGGCAATCATGTAGGGCAGGCCCCCTAGTAAGGTCGCAATCACCCAGCTTAAACCGACGGTCGCCATCGCTTCCTTTCGGTAGAGTCCTTCACCTCGGACTCCTTTCGCCCAGTGACGCAGGAGAATACCGGCGAATACACTTACAGCGACACTGAATAAAAGGCCCCTTACTCCATCAGACTCGAAAGACAGTTCAGAATATATCTCGCTGGTTCGATGACCTAACCATGGAAAAGCGAACAAACAGCACGCTGCCATTGCTGCTGCAACAAAGAAGCAGACAATACTCAGATAATAGCTAACGACACGAAAATTCATTTCCGCTTACCGACTAGACCCGCTGAATTTCTCAACCACGTCATCCACGGCATCCGCGTGAATCAAAGCAACCACGTAATCTCCTGCTTTGAAATGGTCGTCTCCCCGTGGTACTCGAGCTTCTCCTTGACTGGAAACAGCGGCGATCAAACATTTCCCCAGAGGCAGAGCCAGATTCACCAACACATGTTCCTCCGCCGCGGACCCTGGCTGAACCTCAATTTCATAAACTCCGATATCTGTGTCCGGCAGGGAGTTTGTGGAAATCACAGCCCCGGTCGTCAAAAACGTCTGGACCTGTTCAACCATCGCCGTTCTGGGGCTGATAGCCCGATCTATCCCCAGTCGGCTTATCACCTGAGCGTAATCAGGTCTAGAAACCACACAGACAATCGTTTTGTCATCACGCTCAACACCGTCGGTACTGTTAATGATGTCATCGACTTCCACACTCGTCATGATGTTGCTCTCATCGTCTCCCATGCAGGCGACAAAGAAGTCCGTCTTTTCAACATGCTCTTCCAAAAGCGTTTGACGGTAAGTGGCATCGGCGTGGAGGACAGTAACTTCTGGTAGTTGAGTCGCAAGCGTTTCACTACGTTCCAAATCACGTTCAATCAGAATCGCATCGTAGGGTCCTGATTCGAGAATCGTGGCCAGATAAACCGCGACGTTTCCACCTCCGGCAATGACCACCTCTTTCTTTTTCTTGTTCTTCAGTGCTTTGTCCAACATGGCATCCACATCTTCATCATCGCCGATCAGCAATATCTGGTCGCCTGCCTGAAGTACGTCATCCGCCCTAGCTAGTCGAGTCGTCTTCTCCTGAGTTTGCTCATCCACTCGAGTGATGGAACCGACTCGAACAGAACCCGGCAATTTCAATTCCTTGAGCGAAACCCCTAGGATCTTCGCCTTCGGACTTAGCGTCACACTTTGAACTTTAATAGAACCACGAGCGACATGTTCCACGACGACCGAACCAGGGGTTCTAATTTCCTGAGCCAATTCAATCGCGGTCAGTTCTTCCAAACTAATCAAACGATCGATGCGAAATTCCGTCTCGTAATCGAATGTACTTTTGTCAAACATGACTGGCGAATGGATCCGAGCAACCGCTCGGCGACACCCCATCCGTTTTGCCATACTTGCTGCTAGCACATTTTTAGATTCATCTCCGGTTACCGCTAAACACAAGTCCATGGTCAGCGTCTGAGCCTGAAACAATAAAGTCGAGTCGATAGCTGAGCCAACAAAGGCTTGGACATCCAAGTGGTCATTTAACCGCTGAATCACTTCAGGGTTTGTGTCTATCACTGTGACATCATGATTTGGACAGAGAGTCTCGGCTATCCAGCTACCCACTGTGCCGCCGCCAAGAATAATGATTCTCATATGAGGTGTGCGATCAACCTCCAAGTTGGTTTTGATAAGACAGCTTCTATCTTACTAAGCCATACAAGAATGTGCCAAGTAACAGAATTCTGAGAAACAGGGCCAAAAACTGCATCCTGTATGATTAAAGCGAGGATTCGGGTGGTAACGCCGGCTCAGTTAAAGAAACTAAACAATAAGACGGCCACAAAGACGCATCCTGTAAAACACAGTAGCCAGGCAGCTAATTTCACGGATTCCTTAGTAATGATCGTCCAGTCTTCATGCCGTGTCGCCCCGTAAACAAGGCTGGAGCATAAAACCAACGGAATCAAGTATAGGATTTGTTCCCAACCCGATATCGCGTCAGGACCTGCACCGAAAATAAGTAATGCGGAGAGCCAATTCATCATGCGTCTTGACCTTCTTTGTCGCCGGACTTTTCCTTCCTATAACCCTCGTACCAGTAAGCCGGTCCGCCATAAGCATCAAAAATCGCAAACATATTTAATACACCCGCGATCAGGGTATAAAGAGTTCCGATATCGTAGTACGCATGATAGTCTCGCAACCACTCAGCACGCTCAGGATGGCTCGCCGGAGGCGCAAATCGACCACCAAATAACGGCTTTTCCTGTGACCGTCTTACTCGGTTTTGAACAACAGCAGGGACTGCCGCAGAACCAATAAACGCCTGACCCACAAACTGCCAACGCAAATCTTCTCCCGTAAAGGAGCAGTAAACCACCTTTCCGCCACCCATCTGTAACCCGACGACAAATAGGAATGAAATACTGACAAAAATAGCAATGCCTTTGGACATTCTTCCCTGATACATGTGCCCCAACCCCGGCACGAGCCAAGCTAGCAACGCAGCGAAACCTCGATTCTTTAAATCGACAGCTATTTCGTCTTCAGGATGTTTATCAGCGGTCATTAAGACTGAGCCTCAATTCTGTAATCCAATTCTCTGGCCTCAGAAGGCTTTATTGTAAACGACGAGGTTAGCTTTCGGTATGGGAGATTTATTTGCCAAGAATGACTAGAGACGCAATTGCTAATGCAGCTGTCTCAATTCGGAGAATCCGAGAGCCTAAGTCTAAAGCTTGCCAGTCCTGTGCTTCAGCCAGTTGCACTTCGTTAATACTAAATCCACCTTCCGGACCAATCGCTACGCATGTCTGGCCGGTTGTAGACTGCAATGAGGAAGCCGACTGATGTTCTGACGCTCCGGGAGCGGAGAGAGGATGAGCGATCCAACGCTGGCCTTCCGCTCGTTCGATAAATTGGTTGAAAGATTGAGGAGCGGTGATCTCCATGAGCTTATTACGCCCGCACTGTTTACTAGCTTCAATTACCTGACGTCGGAGTCGATCGATCGCTTTTTCTACTGGTTGAGCCACACCGTAATCAGTGGTGAGTGGCACAATGCATTGCACGCCAAGCTCTACCAATCTGGCAATGACCCACTTTTGCCGATCACCTTTAGGCAAAGCAATCCCCAGAGTGAGCTCGATCGACGGTTCCCGGGATATCACTTCCGAACTGAGCAATCTCAACGTTGCGGCATTGCGGCGAATGTCTGTTATCTCTGCCTGCCATTCCATATCAGTGCCGTCAAACAGCTCAACAACTTCTCCAAGCTTGGCACGCATTACCTTTATTAAGTGCTGTGCTTCCTGACCACCCAGGTCAATCGTGGTCGCATCTGGAGCTGGCGAAGATTCCAGGAAAAATCGTTGTCCCATCTTAGTCCTTACCTCTTTGAAGAATCTCTATAGGGCGTCAATAGTCGAGACTTAAACCTGCAGTAAAATAGTCCGTTTCAAAAACTCCCAAGCGTAGATGCTCGTAGCCCACGGATAGTCGGATCCGTTTTATATACCGTGAATAGCTAGTTTTAAATCGCGTTAAACCTGCGTCGCCAATACGCCCCAAATCAATGTCAAAATCCAGGACATTCGGATTATCTAAATAGAAGCTTCCACCATAGGTGAAGTTAAACCCCTTACCGGAAGCATCAGTAGCAGCCATCCAGTTGTAACCAACTCCCGCGCGAAGTTCAGCAAATTCAGCTTGAGCAAATCTCCATGTCAGGTTGATGTCACCCAACCAAAGTTGGTCGTGCTCACCACCGCCAAGTTGCTCGCGCAAGTAATCGAAAGAGGAATCAATTCCGAGTCGATCTTTCCGTTCGTATTGCAACCGAGTAGTAATCTTCTGTTGACGGTCGAAGTTGTCGCCGTATTCCGTTCCAAACCGTAGTCGGGATGTCTTTAGGTTGGGATGCCAAAGTGGTTCGATAAGAAGATTACCGGAATACTGATTCGCGAAAGGATATTCGGTGAAATAAGCTTCTTGCCCAGTGTCTTCAAGAAAGTAGCGGGGGCCGGAGAAGGGAAGTAAAAAGATGCCGCCCAAAGGATTCCACTCTCCTATTGAATTTGGCGAATGATCATCGTCATCATCGTCGTCAAACCGCCATTCATGTTCGTCATCCGTCTGGCTTCGTTCCGGCGAGCGTGGGAGGCGGTGACCAGGAATCCCTCCCTGGACCGACTGACGCACACTGCTAAGTGAGTTCTGCGCGCAGACCGGTGCCCACAAACCAAGAATCAACAAAAGTGACACCCACTCTTTGTGCATCAATCGCCTCGCTCCTCTCCAACTCGGAATACTAATTCCTATGCCCCAATCAAATCAACCCATCAATAGGTGACACCAAATAGCAGAGTTTGGTGCTAAGCGAAAAACAGCCTGTTAACCGGCTTGCCAGGATAGAGGGTCACGTTCGGAACGACTTGCCCAGACAGTTAAATCAGAGAACTCGGAACCCAGCTGCTGAGCCAACGACTCCAAGGCAAACCGTTCGCTGGGATAATGCCCTGGAAGCACCATGCCAATACCTAATGACTCCGCTTCCAGACAGGTGTGGAATCGCGCTTCACCGGTCAACAATACGTGACAACCTGCTCGAGATGCCGGGCGGATGAACTCGCCGGCACTACCACATCCAATTCCAATCCGAGAAATCTGCATCTGCGGGTCACCAACCACGTGCAAACCATCGATTTGGAGAAATGCAGAGACAGAAGAAGCAAACTCCTTCAATGTGGTCGATTCACAGACTCCAACACGTCCGGTTCCGAGTCCCTGGAGCCTTTTATCATCTGAGTCCTGATTGGGCATTAGTGGTCTGATCTCTGTCAGACCCAGCCCAACTGCTAGTTGCTGATTGATCCCATTGCGTGCCGAGTCAAATGCGGTATGTGGGCTATAAACAGAAATTCCATTGGATGCCAAATTCCACAACAAGGCGCCGGTCGAACTGTCAGTACTTAATTTCTTGACTCCCTTAAAAGGGATGGGATGGTGAGTAACCACCATGTCGACTTGCTGCTCAATAGCTTCCTGAACAACATTCCCTGTAACCGTTAGACACGTCATGACTTTATGGACCGCCGTCTGACGATCACCTAATAACAGTCCGACGTTATCCCAGTCTTCCGCAAGCGTTATCGGAGCAAAGGACTCTAAATAGCCGCAAACATCTGCAACCGTTGCCATAAATCGCTCTCTTCAAAAAGCTTTACTTGTCTTCAGGATCTGCTTCTTCGGGAGCAGGCTCAATCGTACCAAAGAGGTGTCCACCTACTTCGCCGTGGCTCCAAGTACCAGCATATTTGTTCTTATAGATTACCACTCGCGAACTAAATGTTCCGAGTCCCGGGATCGCAGCATTTGTTAATGTAATCACGGGAGTCGAGGCAGCCCATTCCACTTGTAACGGCATCGGGACGGTAATATCTTTTCCACCGTATTGAACGCGTGCTGTAAAAAGCCAGTATTCACCTTCATCTAGCTTTTTGACCGACTTAATTGTGTAGGTCTCTTTGGGTAAATCACCTTTCTGTTCGCGTCCTAAGACGGTGAAGTTACCTTTGAATTGCACATTAGTGAGCTTCTTCTCAAACAGGTCGTACAACTTCTGCTTTTCTGCAGACACTTTTTTTTCTGCAGGTTTATCTTGGGCCATTGCTCCGGACACAAATAGCACACTAAAGCCGGTCAGTAAAATGGACGTTAAAAGATTACCAATTCGTTTCATGGCAATTGCCTTGTTCTCAATGAAATTTGGATCCGTTGAATTAATATTTGGACAGATGATGACTCGGCCCAACTTTGACTACATCCGTCATTGTGTCCGTTAACGAAGTCACCCGCAAGCAACTTCAGATTAGATTCTCTTTAAGTGCTCAATCGTCTCTGCGATTTCTCGAATAGGGTTCTTCGCAAACTCGCGGTCTACTGTAAAGAATCCGTTGTATTGCTGTTGTTCAAGTAGGCCAAAAATCTCATCGAAATCGACCACGCCTGATCCAAAGGCGACTTCTTCACCACGACCGGTGGCAATATCCTTCAAACCATCTTTCACATGCATATGAGCGATAAAGGGAGCCAGGGCATTAGCTGCTTCGGATGACGAATGACCATTCATGATTAAACTGGCTGGGTCAAAGTCTACCGCCCCGCAACCCGGAGGCAACTGGTGTAGTAGTTCGGCAAGGATCGCTCCACTTTCAGTACCAGTTCGAGCCGCCAATGATACTCCGACTCGCTGGCCATGTTCTCCGATTTCCGTGAGCACATCACGCAGCATATCAAAGTCGTCATGTGACGTATCTTCCGGAACACGACCAATTCGATTTACGACGACCTTAGAGCCAAGGCGATAGGCAATTTCCATCACTTGTTTCGTAGCATGCACTCGACGATCCAAATCTGCATGAACGTTGTAGCCCCGTCGAGTCTGAAACGTGATTGCACTAACCGCTAATCCCTGATCTTCCAGCAGTTTACATACGTGACGAATTGCCGTGTCACTCAAATCCCGCATGCTTAATTCGCTACGCGCATCTATTTCCACTGCCTCAGCACCCATGGATGCAGCAGTGATTAGTGCTTTCTTAAATGACTGAGAAAAGCAGGCTAATCGAACAGCAGGTCGAATTCTAAGCAACGACATATTCCTCTATACATGATGAGTCGACGGGCGACATTCACCCTATCATCATCACAGATTAAATCCAGCACAACCAGAGTTACCAATTATGCTCATTGAGCTATCAATAGGCTGTAAATACAATGAGTGATTGAACTTATTCCCCTCTGTCCAGTGATCGTTTAGCATCTATGCCCCAGAATTTTCTAACCGCGCTGCCCGTTTTCAACGAGGTCAAGTACGTCAATGAAGTCCTGGATCTCGTGAAACAGTACAGCGACAACGTACTCGTTGTAGATGATGGGTCTACTGACGGAACGTCCGAAAAGCTAGCTCAGCGAACCGACGTGATCGTGATCGAACATGAACAGAATGCGGGTTATGGAGCGGCACTTAAAACCGCTTTCCAATATGCGATCGATCATGATTACCATTCTGTAGTCACAATTGACTGTGACGGACAACATGAACCCCAGCGGATCCCCGAATTCGTAGAGGCATGTAGTAATGGAGTAGATATTGTTTCTGGCAGTCGCTACCTAAAGCAATTTGACGAAGACACAGCACCTCCTGAACAACGCCGGCAAATCAATCAAACAGTATCTGCCGAAATCAGCCGACGCTTAGGTATCCAACTCACCGATGCCTTCTGTGGATTCAAAGCCTATAGCACCAGTGGATTAAAGAAACTCGATTTGACCGAAAATGGATACGCCATGCCGCTCGAGTTGTGGGTACAAGCTGCACAACACGAATTGAAGATCATCGAGTGGCCTGTGCCGCTGATCTACCTTGATGAGGACCGTTCGTTTGGCGGAGTCCTCGACGATGCAACCACTCGATTAGAGTACTACCATCTGGTACTTGATCGAAGCATTGCAAAAACAGAACAGTTTGCATAATCCCAAACCATCCCACGGTTATTGAAATGAGTGATTCTCGAATCCAATACCGCAAGCTACGCGCTCCGCAACAGCATGGGGGAGTTCTGGTCGAGCCACCACTCTCTGAATCCACGCAACTGGTGAGGACCAATCAGGAGCTCATCGCGAAATCTGCTGACTTAATCATCGCCGGCAGGCCACTGCACGAACTAAGACGCTCAGCCCGTACAGAACTGATCCAACTCGCATCGGATTTTTCAGGGGATCGACTCTCCGAGCCAACTCAAGTCGATGCTGATCTGATTTTCCTGTCTGGGCATCAGCCTAAATTATTCCATCCGGGCGTGTGGTTTAAGAACGTCCTGCTACATCAATTAGCTCAGCGGCATCAAGCCGTCGCCATCAACTTAATCATTGATAATGATTTATGCGGCCTGCCTTCGATCGCCGTCCCAACCGGCTCGTTGGATTCCCCACAGATCACGCAATTCGAATTCGATACAGAACAATCCAATCTCCCTTTCGAAGAAGCGGACGTCCAATCCCCTGAGCGGTTCGACTCTTTCTCTGAACGAGTCCTTGAATCTGCCTTAACAGCCAATCGTGACCCACTGCTCACCCAATACTGGAACTATGTCCGCCAATCACCACAACCCAATGTAGGTCTCAAGCTTGCCTACGCCCGCCACTCACTCGAATGTCAACACGGCATGCAGAATCTCGAGCTGCCGCTCAGTACGATTTGCCAAACCAGCGAGTTCCTTCTGTTCTGCTTACACTTAATGAAAAACGCCGGTCTGTTAAGAGAGACATATAACCAATCGCTCGCCTCATACAGACAAGTTCACAAGATTCGCAGTCAATCTCATCCCGTCCCGGCCTTAACTCAAATGGAATCTGCCATTGAATTACCACTTTGGTTTTGGACCAGCGATGCTCCTATTCGACAATCACTATTTTGTAAACCTCTGGATGATGAAATTGAATTGCTCGATGGATCGGGGGCTAGCTTAGGCAAAATCAATCTTACTGCTGGTAATGACGAGGCAGTTAACCAACTCAAAGTGCTTTGCCAACGTGGCTTGAAAATTCGACCCCGAGCGTTAACAACCACCATGTACTGTCGCCTTATGCTGGGTGATCTGTTTCTTCATGGCATTGGCGGAGGCAAATACGATCAGCTTACCGACGATATCGCTGAGCAATTCTTAGGGGTGAGCCTCCCACGTATACAAATTGCAACTTCGACCATAAAGCTATTCGAACAGCAATTTGTTGATCCGCAACAGGAATTAGATGTCGTCAAGCAGGACCTCAGGGCTCTGAAATTCTCACCGGATAAAGTCGCTCTTAAAGCAATTGAGAATGGCCACAAGGCCGGAACTCAGTTGGCACAACTGATGGAAGATAAGCGTCAGCACGTACAGCAAACGATTCCGCCTGAGCAACGACCGGCCTGGCATCAGACGCTTCAAGAGATCCATCAAAAGATCAAATTGATGCTTGCCGACGAGGAGGAGAGACTACTTAACGCCAAAATTCAACTCGAAAAACAACAGCTCAACTTTCAATTATTGGACTCTCGGGAATTCTCACTGGTTTTATTTAATGGGAAAACTTTGTTGGATTTACTGGTATCTGCCACAAATACGCCTTAAATTACAGTTGCAAAAGGATTTGCGGATGGAGCCAACTGTAACTCGTGGAGGGATTCCGTGGTATGAGTTCAAGCATCACGACACGACGAACTATTACGCTTGATGGGAATCAGGCAAGTGTCATCGTTCTTGGAGATTCTGCCTTTCAAAAAGGTACGGTCACTGTAACTAATGGCCGAGCGGGCGATCATCCCGCTATTTTTCGTTTTCTCCAAAACATCTTTCGACTGCCAACGTCAACTGACTATGCAGCTCAATTGGAAGACCCCCAATACGAACCTCGAGATCGGATCGTAGCCAAACTAGGCAATCAAATCATTGGGCATGCTCGCGTGCAGATGAGAGATATCCAATTCGGAGACGTGCAAATACCTGTTGGCTTTTTGTGCGAAATGGCGACTGCTCCTGAATTCCGCAAACAGGGAATCGGTACAGCGCTGCTGGAGCAAGCAGAGCAATTGATGTTAGAGCAGGGTGCTATTCTGGGAATTCTTCGCACACCAGCTGTCTCCTTTTACCGAGATCATGGCTGGAGTGTCGGTGGTCAACACAGTTATAGTGTGACATCACCCCGAAGCATCCTATCACTGCTTCGCCAGACTGTGCTTGAAGAAGAGCCGGAAACAACCAACCCGCTGGAGGAGCCGCAAAAACCACTCAATGTGCGGATCTGGAGACATGTTGAACAGGAGGCGCTCATGCGTCTCTACAAACAAAATCTAAGTGGTAAATTTGGCGCAATTGTTCGTACGGATGCCACCTGGCGTTGGTTGTTAAATCGTCACAGCTTCGAACAGGTCTACGTCGCTATTGACGGCCCTAAGAAACTAACCATCGAAAGCGGTTTCGATTCAATCGTGGGCTATGCCATCGTCAAACACGGACGCATTCTGGAATTGCTGACTGATGAAAGTCGCCCGGACATCGTTCCTGATCTTCTGGAACGAGTTTGTAGCGATGTCATCGAGCAAAAAGATGTCCCAGTACGACTCGATGCACCCGACGGAGACCCCTTGCACCAACTAATGAAAGATGCCGGTGGTGAGTTTTTGCGTCGTACGGTCGTTGGTGGAGAAGTCATTCTCAGTAAAGTGTTCAATCCACTCACCTTGTTAAAGCAAGTCCGTCATCTACTCAATGATCGTGCACAAGCTGCCAATATCCCACTTCCAGCTTCGCTGGGTCTGGTACTGGATGGTAAAGCTTACACCCTCACGCTCACGCCACGCTCAGCCAAAGTCACTCGAGGTAAAACCGGTAAGAGTCATCTAACGATGACAAAATCTGTGTTCTCTCAACTCTTGTTGGGAGTATACTCAGCTGAAGATGCATTTGAAGCCAATGAAATCGAAGCATCCACTAAAGTGGCGAAGCAATTGGCCATAACGATTTTCCAGCAACTGCCCGGCCACATGCCTCCGCTTGATGACCTGCTAGCATAAGAAACGCCCATGAACAGTGAGCAACCGGTTGATTCCGCCTCTGGCTTAATCAAGGTGGGCTGGTTTGGTGTCTTTCTGGTCATCGCGTTAAGCATCTATTCTGCCTTCGTTCAACGTCCGGCCATCGCATCCGATGTAGGCACATACCTGCTAGCCACCGCGACAAGCAATGCGCAGAATCCAGTTACACTCACATCAGTCAATCCACAAAACCTCTCTGAGGATCGGAATTCTCCGATCACCTGGTGGCCTGAATCTTACAGTGCCATCCCAGCCTTTGTAGATCACTCCGCTAACGATCTTGGCGTTCAACTCGATGGAGGGCAGGCCATCCAATGGACAACTCTGCTGGGATGGGTAATCGGTACGTTACTGTGGTATTGGTTCTTCAAGTTAGTTTGTCAGCCGAACCATTTGCCGTGGATCGTTTTAATCTTCCTGACGGCCAGATACAGTCACGCTAATTTCTATCTTTATGATGGTGGAGAATTTTTCTACTGGGCCTTATTTCCAGCCGTCCTTTTATTGAATTACAAAGCCATCACTCATGACCAGCAGTCGTCATACTCCGCTCACCTTGCCTCTTTAGCTGGCATAGCCACCCCAATGCTCGTGTTACTGAAATACAGTGCTGGTTTGAGTACGATCGGGTTCGGCCTGAGTTGGCTATGGATGGTATCTAATAAACAGGTTAGCAAATGGAGCTTTCTCAATTGGTGCGTCAGCGTTGCCACAATTAGTGGCTTTATCTTCTGGCTAAACCTGATCCCGGCAGGTAATCCAACACAAATAGATTCCCCGATGCAATGGACACCCATACTTTGGATTACCGGTGCGTGGCTATTTGCCATGACGGATCTGGGGACATTGCTGAATAAGTTCACCGTTGATGTCCTGCCAGCTATGGGCGAACATTACGACGGCTCTGAAGGTTGGCTATTTGCACCAGCGGTTGTGATTCTGTGGTGGCTCATTAAAACACAACAAGATTCACAAGAGCCATTATTGCAACGGTTACACCGCCTACCTGCCGTCAACAAGTTATTAATTGGACACGCCCTTGGATTTAGTCTTGCCTTGGCACTACTGTTGATTCGAGGCAGCGCCATACACCTCGACACTCGGTTCTTAAGACCTGCTGCGATTGCGATCATGCCAATGTTGTTAGTCACCCTGTGGAATCGTTTCTCCACGACTCAGGATTCCAAGAGAAAGTGGCTAACCGGTCTCGCTTTACTTGGGCTGACTGTCGTTCCCTGTTCCTATGGTCTGTTAGCACTCAGTCATAAGACTTTTGTACGATCTCAATACGCAACTGCGCTCACCGACGGGAATGGCCTACGACATGATGTCCTCTCCCCAACCGGAGATGCAAAGGCATTCTTTCAATTTCTTAATGAGTCAACGACCACCGATGACGTGATATATATCATCGAACCAACAATGGGAATTCCCCTCAATCGCCGCAGATTGTTTAGTGAAGAACACGCTCATCTGAGAACAAAAAAAGATCTCTCTAAACGAGTATTCCGAGGAGCCCCAAAAGGACAACTCTATCTTCCGCTACCTCGTGCGCTTAAGGAGGATGGACGAGCCGCTGCGATTCAAAACTCTTTTATTGACATTAACAGTTGGCAGGAAGAATCATTGGCTAGCCAACCTGATTGGGTGCTACTGATTGGGTCGCCAAACTGATTGAATCTGTTTTCAATCAATCTGTCTGTTAAAATCATGCTGTATTCACACCGTCTATTTCAATTTCTCATCTCGCGTACTTACCATGAAACTCCGCCTGACCTTCTGTCTTTTTCTGTTCGTTACTCTACTAGGCTGTTCTGATGACGGCCAACCGTCGAACACTTTTACTGAACCCTCCGCGGACACACTTCGCATAGGTGTGATGCCTAAATTGGTTGGCATTTCCTATTTCGAAGCGACTGGAAGAGGGGCTAGAGAAGCAGGCGAAGAACTAGGAATTAACGTGCACTATGACGGCCCCACGTCTGCGATTCATGAAGATCAGGTACGCATGTTAAACACCTGGATGGCTCAGGACTTTGATGTACTTGCCATCGCACCCAACGATCCAGATGCCATTTCATCCACTTTACGATCGGCCACCAGAGAAGGGTTTACTGTGATGACTTGGGATACCGATGCCAATGCGGATAACTCACGTCGTCAGATCTTTGTTAATCAGGCGTCCAACCAGTCGATTGCTGATACGATGGTCGACATTATGGTCCAAGGCCTTGAAGAACAAGGGAAGGAACCAAAAGGGAAATTCTTGGTCGTCTCCGGAACTCCAACTGCCTCCAATCAAAATACCTGGATCAAGTTAATGAAAGTACGCATTACTGAAGATTATCCGGAAATGGAGTTGCTGGAAACGCTCATGCCGGGTGAAGACCAAAGTAAAGCCCAGGAAATGACCACCGCTGCGTTGAATTCTCATGGAGATATCGTAGGGATATGGGGGCTGACTTCTGTCGCTATCCCTGCTGCTGCAAAGGCGATTGAAGATGCTGGAAAGGCCGGAGAGATCTACGCAACGGGAATTGGATTGCCATCCACTATGAAACCGTTTGTTGAGAGCGGCTCGTGTACAAAGTTTGCGCTTTGGGATCCTGTCGATTTGGGCTACCTATCTGTCTACGTAGCCCATCACTTAAAAACTAAAGAGGAACTTCCCGATGGCACTTATGACTTTGGGCGTATCAAAGGCGTCATCGTCAAAGATGGAGAAGCAATTCTTGGCCCTCCTATTGTCTTTACCAAAGAAAACATAGCGAACTACAATTTCTAAAGACAATGCCTTCAACGCTGTTGGAGGATCAATATCACAATTCGAGGAATGATCATGGAAACCATTCGAGTTGGTATGATCGGGTTTGGTGCTAATACCCGATTGAGACATGCTCCAGGACTGCTTGCATGCCCAAATGTCTCCCTAGATGCAGTATGTAACCGCTCGCTGCAGTCATCTCAACAAGCCGCGGCTGAATACAATATTGCCAAGACATGTGAACGCTGGGAACAAGTTGTCGAAGACCCAAACATCGATGCCATTTGCATTGGCACCTGGCCGTATATGCATTGTCCCATTACGCTCGCTGCGCTCGAGCAGGGGAAACATGTACTCACCGAAGCGCGAATGTCCATGGATGACGACGAAGCTCGCCAAATGTATGAAGCCAGTCAACGACATCCGGAATTAGTCACGCAAATAGTCCCCAGTCCACTCGGAATGAAAGCTCATAAAGTAGTGAAGCAAATCTTGGCTGACGGGCGGCTAGGTGAGCTACGAGAAGTGATTGTCCTGGGCACCAATGATGCATATGCCAATTCAGACACTCCGTTACATTGGCGTCAGTCCGGACCCTACAGCGGTATTAATATGCTGGCTTTGGGAATTATCCATGAACCCCTTGTTCGCTGGATTGAAGATCCGATTCGCGTCCTCGCTAGTACCCAGACATTTACTCCTACTCGATTGAATCCCGAAACCGGCCAACATGATCCTGTTGGAACACCTGATTCTGTGCAGGTGATTACCGAATTTCCGAGCGGTGCTCGTGGGATCTATCATATGAGTGGAGTCGTTCACCACGGGCCGGGACCGGAGATTCACCTCTATGGAAGCCAAGGCACATTAAAATATGCTATGGCGCCGGATAATAAATTGTATTTCGGAACGTCCAACGACAACTCGCTTTCAGAAGTACCGATTCCTGACGACCTGGCTGGCGATTGGCGAGTCGAAGAAGAATTCATCAATGCAATTCGCGGGATCGAGCAAATTGAATTCAATGACTTTGCAAAAGGTGTACGGTATATGGAGTTTACTAAGGCCGTCGAACTAAGCGCCGCTTCCGGAGTAGCCGTGGAAGTCAACTATTCGGCGTAGCGGTATCCTGTTCAACGGTTTCTAAACTGCCCACCCACGGCACGACCTCGACCACGGACACTTCCTGCATTGCGATCAGGCTGAAGTTTGATGGTATAACTTTGCTTAATGAACTTACACCAGCCTTTCTCGTGACATGGGTAATACTCTACTTCGAGGACGAGTGATGATGCAGGCAAGGATGCCGCCGGGAGCACGTTAGAATCCCATTCAATTCCCAATAGAAATTCGCGAGGGTCTGCATCCGATTCGACCTCGATCTTTCTTGCCGAAGCCTCAGCTAAAGCCACTGTAATTCCCTCGGGAGTGCTGATACGAAACTTCAACGGAGGAGCAAGATTGTTCCAATGGACACGGAGTAGTGGGTCCAGGTGAAAGCCAATATACATCCACCCCAAGCCTTCCTGCATGAAACGACTGTCCACCTCTGCTCGTAACTTGACGTAGTATTGCTCATGGCTCCGAAGTGGCTTCACCAATAGCGCTCTCATCTGCCCTGGCATTTGGGGTCTGACCGCAAAGCCCTGGCCAGCTAGCTGAGGTGGAGGAAGTTGTTTCAAATCCAAGTCAGCAACCGTCGTTGCTGGTGTGACTTCCCCCACCAAATTCGCTAAAAAACTGCGAAGTTCAACTGGGTCACTCCACCCACTGGCATGGACTATCTTCCCTTTGGGATCAATCACAAACTGACTGTTCGGAGCACCTCCCAGAGCCTGCTTCAGTTCATTTTTCATGTTGTCACAGAGCCACTCAATTTCCGATCCGAGTGTCCTCTTCGCCTCCGCAACATGAAGCAACCTTTCTTCCTGGGTAAACGGTTGTACGTAGCCGTTATGTTCCGGATGAGCGAGTGCCTTATATATGTAGTAGAACTCAACTTCCTGCGACCGATAGTCGACGGCTACTGTTTCCAAACTGGGAACATTTCTGAGAAAAGGAGGTCACGTGAGGCAGCCGAATACAAGCACTGTATATCGCCCTCGTAATTTAGCTGTACTAAACGGTTTCCCTTCTGCTGTGAAAACGGATACCTCGGGCAATTCCTGGCCTTGGAGATTTGTCACCTGAGGAAAAGTTGCATTCGGCTGACGCACGGAAGGTTGAGCTTGTACCGAGGCTCCACCAAACAACCCTGCAATAGCTAACAGTCGTAAGAGAAAATAATTCAATTTCATTACTGACACCTTATTGGACTAAAGAGCTGTCGGAATTCACTATTATCATCCTATCAGTTCAATCGCTTTGCCAGCCATTGATTCCAAACCGCGATGGCAACTACGAGCACACCCATCACAATGATTTTCACTCGAGCGTCCATCCAGAGGTAATCATTGGCCATGAGGTCGAGGCTAATATCCAGCGAAGCCATGACACACAGCCCCAGTAAGGTGCGACCAATTGAACCATGTCCACCGGTGATCAGCGTACCACCCACCACGACACAAGCAATTACTTTCAATTCCGCTCCTTGATGAGCAATTGCGATGGCTGTTGTTCGTGACATCACATACATCACGGCCACCACTCCCGCGAGGAGGCCACTCATCACATAGACACCAAATAAAACCTGATTTACAGGCAGAGCGACGTATCTAGCAGCGACCGGATTTTCACCCAGATAAAAACAGGTCCTTCCATAGCGAGTACGATGTAACCCAACCATCGCGATACAAAATATGGACGCAAACACAAAATACTGAGCTGGCCACCTGCCGAAGTAAATTGCTTCTTCCAGAGCGATTGGCATTTGAATGCCTGCTTCGGGGGTAATGGAAAGCGCCAAGCCTGAGAATACTGCCATGGTTGCCAGAGTCACAATCAATGGAGAAAGCCCTTTGTAGATTGCATACCCGTTTGTAGCACCTGCTAGAGTTCCGACCAGAATGGCTGCCACTGCAGAGGCTGGGAAGGACCATTCAAATTGATCAAATAATACGCCGGTGGTGACAACACAAAGTGCAACCACCGAGGCAATAGACAAATCAATCCCTCCAGTAATGATGATAGCGGTCATGGCCATCGCGAGCGTCCCTACTTCCATCCATTCCACGCCGGTCTGAATCAGTGCACTGGGTCGTTCTACTTTGGTCACGACAATCAAGAGCGCCAAAATCAACAATAAAAGAGGCACGAGGAGTGATAGGGCCGTTGACTGAATCTTCTTCCGGTTCATTGAGAGGCCCTCCCGGTCGCCGCTTGCTGCTTCGCCGTTCGGCGTGCCAAATGGCGGGCACTCAGATGGTCAATTGTGATGGCTATCAAGATCATGAGCCCCACAACTAATTTAATGCGACCCGCTGAAGCTTGAAACTGAAGCAATACCGCCTGAAGACTTTTCAAAAGTAAGGCACCCAGAGCAACACCCACAACAGTGCCCCGACCACCCGTAATGGACACTCCTCCAATCACTGCGATCGCGATGGCATCCAACTCCCACGTCTCTCCTAACGTAGACTGCATTTGTGTGGTTGTGGCAAGTTGCAACAGACCTGACAACGCCACGAGCACTCCACTCAATGCAAATGCCCAACACCAGGCAACCGGTTTGCGAATCCCCAATAAACTGGCGGCGACCTCCGAATTGCCTACGACGTACAGATGGCGACCGCGATGATGTCGAGTCATAAAAATGTGCACGCTAATGAATATCAAAGCTCCATAGATTAATGATGTTGGGAAGCTCCCATATCTGGCAATCCAGGTAAATGCGTCAGGCACGTCCGTAATCGACTCCCCGTTCATCAAAACAGATACCATCCCACGAAATGCGTACAGCATTCCCAAGGTCACTACAATCGGATGAACATTCCCCCAAATCGACACTGCGGCATTAAGAAGGCTCCCGGCTATAGCAACAAAAACTGCCACCCCACCGCCAATAACTATGCTGAGGATGGGAGGCAGGCCCGAGGTCATGACGATTCCACCGGCTGCCGTGGCCAATCCCAATAGCGAACCGACCGATATATCGATAGCACCAACGACGATGACGATTGCAGCAGCTAGTCCCAAAATCGCCCAAGGGACGACATTGACGAACAAAACTGCAAAGTCAAACGAGGGATTTTGCAGCTTGAGTACAATCATTAAAATAACTGCGATAGCCGCCAAGCCAACCTCAGTAAGATACCTATTTAGCAAGCTTGTTTTGTTGTCGAACGATTGCTGAGTGCTATGAGAATTCTCTTCCGGAGCCGATACCGGGAATGCCAATTCAGCGACTTGCTCTGCCGTTGCCTCTTGCGAATTGAGGTCACCGGAAATGGAACCATCGCGAAAGACAATCGTACGGTGACTATAACGCAATACTTCTGGTAGTTCCGAGCTGATAAAGATCACTGCGCAACCGTCAGCAGCTAGTTCAGCAATAATGTTATGTAGTTCTTCCTTGGCACCGACATCCACGCCTCGAGTCGGCTCATCCAATATCAGTACTTTTGGGCGATTCAGTAACCACCGACCCACGATGACTTTCTGCTGATTGCCACCAGAGAGATTCTCAATGGCTTGCGCCGAACTGGAAAACTTAATACTAAGTAGTTCTTGAATTCGAGCGGTCGCAGTCTGTTCCTGAGCGTCACTCGTCAATACGCCATTGCCAAGGGCTGGCAAAGCGGCGGCAACGGCATTCTCCGAAACGCTGTGCCACCTGAAGATTCCCTGATGAAGCCTATCTTCAGTAACCAACCCGATTCCATTGGCCACAGCCTCTTTAGGGTTGTTAGGGTTGGCTCGCTGACCATCTACAAAGACGTCTCCAGCCTGCCGCTCCCGGACTCCAAATACAGTCTCTGCGAATTCCGTGCGGCCTGCGCCAACAAGACCGTAAATCCCTACGATCTCTCCCGCTTTGACATCTAAAGACACCTCTGGGACCGCACCTGATATATCACTCAGTTCGCGTACAGAGAATATGGTGGGGGCCGCAGTCAAATCAGGAATCGTCCGTTGTTGGCCCAGATTAACTCGACGACCAACCATAGCTTCCACCAGAGAATGACCAGTCACCTCTTCGAGAGGGAGCGTCCAGATCAGTTGGCCATCTCGTAAGACAGAAATGCGATCGCTTAATCCAAAAATCTCTTCCTGCCGGTGAGAGATATAAACAATCGCCGCTCCCTGACGCTTTAGCTGAGCTATCTGTTCGAAGAGCCAGGTGGTTTCTGTCGCGCTTAGTGCGCTGGTGGGTTCATCCAAAATCAAGACTTTGGCATTTTGAGCAACCGCAGATGCCACCTGAAGCATTTGGCGTTGGGCCACCGAAAGAGAGGCTGCCGATACCTTCGAATCAATCGGCTCCGGCAACTGCTGTAGATATGCCTGAGCCGAAACATGGATTTGAGCCCAGTCCACAAACCCAAGCTTATCGATCGGCAAGCCTTGAAGTAGAGCAATGTTCTCTGCGACGCTTAGATGATCAAATAACTCGGATTCCTGAAATACGGTAACCACGCCATTTTGCCGAGCCTCGATCGGAGTCGAATAGGAATCGCCTCCAAGCATTTGAATCTGACCAGCGTCTGGCATGTATACACCTGCAGCCAGGTGAATTAATGTGCTCTTACCAGCACCATTTTCACCCACGATCGCATGGACCTCCCCTTCATGAAGCGAAAGGGAGACGTTATTAAGAGCGCGCACGCCTGGAAATGTCTTGGTCACTTCCTTCCATTCAAAGACGGTCTTGCTCATTGGGTATCAAGATGGATTCAATATTGAAACTAGCTGGCTTTAAGAAGTTCGTATTATAAGACACAATAGGAGACGACGTTAACAACAAGCCTGAGCTCTGCGCAACACCACCTATGGAATTTCTCATCTGCCTATTGATCGCAGCAAGTTTCGCTCTGGGATATTACGTGAAGACTTACGTAGGTCAGCATGGCACCTTGATGTGGATCGATCAAACGACCGGATTGCCCGGTCGATCGGATTTCGAGCGTGCTGTTCAGCTTGGATTGAAAGCAGGTTCTGGCTTAGGGTTGATCATCGTTGACTTGGATAATTTCAAAGTGATTAATGATCAACAGGGCCATTTAGCTGGTGATTTGAAACTTAAGTCGGCTGCTAAGAAGCTCTTGGAAATCACTGCCGACGAAGGCATGTTATTCCGCTGGGGTGGAGACGAATTTGTCTTATTGGTGCCAAATTCGAGCCAAGATTTATCCGAGGTGGGGCATCGGCTAGAAACTGAATTCAATGCATCGACGCTCGGTCTTACTTGCTCGACAGGCTATGCACTGCAGCAGGAAAATGACACTCCGGAGACACTCTTTGATCGCGCCGATCAAATTCTCTACTCAAATAAATCCTGAACAGTTTTAAACTCGCCTTGACCTCTACAAGGCTTGTCCATTAATCTCCCGCCCTGTTGGGATGGTAATCACTCAACGGATTTTCTGGCTCTGAGGAACGGAAGCCCATTGCCTGAAAATCAACCAATCCAATCGCTCCCGAAATGAAAGTCGGAATCCTCTGCCCCCCTGGGATCCACTAGCATTTTGGGAGCTTTTTTTATGCGCATTCGATAAACAAGCACCAATAAATGACAACCACTCGTTGATTGAGCGTCGATAACACTCGAACTTATTTCTATACGTAGTAGCCTATCGTAAGCTGCATCCCCAGCAATAACACGCTCCAAAACACGGCTGCTCCGAGATCCATATCCCAGAATAACATCATAGGATAGGCATAAGCTAATATCATGAGAAGAACGCCGATGATTGCCAGGTAAGGAACTGCAGCCATTGCAAACATTAAACAAAAGAGCAAAACTGGGCCAACAATGGCGATGCCGAAAATTTCAAAAAAAGTCTGCTTACGTTCAGACGCTGAAAACGGTTTATAGCTGCGGTTATTATTCGAAGCAACTCGAATAAACACTAAACAGAGTACGCTTGGTAATAGCGACACAATAATCGCCAGTAAGCCAAAAGCTGCAAAAACTGTACTCATAACAATCCTCCCTAATAGTTCGTGATATTCAGAAAGGTGTTAGATTGAATCTTATGAGGCGCAAATTCTAGGTTTTTATCTCTGTTTTAAAATGCTGGGAATTCCAGAGTGGATCCAAGAGCGGGTGTCACCGGTTTAATCAGTCCGACTTCTCTTCGCCGTTGATCAGCGTAAGTGGCGCATCTTCCGTCGGAGCTTTTAGCGTTTGAGGAACGCGTTCAATCTCTGGCTCCTGAGTACTGCCACGTGATGACACTGTGAGCGACTGCACGCCACCTGAATCGATAAATTGCTTTAGCGGTGAATGCCATTGGGGCTGATTCCCAACCACAGGTGTCCAGCCAGTGACAAAGGGACGCCAGCTCCCATGCTGAATACTACCGTAGCCTCCATGGGGAACAGTAATAGACGGAGCCTCCATGACCATTGAGCGGTCAACCCCCTGGCTGGCCCATAGATTAAAGCCGCCTCGCATATTACCTTTACGCCATCCAAATCCGAATCGAGCATCCCGGCCATCATAGCCACCATAGGGAGGAATCACTGGAGCACCCCAGTTAAAGAACCAGCCCCCACGTCGAAAATTCTGCTCTATATAAAATGACGAGCCAATATTCTCAAACCATCGCTCGGTCATGCGGACGTTGGGAGCCGACAGAACCATTTGCTGCGCACTCACCTGCGTCCCACCAAACATCATTAACAGGAGCAATAGAGACGGCGAACTAACTATCAGATTGAAATGGAATTTACTTCTCATGTATTCATTATTGGGTCATATACACGAGTAGTCCAATAAAAAGTGAGGGCATAATGGTTGCCATTAAAAAGGCCCCGATTGCCTGTCCCATCGGCTTGTCATGAGTCTGGGACAAGCCACAGCACATCTGCACGAACCAAAAGATGAGAAGTAGTACCGGACCGACAAATGGAATGGCCAGCAATTGTAGAACCGAGCCGAGACTATATGCCATCATCCGGTTAGTCGTTTCAAACGGTTTCTCCGTACCTCCCACCACGAACGCCGCAGCATGTAACATCGCTCCAAAACAAAACATCAGCAGCGGAAGCATTAACAGCCCAGCACCGAACCAAATTCCAACTCCGGTGCCGAATTGCGACGCCAGTCTTGGATAATCCACACCCGAAGGCATATGGGGGGATGCTAAGACGCACGCCAGTATCAAAACGGGAGTCATAGCCACAGCAAATAAGATGGTGGCCAGCATATGCCCAATCACTGCAAAGCCAATCGGATTTCCGAGCCCATCATCCTCATACATCTGCTTGAAGCCTGTATTCGGGCTGAATAGCAGTAACTTACAAGTCGCCCAAAAACGGCCTCCTGATTCCGGAGGGTTTTCCCAGGGCAATCCATCACGTTTGACTGTCTTCTTCGAGCCCATTGGCGGATTGGGCTTGGGTGAGCCGAGCGATTTCCTGGGCGGCGTCCAGACTCCTGCTTTTAATGGCGATTCCGGAACGAAATTCTTCAGCAGATCCGTGCCTCCCAAATTAACCTGCATCGGCGTCAGTGGTTTCAATGGAGACGAGACAGCCGACTGTTTCACCCGAAATCCGGTTATCGTCGAATAGAAAGGAATCTCGACGGTAGCTCGGCAATTTGGACAACGCCCTTTTTTGCCTGCGTGTTCTTTGGGGACTCGTACCTGTTGCCGGCACTCTTTACATTCAAATTGGATCTTATCTTCGTCAGCCGCTCCGTTCGCCACCCCTTGCTCGGGGTCCTGCCTCAGAGCTTCTTCCTGAGCGGGTTCCATGCTGGTTAATTCCAGTACCGAGAGACTCAATCTGGAGATGGCTTCACAGCTGGTACACTGAATCTTTTTGTGAGCTTTATCAGCTGGAATCGATAGTCCGTGATCACAGACTCGACACCTAAATCGGTAGAATTCCTTACCACTACTCTGATGTCGCTCAGCCTTTTTAATCAAGACGATGCATTTACCGTCTCGAATATCCGCCAATTTACCTTCAAGGCTATCAACCGGAATCTCCATCACGGCCTGGCATTCAGGGCAAGCTCCCTTTTTCCCAGCAGCAGATCCTGGAGCGCTCATTGGCGACTGGCAGAACTTGCAGAGGAACTCAATATGAGAGGACGGGGAATTCACCGAATGCTCAACTAACAGGTCAGAGTGAAATAACAGTACACATGAGCCATTATTCTAGTCACCGAGACAGGTTAAAGTCGAACGGGAACTCCACGTTCGGCCATGAGCTGTTTCGTTTCCTGAATCGTGTATTCCCCAAAATGGAAAATACTTGCTGCCAACGCTGCATCCGCTTTCCCTAATAGAATTGCATCGGCCAGATGGTCCGGAGAACCAGCTCCACCGCTGGCCACAACCGGAATCGACACGGCTTCGCTTACTGCTTTGGTGATTTCGATATCATAGCCATCTTTGGTTCCATCGCAATCCATGCTGGTTAGAACAATTTCACCCGCTCCCAGCCGCTCGACTTCCTGAGCCCAGCTCACTGCTTCCAATCCTGTTGGCTTGCGGCCACCGTTAATATGCACTTCCCAAACTTCACGGCCATCCCGTTGTATGCGTTTGGGGTCGATATTAACGACGATACATTGACTACCAAATTTGCGAGCGGCTTCCCTTACAAATTCAGGATCTTTGCATGCCGCAGAGTTAATCGACACTTTATCAGTTCCGGCATTGAGCAGTGCTCGGATATCTTCAATCGAACGGATACCTCCGCCTACCGTCAGCGGCATAAAAATCTGCTCGGCAGTCCGTTGGACCACGTCGAGCATAATATCACGCCCTTCGTGACTTGCAGTAATATCTAAAAACACCAATTCATCCGCACCTTCACGCTCGTAGCGCGAAGCAACTTCGACCGGGTCCCCTGCGTCTCTCAGATTGACGAAATTAGTACCTTTGACAACCCGCCCACTTTCAACATCCAGGCAGGGAATAATTCGATTTGCCAGCATTAGAAAATGCCTTTCAGCCCTTTCTCGGTTTTAGTGTACCTTGGCAATCGCATCTTTCGCGACTTCAATACACTGCTTGATATCTTCAATGGGATTTTGAGGATTCGCTTCGTACTCCAGCGAGATCGAACCATCTGCTGGGAATTTGATCTTCTTCAAGGCTTTGAAGATTCCAACGACATCCAAATGGCCTTCACCGATGATGGTGTTATGGGAAACCTTTTCCATTTTAGCTTCATCTTTGATGTGTAATGCAAACACTCGTTTGTTCAATTTCAACACTGCTTCGACTGGATCTTCCTTACTGCGAATGAAGTGTCCAGTATCAACACATGCGCCGATCAGCGGATGGTGATCTTTGACAGCATCAACCACGGAATCAATTTTGTCATACAACGCATCCGGACCGTGATTATGAATCGCAACGCGGATCTTATATTCGGCCACCAACTTATCCAGCGAATCAAATGAATCAGGAGCAGGATTAGCAGTCAGGCACTTGATCCCCAATCGCTTGGCAAAATCAAAAATGCTCTTATTGAACTCATGGTTATTGTTAAAGCTCCAAACCCCATGTGCAGCAATCGTAATCTCGGCTTTCTTCAGTAAATTCTGGAGATTGCTCAACCCTTCAGCATCGATCTCTTTAGGGACGTGATCGGGATAAAACTCAACAAAGTGCAGTCCCATTCCCTGAATATGGCGAGTCGCTTCCAGCAGGTTATATCCGCGCAGTGAAAAGCTTTGGATCCCAATCGGGAGTCCCTTAAACGGATCTTCAGCGGCAGAAACTCCGGGAATATCAAATAGCGAGACGCCGGCCGCAGCAGCCGCAGCCAACATCTGACGGCGTTGCATCAAAAACTGACTCATGAGTCTTCCAATCAAGCGTAACAGGGTGGAATAACAGTAATCTTGATAGCTCAGTATAGGCTATTTAACTCACCACTATAACCTGCCATATCTGCCTACCTTTTCACCTCTTATGGCGATGCATCCACGGCCACTGATACGACCACGCAATGCAAAATTAGTGTGCTATACTTGTTAATAATGCTCGTTAGGGAAACAATCCTAGCAAAGAACTTTTCAAATCACGTTTGTATTCTTCAAACAACACCTTTAAACAACTCGGTAAATACCGAACCCGTGGAGCACTGAACGATGGCCTCGACAGAACAGCCTGCAGCTAATGTTGATCAGGATATGGCACGATTCCTTACTAAGAAGGAAGAGCTCGAAGTCGATAAGATTTTCCGCGCCCTAGTCAAACTGGAAGGCTCGGACTTACATATGAAAGTTGGTCGTCCGCCTATTGTACGAATCAATGGATCTTTAAAGGACTTGAATCGAGGACCGATTGAACGGGAAGAAATGGTGCGACTTTTATTCCCGATGATGGATAAAAAGAACCGTAAGATCTTCGAGGAAGAGGGGGGAGCCGACTTCGCCCATACGGTTGACGTGGATGGTGAAACCTGGCGTTTTCGTGTCAATATGCTCACACAACTAGGCAACATTGGTCTGGTCGCCCGGCGAATTAGTAATTGGATTCCCGACTTCCGCGGTCTTCACCTGCCGCCTGTGATGGAATCTCTCTGCCACTACGATCAGGGCATGGTCCTGCTAGCGGGTGTGACCGGTTCCGGAAAGTCGACCACCATTGCTTCCATGTTGAATTACATCAACAGCATTTATTCAAAACATATCCTCACACTTGAGGATCCAATCGAATTTGTTTACACCGAAGACAAATGTCTGATCAATCAACGAGAAGTCGGTCAGGACGTCAAAGACTTCGAAATTGCCATGAAGCACGCCGTGCGTGAAGATCCCGATATTATTCTGGTCGGTGAGATGCGTGACGAAGAAACATTTATGACGGCGATCCATGCAGCGGAAACAGGACACCTGGTGTTTGGTACTGTCCACGCGTCAAGTTCTTCAACCACCATCGGTCGTATTCTCGACCTCTTCCCTGAAGAAATGCATGGAGCCATCCGTAGTGCAATTGCCTTCAATATGAAGGGCATCGTCGCTCAAAAATTACTCCCCTCGATCCGGGAAGGAGTTGGGCGAGTCCCAACCTGTGAAATCATGACCTTTAATCCGATGATCACCAAACTGGTATTGGAAGGCCATGACGAAAAACTACCTGATGCGATTCGGATTGGAGCTGAAGAGGGAATGCAGGACTTTACCATGAGCCTCAAAAAGCTAATCGATGACGAACTCATCGACCGTGAAACCGCCTTCAAGGTGGCGCCCAACCGAGACGCGCTTAAAATGGCGATCAAAGGTATCAATGTTTCGACTCCCGGGATCATTTAACCCCCCCTTTGTCCCCTCCCGTTTCAACCCTATTACGCTCCATTTACTGTCTCTCTCCCTGAGGAATTTAAACCGAAATCATGGCAACCGATACTGAAGGATTGTCCCCAAACGAAATGGGGCCCCCTGTCGATGTCCGCTCAACCACCGGCGATAATTCGGCAAATCAAACTGCCGAAATTCAATGCCGGCAATCCATGGGAATTGTCCCTGTGAAGCAAGTGCTTTATGAAGCGCTTGTCCAGGATGCCGAACGACTCCTCATCGACTGTACGGTGCAGGGAGCGACATCTCAGATTGAAGTCGATGGGTTGTGGCAACAGCTTCCTATGCTGGACCCGCAAAATGCCACCATGATGGTCGCCGTGATGAAAACGCTGGCTCATCTCAATGCCAATGATCGCGTCAATGAACAAAGAGGCGAGTTCACAGCCAATAGCGGAGAAATTGGTCGACGATGTCATATTACTTCTGTCGGCACGCAAACCGGTGAACGCATTATCATCAAACTCGAACCCAAAAAACCTCGCTTTAAGTCGATTCAACAGTTGGGGATTCGGGATGAGGTTCTGGAGGAATTCAAACGCCTCACCGGCAAGTACATGGAAGATACTTCTCAACAGGTGCATACAGGAATCTTCATTGTTTCTGCTCCTGCCAATGGAGGAGGGCTTACGACGGCCTGGACACATGCGTTGGGAGCAACCGACCGATTTATGCGCGACTTCTTCTGCCTCGAGCAAAAGGGACTGAAGGAAACCGACGTCGAGAATATCCATTTAGAAGAAGTGGATGTGGCTGCGGGGCAGAAGTTTACTACAGTCATTGACAAAGTAAAACTGCGCGAACCCGATGTTTATGTACTCCCTCAAGTGCCGGATAAGGAAACGCTCGATACACTTTGCGACGAAGCCTTAAACAACAACCGAATGTCCATCATCGCTGTCAACGCGATTGATGGTATCGAAGCTATTCACAAAATCCGGTCACTTGGTGTGGCTCCGGACAAATTGGCCAAATGCCTCAACGGCGTTATGCATATGCGACTTTGTCGGAAACTATGCGAAAACTGCAAACAACCATTTCAACCGGGCGCACAATACATCCAGCAATTAGGCCTTCCACCTTCACACGTCCAGGTCCTTTATCAGCATTTCCAACCCGTCCCAGACGAAAAGGGAAATCTTCCTGAACCATGTGAAGCTTGTTCCGGTCGAGGATTTAAGGGGCGTACCGGGATATTTGAGTTGATTACTATGGACGATCAGCTACGACAAGCGATAGCAACTCAACCGGACTTAAATGCACTTCGCCAGCTTGCTCAACAATTGGGCAATAAATCCACCCAACAGGAAGGTATCCTGCATTTGGCCCAAGGTATAACTTCGATTCAGGAATTGCAGCGAGCAATGTCGAGTTAACTTACGTAGGACTAATCAAACTTACGTTACGTTATCAAATGGGAACTCAATACTGTGGTTGACGAACGCTCTGCATATCTACCTCCTGAAAAGCATGACCATTGGGGGGAAGAAACCGGTTATCGGCGACTGCATTGGGCCGCCATAACCTGCTTGGTGCTAGCATTCTCCTCACCCTTGGGGCTTTTCTATACCGGATTCATTGCTTTGCCAGTCGTCAGTGTAATTCTTGGTTGGAAAGCACATCGAGATATCGCTAAAAAGCCAGAGATCTACGCGGGCCGTGCCTTTGCAACCATCGGCCTGTTTATTTCCGTCGTCCTTGGAACTTGGGCAACATATGGGAAAAGCAACGAATCTGACTACCTGTACTATCAGGCCGCTGAACAAACCAAGCACTGGCTAGGCTACCTCAAAGAAGGAAAACTCGGTCATGCCCACCAGGTCATGCTAAGTATCGAGGGAGGTCGGAATTTCGAAGTTCGGGACATTGAAGAGTTCTATCAGAATGATCGCGGCATGCTGGAAGAGCAAAACGCTAGGTTTGCACGCCAGCCAATGAAGATGATGCTTGATCATATCGATCGCTGGAATCCGGACGACTTGGTCGTTATTAAAGACGTCCTTATAAAGAATGTGAAAAGAAACGAACGCCAAATCGTTCAGGAATATATGCTGCCACTCACAGGTTCTGAACAACAAGCCATCGGCTTCCGAATTCAATACTGGCGTAGGTTCTTTCCTGAAGGCCGAGCATCTCATTGGCAGTTAGAAGGCATCGGGATGCTCGACGGAACTTATGGTGAAGATGCCGGAGATCCTCATGCCGGTCATAACCACTAGAATGCCTGGCCGTCCACGGACTCGGTAACCACTACGGTTGGCGGCAATGAGTCTATAAATAGCTGGCCATAAAACTTGGTGCGAACCCGTGGATCCAAAACTACCACAATACCGTGATCGCTACGAGTTCGAATAAGACGCCCAAATCCCTGTTTAAACTTGATCGCAGCTTCAGGTAGCTGAAAGTCCATAAATGGATTACCGCCCTCCAGCTTAATTTTCTCAAGTCGCGCTTCCAACAATGGCTGGTCAGGTACACTAAACGGTAAGCGAGGGATGATTACATTTTGAAGTGCATCTCCGGGGACATCCACTCCCTGCCAAAAACTGTCCGTCCCGAATAAAACAGACCTCGGATTCTCTTTAAATCGCCGCACCATTTCTGTACGCGGTGTCCCGTCTCCCTGGCTGATGATTCCCAACTGCTGCTGGGTCAACCAAGGTGTCAAAGCGGATGTTAAATACCGAATCATGTCGTAGCTCGTGCACAAGACAAAAGCATGACCATCGGTACGTTCAACGTACCGTTTCACCATTTCTACAGTTTGAGTGCGAAACTGTTCCTTTTGTTGGGAGGGATCCGGCATACCTCCCACTAAGATCAACTCGGACTGCTTTTCATAGTCAAAAGGACTACCGATCTGTGCATTATTGGTGTCACCCAACCCGATCCGCGACCTGAAGAAATTGAAATTCTCATCGCGACCAACTCCCAGTGTCGCACTCGTCAGAATGACGCTTGGGATCTTATTGAATAACTCCTTTCTGAGGATTGGGCCAACATCGAGTGGCGCTCCACGTAGTTTAACGCGAGGCCCCTGTCGCCTGGTATTATAGGCCTCGAGCCAATACACCATGTCCGGCGCAGATTGTTCCATCCATTGGTGAATCGCGTCGGATAATGTCTCCAAACGAGCCACGGCCGAAGTGTAATCCTTACGTTCTGACGTATCCTCAATTCCGGAAGCAATCCGACGAATCATACCGGCAAGCTTCGACAATGCCGGACTAAGAGCATTTTGAAAAGTTCTTTTCTTGTGCATCCGGCCATTGGATTTAGGGTGCTGTTCCTTCCAGGTCATAATGTCGCCGAACAACTGATCTGCTGCCATATAGCAATCCACCACTTGCCGCTGGGCTTTGTCAAACCGTCCATCTACTAACAGCCCTTTGTTCGTCCGGTCGTTGTACAACTTTTTCAAAATGTATGCGACCTGACCCGAGGACACGCTCGGACCTAAGTGATCTCCAGCAACACTCTCAACCGTGTGCGCTTCATCCAGAATGACAGCATCGTAATCCGGAAGAACACTCACCCCCTGACTGCGTAATGCCAGATCACTAAAAAACATTGCATGATTCACAATGATGATTTGAGCATGCTCCATCCGTCGACGAGCGCGATAGTAAAAGCAGGATTTATGCGTCTTGCAACTAGGGCCCATACAGTTGCCCGAATCACTGGCAACTTCGTCCCAAACTGAACCATTCGGCTGAAATGGCAAAGTACTACGACTTCCGTCGGTTGTGTCTTTGGCCCACTGGTTGATTGCATCGAGTTGTTCGAGCTCTTGCGTACTTTCAAATAGTGTGGCACTTCGCGTTACGGCGCTTTTCAAACGCCTTTGACTGAGGTAGTTGGCTCTACCTTTGACCAACACCGCAGAGAACTCTCGAGGGATCACGCTGTTTAACAGTGGCAGATCTTTCCCTAGCAACTGTTCCTGCAGGCTGATGGTATGTGTCGAGATAATAATACGACGATTCCTAGTTTGACCATCGTCGGTCTCCACCGTCGCGTGCTCTGGATCCGTGGCTGCCAGAATCGAAGGAACAAGGTAGGCAAAACTCTTTCCGACTCCTGTCCCAGCTTCCACCACTAAATGGCGTTTATCTGCCAACGCTGTGGCAACAGCATCGGCCATTTCGAGTTGCTGCATCCGATGTTCATAATTCTGGAGCCTGGCAGCGATCCGCCCCTCTGGCCCCAGAATATCCTCGGATTGCAAAAAGTCATGCTCCATCAGTAAACGCCTTAGAATGGTTTAGAATCGCGTTTACTTGCCACGAGGATAAGGGTGAGTGGCAATCACACCCTCTTCCGGGCTGCTTGCCGATGCGTACAGTCGTTTGGGAATTCGGCCGGCCAAAAACGCTTGCCGCCCTGCGTAAGTCGCGGACTTCATGGCCTGTGCCATTCTATGAGGATCACGAGCATGCGCAATCGCTGTATTGAGCAACACACCGTCCACTCCCAACTCCATTGCTTGTGCGACATCACTTGCCGTACCAACACCGGCATCAACAATCACAGGGTAATCCGAATCTTCATCCTTTAAATACTCAAGGATGATGCGGATGTTATTGGGATTAAGGATCCCTTGCCCCGATCCAATCGGACTGCCGGCAGGCATCACTGCAGCGGCACCGGCTGCTTTTAATCGCCGTGCGGTTACCGGATCGTCGCTGGTGTAACAAAGCACATGAAAACCATCTGCTACGAGCCTTTCAGTGGCTTCCAAAGTAGCGACCGGATCAGGCAGCAATGTTTTACTATCTCCGAGACACTCAAGTTTGACCCAGTCTGCCCCCGGATTCCCCAGTGCCCGTAAGATTTCACGTCCCATCTTGGCAACTCGTACCGCATCAGCCGCGCTGTAGCAGCCTGCTGTATTGGGCAACAGGATGTACTTTTCCGAGTCGATAAAGTCGAGCAAGTTTTCGCCATCCGCATCATGGAGTCGTTCACGGCGAACAGCCACTGTAATGCACTGAGCTCCGGATAGTTCCAGGCATTCTTTCATAACAGTCGCATTTTCATAGCGGCCACTACCGACAATCAATCGACTGTTCAGCTGGAACGGACCAACGGTCAGCCTGCCTTGATCAGAGACTTGTTCGAGAGAATCTACTTCTGTTGCCATCGTCTTTCCAGAACTGAGTGTTAGCCACCACCAACAAGTGTCACGATTTCCAACTTATCACCATCATGAAGTTCGCACTTGGCATGATTCTCAAAAGGAACGATCTCCAAATTCAACTCAACCGCCACGTGTCGAGTTGTAATCTCTAACTGGAGAAGCAGCTGAGCCAAAGTCGTTTCGGCTGCTATATCGATAGGTTTTCCATTAACATGAACGACCAAGTCGATTTCCTTCCCGTTATTGCCCAAGCGTAATATTTCGAGCCTGGCCAACCTTTAATGCCACCAAGATTCCATTTTGCGGGCGTCCTGTAGATTCCATCTGACGATTCCAGGGAACATAGTATGCGGCAAAATTTCCGGTCGTTGCATCGACAATATAAACCAATGAGTTACCAGGTCGGTTGTTACCTACGAATTGCACGTCACCGGTTACCATCAGCAACCGTGGTTTCTTCGTTCGTTGAACCTGTAAATCATTAAACACGTTGGTTTTGAAGTGCCCGCCAATTTGACCTGTTCGTGCATAGGGAATAATGCACTGTAAATCACCGGTTAATGCATCCAGAAAAAACGCACCTTCGGCCTGATCCGAAATGGCACCGGTGGCTAAGGAGAAATTATCCGAACTGTCACTACCTGCTGCTTTTAAGACCATGCCATCGATTTCAAAAGTCGCAGCGTTTTGTTCCGACTTCAATCCAATGACCGTGCCAGCTACCATTCCCAAGCCAAACAACAATCCGACACTGATGCCAAGTAATAGCGATTTGTTTCTCATGTAAAAACCTTTGTATATCCACCAAGTAAAAAGACTAAGTAAGACACTCGCGATGAAAATGGCTCCAAGAACACATTCGAAACCACTCTGTCTTTATTATAGGCAAAAACATGATTTGAAATAACTAGCTAACTGAGGATTACCGGACAGTCGGTCCGACAATCCAAGCCAGTTCCTAACAGGGACCACACTGGAACGAGATGCGGGATATGCTAAAAAAGAGGAAAGACGAATCCACTAATCCAACGACATCAGGTATCTCCAGTCCCTTACACACCTATCTCAGGTGGTATTTTATAAGGCTGTAACACTGATGTCCGAACAGGAGCAATTTACAAATGTCCACCAATGGTGACTTAAATAGAAAACTGCGAATGGCATTGGTTGGCGGGGGTGCGGGATCATTTATTGGCCGCGTTCACTGTACTGCCGCCGTTTTAGATAATCGAGCGGCATTGGTTGCCGGAGCGTTGTCTTCTAATCCGGAACGAGCTAAGGCTTCTGCGCCAGCTTACGATATTGGTGAAAGCCGAGCCTACGGATCGTATCAGGAATTGCTCCAAACAGAAGCGGCACTTCCTGAAGACGAGCGAATCGACTTTGTTTCAGTCGCCACACCTAACCACACGCACTTTGAAATCGCCAAAGCCGCCGTGGAATCCGGCTTCAATGTTATCTGCGATAAGCCGATGACATTTGACCTCGCTCAGGCCGAACAACTGGCCTCCGCCGTAGACAATTCAGATGTCGTTTTTGCCGTAAGCCATAACTACACCGGCTATCCGCTCGTACGACAGGCTCGGGAGATGATCCTTAATGGTGAACTCGGTGAAATCCAGGCCGTCCGCGCTTTCTACATTCAGGGTTGGCTAAGAACGCGTCTTGAAGAAGAGGAACAAAAACAGGCAGCCTGGAGAACCGATCCTTCAAAAAGCGGTGCCGCAGGTTGTTTCGGCGATATCGCCACGCATGCCTATAACCTCGGTCGCTATATGACGGGCTTGCTGCCAGATCAAATCAGCTGTCACCTGCGAACCTTTGAAGAAGGGCGTCAACTGGATGATTACGGAACCGCAGTGATTCAGTTTGAAAATGGGGGATTGGGAACCGTGACTGCTTCCCAGATTAGCCACGGACGCGAAAACGATTTATTCATTGAAATCGATGGAACCAAAGGGGCATTACAATGGCGTCAGGAAAATCCCAACGAGATGATCGTTCGCAAGAACGGGGAACCACACAAAATTTATACTCGAGACCCGAATGCTCCATTTATGAATGGAAGTGGAGCAGCAGCGTGTCGATTACCTAGTGGACATCCGGAAGCATTCTTCGAAGCCTTTGCGAATGTCTACCGCTCAGCTTACGATGCAATGGCTGACCGAGCCTTGGGCAACAGTATCGAAAAAGTCGATACGATCTACCCGAATGTCCATGACGGCGTTGAAGGTATGTATTTCATTCAACAATGTGTTGCCAGCTCCGCCGACAATGGCGCATGGCTACCGCTCAAACATGAACGAGCCCGTCGATAGAACTGAACGAAACCACCTAAACATAGACCTTACTTAAAGGAAATCAATATGATTCGCAAACTAATGATGGCCGTGCCTGCGGTCCTGCTCGCTGCAGGTCTCACGCTAGCTGACAAAAAAGACGATGGATTCGTCACCATTTCAAATGGAAAAGATTTTAGTGGTTGGAAAGCAAGTGAGAACAAAGATTCCTGGAGCATGAAGGACGGCGCCTTTGTTGCTGCCGGGCCTCGTAGCCACCTGTTCTATCAGGCAGACAAACCATTTACCAACTTCGAATTGAAAGTCGATGTTATGACACTGCCGGGAAGTAACGGCGGTATCTATTTCCACACCAAGTATCAGGAAAATGGTTGGCCAAAATACGGTTATGAAGCCCAGGTCAATATCACCCACGGTGATCCAAAGAAGAGTGGTAGCCTGTACGGTGTTGTCAACATTGCCGATCCTAAACTCAAAGATAACGAGTTCTACGAAACTCATATCATCGTCAAAGATCGTCATGTGACTATCAAACTCAACGGCCGAACTGTTGTAGATTACACCGAACCCGAAGGGAAAGAAGCCTTCAGCAAGGACTTTGAACGTCGCTTGGGCGAAGGCACATTTGCATTGCAGTGCCATGACCCGAAGAGTATTGTGCACTTCAAAAATATCCGAGTAAAACGACTCGACTGATTTTCAGCGAGCCTGGAAAGAGTGAATTCACAGGACTTTCCATTGAGGAATTTCAACAACGGGAATCGCTGAAATTAGTTAATTCTTCATCGGAGGCTGGCCGATAAGTTTTTACACTTCGGCTAATCCGGCAGAGGGACCAAATTTTAGCGTAAGTCAGGATCACTAATACGACAGTGCAGAAGCACGTCAGCATCCTCGCTTGTCTCGCAGCGACTCCGCTCGCCGCATTCACAGCCGAAGTTTTAAAACGATAAGAACCCCGAGCGTGACTTGTTGCTCTCGGGGTTTTTTATGTCCAGACGAATCTTCGCTGGATTTCTTAAGTATCATACGGATATGAATTATCCACGTTATGACCGCCACCAAAGCTACCAGTGGAATTATGACCATGCGCCCGATCCGGTTGCCGTGGACGTTCCCAACTGGCCAGCGCCAATCACTTTGTGCGGTAAGTCACTCAAGTCTCCCCTGGGCATTCCCGCAGGGCCTCTGCTGAATGGTCGTTGGTGTCTGTACTATGCCAGCCTCGGGTTCGATCTGGTGACTTATAAAACGGTGCGTAGTGGAGTGCGACCTTGTTACGATCTTCCCAACCTACAGCCCGTCAGTGTGGAAATGCTGCAGGGTGGGGAAGCGGATGTACCGATTCAAAACCAAATGACTGGAAGTTGGGCCGTTTCTTACGGAATGCCCTCCACGGAACCGGAAGTTTGGTGTGCCGACGTACGTCTAACCCGTGAGCTACTTCCGGAAGATAAGCTACTGTCTGTTTCGGTCGTCGGCACCATACAGCCGGACTGGACATTACAACAACTGGCTGATGATTATGCGCTTTGTGCTCGACTCGCTGTTGAAAGTGGAGCCGATTTTATTGAGGCCAACTTCTCTTGCCCCAACGTGTCCACCTGCGACGGCCAACTTTATCAAAATCCATCTGACTGCCTGACAGTGGTTGAGAAAATTCGCCAACAGATCGGAAGTACGCCACTGATCGGTAAAATTGGGCGAATCATGGACTCCACGGCCATGCAACAATTGCTCTCGGCGATTCATCCTTTTGTGGATGCTTTGGCTATGACCAACAGTATCGCCACGCGAGTAAGAAAAGCGGATGGCTCGTATTTATTTGATGGAGAGATGCGAGGTATCTGCGGCAAAGCCACTCTGGATGCTTCTGTGGAACAGACCCATATGGCCAAGCAGCTCATCGAAGAAAATCAATTCGACCTGGATTTGATCGGAGTGGGTGGAGCAAGTTGTTTGGAAGATGTACAGCGGTATCTTGCTGCTGGAGCGTCCGCGGTGCATCTGGCAACCGCTGCGATGGAGGCCCCTGAGATCGGATTGAACATTAAATCTGCCAAAGTTAGCTAACTGGCCAACTGGTTAAATAAAAAACGGGCCTGGAATACTAAGCGTTTGAATTCGTAAACCACTTGTCCCCAGTGACAACCGACGGAAGCAAACTAATGTCGGCTGTGGTTACAAACCTGAACTTAGTAATTCTGGCCCGTTATGTGTTGAATGAAGAAAACTATCAGCTTTCGATCCCCACCGAGAAGCTAAAACTATTCTCCAGTAAAGGTTCTTTATTTTACTTATATCCCCCTTACACCCTATATATCGCATCTTCACCAGCCGCATCTTTTCCGAAAATGTTAACAGACCCGAATTGTTTGCCGTAGTTGCCTAGCTTTATAACAACTTTGACGATTATGGCGATTGCTCCGAAGCCTGTTGGATTTACTCTAGAATCAGCTGCTCCATGGCTCGGTTGATCGTATTTTTTAAGGTTTTAATGAAGGACGATGTCCGATTTACCTAGTACAATTCAATCAGACACCAAATTAACTTTCTGATAACAGGTAACGAGAAAATGTCTAACAACATATTCCGTATCACTCTATGTGTTCTTTTGTCTTTCACGGCCACAGTCAACGCTCAGAATACTTCTGAAGCAAAGCTCTATGGTCAGGGCGTCCATGCTTACAACAATGGTGACTATGCCGGGGCATTGAGTATTTTTGATGCCGCTGTTGAAAATGGCTCAGAAGACCCGCGAGTATACCTGTTTCGTGGCTTGGTGTATCACCAACAGGGTAAAGCAGAAGAGTCGTTAAAAGATCTCAAACACGGAGCCGAATTGGAAGCCGTTGACAAACGTGGGTTCTACCCGGTTTCTCCAGCTTTGATCCGAGTCCAAGGCAAGGTGAGATTACAGATTGAAAACCTTCGCCGAGAGGCACGTGCCAACTTAGTTGCGATTGAAAAAGCTCGTGCAGCTGCTCGCTATGAACAGCAAAAAGAAAATGAAGCCGCCTCTCTACGAAAGCCTACACCGACCAAGGCTCCGGAAATTCCATTGGACGCTCAGCAATCAACTAGAGCTGATAATCCATTCGCTCCCAACAACATTGCTGGGATTAGAAGCAACCCTGTCAATGTCACGGTTTCAAAGACGAATCCCAAAGCGGCCGTGGACGACAAAGACCCATTAGCGAATCTTAACAACGACAATCCAATGCCGGCTAATCCCGTGGCAACCAACAACCCGCCTGCAAATAACACGCCACCTGCAGCAAACAACCCCTTTGCCCCTGGTAATAACAATCCTCCAGCAAACAATACTCCTCCTGCTGGAAATAATCCTTTCGCTCCTGGTAACAATGCTCCGCCAGCGAATAACAACCCACCGGCCGGGAACAACCCCTTTGCCCCCGGTAACAATACTCCTCCAGCAAACAATACTCCTCCTGCCGGAAATAATCCTTTCGCACCTGGTAACAATGCTCCAGCAGCCAACAACAATCCGCCAGCAGGCAACAACCCCTTCAATGGCGGCAATGCACCTGTGGCAGGTGGAGACGATAACAAGGCTCAAGGCGGTGGTGGCACACTTGGTGCCATCTTTGGATCGCTGAACCCGTTTGGCGGAGGCAGCGACGATCCGAATGCAAATGCTGGCCCCGGCGGAGGGAAACCTCCAACTTCACTCGATGAAGTCAAGAAGTTCATTCAAGGCAGTCTGCCCGGAGGTGGTGCTGGTGGATTACCTGCCGTGCCCGGCGGCAACGGTGGCGGAGCCAATCCTGGCAACAACAAACCTGCTCCTGGTGCTAATAATCCCTTTGGACCAGCTCCCAATCCTTTCAAGTAATTACCCCTTACACACGACAAATCAATATCCCCGAAGGCTACTTCCGAATGGGTCCTTCGGGGATTTTTTTGCGCCCACCAGTAGGCTATCTGCACATACCCACTGCCATTTTTTTAAGGTAAAATAAACATCCTTAATCGAAGCATCTACTCTTGCCGCTGATGCATCCCTTTCCCTTTACTTCCCCGTAAACACGGTTTAACCATGAATCGCATTTACTCTGCTTTCCTACCTGCAATCACCATTTTCAGTCTGACGCTACAAAGTGCCTTTGGTGCTCCCACCATCAATAACACCAGCGTTCCAGGTATTCAGGCAGGCACGACATTTCAAATCACAGTCACCGGAACGGATCTCGCGCCAGCTCCAAAGCTTCTCGCTTCCTTTCCAATTGCATCTCAAAAAGTGATTGAGGGTTCCGACAATGGAAAGGCGATTATCGAACTAAATACAACAGAAGTTCAGCCTGGCATTCATTGGATACGCATTGCCAGCGAACAAGGAATCTCTAATGCCTTATCCATAGGCGTCGACAATCTTCCACAACAGCCATTTGCCGAATCCGTTGATGCTCTTCCTGTCGCGCTCTCGGGCGATCTAACCGGCGGAAACATTCTCAAAACGACTTTCGCTGGGAAACAGGGCGAAGCCATCGTCGTCGACATTGAAGGCCGACGTATTGGATCTAACATTCGACCTGTCTTGCGGTTGCTGGATGAGAAAGGTGTTCAAGTCGGCTTTAGTGCTCCACAACCTGAGCTCCATGGGGATGCTCGGATTTCCACGACACTCCCTGGTGACGGTTCTTATACACTCGAGTTACATGACATTCTTTATAAGGGTCCTGCCCCCGGACGGTTTCGACTCAAGATTGGCAATCTGTCCTTCGCAGATTTAGCCTTCCCAATGGGGATCCAACAGGGGCAGCCAGCTAGCGTCCAGTATGGTCGTACTAACATCGACAGCACGGTTGAAATTGCTGCGGTTGAAAACACTCTCAATGCGTTGCCGTTGCCTGCAGTTGGCCACGCAACCGGTTCACGACCTCGCATCGTAGTCAGTCAGCACGCAGAATATGTCGAATCGACTGAAGCGGGCGACGTGCCTGCTGCTCCGGTAGGCATCAATGGCCGCTTGTCTGCAAAAGGAGAGGCGGACAGTTTTAAGGTCGTTGCCAAACCTGGATCAAAACTCCGTTTGGATGTTATTGCCCGGCGCGCCGGATCGCCTGTCGATGGAGTGCTCGTCGTTAAAGCAGCCAATGGTACACAAATAGGAAACAATGACGATCGACCCGGGCTTTCGGATCCGGGAGTCGATGTCACTGTCCCGGGTGACTCTGAATTTATCACGGTATCGCTTCACGATCTGTTACGTCGGGGTGGAGAAGATTTCATCTACCGAATCGAAATTGAAGATATTTCCCAACCTCAGTTCGGCGTCTCGATTGCCGAAGATCGATTACAAATCCCCTCCGGCTCAACACAAACAGTAATCGTCAATGTGGCCCGTCAAGGATACAACGGAGACATCGCTTTGGCATTTGATGGTTTACCTGAAGGGGTGACCGTCGCCGGCAATCGTATTTTGGCCGGACGAACGCGAGGATTGGTCTCTATTACTGCTGCCAATGGAGACGCAACTTTTTCTATCGGCCGCATTAGTGCCACGGCAGCTGATGAAAATGTAACCACCACCAAGATTGCGACAGTTGGATCAGATAGCCCGCACTATCGAGTCCTTCCCGAGTTACGACAGAATCTTGGTATTGCCCGAGCCGCAGCAGCCCCCATCAGTGCTTCTCTCGCTGCCACGACCACTGAACTTCAGAGCCCTCGTGGAAAGTATCTTCCCATCACAGTCAATGTTGGGCGCAATGACGGTGTCACAGGCAACATCCGCTTACGACTGATTTCGAACCAAACCATGCCTCGCAAGAAAGTCAAACAAAACAACAAAGACGTTGAAGTAAATGATACTGATCGAGCATTACGTCTCAGTGAAGATCCCATGCTTGGAGCTGACGTCACCAGCCATACCGTCAACGTTTGGATCCCTCATGACTTGGGAATTATGCCATGGCGTGGTGTCATCGTTGCCGAATTACTTTCAGCAGATAACAAGGCGGTAGTCGCCTCTGTTTCAACCGCTCAATTGAACATTACTCCTGTCGACTCGCTCAGTATCGCGATTACGACAGAAGCAGGTATTGAGGCTCGCGCCGGAGAAGGTGAAACAGGGCACTTTGCCGGAACCATCACACGTGCCGCTGGATTCGACAAGCCAGTTACCGTCACCCTTGCAGGGTTGCCGGAAGGTTATGCCGCTCCGAGTATCGAAGTGCCGACCGACCAGACTGAATTCAAGCTGGAGGTGCGTTTTCCTAAGGAAGCTAAACCTGCTGACCTCAAAGACATCAAGCTGATTGCTAATGCACCTACCGACCTGAAGCCAGAGTTAAGGGTCACCAGCAATCAAATCAACACAACCATCAAAGTTGTTACTCAGGAATAGACAATTCCTTGCCTCAACCTCTCTTATCACTAAGGAAGATTATGCGCTTTTCAAATCGCTTCCTGACCATTGTATTACTTGCATTGGCAGCTTTAACTTCACAAACAAAGACAACGCAGGCGCAGGAAAAAGATAACCGGCCTAATATCCTGTTCATTTTTTCCGATGACCACGCCTATCAAGCGATCGGAGCTTATGACAGCAAGGTAAACAAAACTCCCAATCTTGATCGTATTGCTAATGAGGGGATGCGATTCGACCGAGCGTTTGTCACCAATTCCATCTGTGGCCCTTCACGAGCCGTCGTGCTAACAGGAAAGTATGGCCACCTGAACGGATTCGTCCGCAACGGCAACACGTTTAACGGCAACCAACAAACTGTCTCTAAGTTATTACAGTCTGCCGGCTATGAAACCGCAGTCATTGGGAAATGGCATCTTAAGAGCACGCCTGTCGGATTCGATTACTATCACGTGTTGATCGGTCAGGGACCCTATTACAACCCACCGATGAAGACGACCAATGGCCCGATCAACCATGTAGGCTATACCACCGAAATCATTACCGACGAAACACTCAAGTACCTCAAAGAGCGTCAAGATTCCGACAAGCCGTTCTTTTTGATGTACCAACACAAGGCTCCCCATCGAAACTGGCAGCCTGGCCCAAATGAAATCAATAACTACAACAACGAAACCATTCCTGAACCCATCACTCTTTTTGATGATTACAAAGGGCGTACTTCAGCAGCCAAAAATCAGGCAATGACCGTTAAAGAACATTTAACGAAGTATGACCTCAAGCTGGATCCACCACGTAACCTAACTCCAGAGCAACTCAAAGTCTGGAATGCCGCTTACGAAAAGAAAAACGCTGAATTCGAAAAGCTCAAGCTGGAAGGAGATGATCTGATTCGTTGGAAATACCAGCGATATGTCAAAGACTACCTTCGCTGTATCGACAGTGTGGATAAAAACGTTGGGCGAGTACTGGACTATCTCGAAGAATCGGGGCTGGATGAAAACACGATCGTGATTTATACCTCTGACCAAGGATGGTATCTGGGTGATCATGGTTGGTATGACAAGCGCTGGATGTATGAAGAATCATTCCGCACACCCTTAATGGTACGCTGGCCCGGAAAAATCAAACCCGGTACGGTCAACACGGATATGGTCATGAACCTCGACTTCGCTCAGACGTTTTTGGATATCGCCGGAGCGAAACAACCAGAAGATATGCAGGGTGCCAGCATGAAGCCCGTCTTTGAAGGCAAAACCCCTGAAGATTGGCGTAAAAGTGTGTACTACCACTACTACGAATTTCCCGGCGCTCATAGTGTTGCCAAACACAATGGGGTACGAACCGAACGCTACAAGCTCATCAACTTCTACGAAAACAAAGAGTGGGAATTGTTTGACCTCAAGGAAGATCCTAATGAACTGAACAGTGTTTATGACGACCCGAATTACGCCAAGATCAAAGCCGAGCTTGAAATTGAATTAGAACGCCTTCAGGAATACTACAAGGATGATGGATCAGTCGTTAATTTCGGAGCGGAGCGAGCCAAGCAGCAACCAAAGCAATTGGTACGACGCTTCCGATTTGGTGATTTTGACAATACGGAACGATCTCCACATGGAGCGGCCGTCATCACCGATGGTAAGCAGCACATCTTCTTAAACCCAAGCACGAACAAATTCAATCCCGCCTATAAACCAATCACCCTGGGAGGGTTCATTCACCCTACGGCTGATGACGGTGTAATTGCCGCACAGGGTGGCGAAGCGATGGGTTATACCATGCGACTCAAGGACGGAAGAATCCAATTCTCCGTGCGAGCTCACGGCCAGCTCTTTACCGCCGTTGGCCCCGCCATCAAACTCAACGCCTGGACACATGTCCTTGCTGTTTTGGATCGAAATGCGAAACTCGGTTTCTACGTCGACGGAAAGAGAATCAAAACAGAGGTCAAAGCGGCCTTTTTACCAAGTGCTCCGGCCGATGGCTTTACTCTAGGTCTGGACGGAGGCTCTCTGGTCGATGACTATGGTGCAGCCAATGGCCTGCAGGGAAAAATGGCGGACTTCAGACTTTACTGGGGAGTCCTCGAGCCGGCAGATCTTGAATCGTGGATACAACCTAAGTAACTAACGCGACTATTAGACAAAACATTCGGTAGATCCAACAATCGGAAACAACACCATGAATCTCAACCGACGACAGCTCATACAGGCTTCCGCCGCTTCACTTGCGACTGCAGGAACGTTACAGGCGACGACTGTTTCAACTGCTGAGAAAATCGAGAAACCCTTTGGCTACTGCTTTAACACAAGTTGTGTCCGCGGACAAAAACTCACTCTCGAAAAACAAGTAGACCTGGTTATCAAAGCTGGTTACGAAGGAATCGAACCTTGGATTCGTGACATGCAAGCCTATCAGGAAAGCGGAGGCAGCATTAAAGATCTAGGTAAAAAACTTGCCGACAATAATGTGCAGGTTGTAAGCGCCATCGGTTTCGCTCGTTGGATTGTGAATGACGATAAGGAACGTGCTGCTGGACTTGAAACCGCCAAAAAGGACATGGCATTGTTAAAGGAGATGGGAGGAATAAGAATCGCCGCTCCACCAGTAGGAGCCACGGATATTGAAAACTTTGATCTCTTTGCTGCTGCTAGTCGCTATTACGATTTATGCGAAGTTGGACGAAATGCAGGAATTACTCCGCAGCTCGAATTATGGGGGTTTTCCAAAACGCTTAGTCGCTTAGGCGAACTCGCCTTCGTAGCAGCAGAAGCCGGACACCCCGATGCCTGTATCCTGCCAGATATTTATCACATCTATAAAGGTGGGTCTTCCTTCGAAGGACTTAAAATGCTCAACGGACAACACATTCACTGTTTCCACGTGAATGACTATCCCGCAGAGCCACCTCGTAAGACGATTGCCGATAAGGACCGGGTCCATGTCGGAGATGGTGTTGCACCCGTGTCTAAGATTCTACAAATGGTCTATCAAGCTGGATGCCGAGGTATGTTATCGCTTGAGTTGTTCAATCCTGAATACTGGAAACAGGATGCGATGACCGTTGCCACGGAAGGACTCGCCAAAGTGAAAGCGGCAGTCGCCAAAGCATTTGGCTAAACCAATAAGGCAGAATGGTCATGATACGATCCGCTCGGAGCAAGAAGAAGATCCTGTTCCCACTGCTGGCCATCAGCGTCGGTTTGCTACCTTTCGTAACTTTGGAAATCATCTTCCGCCTGTTCGACATTGCCAATCCAGCCGAAGTAGTCGATACCTCCTCGGGCTTCTCTGGTCATCAACCGCTGTTTTCCTTGGGAGCGGACGGAGCCAACTACAGTACCACCCGTAACCGGGCCTTGTACTTTGGAGATCAATCATTCGCTGCCTCCAAAGCGGATGATACTTACCGCATGTTCTTCTTGGGTGGATCCACCGTCCGTGGCCGCCCTTACGCTGTTGATTCTGCGTTTGCTAAGTGGGTTGAGATCGAGCTGAATCAACGTAGCAAAAAGACAACGTACGAATCAATTAATTGCGGAGGACTTTCTTATGCCAGCTTTCGATTGAAGCATATCAATCGGGAAGTGCTGGAATACGATCCGGATCTCATCGTCATTGCCACCGGACATAATGAATTCTTAGAAAATCGCACCTTTGAGAAGCAAAGTTCTCAGGCAGAAGTACGCAGTGCCTTGGAATCTCTGCGGCTGGTTGTGTGGTTACGATCGATGATCGGTCAGGACGTGGAGTCCTTTAAGGACTCATCGCAGGATGCACTACCTGACAACGTCACGGCGCGTCTCGACTCTGAAAGTGGGTACGCTTCTTATAAATGGGATCCAGAATGGGTAGCCTCCATTACTGCTCAATACGAATCATCATTAGAAGCAATGATTCAACAATGCCAACAAGCCAATGTCGACATCGTACTAGTCTGCCTTGGTTCAAATCTACGAGATTGCCCGCCCTTTAAATCAGAGTTCAACGAGAAGGTCGCTCCAGAAGCACAGCAGCGTTTCTTAGATTTGTTTGAGCAAGCAACTCTATTAGCCAACCAACCTCGCCAGGCACTGAAACACTATCAAAGTTGCCTGAAAATTACCGATCAATTTGCTTTGTTGCATTACCGCATGGCCCGGGCCTACGAGCAAATCGGTGAACCTGACACAGCCAAAAAGCATTACTTAATCGCCAAAGATACCGATCTCTGTCCGCTGCGACTGACCGAAGAGATGGACAACATCCAACGGACCTTAGCAAGAAAGCATAAGGTCCCAATAGTGGATGCCCGAGCGGCAATGGAAAGTTTCAGTGTCAGAAATATCCCTGGCTACGAAATGTATGTCGACCACGTGCATCCGACATTGCACGGTCATCAATTGATTGCAGGAGCAATCGTTGATGAGCTAATTACGCAAGACATCGTGCTGCCAGATCTGGAACTAGATGTCCAGCAATACCAGCAGTTATACGGTCAGCACATTCAGTCCTTACCTCTGGCGTTCTTTGCAAATGGAGCAAGGAGAGTCGGTTGGCTTGAAAACTGGGCACGACGTGATCTATTAGTCAAAGAACTTGAGCCGTTCGATTTACGAGGTGAATTGGCAGTGGTGCACCGCCACCTAGGATTTGATGAAACCGAACATGCTATCGAGGAACTAAATAAAGTTGCCGACAAATACGAAAGCATTACTGAGCCGACTTTACAGCTTGCACTCACCTTTCAATCCCATGGCCGATACCAGCCCGCTCGTTCCGTGCTGGAATGGCTAGTCGAATATGAAACTGAAGCGAATCTGTTACAAGAAATTCAGTACGCCCGTATGATCAATGCGGAATCCATGGGAGACCGGGGTGTTGCCATTCTTATTTATGACAACTTCTTTGAACGGTTACCTTTTGAGGTGGAAGCGAATCAATCGTGGCGCCGATTCGTGCCAGACATCTGGGAACGAGTCCGACTCGAAGATTTGTAAGTCGAGTGGAAACATGAGTACGCAACATTCTTATAGCGACATCGAAATTATCCTGCCTGCTTTACGGCAGTTGCTTGGTGACCGACTGAGTCTGGACCAGGATATCCTCGACGACCATGGACATGATGTTTCCCGACATTCCTCTCAAGCACCCCAGGCTGTTGCTTTTCCTAAGAGTACGCAGGAAGTATCTGAAATCGTTCGTCTCTGTAACCAGCATCGCGTGCCAGTCATCCCCTTTGGTACAGGAACGGCCGTCGAAGGCGGCGTCGTTGCTCTATACGGTGGTGTTTCAATTGATCTGACGCAAATGAATCAGGTGCTTGCAATCAACGTCGCCGATGCGGATGCCACCGTGCAGGCAGGCGTCACTCGCTATCAACTCAATGCAGCTTTACAGGAACAATCAACCGGGCTGTTGTTTACCGTGGACCCTGGAGCAGATGCCTCCATTGGTGGGATGGCAGCCACTCGTGCCTCCGGCAGTTCGGCCGTCCGATACGGAACCATGCGAGACAATACACTAGCTCTGACCGTCGTGCTCGCCGACGGGGAAATCATAAAAACGGGCGGACGGGCTCGCAAGTCGTCGGCCGGTTACGATCTGACTCACTTGATGGTTGGCAGTGAAGGAACACTCGGCGTTATTACAGAAGTCACCGTAAAGCTTTATCCTCAACCGGAGCAAGTGTCTTCGGCAATCTGCCCGTTTGAGACGATTGAAAGTGCCGTCGAGGCTGTATTGGAAATTCTTGCCAGCGGAATTCCCGTCGCTCGAATCGAATTATTAGATGATGTCCAGATCGAGGCCGTCAATCAGTACAGTGGTCTGAACAACGCTCCCATGCCTACCATCTTTTTTGAATTCCACGGTTCCCCTAATCATGTCACTGAGCAAACAACACGAGCTAAAGAAATTTCAGCACGTCATGGTGGTGACGAATTTCAATGGGCAGTTGACCAACAGCAACGCGATCGGCTATGGCAGGCAAGGTATGACTCATTCCATGCTGTCATGGCCTTGAGAGAAAATGCCGTTGGCTATGTCACAGATGTTTGTGTGCCAATTTCTCAATTGGCCCGTTGTTTTTTAAAGGCCAAGGAAATCGTCAAAGAAGCATCCTTGCCGGCACCTGTATTCGGCCATGTTGGCGATGGAAATTTTCACGTTGTCTTTCCACTCGACCCCGACAGCCCTACTGAACTAGAGGAGGTCACGGCGTACCATCAGCAACTGATTGGCATGGCTTTGGCTGCTGGCGGAACATGTACCGGTGAACATGGTATCGGATTAGGAAAGCGTCTTGCGTTAGAACAGGAACATGGAAATGCAGTCAACACTATGCGTCAAATCAAGCAAGCCCTGGACCCCTTCCACATCATGAATCCCGGAAAAGTTGTGTAAAATAGGACTCTTCCAATTTATTTCAAACCCTCATAACAACTGGCTGGTCATTCCAAACTCATAAAGCCCGTTGTCCTTGGATTAAACACTATGAAACTACATGCCCTTTTGCTCGTTGCCATCTCTTTGCTCAGTAACGTAACCCTTGCAGACGGAGAAGGAGATAACAATCCGGACGCTGTTCGACAAGTCCCTCGCGTTGGTGTTCAGGTTTCAGAAGAAGATCGCACTCTGCTCAAGAAAGGCCTTGCTGAACTTGCCGACTTGATGGGCCAGATCAAATCCAGTGAATCTGATTTTGGTTTGCTCTACTTGCCGGATGTGGAAATCTACCACCGGGCAGTAAAGGATAATCTGGAGCATCAGGAGTTCTTTAGTGACAAGGACATTGCCAAAGCACACACCGCTCTGGCCAACGGCAAAACGAGAGCCCAACAGTTGCTTAATGGCGAAGCTCCCTGGTTAAGCCAAACAGGTTTAGTAGTTCGAGGATTCCGCAGCGAACTGGATGGTTCGGCTCAGCCTTACGGATTAGTCATTCCGGCTAATTATCGAGCAGGAGGTGACTCGTCGGTGCGGCTCGACATTTGGTTCCACGGCCGAGGCGAAACACTCAGTGAAACAAACTTCATTGATAAGCAATCCAAAGTGGTCGGTTACTATGCCCCTCAAAATACGATCGTGCTTCACCCATACGGACGATATAGCAATGCCTTCAAATTCGCCGGCGAAATTGATGTGCTGGAAGCACTCGAGCATGTGAAAGCGAATTACCGCATTGACAATGACCTCGTCAGTGTCCGTGGATTCTCCATGGGAGGAGCCGGTTGTTGGCAATTTGCACAGCTGTATGCCGACCGTTGGTTCGCTGCAAACCCAGGTGCCGGATTCTCAGAAACGCCCGAGTTCCTAAAATCATTCCAAAAGGAAACACTGACCCCATACTGGTGGGAAGAAAAACTATGGCGCTGGTACGACACCGATGACAATGCGGTTAACTTGGCCCATGTTCCTTTGATCGCCTATAGCGGTGAAAACGACATCCAAAAACAAGCCGCCGATGTCATGGAAGCAGCATTAGCGAAAGAAGGAATTGACCTGGTTCACATTATCGGACCCAAAACCGGGCATCGAATTCACCCTGATTCTCAGAAGATCATTGAGAGCAAAATGGCCAGTCTGGCACGAGTGGGCAATGACATGCTTCCGTTGACCGTCAACAAAGTCACTCACACATTGAAATACAATCGTCAGTATTGGCTCACGATTACCGGTATGGCTGAACACTGGGAGCCCGCTCGCGTAAAGGCTGAAATTAGAGGCAACCAGATTGAAATCACTGCCACCGATGTCACCGGCTTGAAATTTGATATGGAAGCTGGATTGGCGCCATTCAGCGGTATGCAGGAAGTCTCCATCGAAATTAACAAGCAGACGATCGCGGCCCCCAAAGCTAAGTCCGATCGCAGCTGGCAATTTGAAATTCATCTCGCCGATGGCAAGTGGCACGCCGGCCCTCTTACTCAGGACGGGTTACAAAAACAACATGGCTTACAGGGTCCAATCGATGATGCCTTCCTAAGCAGTTTTCTGATGGTGACACCGACCGGTAAACCTATCAATGAAGCCATTGGTAACTGGACTGCAAGCGAACAGGCACGAGCAATCAAACACTGGCGTCAGCACTTTCGCGGACATGCACGTGTGAAAGCCGACACCGAAATTTCAGAAGCTGATATCGCGAATCATAATTTGGTTCTTTGGGGTGATTTCTCGTCCAACAAAGTCATTGGTGAGATCCTAGCCCGACTACCACTGAATTGGTCAGCGCAGGGAGTGTCCATCGGCGAAACAGTTTTCGACGCCAAAAGCCATGCACCGATCCTTATTTATCCCAATCCCCTTAATCCGGAAAAGTACATTGTGATTAACAGCGGATTCACTTACCGCGAATATGCTTATTTAAATAATGCACGACAGGTTCCCATGCTTCCGGACTGGGCAATCGTTGACGTAGTCAACAAGCCTAAGCCTAACGACTCCATTTACCGCTTCCCCGGAATCCCCAAGGATGCCAATTTCTTTGATGAAAACTGGAACGTTAAATAATCTATCCGATGCTACATAAATTGACATTGAACCATCTTGGCCTTCAGGTTTTATTGGCTGCGATCATCGTGAGTCCTCTATGGGCTGCGCCGAAAAAAAGTGGAACTCAGGTTGAGTTAGGAAAACGTATTTACCTGAAGCAATGCGCTCATTGCCATGGAATTCAGGGCGAGGGCGTGGTTGGATTCAATGAAAACCCACTCTACGGCAACAAACGACTACCCGAGCTCATTCAGGTAATTGACGAAACCATGCCGGAAGACAAGCCAAAGACATGTCGAGGCGATGATGCCGTGGCCGTTGGACGGTACATCTTCGAAACGTTCTATACACCGGAAGCACGTGCGAGCCAGAAACCACCTCGCATTGAACTCGCGCGGCTCACAAACCGACAGTATGTTCAAACCATTCGTGATATCTTCCGGAATTTTCTAGGCAGGCCGGAGCTCGATGAACTGCGAGGTATCAAAGCTCAATACTATAACGGACGTAATTTCAGAGATCGGGTTGGGGAAGCCATTGTCAATTCCATCGACTATGACTTCGATCAGGCGCTTCCCTATGACAAACTTACCAAGAAAGAAGAGTTCTCGATAAAGTGGGAGGGCTCGATTATTGCCGAGGAAAGTGGAGTTTATGAGTTCATTGTGCAGAGTCCGAATAGTATTCGACTCTACGTCAATAACCGAGAAGACCGATTGATTGATAAGTACGTAGCCACCAACGAACGTGATGCCGAACACAAGGCCACAGTCTTCCTGCAAGGAGGCGAGGCTTATTTCTTTAGATTAGAAACATTTCGTTTCAAAGATCCGGCCGCCTCAATGACCCTCTCCTGGGTCCCTCCGGGAGGAACTCGACAGATCATTCCCAAACGAAATTTTTCACCGACCTTAATCGGCGATAGCATTCTCGTTCAAACCCCCTTTCCTCCAGATGACAGCGCCAGCGGCTATGAACGTGGTACGGCCATCAGTGCTGAATGGGATGAAGCAACTACCAATGCTGCGATCGAAGTGGCCGGACGGGTACTGCCATTGTTAGATCAGATGGCCCGCACGAATAGCAAAGCAGCGGACCGAACCGAGAAGATCAAGTCGTTTTGCCATGACTTTATTCAGTATGCATTCCGTCGGCCTCTGACTGATGAACATAAATCACTTTATGTAGACAGTTTTTTTGATGACGAGTTAGATATTACCGATTCGGTCAAAAGGGTCATCATCTCGACACTCAAGTCGCCAGTGTTTTTATATCCAGAACTCAATCGCAATCCCGATGCGACGGCAGCAAACGCGGTGGATAGCTATCTGATCGCCAGTCGGCTAGCACTCGCCTTATGGGACTCCGTGCCTGACACAGCATTACGTAATGCGGCTGACCGTGGTGATTTGCTCGATCCCATCAAAGTCGAACAGCAGATTAAGCGAATGCTGAGCAACAGCCGAGCTCGCTCAAAAATCGACTACTTTCTACTGCATTGGTTGCAAATTAATGAGAAAGGTGAGTTCTCGAAAGACGAGGAGCAATACGCTCAATTCAACGAAAGCGTGAAGGCTGATCTACGAGTTTCCTTACGCCAGTTTCTGAGCGATGTGATTTGGAGTGAGGCCTCCGATTATCGACAGTTTTTCCATGCAAAACAGATCCCGTTTAATCAGAACCTAGCCACCTATTATGGTATCGAGGGCGTGAACGGAACTGATTTTGTGCCGGTGTCGCTGGGCGATCATTCCAGCCATGGGCTTTTGACACACCCATACATGTTGTCCATGCTGGCTTATCGGGATAATAGTTCTCCGATTCATCGAGGTGTCTTCATTACACGACGCTTACTCGGACGCACACTCAAGGAGCCGCCGCAGGCAACTGAATTAGGCAGTGCTGAGTTTCCGGAGGGGCTAACGATTCGCGAGAAGGTCAGTATGTTAACAGAGCCCACCGCGTGTGCCGGTTGTCATACCATCATTAATCCTTTGGGATTCAGTCTTGAGAACTATGACGCGATTGGCCGATATCGGAATCAGGAAGTTGGTAAAGCCATTAATGCCGTAGCCAACTATAATACAGTAGATGGGAAAACGTTCGAATTGAACGGCGTCGCCGGTCTGGCTGACTTGATTGCCAGCAGCCCCCAGGCTCATGGTGCGTTTGTGGATCATATATTCCATCAGGCGATGAAACAGCCGATTAACGCCTATGGTGATTCATTGCGATCCAAATTAATAACACAATTTCAATCGTCCGAGTTTAATATTCAGCGATTACTCACGAATCTAGTTCGTGAGGCTGTCTTGTTTGAACCCGCACAGGAACCATAAGTATGACCATGCAACATCGTCGTCAATTCATACAGGACATGGGATTTTCAGCTGCCAGTCTGCCTCTATTGATGGGCTTACCTGCGTTTTCGGGAGCGACTGAAGGCACGGTCAAGCAACGGATGATTGTTGTATTTAGCCCGAACGGGACGATCCCAAATGACTTTTGGCCGAATGAAGTAGGAGCCGACTTCAAGCTGAAGCGTATTATGGAATCGCTCCAACCCTACCAGGATCAAATGCTGGTCTTGAAAGGAATCTGTGACCAGATCAAAGGGGACGGTGACAGTCATATGCGTGGTATGAGCTGTTTGCTGACAGGAATCGAACTACTGCCGGGTAATATTCAAGGCGGTAGTCATACGCCAGCAGGTTGGGCGAGTGGTTTATCGGTGGACCAAGAGATCAAAAACTTCCTCCAGAACAATCCGAAAACCCAGACGCGGTTTGGTTCTTTGGAATTTGGAGTCGTCGTTCCTGATCGTGCGGATCCGTGGACACGGATGGTTTACTCTGGTTCCAACCAACCTGTGGCGCCGATTGATGACCCGTATGTGATGTTCAACAAGCTTTATGGCAAAGTCGAAGATCGTAAAAGCGTGGAAAGCGTACTGGACCGAGTGCGGAATGACTTGCGTCGCGCTCGGGCATTAGTTGGCAAGGAAGATCGTAAGCTGTTAGAGCAACACGAACAATTCATCCGTGACATGGAAGCTCGAATCAAGCGCGACGCCGAACACCAGCTGGACATTCCGGCGCCGGTTCAAAAGGCAGGCGTAAAGAATGCCAATGAGAACATGCCGGACTTGAGCCGTATGCAAATCGACATGCTGGTTAATAGTATGCAAAATGACATGGCTCGGGTGGGTTCGCTGCAATATACGCGTAGTGTCGGTCAGGCCAAAATGACCTGGCTGGGCATCAACGAAGGACATCACGGTTTGTCGCACGAACCGGATAGTGATAAGGAAGCTCAGGAGAAACTAGTCAAAATCAATCGCTGGTATTGTGAAGAGATTGCCTATCTGGCCAAACGGCTAGCCGATACACCGGAACCAGATGGCACGGGATCGATGCTGGACAATACGACCATTGTCTGGACGAATGAGCTAGGTAAAGGGAATTCGCATACGCTAAACGACATTCCATTTGTCCTAATTGGCGGTGGACTTCGCTTCAAAATGGGTCGAAGTCTGCAGTATGGCCGAGTGCCACATAACCGACTATTAATGGCATTTGCTCATGCCTTTGGTCATCGGGTTGAAGCCTTCGGCAATGCTAATTACTGCGGAGACGGGCCACTTCACGACCTAACTTAAGCGTGGTAATATAAACGGACGATTGGGGCGGTTAGCTCAGTTGGTTAGAGCGCCACGTTGACATCGTGGAGGTCGTTGGTTCGAATCCAATATCGCCCACTACCTTAAAACCAAGAACTCTGAAGTCGCAATTCGCTTCAGAGTTTTTTCATGCGCCACTAGGTCTAGGTCCAAATAAGTTACCCTGAAACCCCAACCTGCTAATTGTCTAATTGTTTAGCTGGTTAAATGTCTAGATGTCTACACGTTTACCTGCTTGCAGTACTTAATCCAGCCCAGCCAGGATGGAACGACATAGACAATCGTTACTAACGCAGCCAACCCGGGAGCGATCGCATCTGCGATTGGATAAAGACCAAACTCAGTCCCCTGTTGCTTAATCCATAACGACAAATACGACCCAACCAATAGACACAAAGGTAACAAAAGAATATTACGAAATAAAATGCTCGGAGCTGAGCTACGCCGGCCACATTCGGTGCACTTCTTGCTCCAGCGTAAACAACACTGCACACGAGTCCAATCTGCCTCGGCGACATGTTTCTTGCAGTGGAAACACCAGGGACTCCATAACTTAGGGTCCGGTTTTTCCATTAGTTCACTGACTTCAGATTCTTCGTGAAGAACTCCAAAAACACTTTGTTGGATTCGGGTGAGATAAATTCCTTACCTCCGTGCTTTGCCCCTTCCAGTGCTACAAATGTGGAAGGAACTCCTGCTTTGGTAAGAGCCGCATGTAATTTTTCGCTTTGGCTAATGGGAACACCCGGGTCCGCCGTGCCATGCATGATCAAAAATGGTGAGTCGTCTTCTGACACATTGTCTAATGCACTCGCATCTTTCGCCAACTTAGGCACATCCTTCACCGTCGCTCCCAACAACTTCGCTCCGTTACTACTAGCAACATCTTCTTCCGTCCGGCCGTTGCCTACATTATTAGGTGGCATCGTCAATAACTCAGACGGGCCAAACCAATCAGCCGTGGCCTGCACTCGACTCGAAGTCGTCTCTTTGCCAGGGTAAGGCCGCGTTCCAACCAAAGCGGCTAGATGAGCACCTGCAGACGTTCCCCAACAACCAATGCGTTCTCCATCGAGCCCATATTCACTTGCGTGTTTTCGCACCCAACGAACTGCTGCATAGCAATCGTTGATCTGATCCGGCCACTGGCCCACGTCTGTTAGACGATAGCTAATACTGGCGATGGCAAAACCGTGAGGTACAATCCAAGCCCCCCGCTTACCTGAGGACTTACTGCCGTTCTTCCAGCCTCCCCCATGCACAAATACAATCACAGGCACACTACCCTTGATCTCTTTCGGGACATATAGATCGAGCTTCAACTCTACACCATCGTGCTTAGCGTACTCAATGTCCTGAATTAGCTTAACTCCATCAGGTAACACCTGCTTTTTCTGATTTTGAGCCCAACCGGTGGACGTTCCCAAGATAGACAAAACGATAACCAAAAGTGCTGGTTTAATGAGTTTCATGAATAGCCTTTATCAATTAGCCTCGAAAATCTATGTGCAAAAATTTACTTTGTCAATTATAGGGTGGGCACGAGTAAACCGTGAAGTTTCCTTGGCTTGAACTCGCTAGAATATGAGATACCCATACTTCACTTGGAGCCATCTCGATTGAATAAGATGAATTCGAACCGTCCAGTAGGACGATTGCCGATTGTACTACTCAGCCTAATCGTGGCCATTTCGGGAATCACCCTATCACAAGTCATTCTTCGCCCCGTTCCATCCGTAGAAGCCGACTTCTGGCTCATTCATCATGATGACGCGGATCGAAGTCAACGAACCGAAGCCGTACTTCGTTTACTGGAAGCGAACAACACTAAGTGGGCCGGAGCCAATCTCAAAGGAGTCAAGCTGTCCGGTAGACAACTCGATATTGTTGATCTGACACACGCTGACCTGAGTGAATCACTGCTAATTGGTACGAAACTAGCTGGAGCCACACTGGATCACAGCATCCTTGATGCATCTGATCTGCAAGAAGCTGAGTTGACGGGAGCCAGCCTGAATGAAGTCTCACTTTTGCGATGTAACTTGAACAACGCCAAGCTGGAGCTAACCAGTTTCTTTCAGGCAAGTCTGGAACAAGTCACTGCCGACCACGCCGACTTCTCTGGAGCAGATCTGTCAGAGAGTCACTGCATGATGGCCAACTTTACGAATGCCAATCTGACCGACGCTGAATTTCATTATGCAAATCTCGAAGCGACTGTATTCCAGGGAGCCAAACTAACCAATGTCAATTTCCAGGGAGCTTTGCTGCTTGATACAGATTTCAGTAACGCGAACTGGTGGCGTGCGATTGGCATCGAAACCGCCCTAGTCGAAGACTTTAAAAATCGCTTCGCGCCGGATGCCAATGCTCCACAGACACTAATCGATGATTACAAGGCCTGGCTAAAGCAGCAGTAACTCACGAACTCTCCCGGTCTAGTCGCTACCGGCTATTGCCGGCCACCAATTCAGCGATCGTGAATTTCATAAACATGATATGGCTACGGCTACCTTCAAAGACTATTCCAACATGTTCCTCGTCGATCTGTACCAGGCTTGGATATCCAAATCCTGTGAATTCGTCGAGCAGATGATGGTGAGATTCAGGCCAGGTCATACCGTCATCAAAGCTGATTTTGATCGTATGTCTTTCCCGCCGCTGCTGAGAATTTGGATTTGCGAATAGCAAAGCCGTTGCTTCCTGCCCGTCTTGTATGTACGTGATCCGAATCGTACTCCCGTTACAAACCGGCTCGATCAGCTCCTTGTGATGAGTCGGATGAGGTGTCCAGGTTTTCCCAAGATCTTTGGTTACCATCACCGCTCGATGCATGTGAGCCTTATCTCGGCTGGAACGCATATTAAGCATCACAGAACCATCTAGCAACTCAACAGCCTGACATTCACTGGATATCTCACCTGTTGGGTTACCGACTTTCCAGCTACGCCCATGATTCTTACTCGACATGATCGTGGAAAATGGAGCCCCTGCTGCATTTCGTCCCTGGACCGGCATTACCAAAGTACCATCTTTAGAAAGCGTAATTCCATTCTGTGGGGCGGGTGCAAACAACACCCATTCTTCCTTCTTTAGATCTCGCGTGACATTTTGCAGTTCGGACCAGGTTTCACCGTGGTCTTTGGAGACGGCTAGCAACATCTGTGCGGCCTTTCCGATTTCATATCCAGCCTCACTTCCATCACCATTCCATTGGTGTTTTCCTGGCTTTCCATACATCCAAACCGCCCAGACAAAAATCTTGCCCGTCTTGGGGTCAACAATGACGCCGGGGTCACTAATACCATTCTGGTCCTGAGGAAGGCCTCCCCACTCACCACGATCCATAATCGGTCGAGGCTCACTCCATGTCTGCCCTCCGTCTGTACTTTTACTGAGGCCGATATCAATATCTTCCTGTAAGTCTTTTGTTCGATTATGACGCATGTCATAAAAGGCAAGCAGTGATCCATCCTTAGCTCGTGTCACAGCAGGGATACGGTACGTGTGAGTTCCACCCTGACCTTGCTGGCACAGTGCATATCCAATCCTAATCTTTCGCCCAGGCATTTTGTCCTCAGGTTTGATGAGTCCTGCGGTCGTTTCGATCTGACTACATTCAACATCTATGTGGTGAAGCAGGCTGGCGGTGGACTTTAGTTTGCAAGAAAGCCAAAACCAATTGTCTCCCTTTTTAAGTGTAATGCGGCGAGAAAAGATTAAGCGATCGGCTGGCGTATTGGCTGTTCCCACACTCCATTCTGTAGTCAGCTGTCCTTCAGGGCCTCCCAGAAACAGTGTCATAGAACCGATGTCATGGAGTTCATCCGTCCCTTTGAAATCAAACTGAAGCGACTTGATTGCATGGCCCTCTTCTTCAGCCGTCACTTTGAGTTCGACAATATTATTGGTCTCCCGCCCAATGAGTGCCGGGTAAGCCCGTTGCAGCTGTAAGGCATGGATTCCCCGAGCCGCGGAAAGCGTCGGCAATTCAGAAAACAAAAAAGCGGTTATCAGGAAGGCAAGATATTTTAAACGCATCGATACATCTCTCTATAATGAAGCTTCAGTCCTATCTTAACGGCTTTCAATCGCTCATGCCTTTTGAAAAGCCCCCTTGCCCAGTCGTGGCTATCGTTAACGGCGGTTAAGATTGTGACTCAGTCTTTCAGATAACCGTGTTCTTGAAACCATGTCCACGCATCTTCAATCGTCTTTCGACTATCGGTTATCGAGTACCCCAGCTCGTCAATGGCCCGTGTGCTGTCGTAGTAATGGAATAATGATCCCATTTTGATCGCAGCAGAATTGATATCGGGCTCACGACGGCTGATTTTCCCAAAGATATCTCCCACAAAGCCCGCAATCGCGCGAATGGCTGGACCCATTTTTCGCTTAGGTGGACGAGTGCCAGCGACTTCAGCAAACAAACACCAGGCATCAAAGTAGGAAATTGTTGTACCGCCCAGAATATAGTTACGGCCGGCTTCACCCCGTTCCAATGCAGCAAGAATTCCATCTGCCACATCTAAGATGTGACAAAGCGTCATTCCGCCACTCGGAGCAATCAGTGGCTGTTTGTTGATCACTTCAACCAGCATTTTCCCTGAGGAGGGTTTCCAATCAAACGGCCCTAACATGAATCCTGGATTCACGATAACCGCATCTAGTCCATCATGAATCACTTCTTGCAGTGCCGCTTCTGCCTCCGTTTTACTCACAACATAGGAACATGGTGTTTTTCCTATTTTGGGTGTCTCTTCGTTAGCCGGCTGTTCCGCCGTTCCAATCCCCAAAGCATCCACGCTCGAAACATAGACCATTCGGATATCTTTATCATGCGCTGCCTTCGCAACATTGACGGTGCCACCAACATTCACCTGACGCTGACGAACAAGTTGCGACCATCCGATTTTCACCATCGCTGCAACATGGATCACTGCTTCGGTACCTTCGCACGCTAACGAAACACTTTCAGCGTCGCAGATGTCACCTTCCACCAATTCGACATTCAGTCCTTCAAAAGCTGGCTGTGGTGTTGTGCTCCGAACGAGTGCCCGGACTTGATGCCCTCTTTCAAGAAGCAAACGTATCACGTTATTACCGACAAAACCGGTACCGCCTGTAACGAGTATTGGCATCCAAGATCTTTCAAAAACTCCTTCCAATCACTTCCGGACGGAGGAAGGTAAAAACCCAATCTACCAACGAATGCTGTATTCGTCGTTATACAATGTTTAAGAAAAACCATTTAATCATTGATCAACGGTAAGCTGGGAAAGGCTTAACGACATTGATATGCAATCAATGAAAATTCAAATCCTGCACACGAGATGAATTAGGTAAAGCAATCGTCTCTAAATCACGAGTGCCCACGTTTCCTTGAGGGCGTTATAATCAACGATACTCGTCACCTGCAGCCCAAAGGATCAGGAAACTCGATATGCCCCAACGCTCCTCATTACTTGCCATAGTTATTCTGGCTCTCAGTACAACACTTACATCTGCAACCGAATTGACCAACATTATTTACGTGATGGTCGACGACCTGGGGTATGGTGATCTTGGTTGTTATGGACAACAAACCATTACCACTCCGTACATCGATAAACTCGCTAAAGAAGGCATGCGATTTACCGACCACTATGCCGGTCACACTGTCTGCCGTCCATCCCGCCTGGTGTTACTCACAGGTAAACACAGCGGTAATACGCCTATCCATGGTAATACACAGTATTACTTTCCCGCCAATACTCAAACGGTCACCACGCTACTCAAACAAAAAGGGTATGTAACAGGGGGCGTCGGAAAGTGGGCACTCGGGACTCCTCAAACAACGGGAGTACCGTCTAAACAAGGCTTTGATTATTGGTTCGGCTATTTAGATCAGAGTCGCGCTCATAACTTTTATCCCGAGTATCTATGGGAAAACGAAACCAAGTTCCCACTCAGTGGGAACGTCGAAGGCCCGAAGAAAAATGTATCCACTGAACGAGTCACTTATTCGCATGACGTAATGCATGAAAAGGCATTGGCTTTTATTCGTGAAAATGCTCACGAACCGTTTTTCTTGCAAGCTCACTACACGATCCCTCACACAAATAACGAAGGAGGCCGGGCAACTGGTAATGGTCAGGAAGTACCAGATTACGGTGCCTATGCCAGTAAGGACTGGCCCGCTCCGGAACGTGGCTTTGCAGCGATGATCTCTCGACTGGACAGTGATATCGGTGAGATGATGAAGCTCTTGCAGGAACTCAATATTGATCGTCGGACATTAGTGATCTTCACCTCAGATAATGGGCCACATCAGGAAGGCGGGCATAAGATGGAGTTCTTTAATTCCAACGGAAACTTGCGAGGTTTCAAACGCGATCTTTATGATGGTGGAATCCGAGTACCCATGATTGCGCGATGGCCGGGCGTCATTCAGCCAGATACTACTTCGAATCATCCGTCTGCCTTTTGGGATTTCCTGCCGACTGCCTGCGAACTGGCCAATATCGAACCACCCGCCGACACGGATGGGATCTCCTATCTACCAACACTGTTAGGAAAGCCTCAGGACCAACACGAATATTTGTTCTGGCGAGCAGGGCAAAAATTTGCTGTCCGCCGAGGCGAGTGGAAAGCCGTGCGTCTTAATGACAAGGCGGCCGTGGAGCTGTATAACCTGAAAGAGGATTTGGGTGAACAAAATAATCTTGCCAGTAAACACCCTGAATTAGTGGGTGAATTTGAAGCCATCATTGCAAAACATCGGCAATAATACATGCAACCTTATCAGGTTTAATCAAGGAAGTCGCACAAGCCACCACCGTGAAATCAGCTACATTTCAGCCCGGATATATTTTAGACCGTCGTGGAGATACGATTTGGTTCTTGGGGCTTCCTTATATCGCCGTCTTATTCGCAGTCAGTTGTCAAATGTGGCTTCCTGCAGTCGCGCTGGTGTCCATCAGTCTCTGGATCACGATTCCCCATCACTTCGCTACTTGGCTTCGTACGTATGGGTTTAAGGAAGACCTGTCGCGATGGAAAGAACGGCTAATCATCGGGCCAGTCATTATTTTCACACTGACCATCTTGGGGGCTATTTATGTACCATTGACCTTCTTCATGGTAAACGTTCTCTGGGACCACCAGCACAGTATCATGCAACAGCATGGTTTCAGCCGAATCTATGATTTCAAATCAGGCACCGGCACTAAACGAAGTGGGAAATTTGACCTCGGATTCCACTGGATCTTCTTTGGGAACATGTTGATTACCTCACCTTTGTTTAGCACGATCTGGATTGCGCAGTTTGCTTCCATGGGGCTCCTTCCAGATACCTCAACCGTACAAATGATCCAGTCCGTGAGTTGGGGCATCACGATTAGTTATGGCGTTGTTTACTTACTTCAACTTATTCAGAGTGTCCGTCAGGGACAAAAAATCAATCCCATCAAATATGTGTTCATTGGGTCGAGCTATTTTCTCTGGTACTTTTGTGCGTGGCATGCCTCCTCGGTATTGGTCTGGGGGATTGCTCATCGCATCATGCACGGGCTTCAATACATCATCATTGTTTATTGGTACCTCCGCAGGAAAGCAGAGACCGACCTGCCCTCTGACATTCCAGCAGAAGGTTTTGGATTCAAATTAGTTCGATACATGGTAGCTTCGAAACGAGTCTGGGCTTTCGTCGCTATCAGTGTTGTTTATGCCGCCTTATTCCAATTGGTATTGCTTGAACCTATCGAAGTATTTGGCTTTGGGGTCTTTCGGATTTCCGAAGTGGATAGAACCATTGAGTCGCTCAAAAGTATCGGGATGACCGATGCCATGTGGCAGGGTGTTTATGCCGAGATTCTGGTGGCCGGGTTTGGGATGACCCATTTCTACTTCGACTCTTTCATATGGAAAGTGCGCGATAAAAAAGTTCAAAAGGGACTGTAAGGATGATGGATCTGTTCCAAAAATACCGAATCCTTATCGTCGTCTCGCTGGCGTTTGCCGGAGGCGCCTGGTATGAGTTGACCTTCGTTGACCAATCGAGGGCGTACGTGTCTGCCATGGCGGCCCCTAATCCAGCAGCCAGTGTGCTAATCGAACTTTACCCACAGCGTTTGGGGACAAAATGCCTCGAAGCCGATCAGGCTTTGTATTTACGCTATGACCTCGAAGCCGCCAAGAAAAACCTCGAGCAGGCCTTAGCGAACAACTATAAAGATGACCCAAGCTATTATTACAATTACGCTTCGGTTGTTGTGATGCTGGATGAACCGCAGGACGTGGTGGAAGAAGCTGTTCGGCAATGGCGAGCTAATGGCATTCCGGTTCAGGATGAGTTGGACCCAAGACTTATCTACAAAGATGTCAGTTTCCCACTACCGCCGGACGAAGGCTTGACGCAACTATTGGCCAAGTCGCTCGATGGTCGCCGGGTAGTCATGGCACCTGAAATGGCACCAGGAGGTGACCGATTTTTTGCTCAAGTGCATCACCTGTTTGAGAGAAACTTAGCGTATCGCACAAGCAATATCTCAGCCACCTCTCGATTTACAGCACTCAATCTATCACCAAACGGCTCTCATCTGATTACGGCAAACGAAGGTGGTACCATTGCCATCTTGGATTTGGATCAACAACAAACACTACATCGTCTGAGTAATCCTAGCGGCGATGTACATGCCGTTGCAGTATTACCAACTCACAATCTCGCTGTGACTGGTGACCATGCCGGAGTACTACGATTATGGGATCTAACCAGTGGTGAAGTTCTGACCACACTTCAGGGATCGGAACGACCTTTATCCTCCATTGCGATTTCACATGACCAATCGCACATTGCGGCGGGTAATTGGAATGGAGACATCAAAGTATGGCGTCTTTCACCTACTGAAAACAAACCACTATTGGAATTGGTCTCGCTAAATCCTTCTGCCCATCAGGGCGTTATTACAAAACTCGTGTTTAACTCTGATGGAACCCAATTAGCCAGCGCCAGTCGCGACCATAAGGCTCGAATGTGGAATCTAGATTCGACCCCGCAAGAACTCTTTCAAGTCGAACACAAAGCTCCTGTCTACGGGTTGGATATATCACCTGATGGAAGTCATCTGGTGACATCAGGTGAGGATCGGCAGATTAAGATTTGGGCTACTGCATCTGGAGAAGAGCAGAAACAAATTGAAGTGATTGGAGCATTTACTGATAGCGAGCGAATTGCGTTACCCATGTACTCTGTCTTATTTTCGATGGATTCGAAGGAAATCATCGTTGTCAATAATCGACAGGAAATTCAGAACTACGATTACTAGAGTTACTTGAGGCGAGGCTACTTTAGCATGGGCTTTGAAGTCACGGATTATTTCACTGAATCCTTGAATCGGCTTGGGTCTCACGCCTGATTTGCCGAAGCACCGGTTCTAAAACAGGACGAATCAAAACCTCTGAACCGATCTGACTCAAGTGCGTTTTATCTGTATAGTATTTCGCTGAATGCGTCCCGATCAAAGATTGACCATTCTCAAAACAATAGGGGGCAACAGGTAGGAATTCTAAGTTTGGGTGATTGGCATACCGCTGGAAAACAGTGTTAACCGATTCCTGCTGCTTTTCGTATTGCCGTTGACTGATACCAAACGGAACGGGTTGGCCCTGTCTATTCGCATTGATGATGGCACGACTTATATCTAAATTCTGATCTGGAATTTGGTGCATTACCCAGACTTTCACTCCGATCGCGTGCAACGTATCAATCGTTTTTTTGAAGGCTTTATCAAATACCGGAGGTGCATAATAGGACATGACTCCTTGTTTTGGTTTCAAATAGGCACTCCATCTGGATACCATAATCACGTTCTGAATCTGGTGCTGTTTGATCTCCTCTAAAACAGCCTCTATTAACTCCTGTTGATCGAAACGGCCACCAACGCCAGTTTCTAACAACGGAGGTGTGGAATTCCTGGTTGCGATATAACCTGTCATCTGGATTTCGAAACAAAGGTTATCTACCATTTCTGAAATCATTCGGGTCTGAGAGTCACCCCATATCAGAAATGTCGGCTTGCCTTGCTGTCTGCCTACTAAAGGCAAGCCTCTTTTCTGGATATCCTGCTTGGAATCCGTCCGAAATCGTGAAGTCATGTCGGCATGTATAACATCCTTTAGCGAGGCTTCATATCGATTTGGCAGGCCGTTTAATTCAATGATCCACAACGGTAGCACCACAAAGGCCAAACCCAGCGATAATACGGCATAGGTAAATCGTTTATTGCTTGCCAACCATGTGCGTTTTCGAAAAGGTTGTTCAACAAATCTCCATGACAGGTATCCCATCAAAACACTGGCGGCAACTAACGCTGTCGCAATTGGCCACGTTAGTTCGGAAGCGAACTCAAGTTTTGTGAAAACGATCAAAGGCCAATGCCACAAATATAGTGAATAAGAGATGAGTCCTATCCCAACCATGATTCGTAATCGCAAGAACCGCGTCACAAGATTGGGGGCCTGTGTTCCGTATATGAGTCCGGCGGTCGCAAAACAGGGAAGGATCGCATTGGCTCCTGGGAACACTGTAGATTCGTCGTAACTCCAAAAGCAATAAAGTAGGCTCGTCATCGAGAGAAAGCAAAGTACCGTCCGGAAGATTGAAGTCTTTTCCAAATCAACGGCAGTATTGGAAAAACAGGCAAGACAACAGCCTATTAATAACTCCCAAGCTCGGGACTGTAACAAAAAGAATGCCAGTTGGGGGTCTCGTTCCACCTGCCAGATGCTGTATGCCAAAGAAAGAACCAAAAGGCCCCCCAACCCAACTAGGACTGTTCGCCTGCCTCGTCGATAAAACAGACAAAGCAGTAGAGGTAAGAGTAGGTAAAAGTGTTCTTCTACAGCCAGCGACCAGGAATGTAGAACAGGATTCAAGCCGGCAATCGGATCGAAGTAATCGATGCGATAAGCAAAGTGATAGTTTGCAAATAGTACGACCTGAGCCAGCTGAGCTTTAACTAAACTGATGAGTTCTGATGGTAATAGAATAACAAGCCCAACAAGGAGCGTTCCAATGAGCATTGCAAAACTCGCCGGAGCCAAGCGGCGAAGTCGCTTTATCCAAAATAACTTCAGGTTAAATGTACCTGCCTTGAGGTCTGCAGATATTATGGACGTAATCAAGAAACCTGAGATTACGAAGAAGACATCGACACCGACATAGCCTCCGGTTATCCCAATATCGAGATGGAAAAGAACGACTGCAAGAACGGCTACCGCCCTTAGACCATCTAATTCGGGGCGGTATGAAATTCTAGCCAATGTATTACCTCCCAACATACCTTCCTGAGTGTGGCTTAACCAATCTAACTCTTTCCAGAGAATAATTTTAGGGTTGGTAAAACCCTTGTCTGCTAATCCCTGCTGATTGATTATTTCGAGTGTCTCTAGGCCCTCGATGAAACCGGTAGAATAACTTAGGTATCTTTGTGCTTTCAATGCCGATGTATTAGCTCAAGAATCGACTCGAACTATTCACCAACCAATTCTCCGAGAATTGGTCTTGTTGCAAATCAATTCGCCACATTACTCTCACCCTTGTGTGCTACTGAACCGGTATCTGCCGCATAGTGGCAAACTCAACACCCAGACCAACGCTCGACTGACACTTCCATGATCATATCGCACAAACATAAGTTCATTTTTATTCACATGTCTCACACCAGTGGACGTAGTTTAACGATGGATTTAGTTAATCACTGCGGAGCGGATGACATCATCACCCCAACTGGGGATTATGAAGGACAAAACTGTAACGGTTGGACGCGTCACATGCCTGCTCGTGAGGTTAAAGAACGTATTGGTGATGAGATCTGGGACTCGTACTACACCTTTTGTATGGATCGAAATCCCTGGGACAAGGTAACTTCAAATTATTGGTACAAACGTGGATATAAACATAAGGAAGCACGAGTGGCAGAACGAGTTCATTTCGCGGAGCGAGCCATAAGAAGGTGCTTTGGCTATCCGTGGGGGCTTAATACCTGGCTTCGATATCGTTTCGTGAAGAACCGACTCTCCTTTGCGCATCGCCCTAAACTCCCAAGAGGATCCTATTGGTTTACCGACCAGCAAGGGAATATTATCGTAGACTCAATTTTTCGTTATGAGTGTCGCATGGATCACGTGAGGCATCTGGCAGATCGACTCCAAATCCAAATCGGAAACATGTCGCAAGAAGGACGTCTTACCCGAAAAACCAAGCGAAGTTACGTCGAAGAATATGACAACTGGAGCAGAGAGGCTATTCGTGACTTTTTCGATACCGATTTGAAGATACTCAAATATGAATTCGGCGAAGAAGGACCTCAAAACATTATTGAAATGAAAAACTCCAATATCTTCTCTCAATAAGGTCAATGCTGGCCTTAGAGATTCCGCCAGGATTGTTCGTCGTAACCAAACTTGGCAAAGTCTTGCTTATAGAGGCTGATCATTCGATCGGCGATTTCTTCATTGAGTACTGACGTGTCTTTTTTTCCACTTGAGTTTCTTGGCTTACCTGCAACCTCGCGAACCCAATCCGCATCGATACCCAACACACCGAGTATCTCACAAACTCCGTTGGAAAATCCCGATTCAATTTTATGGATATGATCGTATTGAATGACATCAGCATGGAGGACAGACGTTTGTGTGTCCCAATGTTGATTACGCTGACCTTCCGGAAGCGACTCAACAAAATGAAAGAAAGTATCAAATGAGACGACTTCGTCTGGATTCGATCCCTGTAGACCTTTGGATCGTGCAAACTCACGAATAATAGGTATCAACTTGACCATACTGCGCGGCCAACCATCATGATACCCTTTTACCAGCTTGTCATTCCACGCAGAAATCGCTCGGGAAAACGGATTGCGAGCAAAGCAATGGAATTGATATTGGTCGGGATTGCGAAACGCATGAATGTAATCCCTCAGCGAAGCAGTCATATACCGCCGTGTTTCATTCATAGGCCACCATTTGCTGCGCATGGGAGGCATACTATGGGACTTCAATCCATCTACCAGAATCGAGCGAAATGAGGTGGACCCGACTTTTGGGTTCAAACAAACGACTATCCCTAAATCACGACGCACATAGACCTTGTACGGACTGAAGTGTTTTCGCGAAAATAGATTCCATATCTCTCTCAATGATCTACTCATAGTATCGAGAATTTTAGAGAGTTCCAAATTAAACGACAACAGCACCTAGTCGCCTTCATCTAGTCGTCTTGTAGTCTCTTGTCTTTTCGACTTAAATTCACGCTAATCAGCTTGAAGACTTTACCCGTCCTTTCCGAATGTCTACTTTATGAATCGGCCCTTGTATTTAACAATCGCGTTCTTCCTTCTGAGTCCAGGAATCCTCCTGGGACAACGAAAGTCCGTCGAATTCCCCCTTAGGCTCAATGACAAAGGCGGCCCTCATGTCATCTTTTTGGTGCATGGTAGTTTCGCCGGAAATGAAACGTGGCCACTGATAGTCAACGAAAAGGTAAGTTTTGCTTCCGAGTTGAAGCGAGCTGCAGGCAAAGGCACGACGATTCATCATTTTGTCTGGAGTGGACAAAACAAGCACCAATCGCGATTGGATGCTGCTGAAAATCTAGCTAAGGAAATTGAGGAATTTACGACGGCTGAAGATCGTATTGCCATTATTGGCCATAGTCATGGTGGTAACGTCGGCTTGTTAGCAGCTTCAAAACTCTCAAGGCCCATCGATTTAGTCGTTTGCTTATCAACTCCTCACTTGTATTTGGTGATGGAAGATCCTGAGGGGAACGAAGTTCCGTTGCCGATCTACTGTCCACCTATCAATCAGCAACAAATCAAGGACATCGTTTGTATTACTCCAGACAACGATCGCGTTCCGGACTTTTGGGCCCAGATTAATGGCGTCAATGATGATACTGCGATTGACCTGACGAGGTCTTGGCGTCGGGCACAGCAGTTAATCCTGCCGAAGGTCAGTAGCCCATTTCATGATCTTGCTGAACGAGTTGGCTTGACTGATGAGATCGTAAATCTGGAAAGCCGAGATTCGTTGATCGTGACCAAACATAATATTAAGTACCGGTCCGATGTCAGCGGCGTCGACATGAAACATGCGGTTGTTCATTCGTGTCGAATGGGATTCATTCTGGGGAAACTGGTGAGGCATGGTATGAGCCGCCAGCTTCAAGAGTATATATCGACGATTTATCAGCAGTCGCCGGCGGACGATGGAGGGACTTTAGAGTCCGAAGTGCTCGATCTGGTTCGGAAACGTCACTACGAAGACATCGAACATCCACAAGCACAGGTTGCCTTGCAAATCAAATCGGTAGAGTTGGAAGTCGAGAAGGGCTCGGCCTTGGCACTCGGTGACGAGGCATTGCCTGATTTATATTTTGTCATTAGTTCGATCGATGGTGACGAGTTGTTTGAGGTAAACGAAGCAGATGATGGTCTTGTGGCTTCGTGGGATCTGGAAGAGTTGGATGAGTTACTGCCTGTGATCGGCACTGGTAAGATCCAGGTTTGGGATGATGATACTTTTAGTGACGATCCCATTGGGGACCCCGTGGTTTTTACACTCAGCTTTAAGCCCAACCAGTTTGAGCGAAAAATGGAAATCAAAACCGACCATTACACGATCACCATTCACTGGCAACGTCTCCACGAATAACTCAAATAGGTGACACCCACTCATTGGCCAGGCGACTTATCTCTTTCAGGCCATTAATCCGGAATTCGTTGGAGGATGTGGGCTTGGAGAACAAAAGCGACATAGCTTACAATTCGCAGCGGTTCTTTAGGTAATTCGAATGCGTAAGCGATTAAGATCTGACATGAATACGCGCTTACGGGGTGGTGAGCGTTTAGAAGACCGGCGGCTTCTAGCCTCCGGAGGAGGTGTCTGTAACCTATTCACTGACCCAATCACTCCTGAAGTCGCCATCGCCTTTGAACAAACTTCGATTGACATCGGTGAGACAGCCCCCGTCCGTAACCGACTTCAGGCAAGAATCGCCTTGCTAGACACGGAATCATTGGATTTCAATCGCTATACCCTAAACGCCTCTGTCTCTGCAGCCATCGATCTTGAAGACACTGGCTGCAAGCGCCTATCTCACAAAGCTCTCAAGACTACCGGAATCCTGGTTTTCGACTACCAAAATGCCAATAACTTCAAATTTGCTGGCTTCGATGCCAGACGCAATCTATGGATGATCGGTGCTAAACATCACGGGAAGCAAAAAATATATGACCGCCTTTACGAATCCATGGAGCTGGATGCAACCTATGATTTAAGACTGAATGTTGATCACTCTACGGTTGAATTACTAGCCAACGGTTCCTCAAAAGTCTCTCACACCTATCGAGCTCTCAATCATGAGAATCCGATAGGTCTTGGCACACTACTGCCACGACCAACTCGATTTCAGGACATCTCCATTCGAGATTACTTTCCACTTTCTGAGACTGTGGCGGATAACTTGAAAGTGACACAAGGTGTATCGGAAATCATCGATGTGCTAGCCAATGACGCCATTGCCTACGATATTGAGGCTGCTCTTCAACTGAATCAAACTGACTACACTCTGGGCCAGGTTTCTATCATCGACAATCAGCTTCATTTCGAAGCAGCTTCGGATGTCTTTGGGCAGGAAATCATTGAATACGAAGTTGTGGATCAATTAGGCAGAGCAGTTACCGGCCATGTCGAAATTACTGTCACTTCAGCTTTTCCCATCGAATTCGATTTAGACGAGACGGAACTTGATTCATTCGAATTGCTACGTGGCACTCACTCATCAATTGACACTCCAGACGGAAGTCTTCATCACCTCACAGGACTGGAGCTTTTAGACGTTGGGCTACCCCCCGATAAATTCACAATGACCACGACCGTCATTGCCCCTCCCAGCACACCCCACAAAAACTTTGGCGGACAGGTTGTATTCGACTATCAGGATGAACGCAACTTCAAATTCGCTGGCATACTTGCAAAGAAGAAGAGGGCTGTCATCGCCGAGGTAAGGAACGGCCGGACGTTCATTTGGAATTCTCGACGCATAAATACACCCGGCGATACTCAGTATCATCTCAAACTTGTCGTGAATGGAAAACAAGTCCAGTTGCTCATTAACGACTCGGAATATATTTCTCGTCAATTTGCACAACCTGTCACGTCCGGAAGCATCGGACTGAAAGGCCACCGCCGCGGCTCGATTTTTGGCGATCTCAGGCTGGATAATATTAATCAGCCTGCAGTGGCCTTAAACGATTACCACAAAATCCCAGTCCATCAGAACGTTACGCTCAATTACCTGATGAATCTACCTCCTGACGTAAAGTTAATGTCTGCCTCGGCAGCGCAGGGAACGGTACGAATTGAAAACGACCAACTTATCTACCGTTCCGCTGCGCATCATTGGGGGCCAACGACCGTTGATTATGAACTCCTATATCCAAACGGAACTCAGGTCTCCAAATCACTACCGCTCGCACCAGGTGTCGACTATCCAGCAACCGCCCAGCTAACGAAGTTTGGCCACCTGGAATCTGACATCGTGATGAATGATCTCGGATTTCATATTCAGGGCAAGGAGTTCTTCCAGGAAAACCAGTACCCGCTTCCATTGGGCGGTTATGAGAATGTAACTAACTTTAATATGCTGTTCCTCAATGAGTTGCTCCCGGAAGATTTTGACCTCCTCATGCAGTCTCAAAGCTCCAGTCGGGCAGATTTCGCTGAAGAGTCTGTCATCTTTGATTATCGAGATCAACTCAACTATAAATTCGTCGGCATTAATCGTGTCGTGCGATCCACTCAGTCCTCAACACTCGTTGGTACGATCGTCAATTCGATCTTCTACCCCGTAAATACATACTGGCATGTCGGTGAAGTAGTTAACGGAGAGCAGCGTATCTTAAAGCAGACGCGCCGGCGTCTAAATCTGAACTCAAATCTAAATGTGAAACTACAAGTTCGGGATAACCAAATCGCTGTCCTTGCAAATGGTTCCAGAATCACAAGCTACGAATTCTCAGAACCCCTAAACTACGGGGCCATCGGAGCATACTCTCCGTACTTTGATCGAGCGTATCACACCCTTAGCGTTTTAGATCCCAACTCCCTACCGGACGCCGCTGCCACTAATACTCATCTCGCTGGTGACATTTGGCACGAGCACAGTGGTCATCTAGAGGTCCAACCGGATCCACACGGTTTTTCGGTTCATATACTCGATGAACCTTTTGTTGGCCCACGACAAATCGAAACCTATCTGACTACGGTCACCAATACAGAGGATGATCTCGCCAATGGCTTTGTTATCTTTGACTATGTGGACGAAGAGAATTTCAAGTTAGCCGGAGTGAAGGCTGGAAGAAAATCCATGCTTATCGGGGAGGTGATCGACGGCAATCTCCAAGTGTTACGTTCGAGAGACCATGTGATGTTTATCGGCGAGGAGATCAAGCTACTCGTCTCCATCGATCAATCACTGGTATCTTTAACCGTCGACGATGAAGCAGTAATAACTTATGACTTTGCCGACGACGATCTGGCCCTGCCGTTTGGATTCGCGACGCAAAAAAGTCCCGCATATTTCAAAAACACACGCATCGGTTAAGCTAAATGTAGGCTTAAACTAAAACCTAGCTTTTAACTTTCTTAGGAAGCCCGTTTCGGATGTTTCTTCGAATAAGCATTCTGTTCGTCACCTGTCTCACAACAGGCTTAGTGCACGCGCAACACGATCTCGACCGCCTCCTACCTGCGACCACAGCAGCGGCGTTCAAGATCAATCACGCCGGGCAGATTGTCGACGACATTCTGGCTCATCCACTCGTTCAGGCGGCCGAGGAAGCCGGAGCCTATAAAGATGCTTTGCCGGAACAGCAGGCCGCCCAATTGAATGCCATTAAGGCTCAAATCAAAGCTTCAATCGGAGTTGAATGGAACCAAGCAATTGCTCAACTCACCTCGAAAGGAATTGTCCTAGCCTACGATCCACCGACAAACGGAGTCAGCCTCATTATTCAGGGAGAGGAAGAGACATTAACCAAGGTATTTGACATCCTGTATAAGACCATCGAGCCAATCGTCGCGCTCGGCGGAAAGTCAATCAACAAGGGGCTCTATCGGGATACCATTACTGGCTACCAAATCGACGACCTTCGTTTCGCTCTCTACGAAGGCACATTTGTGATGACAAATTCCCGGGACCTCGGAAGATTCACGTTAGATGCTTTGCTTGGCGAACCACCAACCAACACGCTGGCCGACAATCCGACATTTCAACAAGCCACCGAGTCGACCAAGCCGAATGACCACTCCGTTTGGTTCTGGGCCGACTCCAAACTTGCCGCTCAAACGGGAGGCGGGGATCAACTCGATGAATCTATGAAACAAAACATGCTGGCCGAATTGCTCTTCGGCGGTATCACCAATCAGCTGAAACACTCGCAGTACACCACTGCCACGCTCGACTTTAATAAGGAACAACTCCGATTCGCATTTCGAACTGCACACGATCAGGCATGGATTCCTGAGCGTCGACACTATTACTTTGGGGCAGATGGCAAGGGAGAGGCGCCACCTCTACTCCAACCCAAGGGAACGATCTCATCGATCTCCATGTACCGCGATCTGGCACCATGGTATCTCTTAGGACCCGAACTATATACACCCGAAGTCAATGAGCGAATCGCTCAGGCCGATTCTCAGCTATCGACTTTTCTAGGTGGAAAGGACTTTGGTGAAGATATTCTTGGCGCTCTGGAACCTGGCTTTCAAATTGTCGTCGCCGATACTGAATTCGACGAAGGTGCGCCTGTTCCGGATCTTAAAATTCCTGCCTTCGCCATGGTGGCCAATTTACGAGATCCAGAGGTTATTAAGCCTGAGCTACGGCGACAGTTCATTAATTTTGTTGGCTTCTTGAATCTGGTTAGCGGTATGGAGGGTGGCAAGCAGTTGGACATCGATATCCAAAGCAAAGATGACAATGTCATCCTCACCACTGCCTTTTTGAAGCCTCAGCCTAATCAGCCAGTCTCCATCGAATACAATTTCACTCCAACGCTGATTATGACAGACGAGTTATTCATTCTAGCCAGCACCAAAGCATTGGCCTCGAACCTGCAAGATCCAAAGGTAGCAAAGGGCAGTAAGGCCAACCGTTCTACTATCAACTCCCAGTTCCAACTTTATGGTGCTGCCTTAAAACACATCCTCGAGAAAAACAAAGAGTTCTTAATTACCCAAAATATGCTCGATAAAGGCTCCACTCGTGAACAGGCAACAGACGAAGTCACATTAATACTTCAGGCCACCGAGATACTAAAAATGCTCGAAATCAAACTCGAGCATACCGACTCTGAACTCACCTTCACTTTCGATATGTCCTTCAAGGTGGAGTGAATGCTATGAAGCCATACGTGGACCCCCAATGGGCCTGGGCGGAATTTAAGCCAACCGAATCTGATCCCTGGAATGAGCACAAAGTCGCACATCTTTTTCGTCGAGCTGGGTTTGGTATAACCGGTACGGAATTATCAAATTCAATCGACGCCGGATTGTCTGAGACCGTCCAAAGTTTAGTCCACGAGAGCGGCGAGCCCGAAGAATTTCAACGCGATATGCAAGCCATGACTCGGTCGCTCGTTGCGAGCAGTGACCCTGCCAATCTCTCCTACGGCTGGCTTTACCGCATGCTCAAGTCCACCGATCAGCTCCGTGAGAAACTCACGCTGTTTTGGCATGGCCACTTTGCCACCAGTGCCGAAAAAGTTGCAGATGCTTTCATGATGCAACAACAGAATTCCATGTTGCGACAGCATTCACTCGGTAACTTCCATGACTTAGCACAGGGTATCTCCAAAGACCCGGCGATGTTGCTATATCTTGATTCAGCCACCAATCGCAAGACTCATCCCAATGAGAACTTTGCTCGGGAATTGATGGAATTGTTCTGCCTGGGTGAAGGAAACTATACCGAAACAGACATCCGGGAATTGTCTCGGTGCTTTACCGGATGGGAAGTTCGTAATCGAGCTTATCGATTCAATCGGTACCAGCACGACTTCAATGAAAAATCGTTTCTTGGAGCGTCCAAAGCTTTCTCTGGTGAGGAAGCTGTCACCCATGTTGTAGCTCAAAAATCAGCACCTAAGTTTATCGCTCGTAAACTTGTTCAATACCTGGTCATGGACGAGCCTCTCGCCGATGACGAACTGATCGAACCTCTTGCCAATCAACTGGAAGAAGATGACTTCGAAGTCCTAGGAACAATCAAACGAATCCTGCTTAGTAATCTGTTCTTTTCCGAACATAGTTACGCACGCAAAATCAAATCCCCGGTCGAAATGGTAATCGGGTTAATGCGATCGCTTGATATGAATACAAAACTACCAGACCTCCATCGCACATTGGGCGAAGTCGGGCAGGCTGTTTTCTATCCCCCTAATGTAAAAGGCTGGGAAGGTGGCCGCATTTGGATCAATTCTTCGACTCTTTTGGGACGATCCAATCTGATTCATTCCTTACTCACCACTCCAAATACGACGTTTGGAGGAGAGGACATTTCCGGGCTATTAGCCTCGAGAGAAGTGCACACGATGCAACAGGCTCTCGATCACTTTGAAACATTATTGTTGGCCGTTCCGTTGGGTAGTCGAGTTAAACAACAGATCCTATCCGCCCAACAAACAGCGCCGTCTGACGATTCTTTTTCGAATCTACTCCATCAGTTAGCAACGCTTCCTCAATTTCAACTGAGTTAACCCCATGGCCAACACACAATCCTTATCCCGACGTTCGATGATGCTCCGCTCTGCTGCTTGCGGAACTGTAATGTCCGTCGGAGCCAACACAGCAGTGTTGCCTTCCTTTCTGATGGGCGCACCACAGTCAACCACCGAAAATGTGCTAGTTGTTCTACAGCTCAGTGGAGGGAACGACGGACTCAATACGGTCATCCCATTCGACCATCCTGTCTATCAGAAGAATCGCCCTAGCTTGGCAGTTGGTAAAGATCAGGTCTTAGCTATTGAAGAGAATCTGGGATTTCATCCCGTTGCAACCGGCCTTAGCACATTGCTGGAACAAAGCCAATTGTCCATTATTCAAGGCGTAGGCTATCCAAACCCTAATCGCTCGCATTTCGAATCGATGGACATTTGGCATACCTGCCGTCGTAAAGACGCAGTGCGAGATGAAGGCTGGATTGGGGCAAGTGTAAATCAACATTTAACTCGACAGGACAACGACACTCCGATCCTCCATCTAGGGTCAGAGAAGCAACCTCTCGCCTTAACCGCGACGGACCCGCGTTCCATTTCCATCCGATCGCTCGACCAATTTAAATTACAGGCTAATCAGGAACAAATTACCAGCGTCGTACAAACGACCAACTCTGACGATGACTCCAACGCCTTGCTCGGTTTTCTACAATCCTCTACCGCCTCTGCATTAAAGACAAGTGAGCAATTACTACGATCGGCTGCATCCAAAACCCGAGATAACGATGGGGCAGCTTATCCGCAGCATCGGTTAGCTCAAAAGCTACAAACGATCGCCAAGCTCATTGATAGCCCGCTTAAGACCCGAGTTTATTATGTAACACTTGATGGATTTGACACCCATGCCCAGCAGGCCGGTGCTCACGAGAGCCTGTTAGGCCAGTTAAGTTCTGCGTTAGCGGCCTTTGTTGCGGATTTGAAACAACGCCAACAGGGTCAGCGTGTGACCACCATGGTCTTCAGTGAGTTTGGCCGCCGTCTGGCAGAAAATGCTTCTAAAGGCACGGACCACGGAGCAGCTGGGCCTATGTTTCTGGCGGGTGAAGGCATCTTGCCTGGATTGATCGGCAAACATCCTTCACTAACTGATTTACAGCAAGGTGACTTGAAGCATCAATTTGATTTCCGACAAGTCTATGCGTCGGTTCTACAATGGATGGGCTGGGAAGATGACGCTCTGGGCAAATCATTTAAGCCACTCGAGCTCTTTACATAAACTGTGTTCCATCGAGCTGCTTGCCGATATAAACCAATGAGTAGCACTTCGTTTTTCTGTTACTATAGACAGTATTGGAACACACTGTGTAAGAGACCATTATGTTATCAATTCAAGATCACGGAGCCAAACTTTGCGACGGGCTAACCCGGCGTGAAGCCTTGCGCGTAGGTGGCATTGGACTCGGCGGTCTATCACTGTCAAATCTGCTACGGAATCGAGCGTTAGCCAATCCCGCCACAACATCCAACATTTCAGGATTCGGGAAGGCCAAATCTATCATTGTCTTTGGCTTGGTCGGGGGACTTCCCCAACATGAAAGCTGGGATCCCAAACCCGATGCACCTGAGGAAATCCGCGGGGAATTTGGTACAACCAGTACGAAAACCCCAGGATTTCAGATCGGCGAATTGATGCCCAAGACGGCTCAATTGACTGACAAAATTGCAGTTCTGCGTTCGGTCGTCACTAATGACAATGCTCATTCATCGAGCGGTTATCAAATGCTAACAGGCATTGAACATAGTCCTCTTAACCGGGAAAGTGCTTTACCCGGCCCCCCTAACGACTATCCCAGTCTAGCTGCCGTGATCCGCGCCTTACGTGAAGACAAAGGCCTGCCCTCCTCTGTTGTCATACCCGAACATATTTGGAATGACGGCAACAAGCCCTGGCCGGGACAGGATGCAGGGTTTATTGGCCGCGCTCACGATCCTTGGTTGATCAAATGCTACCCGAATGAAAATCGCTTTGATGTGCCTGGGATGACATTGGCTGAAGAATTAACTCAACTGAGAGTCAACAATCGTCAATCGCTGTTGTCGCAGATCAATCAGACGCAAAACACTCTGGCTGAATCAGAAGCAGTTCAGACATTTAATATTCATTCTCAGAAGGCTTACAGTCTGCTAGGCTCTGGCGCCGCCCGTGACGCTTTTGATTTATCACAAGAGTCTGATCAAACTCGCGAGCGATATGGAGAAGGGCGGTTTGCTCAAAGTTGCCTATTGGCACGCAGGCTGGTTGAAGCAGAAGTGTCGTTGGTTCAAATCAACTGGACACGCGTAGTCGACGATCGCAAGTTTGAAAATCAAGGAGGCTGGGATACCCACAAAAAGCACAGCCAGTCTCTCAAAGAACACCTGATGCCGAGTATGGATCAGACGTTTAGCGCATTGGTCGAAGATCTGGACCAACGAGGTCTGCTCGACGAAACGTTGGTTATTATGTTCAGCGAATTTGGACACACTCCGAAATTTAATGGTAATGCTGGGCGAGACCACTGGGGAAATGTCTTTTCTGTCGCTTTAGCTGGCGGCGGAGTGCAGGGCGGCGCAGTACATGGCGTCACCGACAAACAGGCAGCCTTCCCAATCGAAGGTGCTGTACGACCACGGGATTTATTGGCTACCGTTTATCACCTGATGGGCTATCCTCCGCACACCGAAGTCTACGATCCCGTGAATAGGCCGATTCAAATCAGTCGGGGTGAAGTCATTCAGGAAATCCTCTGACTCGCAACGATAAGTAATGAAAAAAGCCGCCCTGTCATCCAGAGCGGCTTCTTTTATGCATATAGTTATCAAGTGGTTTAATACTCGAAGTCAGGATTTAAGCCTGGCATTGGAATCGGGTATTTCCCATCTGCTAAAGACTGCAAGACGGAGTCTCCATCAAGCGTCAGATTTTCAATGCCCTCACCAAAGTCGGCTTCATGGTTAAGCATGTCATCAATCGTAACGTTCTGACCAGTGTGAGCAGCCAGACGTCCCATCGAGGTCACTAGGCTTGCCATTGTACCCCGTGGAGCTTCGTTGTACTCCAGATCATTTCGAATCGCGTCGATGTAATGATTCCACTCGAGTTGATATGGATTCGGCTCGGGCTTACCCCAGTCCCATGCCAGATTCTCTTTGACCATCGCATGGCCGTTATAAATCCGAGCTTTGGAAGGAGCGTGTCCTGATTGAGAAATCACAGCAATCCCTTTGGAGCCATGAGCATAACTTGCAAATTCGTTATGACATCCTGGAATCGTTCGCCCGTTCATAAAGGCTTTCGTACCATCTTCAAAAGTGTACTCAATCGCATAGGTATCGAAATTCTGATCGATGTTATCACCTCGGTAATGACGTCCGCCAGAAGCCTTCGCCGAAACCGGCCAGGCATCCTTCATCCAGCACATTTCATCAATGTTGTGGATCAAAAAGTCTGACACAGCTCCACCGCTAAGCCACAAGAAACCATGGAAGTTCTTAATCTGATACATCAGATCTGAGATACCTTCAGGTTTTGGAGGTACAGCGGCATATCCGGTCGGTCCTGCCATACGGTAGGCTCGCAACATGTTGACTTCACCGATTTCACCATTTTGAATTCGGTCAAAGAGCTCATTTCGAGCATCGCAGTGGCGACACATTAAACCCACAGCCACCTTCAGATTTTTCTCGGTGGCTTTTTCTGCCAGGTCAAACATCTTCTTGGAACCGGGACCATCGACCGTCACGGGTTTTTCCATGAATACGTTTAGGCCTTTTTCAATGGCATAACCAAAATGGAGCCAGCGGAAGGCGGGAGGAGTTGTCAGGATCACAACATCGCCAGGATTGAGACAATCCATTGCCTTTTTATAGGCATCAAAGCCCAAGAACTTTCGGTCATCCGGCACATCAACGGACTTAGGAAATTTACGGACGAGACTTTCATAGCTAGCTTTCTGGCGATGTTCAAAGACATCTCCCATGGCAACTAGTTTGATTTTCTCTTCCGGAACGCTCAAGGCATTCGAGGCAGCACCTGTTCCGCGACCACCACAGCCAACCAAAGCAACCTGAATCGTACCATCGACGGCAGCGTGCACTGGAGTAACTGCAGATAAAACACCACTTGTTGCAGCAACGGCGCCTGTGGTTTTGAGGAAGTCGCGTCGTGAGTTATTACTCTCGCTCATCGTATATTTCCTTGTCTCTTTCTATTTAACTTTTAATAATTGCATGCCTGAATTTTAAACCACACCAACGACGAATACCATAAACCGACTCCGCCGAAGCGGTCGTTTATTCTTCAGGGTTGTCTTTGTCAAACTGAAGTGGAAGTGCCTTATCCCAGATTGCTTCCAGAGCTTCTTTACTTGGAGATTTCAGAGGTCGTACTATCCGTAACCCAACATGAAGAGCATCGGTGTGATACCAAATACTCTGCGGTTCCTGCGGATCCTGGTACTTCCAGTCTTCGGTCGATCCGAGCCGAGCCGCACTACGTAGTAATTCCGGATCATCCTGCCAACTGCCGCCTCGTACAACTCGCGGATATAATTTCAGCGGAACATTAACCGGATTGAGTGCTCCAGATTTCGTCTTACCATAAAACTCGGTATCATGCTGATCCAGCACCCATTCAGCCACATTGCCATGCATGTCGAATAACCCCCAAGGGTTTGGTAGTTTTTTACCTACCTTTTGATATTTGTCGTTCGAGTTTTCGTAATACCAGGCATAGTCATCAATCTTCGAGGCGTCATCACCCCAGCTATATCGAGTCGTCGTGCCTGCTCGACATGCATATTCCCATTCTGCTTCTGTCGGCAGCCGATAGTACCGTCCCGTTTTGGCTGACAGCCATTTACAGAAGGTTCGGGCCGCATGCTGTGTCATGCTGATCGCGGGATAGCCCCGTTTTCCCATTCCAAAAGTCATATCTGTATACGGTGCGGTCGGCTTGGAGATTGTCAGCGGGTCGGCAAGCTTATCTCGTTCATTCGCTGCACGGCCATACACTTTACGAATTTGTATATCGATGTCCGACATCCAAACTTCGTAAACATCCCAGGTTATTTCAGTCTTACCCATCCAAAACGGCTCAATGGCAATCTCGTGCTGAGGGCCTTCATCATCGCCACGACCTTCTTCATCATCAGGGCTACCCATGATGAACTTACCGCTGGGGATTGGTACAAGTTCGATTTTATTTCGGGTATGTTCGACTACTTCTGCATAAGGCTTCATCTCCTTTTCAGAGGAAGCTACGCTTTCAGGAATTTCAATCGGTGCCGGGTGATCGAGCTGAGCCTGTACTGCCGAAGTCAGAAGGGTAATTACGAGAAGGGTAGAACTGAGGGATTTCATTAGGAAACAACCGCTGGCGGAATATGTGTGATGTTTAACTTCCTATTATAGACACGGTATTCGCATGTGCGAATCGGGGCCAACCGCTAGGAAAGCATCTCGTCCATACCACGGGAATTCTCATTGAGCATATTCACCAAAGCAACAAATTCGCCACCATAAGCGAGTAAGCGAGCTCCCTGCTGGTAACGTTTCTTTCCTGTTTCCACATCACCAACGGGCAATCCCCAGGCTTTTCCGTATTGCTGACAAAGAGCCGCTACCTTTTCAATCGCCTCTTCCAACGTGAAGTCCGCGTTGTTCTTTGTGATTCTCAATTGAAGATCCCCGGGGCCGACAAACACCCCGTCCACTCCTTCGGTCGCAATGATTGCTTCTGCATTCGCCACCGCTTCCGGTGTCTCAATCTGGCAAATCAAGAATGTGTTTTGATTGGCCTGAGATGTAAATTCGTTTGCGTCTGAAAACTGAAATCCATTGTCTTGTCCAACACCATCAATGCCTCGTTCACCAAGTGGAGGAAACTTCAGGCTGTCACGTAGATAGACGGCACGATCAACGTCATTTACATGAGGCACCAGCATGCCCGCTGCACCATCCTCCAGATGACGATATAGAGTCACTTTATCTATCGAGGCGGGACGTAACATGCAGTCAATATCGTATTGATGGCAATAAGCATAGACCGCCTGTAGCTCTCGGACATCCCAGGCCCGATGCTCCGTATCCAACCAAATCGCATCAAACCCTGCATCTGCGGCATGAGCAACGTAGAAGGGCAGAAAATGCCCCATCGAACAAATCTTTACAAGTTCGTTGTTCTTTAGCTTCTCAATCGTTTTACTTCGTCGCACTTGGAAATACCTCGGATTTGATGGAAGTTTACATGCTTCATTTCAGTGTTGAATATCGTACCATGTAGACATACAAAAAGTAGTCAGGCTTTCTACTGAATCGCAGTTCACAAAGTCTCAGATACTGCTGGATGCAATTTGCCAGCATCGGAGGGAACTAATGCTTCGCAGCGTAACAATTGATAACAAGTTATTGAATTACCTCGTAGAAGTCATCAACAAGGAATTTGCAACGGGCGAGGAAATGACTCGTAGCAAACTCTCCAACGCAATCTGGGATTATGAAAAGGGTGCCATCGAGCAAGAAAAGGACGAGCAGGAACAATGAGTAAAGGCGGCAAATCCTCATTCGCGTTCTTCACCGTCCTCTGTACACCCAGCTTGCTCTTGGCCTCTGAAAGTGGCGGAGTTGGAGCTATCGACTACGGTGTTCTAGGGCTTTATATCCTTGGCACAATCTTCCTAGGCTATTTCATCTCCAAGAAGCAGCAAAGTCGATCCGACTACTTCACGGGCGGGGGCAATATGAGCTCCATCCTGATCGGAGTTTCCTTGTTTGCAACGTTGCTTAGTACGATCTCTTATCTGGGGATGCCTGGAGAAGCCGCAGGAAAAGGCCCCGTTCATTTCGTTGGTCTGATCGGACATCCACTCATCTTCATCATCTTCGGGTTACTAATGTTGCCGAAGTATATGAACCATCGAGTTACCAGTGCCTATGAATTGCTCGAAGAAAAGCTCGGAATCGAATTTCGTTTGAGTGGCGGAATCATGTTTCTCATTCTGCGTCTGATTTGGATGGCCGTCCTATTGAAGGCTGCTGGGGATGCCATGATTACCATGCTGGATATTGATCAAAGCTGGAGCTTACTGGTTGTTGCGTTGATCGGATTAGTCGCGATTATTTACACATCACTCGGTGGACTACAGGCCGTGGTCATTACTGACGCGATGCAAACAATACTGCTGTACGGAGGGGCGGTCACTGTTCTGGTAATTATCACGATCGACTTTGGCGGTTTCAGCTGGATTCCAACTGAATGGCCCGATGACTGGGAAGACCAGCCATTTTTTCCGGACGACCTTACGACGCGTGTATCTTGGTTCGGCTCCATTCTTACCGGCGTCATCTGGTATGTAGCAACCCTTGGTAGTGATCAAACTACCGTGCAACGCTTTATGGCCACCAAGGATGCAAATAGCGCCCGCAATGCGATCATTTGGCAGCTCGGAGTCAGTGTTGTTGTTGGTATTACGCTTTGTTTCGTCGGCATTGCCTTAATGGCACATTACAAGAAGATTGAGCACCCAATTCCGACACTCACTTCCGGAACGTGGGAGGAGTTTCAGAAATTTGAAACTACGTTTACAGAAAACCACAAAGTCAAACCCAAGGCAGAGGATATTAAGCACTTTTTGGGATGGTCTGACAAAGATGTTGATGCCTGTGAGAAATACATTCATCGCTTACAGCTCAAACCGGACCAGTACTTCCCTCATTTCATCGCCAACGGTCTTCCTTCAGGGCTCACGGGACTTGTCATCGCAGCCATGTTTGCTGCGGCAATGTCGAGTCTGGATTCTGGGGTGAATTCGATTACTGCTGTAGTTTCAACGGATTTCATAGAACGAAATCGTAAAGAAAAGCTATCTGAAAAACAGCAATTACTGACGGCCCGATTTATCGCCGTCGTCGTTGGTGTCGTGGTCGTTCTCGGGAGTGTGCTGACGGAATTTATCCAGGGAAACATCATGGAGGTCACTGCGAGCGCGGTGAACTTATTGACGACTCCAATATTCGGCTTGTTTATCTATGCGTTGTATTTTAAGAACCCTCATCGGATTGCTGTCGCGATTGCCACTACCGTTGGGATTCTTACCGCTGTCTTCCTCGCGTTTGGCGATGAAGCTGAAATTCATAATATTAGCTTCCAGTGGATTGGGCCATTCTCACTGGGAGCCAACCTTGCCGTTGGTAGTATCCTCAACCTCTTATTTAACTCCCGGGCTCGGAAGTAGGCTCCTCTCAACCCAAAATCTTATTTCGTGCCGTAAGTTCTGGGAAATTGAGTCGTTTAGTGCTATTTAGCAAGCTCCTGCTGATACTCATCTCGAGCTTTAATCTGGTCCAGCGTGCCCTGAACGTTATTCTTTATATTCTTGATTGCATCGGCCGGACTGGAAGCACTGCTTTGCTGAGGCTCGCTGCTCGACTGAACTTCCGTTTCTTCATGAGAAGTGCATCCCATGGCTGCCAGTAATATTACGAGAAGGCTAAAGCGTTTCATTTTGTTTTCTCCTGCTATTTGTTCCAGGGCATTTTGCTGATAAGCATGCCCATACCACACGTATCGGTCAAACCGGAAAACACCAGACCACCGCCGATGAATCCTGCAATCACCAAGCCAATCCAGACTGGCTGTACCAAAGCCGACACAGCGACACCGGTTAAAACTAACGAACCGGCAGCGATCCTTACCTGGCGATCCAGCGCCATTGCTTTCCTATCACTACGATCCACATCGTATCCGGCTTCAAGCCAGGCATCGGTCCCACCTGTCACGTTGACAATATTAGCGATGTTGGCATCCACAAATTGTTGACAGGCCTTCGTACTACGGCCACCCATTTTACAGATCACATACAGCCGCTGCTCGGGATTGGCACGGGCACTCTGTATTGAATTAACATCGAGTTGATCGAGTGGTTGATTTTGAGCGAATTCCACGTGCACAGCAGCGAACTCCGCCGGTGTGCGAACATCAATAAGTTCCAATGGTGCACCTGACTGCTGCAGAGCCCTTAATTCAGAAACGGTGATTGACGCGAAGGTCATGATTCCACTCTTACCTTATAAAACCTATTAATTGACCTCTTCAGTATAGCCGATAGAAGTTCTTTACCCATTCATACTCTGTTACGTGATGGAGTATTCATCGATGCTTAAGATTTATGGATTTTCGCCTTATGCAGACTTCAAAGGCCTACTATACTTAGCGCCATAAGGTGAATAGAGACTTCGATTGTAAGCTCATTATTCGTAGCGATGAGCGTCTTATTCACACACCTTCCATGACAGATGCAACAACAATGGTAACGATAACGCTCCCAGATGGGTCAACTAAAGAGTACGACAACGAAGTAACACCTGCCCAGGTCGCCAAAGACATCGGCCCCGGCTTAGCCAAGGCTGCTATGGCCGCAGAAGTCGATGGGCAGATTGTAGGCCTCGATTATTTGATTCCAGATGGGAATGAAGCCGCTCTCAAACTCTTTACAAAGAAAGATCCTGAAGCACTGGGGGTGATGCGGCATTCAGCCGCCCATGTCATGGCTCGAGCTATCATGAAACTTTTTCCCGGGGTACAGTTGGCATTTGGCCCGACAATCGACGGCGGGTTTTATTACGACTTTGACTTAGACCATAAGTTAAGTGATGAAGACTTCGAAATGATCGAAGCCGAGATGAAGAAAATCATCAAAGCTGACGAACCTTTCGAAAGGATTGAGGCTAACCGTGAGGAAGCTCTCAATATTGTCAGCGACCTCGGTCAGGAATATAAGGTTGAACATATCCGTGACGGACTGACAGAGCACAGTCAACTTTCGTTTTATCGACAGGGTGAATTCATTGATCTATGTCGTGGCCCCCACATTCCATCTGCTGGCGCGATTGGTGCCTATAAATTGCTCAGTGTCGCAGGAGCCTATTGGAAAGGAGATTCCGATAATCGGCAACTTCAGCGTGTCTACGCGACAGCATTCTTTGACAAAGCAGGGCTAGACGAACATTTAACAAAAATCGATGAGGCAAAACGTCGCGACCATCGAACCCTCGGCAGGCAACTCGGTCTCTATCATATTGACGAAATGTCGGGACAGGGATTGATTCTATGGACTCCTAAGGGTTCCGTCATAAGAAAAAAACTGCAGGAATTCATTGAAACTCGCCTGGAGCGACAGGGCTATCATCAGGTCTTCACACCTCACATCGGGAAGCTAGACCTATACAAGACTTCGGGACACTTCCCCTACTATCAAGAAAGTCAGTATCCCGCCCTGATTAATCGTGATTATATGCAAAAGCTGGCGGATGAAAATTGCAGCTTCAGTGATCTTTCCGATGCGATGGCAGAAGGTGAAATCGAAGGTTATCTCCTGAAACCAATGAATTGCCCACACCACGTTAAAATTTACGATTCTCAGCAAAGAAGTTACCGCGATCTGCCGATTCGACTTTTTGAATTTGGGACAGTTTATCGTTGGGAACAATCCGGTGAAATTGGCGGGCTTACACGAGTCCGGGGATTTACTCAGGACGATGCCCACCTATTCTGCACTGAAGATCAGCTGGCGGATGAATTGAAGGGTTGCCTTGAGCTGGTTAAACTCGTATTCGCCTCTGTTGGGATGGAAGATTACAGCGTTCGCATAGGCCTGCGTGACAAAGATTCAGATAAATACGTTGGTGACCCCCAGGATTGGGATAAGGCTGAAGATGCATGTCGTCAGGCGGCCACTACGCTAGGAAAACCGTTTATCGAAGAAGAGGGTGAAGCAGCATTCTATGGGCCTAAAATTGATTTTGTTGTGAACGACTGTCTTGGTAGAAAATGGCAACTAGGGACGGTTCAGGTAGACTACAACCTACCGATTCGTTTTGACTTGTCATACATCGGGGCTGACAACCAGCCTCATCGCCCTGTCATGATTCACCGTGCTCCGTTTGGTTCAATGGAGAGATTTATCGGTGTGTTGATTGAACACTTTGCCGGAGCGTTTCCTCTGTGGCTCGCACCAGAGCAGGCCCGAGTGGTCGTGGTAAGTCAGAAATTCGAAGAGTATGGTCGG
>Ga0208624_1000017_pt1 | contig 105245 bp, 85 predicted proteins | sample Knorr_S23_td_DCM_FD_185607 | JGI IMG/M metagenome (GOLD analysis project Ga0208624, IMG submission 185607) | Marine microbial communities from Southern Atlantic Ocean transect - Knorr_S23_td_DCM_ad_71m_LV_A (SPAdes) (version 2) | ecosystem: Environmental > Aquatic > Marine > Oceanic | place... | reverse complement strand
GATCTCCCAACTGTTCTGTGGCCAGGAGGTGTTCCAGTCACGGAAGCTCTTCTGCGCCGGCTGGTTGAGGGGCGGGATGAGCGGCGGGCCCGAATAGCTCGGGTCGTGTTGGTAAAGCGGGTTCGCTCCGCCGATGAGATAGCCCGGCGGCGGCCCATAAACCGTCAGGTTGTCGTTGTCCCAGATCGAGCCGTGCGAGAACCAGCCGTGGTAGCTCTCTTGCACGCTGCGCTCCGCGCCCACGACCTCAAAGTTCGTGAGGTAGCAGGTCGCGTTCGGGTTCAGGCCGTGGACGTAGTGAAGGAAGCCTTCCGCCGCGCGGAGCCAAGCCGAGGCGCTGCCGGGCTCCAGCCCCAGCTGCTGGCAAGCGATGTACATCAGGCCCTGCTCACACTTCGAGCGGTTGCTGCCCCACGTCATGTCGGTGTCGCCGAGGGGGGCCATGTACGCGTCCTCCTCGCTTTGGACGCGGCCTAGGTTCGAGCCGCCGAGCATAGACCCGAGGAAGGCCTCGCGGATGTGGTCCGCGACCGCAGGCGTCGCGTCGTCCAGATGGGCGTAGAAGAGGAGCCCTTCTTGGATCGTCGCCTCCCAGAGATAGGCGTGGTTCCAGGTGAAGAGGTGCGCGTTCGCGTAGTTCGCGTCTACATAGTCTCGGTATGCCGCGTCGCCGGTTATGCCGAAGAGGTAGGCGGCCGCGGAGACGCGGTTCATCTCCTGCCTGTAGGGGTCGTCTTCGCAGGGCGAAGAGGTGAAGCCCGCGTTGTTGTAAGCCGAAGGGCTGGGGTTCGCCTCGAGCCAAGACCACGCGTCGAGGGCGCTGCGCGCGAGGTCGGCTCCGTAGTCTGGGTCTACATCGAAGTAGATCTTCGCCGCGCGGGCGTAGACCGCGCACGCCGAGGCGGTAGCTGAGGCTGTCGGCCCTGCATGGCGCCGAGGCGCGACGTCAGAGGAGGGGGGGCTTGGGAGCGTCCAATCGACGACAGAGACCTTGTGGATCACGGAGCCGTCGGACAGCTGCATGCGCTGCAGCCAGTCCAGCTCCCAGCGCACCTCGTCGAGGATGTCTGGCACTCCGTTCCCGCTCTCTGGGATGCCGAGGTCATCGCCCCAGATCTCCGGGCGCTCCTGATACGCAGACAAGAGGTCGTGCAAGGCGTCGTCTGCATAGTTGACGTACTTGTTGTAGTCGCCCGCATCATGCCACCCCCCGTGGAGATCTCTTCCGCTCCCCGCCGCTGGGGAGAGCACGGGGCGACAGTCTAGGTCTTGCTCTGCGTGCAGATGGCAGGCGCCGTCTTGCCAGTCTGTGCCAGAGCCAGAGGGCCCCTTGGGTGCACCGCAGCGTTGGGTGTAGAACACGCGCAGCGCGTACTCGAGGGCCTCTTTGTAGGGGTCGCGCGCGATGACGAAGGGCTCGCTCGCTGCGCCGCTGGCGACGTCTACCACTTGGTATGTGCCCGCCTCTTGGACCTCGCTGAAGTCGAACTTCCACACGCGGTCTCCCGATTGAGCGTGCGTTGCGCCTCCCCCCCACATGACCGGCGCCCCGCTGTACACGACCTGTCCACCGGGCACCTCTCGCAGCTCAATCTCTAGCCCCGGCTGCCACATGTCAGGTGAGTCCCAGCCAACGATCGGCTGACGCAAGACACAGACCTTCTCCGCGCGCAGGCGGTAGCCGATCGGGTCCACCACGACGTGGAGGTCGCCCGCTGCGACCAAAAGGATTGTGCTCAGGAAGATCATGAGGGGCTCTCTCTAGTGTATTCCGAGCCGCGGATTTGGGTTGTGAAGGCTCAGTCTTCGCTGCGTTGGAGCCAGCCGCGCTCCCTTGAGCCGCACATGACGAGCTTCGCCTCCCCCGTCGCGAGCATCGCTCCACAGATCGCCGCCGCGACGTGGCGCTTGCGAAGGTAGCTGTCGCCGCCGTTGTTACGCTTAGAGCCCAAGTAGTTCGCGGAGAGGTCTGGCTGCCGCATGAGGTTCAAGTACCAGCCCCATCCATCCATGTGTCCACGCCAAGCCCGTTCGTCGAAACAACGCAGCGCGTAGGTCCCGTAGATCATCCCGATAGAGCCGACCGCGTGGGCCTCGCGCAGCCTCGTTGAGTGCTTAGCGAGCCAGCCAGCCATGCGCGCGCGCAGCTCGGGCTCTTCGTCACGCACAAAAAGCGCGAGCGCGGCAGAGGCTGTACGCGCAGACGCGTCTGCGTAGCCCGTCTCGAGCGTCCAATATCTCACGCCTCCGCCCTCTCCTGTTGAGAGACGAATCTCTTTAAGGCTCTTCTCCCAAGCCTCCTCGTCGATCTCGCAGCCCGCCCGCTCAGCCAAGGCCCACGCGAGCTGGGCCTGGGTGTTGATGATGTTTAACCCCTTCCCGCCATAGCCGACCGCGCCTGCGTGCCCGAAGCGACCGTCTTCGGTCATGCGTTTCGTGAGCGCGTCGACGCAGCGCTGGATGGAGGGGAGGTAGCCCTCGTCGCCGGTCGCGATGACGTACTCGGAGAGGTACATCGCCGTGACGCAGATGGCCCAGTTGTCGAGGCCGCCGCCGTGCGGCGCGAGCTCATCGTTCAAGAAGGCCTTGCCGTCGGGCTGCGCGAGGAACTCCGCCGCCTTCTTGAGCGCGTCGAGGTGCGCCGGGTCTCCTCGGCCGAGGAGCGCGATCGCGCAGAGCGCAGAGACGTAGCGATCTGCCGAGATCCCCGTCGTCGCGCGCCAGCGGCCGTCAGCCGACTGAGAGGCGATGAGCTGGGCGCACACGCCGTCATAGAAGGAGCGCGACTTCACGCACCCCGCAGGGAAGCTCTCCGCATAGGCGCCGATCCGCGGAATGCGGACGGCCAACGTAAGCTCCTCCTCGCCGCGGCGTACACCCAAGCTGAGCGTGCCGTCATCGCTAGACTCCGCCCGCTCGATCGCGTCGCCCAGTTCCTCCTCGGGTCCCGCACCTCCCGCGTCAATGTTCTTCGTGTGCTCGGGGAACTTTGCCCCGTCTACGGCGAAGAGGTGGTCACCCACTAAGAGCCCGGCGCGCGCCGCGGGCGACCCCTCTTTGACCGCGGTCACCTCCGCTTCGATCTCCCCATGCCGCACGCGCGCTGCGCCACCGAGGGGCCCTAAGGGAATGTCCTGAACATTCCCCGCCTTGTCGTCTGCTGAGCAGACCGTGAGAGCCACCAAGAGGAGCGGTATTTTCATGTGAAGGATTCTAAACGAGGGGGCTCCGGACGAGGCTCCCTGCGCACCTACCGCTGGGCGCCGCCTTCGCTTCGGATACGATGGGGGTTCATGGGCACAACCACCCAGCTTGAGTTCTTGCCTGCGGACATCGTCGGCCTCTCGCCCCTCGCGCGCGCTGCGCTGGGAGGAGAGCTCTCTGTACCTGGAGTGAAGGTGGCGCGCGCCGCCGTAGAGGTCGAGCAGCCCGCGGATCGCTTTGATCCAGAGGCGCGCGCCTCTCTCGCCGAGCGCCTCGAGGGGGCCCTCAGCTGTGTCTCGCCTCCGGTCGCCGCCCTCGAGTCTGTCCGCGCCTTGCGGGAGCCTGGCGTCAGCGTCGTCATGACCGGGCAGCAGCCTGGCCTCGCTTGCGGCCCACTCTACTCCTTGTGGAAGGGGCTACAGGCCGTCGTGACCGCCCGCCACCTCTCAAGCGAGTGGGGCCTTCCTGTGGTCCCGATGTTTTGGAATCACGCTGATGATCATGACATCGCCGAGGTCCATCACACCTGGCTCGTGAACCGCAACCTCGACCTCCAAAAGGTCGGCCTCGCCGGGATGTCGAGCGGCCGTCAACCCTTCTCGCGCATCGAGCTCAGCGAGGAGAAGAACAAGCTCGCAGCCTTCGCCAGCCTCATGCGAGAGGTTCACGGAGACCACCTCTATATAGAGGAGGCCATAGAGGCTCTGGCGCCTCGCGACGGCGAGAGCCTCGCGCGGGCCTTCACCCGCGGAATGACCTCCCTCCTTGGGCGTCACGGCCTCGTCGTCTTCGAGCCTGACTGGCTCAGAGAAGACCTCTCCGCAGCCCTCGCGCGGCTCGTAGGCGGTGACGTCCCTGGCGCGCTCGCCCTCGGAGAAGGAGACCTCAGGGCCGCCGGACATGAGGCTGCCCTCCCCTCGGCGGAGGCCGCCTTGGTCTACCGGGTAGATGAGGACGGTCGCCGTCCCCTGCGCCCAGGCGGCGAGGGATACCAATTCGACGGGGAGAGCGGCTCTCGCACCGCTGCTGAGCTGGCCGCAGAGATCGTCCAAGAGCCCGAGGCTTACTCCGCTGGCGCTCTGCTCCGTCCCTTGGTTCAAGACATCGCCTTGCCGGTCTGTGCCTACATCGGAGGCTGGGGCGAACTCGGCTACCAAGCTCAGCTTGGTCAATTGAGGCTGCACGCTGGAGCACCGACGACAGCCTTCTTGCCGCGGCTCTCGATCAGCCTCACCGATCCCGAGCTCCGCACTTCCCTAGAGACCCTCGATTGCGTGGTGGGCGACGTCCTCGCCGCGCAGGGAGAGTGGAGCTCGGCTGAGGAAGAGGCGCAGCGGCCTGAGGTCCTCGAAGCTCTTCGCGCTTTAGCAGAGCGCTCCCGCGCCGAGCTGCTCGACCAGCGCGGGCCTCTCTCTCAGCTTGATCCTCGACTCGCGGGCGGGCTGGACCGAGCAGCGGGTCAGGTAAAAGACGCGATCGAGAAGGTCGTTAAGAAGGCCGAGCGGGTTCACGCCAACCAATCTGGACGCGGTCGCCGCCACGAGCGCAGAGTGAACCACACCCTCTCTCCACGCGGCATCCCGCAAGAGCGTGCCCTCGGCCCGCTGCCCTTCGTCGCGAAGTTTGGCTTCGAGTGGATTGGGGCGCTCGCAGAAGAGCTCGACCCCTTCTCTCTGGAGCACATCCACTGTGCCCTGGGAGAGTCTCCTGAGGCCTGATCACCACCACCTCCGCTAGAGCGGTTAGGCTCAAGGCATGAAGCTCGACTGCCTAGTCATCGCGGCCCACCCCGACGACGCCGAGATCGCGGTGGGGGGGACCCTCTTGAAGCTCGCGCAAGCGGGCAAACAGATTGGGGTCGTCGACGTGACGAGGGGGGAGCTCGGAACCCGTGGTACGTCAGAGGACCGCGCGCGAGAGGCCGCCGCTGCGAGCGAGCTGCTCGGGCTCGCCGTGCGCCACAACCTCGACGCGGGTGACGGTCGCGTTGTGGTCACTACTGCCCTGCGTGAGCGCCTCGCCGCGATCATTCGAGAGCACGCCCCAGAGTTGGTGCTCTGCCACCACACAGATGACCTGCACCCGGATCACGCTGCCTCTGGCCAGCTGGCGCGGGACGCTTGGTATCTCGCTGGGCTCGGGCGGCTCGCTGAAGAGGCTGGAGGCGCGCCCGCGCACCGCCCCGAGCGGATCTATGAGTTCCCGGGCCATGTCCCCTTTGACCCGACCTTTGTCGTGGACATCGAGCCCGTCTGGGAACAGAAGGTCGCCCTGGTTCAGGCTTACGCCTCTCAACTCGCCCCCAGAGACGCCTCTGATGAAGGCGCTCACTTCCTCTTCGGCGCCGACATCGTCCAGCGCATGGAGACCAAGGCCCGCTTCTTCGGGGAGCGAGCGGGCTTGAAGTTCGGGGAGCCGCTCCTCCACAAGGGCCCTCTCCCCGCCTTTGACCCGCTGCTGAGCTGAGCGCTCGGCGCGGAATGAGAGCCGTTCGCGCAACTCTTCTCGGCCTTTCTCGCTAAAATGCTCGCGGCGGCCGGTCCCAATCCCGACCCCTCGCCGGGTCGTGCGCGCGTGCTCCACACACCGTAAAGGCCGGCCCGCCACCTCTCCATGCGCTGCATCGCCGTCATCAACCAGAAGGGGGGGGTCGGAAAGACCACCACCACAGCCAACCTCGGCGCCGCCCTAGCGGAGCAAGGCCGCCGCGTCGTCGTCGTCGACCTAGACGCTCAAGGAAACCTCACAACCCACCTCGGGCTCGAGGCCCCTTGCGGCTCACCCTCCATATACACAGTCCTCTTAGGCCAGAGCACTTTCGCTGAGGCGCTGCGCGAGACGGGCACACCTCGTCTCTCGGTCGTCCCCAGCAACATCGACCTCTCGGGCGCAGAGCTCGAGCTCGCTAGCGCGATCGGGCGCGAGACCCTCCTCCAAGACGCGCTCAAGGCGTGGCGTGGTGAGGGCGAAGCCCCCGCCGACTATGTCCTCTTTGACTGTCCGCCCAGCCTCGGACTCTTGAGCATCAACGGCCTCGCGGCCGCGCAAGAGGTACAGCTCGTCGTGCAGACAGAGTTCTTAGCCCTCCAAGGCATGAGTAAGCTCGTAGATGTAGTCCAGCTGATCAGGCGACGCATGAACCCTGAGCTCGCAATCTCTGGGATCATCCCCTGCCTCTACGACTCACGACTGCGCCTCGCTCGCGAGGTCTTGGCTGAGATCCGCCGGTACTTCCCCGGGGAGGTATTCAAGACAGCGATCCGCGCAAACGTGAAGTTGGCCGAGTCCCCCAGCTTTGGGCAGCACGTCCTCGAATACGCGCCCAGCTCCAACGGCGCCCTGGACTATCGCAAGCTCGCTTGTGAAGTGATCGCGCAAGAGTCCAGAGACTCCGAGCTCTCCGAGCTCCCTCCCGCGAGGTCGCTAGAAGAGCTCGCGAAACAGGCCCGGGCGGCCGCCGCCAAAGAGTCCGTCGTTGAATTGACGCCTACGCCCCCTGCCGAGGGCGAAGAGGTTGGCTCCCCTGTTCGAGCGGAAGACCTGCCGCCCCTGCCGACAGAGGCCTTCAAGGCGCCCGCAGAGGCGGAGTGAGACATGGTGACCCCTGACGGTGAGCTCAACGCCGGCTCCCTGGGGATCGGCGTCCTCTGTCACCCCACCTATGGTGGCTCGGGGGTTGTTGCGAGCGAGCTCGCCCTCGCGCTCGCTGACCGTGGACACCGCATCCACCTCTTCAGCTACGCCGTCCCGCCCCGCCTCGCGCGCTCCTCGGGGGCTGTCGAGGTTCACGTCGCGCAAGGCGCTCCCTATCCGCTCTTTGAGGCGCCTCCCCATGACCTCGCGATCACATCCGCGGTCTTGAACGTCCATGAGGCTGAGGGCTTGGACGTTGTCCATGCGCACTACGCGCTCCCGCACGCGATGAGCGCTGTCCTAGCTGGGCACGCGGCACCCGGTGTTCGGCCAGGGCCCGCCCCGCGAGTGGTCACGACGCTGCATGGGACGGACATCACCCTGGTCGGGCGGCAGCCGAGCTACCGACCCCTCTTGCGCTATGCCCTAGAGGCGAGCCACGCAGTGACCGCCGTCAGCGAAGACCTCGCGATGCGCAGCATGGAGGCCTTCTACCCTCGCCCGGATGGCGGTCGCCCTGAGGTCGTCGTCGTGCCCAACTTCGTGAACTCCGCTGAGTTCTGTCCTGCGACGACAGCACGCCAAGAGGGGCCTCCGCGGGCCATTCACGTCTCCAACTTCCGCCCTGTGAAGCGAGTCCCTTGGCTCGTCGAGGCCTTTATTGAGGCGACCGCAGGGACCGATGCGCGCCTCGTCTTGATCGGCGACGGCCCAGACCGAGACCTCTCCGTCTCTCGCGCGCGTGAGCTCGGGGCCTCAGATCGAATCTCATTTCTCGGCCAGCGCGACGTCCTCCCCAGCCTCCTCACGGACGCCGACGTCTTCCTCCTCGCGAGTACGGAGGAGTCCTTCGGGCTCTCCGCGCTCGAGGCCATGTCCTGCGGGGTGCCGGTCGTCGCCCAGCGTGTTGGGGGCATTCCGGAGGTCGTGAGAGATGGAGTCACCGGGTGGCTCTCGCCGCCCGGTGATCGGGACGCCTACATCGAGGCTATTCGAGAGGCCTTAAATGACCCTGTCGCCCGCGCCGAACGTGGCCAAGCCGCTCGCGAGGACGCCGTAGATCGCTTCTCTCTCGACAGCGTCGTCGCGAGCTACGAAGGCCTCTACGCGCGACTCCTCGAAGAGGGCGTAGGCTCGTGAGCAGGGTCCATCTCGACCACAACGCCACGACCCCCTTGAGGCCAGAGGCTCGGGAAGAGCTCCTGCGCGCTCTGGATGCTCTCGGCGGAAACCCCTCTAGCGTCCATACGTCCGGAAGGGCCGCCCGTGCAGAGCTGGACGAGGCTCGAGAGCGCATAGCGGCTGCCCTAGGAGTCGATGCTGACGAGCTGATCTTCACCTCGGGCGGAACTGAGGCGAACAACGCGGCCCTCTTTGGCGCTGCGCCACAGGATGGAGCGGTCTTGGTCAGCGCGGCGGAACACTCCTCTGTGCGAGAGGCCGCTGACGCACTGGGAGCGTCCGGACGCGAGCTCCGCGTCCTCGGCGTAGACCCTGATGGGCGACTTGATGTTGAAGATCTCGAGACAGCGCTCCAAGACGGCTCTGCCGGCCTGGTTTCATGCGTCGGAGCCAACAATGAAGTTGGATCTGTCGCCCCGTTCACAAAGATCCGCGAAGCGATCGAGGCCTTCCCGAGAGAGCAGCGGCCCGTCTGGCACGCAGACTGTGTCCAGATGCTGGGGAAGGTCCCCATAAGCCCCCGGACCCTCGGGTTGAGCCTCGCCTCCTTCTCCGCCCACAAGGTGGGCGGACCCTTAGGCGTCGGCATCCTCTGGTGCGCCAAGGAGCAGCCATTCAGCGCTCGGATGGTCGGGGGTGGACAAGAGAGCGGGCTCCGCTCCGGGACCGAGAACCTGCCCGCGATCGCCGCCGCGGCGGTCGCTATCGAGCTCGCAGTCGCCGAGCTGGAAGACTATGCAGCTCGCACCCGAAGCCTCACTGAGGAGCTCTGGAGGGGGGTTCTTGCCTCTGTCCCCGCCGCAGAGCTCGTCGGCCCTGCCCTAGATGAGAGGGGGCGCCTGCCGAACACCCTCTGCGCCCTCCTGCCTGGGGAAGACGGGAGAGTCCTCGTGCCACGCCTAGACCTGGCGGGGCTCGAGGTCAGTGCGGGGAGCGCCTGCTCATCAGGCTCGATCGAACCCTCCCCCGTCCTCTTGGCCCTCGGACACGACGAGAAGGCCGCCCGCGCAGCCCTCAGGTTCTCCTTGGGGCGGACGACAACCCCTGAGGAGGTGCGCGCCGCCATTCAGATTGTGGGGACAACATGTGGATAGTTGCCCCCGGGGTTCGATCCTGTAATTTTCCCGCCGCACATGTGAAGAGTTCTAGCGTCCGTCGTTGACGGCGTCCAAGAAGCGGGAATAATGGCGCCCCCGCAAGCCGCCCAGCCTCGTCCCCAAGGGCCTGGGAAGGCAGCGCTCCCCACATAGAACAGCCCTCTGGTCTCCCAGGGGCGGCGGGGGCGCCGCTTCGGCGAACGGGGCGAGAGAAGGAAGAGCCAATGCGAGAAGCCGATCAGTCCCCAAACACCGCTGAGCAAGCGCCGCTGCAGGGTGTTGATCGCGAGCCCACCACAGGTAAGGCCGCCGTAGAGTCCGCCGACGCTTCAGCCCAACCCCTCCAAAACGCTGCAGAGCTCGCGCCCACCTGGGAAGCGATCTGCGCCGAGATTCGGAGCCGCATTCAGCCCGAGCTCTTCGAGACCTGGTTCCGCCGCGCGGCCCTAGCAGAGCTGCGCGAAGACTTGGTCGCTGTCGCCGTCCAAAACGCTTTCGCCCGCGACTGGCTAGAGCGCTACCACCGCAGCGTCATCGAGGAGTCGGTCCACGCGTCCATCGGCCGACACGCGAGTGTCGAGCTGCGCGTAGACCCAGAGCTCGCCTTGCCCCCGCGCGAGGCCGAAGAGGAGCAGCCCGTCGCCGAGCGAAGCGCCCCCGCAGAGCTCGTTCAACAGGGCACCCCCCCGACGGGACGCGGACCGCTGGACATCTCAAACGCCCTCGTACGGGGGTCTGATGTGGGTTTGAACGCGAAGTACACCTTCGAGAACTTCGTCGTAGGGCCGTGCAACCGCTTCGCTCACGCAGCCTCCGTCGGGGCCGCGGAGTCCCCTGGAGCGGCCTACAACCCCCTCTTTCTGCACGGGAACGTCGGGCTTGGAAAGACCCACCTGCTCCAGTCGCTCTGCTTCTCTCTCCTTGAGAACTGGGAGGGGGTTCGCATCCTCTACCTCTCTTGCGAGACCTTCGTAAACCACTTCATTGGAGCGCTTGAGAACGGAGACCTGCAGGCCTTCCGCAACAAGTACCGGAACGTGGACGTGCTGGTCGTGGACGACATCCACCTCTTGGCGAACAAGGAGCGCACGCAGGAGGAGTTCTTCCACACCTTCAACACCCTCTACAACGCGGGAAAGCAGATCGTCCTCTCGTCGGACTCTCCGCCGAAAGATATCCCGACCCTCCAAGAGCGGCTCGTGAGCCGCTTCAAGTGGGGCCTCGTGACTGAGCTCGAGGCGCCCTGCTACGAGACGCGGGTCGCCATCTTGAAGCGCAAGGCGCGCGAGCGCGGCCGGGAGCTCCCCGCTGACGTTGCAGGCCTCTTAGCGGAGCGCATCGACAACAACATTCGAGAGCTCGAAGGCGCCGTCACAAAGCTCTTCGGGTACGCAGACCTCTCCGGGGAGGCCGTCTCCGCTGAGCTGGCCCACGTCGCCCTCCGAGACATCTTCTCAGTCCGGCGCGGAGGCCCGACCCTCGATGACGTCGTCTCTGTCGTCACCGAAGAGTTCTCCGTGAAGCTCTCGGACCTGCAATCGCGACGCAGAACAGCCACGATCGCCTTCCCAAGGCAGGTCGCCATGTACTTAGCTCGCAGGGTCACCCGCCACTCCCTAGAAGAGGTCGGGGGCTTCTTCGGCGGCCGCGACCACTCAACGGTCCTCTACGCAGTGACCAAAATCTCCGGCCTGCTCGAGCGCGACCAGCCGACCGTTGACACCCTCTCGAGGCTCCTAGAGCGCCTCGGCGAGCGCCCTCTTTGAGCCCGCTACGGGCCAGGAGAGGGAGCGCTCAAAAGCGCCTGTTTTTGTGCGTTCCACGCCGTTTCGCGCGTTTCACCGGCACACGAAATCGCGTAGAATACGGTCCTCCCATGAGGCGCCTCGAGGGGTGCGCAGGGGAAGGAGGTTCGGCCTCTCCGAGCTCGTCTTTGAGCTGTGGAGGGAGCGTGGAAAGGTGCGGTAAAGCCGTGGGAAAACCCGCGGAGATCCCGTGCTCTAGCGCCCCCTCGTCGTGGAGAACCGCGCAGCTTTCCACGCGCCCCGAGAGCTCGCTGAAGTCGCTCTGGAGAACTGTGGAAAAGTCCGTGACTCTCCACCCCTCTTCCACAAACAAATCTCACTTGTCCTCTCTCGACGAATGAACGCAAACCTCTGCTCAAAAGAGCTTTGCGGTAATTCGCCCCCACGTTATCCACAAGATAGGCACCTCCTTATTACTGTGAAGATTCTTTCTCTATAGAGAGGTTGAGAGTTCTCCCCATCACGCCAAAGCAACGATCACTTCCGACCACACCCGCACAACACAACAACTAGGACTGAACAGCATGAAGGTACTCTGTAACCGCGAGAAACTACGTGAAGGCCTCGCCGTAGCGAATGGCGTCATCCCGGCTAAGAGCACGAAGCCCGTCCTCGAAAACGTCTGCCTTGTCGCCACGGACTCTGGTCTAGAGCTCCTGGGAACAGACCTCGAGGTGTCCCTCCGCTACACCATTTCAGACGTCGAAGTCTCGGACCCAGGGACCGCGGTCATCCCTGCGCGCGTCGCGCTCGACTTCATCAGAGACCTCTCGAGCGAGACTGTAACGCTCCAGCTTGGTGACGACGAAAACATCACTATCCAAGGTGGAGATGACAGCTGTGAGCTCGTGACGGTAGACCCCGATGAGTACCCGGTCATCAGCCGCTTCGACACAGAGGGAGCCTTCTCAATCCAGGGGGGTAACCTCACTCGGCTTGTCGGGCAGACGGCCTTCGCTGCAGCGCGTGAAGGCGGCCGCTATGCGATGCACGGAATCCTCACGGAGGTCCAAGGTGGTGAGCTGCGCATGGTCGCGACGGATGGCCGGCGCTTGGCCCTCGCCTCGACCCCTGTCGACGTAAAGCAGGACTCAAAGGAGCCCGCGATCATCCCCACCAAAGGGACCCAGCTCTTCTGCCGGGTCATCTCGGATCCTCTCGATCAGGTGTCCTTGCAGTTTGGCTCGAACCAGGTCGGTATGAAGACACCCAATGCAGAGGTCTTCGCTCGCCTGATCGATGGTGAGTACCCGCGTTACAGCGCTGTCATTCCTGAAGAGACAAAGAACCATGTTGAAGTGAACGCGGAGATGTTTAGCCGCAAGATTAGGCTGGTCTCGAACGTTACAGGCGACGACGCTCGCGCGGTCCGGCTCAATATCAAGAAGGGTGAAGTTGAGTTCTTTGGAAGGTCTGCAGGCAGAGGTGAGGCTCACGCTCAGATGGAGGCGGCCTTCAAAGGCAGCAAGACAGAGATCGCCTTCAACCCTGACTACGTGCTTGAGGGCCTTAAGAACTGTGAAGCTGATCTCGTGACCCTTGAGTTCAGCGACCGCACGAGCCCGGGCAAGTTCCGCCTGGGAGAGAACTACATCTACGTGGTCATGCCGATCACAGTGGAGGCTTGATCGCGCTCAGAGTGAGCAGGTCAAAGAAGTGAGAGAGGAGCGGCGAAAGGGCGGAGAGGTCTCCATCAAGGACGCGGTGCGGTCATTCATGCGCACAAGCGGCCTCGATGCGAGGAAGAGCTCTGGTGCCATCTTCGCGGCGTGGAATGACGCAGCGATCGCCGCGCTCGGTGGCGGCGCGATCGCCGTCCGCTTCCAAGCAGGAGAGCTCGTCGTAGAGACGGCCTCCTCAGCGCACCTTCAAGAGCTCAAAGGCTTCCTCGGAGAACAGCTCCGGCAAGAGGCCAACCGAAGGCTCGGGGACGAGAAGATCCAACGAGTCACCTTCCGAATTGGAACCCCATCATGACCGAAGAAGAGAAGCCGGCCGATCAGCCTGGCGAGTACAGCGCAGACGCCATCACCGTCCTTGAGGGCCTAGAGCCCGTGCGGGTGCGGCCGGCGATGTACATCGGCGACACGGACGTCCGTGGCCTGCACCACCTCATCTGGGAGGTGGTGGACAACTCCATCGACGAAGCCCTCGCGGGACATGCGAGCTTGGTCTCGGTCAGGATCCACGAAGACGGCTCTGTCTCTGTCTCAGATGACGGTCGGGGGATCCCGACAGGGGTCATCGAAGGTGAGGGGAAGCCCGCAGTAGAGGTTGTCCTCACGAAGCTGCACGCCGGCGGCAAGTTCGACAGCGACGCCTACAAGGTGTCCGGTGGACTGCACGGGGTCGGGGTCTCTTGTGTAAACGCGCTCAGTAACAAGCTCGAGGTCGAGGTGCGCCAGAACGGCAAGGTCCACCAGATGACCTTCGCACGCGGGATCACCGAGAGCCCGCTTGAGGTCGTCGGAGACACAGACGAGACCGGGACATCTGTCCGCTATTGGCCAGACGACACGATCTTCAGCACAGTCGAGATTGATTACGAGATCGTCTCGCGTCGCCTGCGAGAGACCGCGTACCTCATGGGAACGCGAGGGGTCTGCATTGACCTCGTCGATGAGCGGACTGATACGCACGAGCGCTTCGAATACCCCGACGGGCTGCTCTCATTCGTGAAACACCTGAACGCCAACAGGACGGCGTTGCACGATGACATCCTTCACTTCACCAAGAAGCTCAACGCTCCAGAGAAGGATGGCGGCGCCGAATATGAAGTGGAGATCGCGCTCCAATACACCGACGCCTATCAAGACAACGTCTTCACCTTCGCTAACAACATCAACACTCACGGCGGCGGCACGCACCTCTCGGGCTTCCGCTCTGCCCTGACTCGCACACTCAACAACTACGCGAAGTCGGCCAAGTTGGTGAAGGAGAACGACAAGCCCCTCACGGGCGACGACTTCCGTGAAGGCCTGACCGCGATCATCTCCGTCAAGCTGCCGAACCCTCAGTTCGAAGGGCAGACCAAGGACAAGCTCGGCAACCGTGAAGCGGACGGCGTGGTCGCGACGATGTTTCATGAGTGCCTGAGCATCTACTTGCAGGAGACCCCTGCGGTGGCGAAGGCCGTCGTCAACAAGGCCGTCCGGGCCATGCAAGCCCGCGAAGCCGCTCGGAAAGCCCGCGAGCTCGTCCGCAGGAAGTCCGCCCTCGCGAGCGGCAACCTGCCCGGGAAGCTCGCTGACTGTCAGACCAAAGACCGCGAGCAGTCCGAAGTCTTCCTGGTTGAGGGTGACTCTGCAGGTGGCTCCGCGAAGATGGGTCGCGATCGCGTCTTCCAAGCGATCCTTCCCCTCAAGGGAAAGATCCTCAACGTGGAGAAGGCGCGACTCGACAAGATGCTCGCGCACTCAGAGATCCAGCTGATCATCTCTGCGCTTGGCTGCGGCATCGCAGACGAGTTCGATGCGGAGGCGCTCCGGTACGGCAAGGTCATCATCATGACGGACGCCGATGTGGACGGATCACACATCAGGACGCTCCTCCTGACGTTCTTTTTCCGTCACATGCGAGAGCTCATCGAGCGCGGGCACCTCTACATCGCTCAGCCGCCGCTCTACAAGGTCAGGCATAAGAAGAAGGAGCGGTACATCACCTCTGACGCAGAGCTGCGCGACATCCTCGTAGATCGAGGCATCGACTCCTTGACCATCACCCAAGAGGGCGACGATGAGCGCGCCTGGACGGGGGCAGAGCTCAAGCAGCTCTGCGATGAGTTGCGCGGCCTCGAAGAGTCACTACAACGCTCAACCCCCGGCTGGGCGATCGTCCCCTTCGGAGCAATGCTCGAGTCTTGGGACGGCGGCGCGCTCCCGACCCACTGGGCTCAAGCAGCGGGCGAAGATCACTTCTTCGAGAGCAAGGAGGAGCGCGACAACTTTATCGAGCTCCAGCGCGTCGCTCTCGGCGCAGGTAAGAAGCTCCTCATCTATGACGGGCGCGATGAGAGCCTCGATATGGACAAGGCTCACGTCCACACTTGCCGAATTGCGCACGGAGATGAGCTGCGCGCACAGCTTGAGTCGCTCGGCAGCGCAGGGCTGCGTTTCCATGGAGGCGGCCGCTGGACGCTCAGCGGCGGCAAGGAGGAGCTCACGACGACGAACCCTCTCGAGCTCGGCGAGCTCGTGCGGCGGGGCGCCCAAGGAGACCTCGACGTGCAGCGCTACAAGGGCCTGGGCGAGATGGACGCGGATCAGCTGTGGGAGTCCACGATGGACCCCGCGATCCGCAGCCTGTATCGGGTCCGGATGGAAGACGCGATCTCCGCAGACCAGGTCTTCACCATCTTGATGAGCGATGGCGTCGAGGACCGGCGCCGCTACATCGAGCGCCACGCCCTCGAGGTCACGAACCTCGACGTCTAACCCCTCAGCGGGCCTTCGCCGGAAAATATAGGAGTGCCCTCTTCTTCTGAGGAGGGAGGCGCCGATAGCTATGAGGGCGCAGACAGGGCTGCGCCGGGCCGCGCGGGGGCGCGGCATGCTCCGAACTGTGCGCAGGAAACACACTAAGAGGCTCTCAGACGCTGAGCTCGCGAGGCGGCTTGAAGAGAGCGGCCTCATTGAACAAGCGGTCCTAGACGCGCTCGCGGCCCGTGGGGTCGACGATGGCATGCTCTGCGAGGCGATCGTGGAGTCTGGCTTGGTAGGGGACTGGGAGCTGTCGCGCTGGGCGTGCCGCTGGTTCGGCCGACCCTTCCTCCCTGTTGAGGCGTGCACTCCAACGCCTGCTGCGGCTGGCGGCCTTGACGGCGCTCGCCTCATCCGCAGGGGGCTCGTCCCTCTGTGGCGTAGCGCAGGGGGGTTGGTCGTCTCGATGCCAGGCATCACCTCAGAGGAGGTCCTGAGGGAGCTCTCCGAGGACGCGGGCTGCCCTGTTTATGCTGTGATCGGGAGCGTACGCGGAAACAGACGCTGGCTCGAAGAGAACCTCGCGCCAGCTCCGCTCAGCGAGTCAGACCCACGAGAAGAGGACTCATGGGGGCACCTCTTTGATGTGAGCGACGCGCAGGCGAGAGACGCCTTTGGTCGCGGTCCGCGCAGCTAGCGCTTAGGCGCGCTCCATCCACCGCCGACCCGCTTGACCAAGAGGCGATCGGCGACGCGCGGAGCTATGGCGGAGAGGACGCCAAGCCAGTGCCACTTCCTTCGCAGGGTCAGCTCAGGTCTCGGAGCGCGGTCGAGGGCGAGCACGTGGGCGGCGACCTCGGCGGGAGCCGCTGCGTGGCTCATGTCAGGGTCGGGCAGCTCTGAAGGGTTGGGCTGCGAGCCAAAGAAGCCTGTCGCGGTGAGCGCAGGGCTGAGGGTGCAGACCGCGATCTCCTCCTCAGACCACTCGACCCGAAGTGACTCCCCGATCGACGTGACAGCCGCTTTGCTCGCACAGTAAGCCGCTTGGCCAGGGACACCGCGGCGACCGACCACGCTGGAGAGGTTCACGACGACAGGCGCGACGCCTTTGCGCAAGAGTGGGAGCGCGCCTTGGCAGGCCAAGAGTAGGCCGCGAACGTTCGCGGCGAAGACCTGATCAAGGAGCGCGGGGTCGAGCTCTTCAACCCGAGCTCTATAGCCCATGCCCGCGTTGTTCACCAAGAGGTCCAGGCCGCCGAAGGCCTCTTCGAGTTTCAGAAGCGCGGAGGCGATCTCCTCGGCTTGCGTGAGGTCGCAAGGGAGCACGAGGTGGCCGGCGCCTTCGAGCTCCGCGCAGAGGGTGTCGAGCCGCTCTCTCCGGCGCGCCAAGAGCCCGACGCGATACCCCTCCGAGGCGAGCAAGCGCGCTGTGGCCGCCCCAATACCAGAGGACGCGCCAGTGACGAGGGCTCGGCGAACGACCATCTCTCCTTAGCGACCCGTGGTCTTGTGGAGGGCGATGATCTTCTGCATCCAGCGAGAGCGCTCTTTCTTGATCTTCTCCACTTGTCGATCGCGATCGGTGTATTGACCCTCGATCTCCATCTCCCACATAGCTGTGTCTTCAAAGGCTTGATTGAAGGAGGCATGCGCCTGCTTGCGGAGGTCACGTGCGGCAGACGCGTTGCCTTCGGAGTCAGCCTTTCGAGCGGCGACAAGCTGCTGGTCCCCTTGAGCGGCGAGCAGGCGAGCTGCGGCGAAGACCGCCGAGCTTTCAGCTAAGCCTGCCGGAGCTTTGTCTACCCATCGCAGACCTGAGCGCTTTGTCGGGTCAGGCGCCTCCTCCTTGAGGTCTGCGAAGGGGACGTAAGCGGGGGCGGGCTCCGGCTCCGGCGCGGGCTGAACAGAGATGGCCTGGGTGCCGAAGTAGGCGAGGCCTATCAACGCAGCGACCCCGAGGGCTGGGCCCACGGGGAAGCCGGTGTCTCTGCTGCGAGAGCTCCGGGGGCGGCGCTCTTCTTGATCTTCGTTGTGTCGTCTTCTGGCAGGCATCGCCTGCAGAGGATACGGCGCGAGGGCGAAGACGCGAAGAGCGGCCCCGTTTCTGAAGCTCAGGCGCTCTTGCGCATGGGCGCTTGGTCTAAGGCCTCGATCGCCTCGAGCGCGCTGTCCCAGAGTCTGATGCGGCTCTCGATGTGGCGCCTCGCTGCGGCTTCGGCCTCCGCCCACTTCTCCTCGTCATCACCGCAGAGCAGGTCAATCATCTCGAAGGCCATCGGGCCATGCTCGTCGGCGTCGACAGCGATGTGTCGGTCGAGGTAGTAGATGAACCGGTCATAGCCGGCGAGGTCTGACTCTTGAACCTTGTCCAAGATCTCCTGGAACATGAGCGGGACTACGTCTTCACGCCCGAAGGTAAACGCCGCGGCGATGGCGGGGATCGATCGAGACGCGAGGATGTCGCAGGTGTCCAGGGAGAAGGCGTGCGCCCCTTCAGGGGGGGCAGCGAGCTTCAGCGCAGCGGCCACGCTCTCTCCTCGCTGCAAGGCTTCAATGAAGGCATGAACGCTCTCCGCGTCCGCACCGCACTGATCCATGGCGTCTAGGTAGAGCTCAAAGTGAGCGGAGTAACTTCCTCGGCCGTCCTCGTCGGTCTCCTCTGCCACGACGATCTCATTCACGAGGCGACGGAGCTTTCGGTCTCCCTTCGGGTACCAAGGGACCTCGACGCAGCTCAGGTTCACTTGCAGCCCCTTGAGGAGGCACATGAAGTCCCAGACAGCCCAGATGTGGAAGGACATGAACACGTGCATACTCTCAACGCTGTCCACGCGAGCGTAGACGGGGTGAGAGATGAGCGCTTGTCGGGCGTCTTCGATGTTGTCTTGAAGTTGGCGAACGCGGGGCGGGGTGCGATCCTCCGCCTCCGAGCGGTTTCTGTCAGCGAGCCAAAAGCTAGTCATTGTTCTTCTCAGTGCTTGGTGGTTGAAGAGCGCGCCGAGCCTGGCCGGCCCGAACCTACGAACGCTTGAGCAGCGAAGGGCTGAGGGTCGAAGCCTCTAGTCGCGAAAAAGAGCTGTGGCGCGCTTCTTTGGGCTGAGGGGGCCTCTCCCCGAGGGGAATTGCACCGACGGACCGACCAGCGGACAGAAAAAGCGGATCAGTTTACGGGCGCGATCAGGCGCGCCGCATAGCCGCCGTCCACAGGGCCCCGCTCTCCGCCTGGGAGAGCGAGGGACTCCCGGTCCAGGCTCCAGCCGCTGTGCGCCTCTAGGAATTGAGAGACGCGGCGCTCGTTCTCGCCGGGCTCAAGAGAGCAGGTTGACCAGATGAGGCGGCCCCCTGGGCGGACAGCGCGGGCCGCTCGCTCTATGAGCCCCGCTTGGACCTCTTCCAGTGAGCGCTTCGAGGCCGGCCCCCAGCGCCACCGCGCCCCTGGGCGCGCACCCAAGACCCCCGTGTTAGAGCAGGGGGCGTCCACGAGCACAGCGTCGAAGGGCCCGGCGGGGGCGGGGGCATCCGGGTTCAGAAGCACAGTCTCAATTTGGTCGGCGTGGCCTAGGCGCTCGGCGCCCTCTTGAAGGAGCGCGAGGCGTGACTCAGAGACGTCGCAAGCGGTGACCCTTGCCCCGCTCTCTGCGAGGACAGCCGTCTTCCCTCCAGGGGCTGCGCAGAGGTCGAGGATGGACTCTCCCTCAGAGGCGCCGACAAGCAGCGCTGCGCGCAACGCCGTCTCCCCTTGAACGGCTACGCGACCGCTTAAGAAGGCCTCCGAGCTGATGAGCGCGCCGGTCTGATCTGCAGGCAGGAGAATGATCCGATCATGCTCACCGGGGAGCGGCTCACAGCCCGCGGCCTCGAGCTCTTCGAAGAGGCTAGGCCGGGCGCCCTCAGCGACTCGCACTGAGAGCGGAGGCTCTTGTAGGTACCAGCGCGCGACCCGGAACGCCTCCTCCTCACCCCAGCGCTCAGCCCAGCCCTTGAGGAGCTTCGCTGGGACGCTGAGGGCATCCTCAGCCCAGAGGTAGCGGTGCTCATCGGGGTCTCGGAAGACCGGCTCACGAAGCCTCCAAGGAGACCCCACGACGTCATGCCTCGGGAGGCCGACGTGGCCCTCTTGCCGCAAACGTAGCGCAGAGCGGAGCACGCCGTTCGCGTACTTGCCCTTAGAGAGCCCTAGGGTTCTTGAGACCGCATCGACGGTCTCGTTCACCGCAGCGTGGTCAGGGATACGGTCGAGGAAGAATAGCTGCGCGAGCCCTAGGCGGAGGTGGCAGGCGAGGTCCGGCTTCGGCTTCCCCCTGGTCAGTCGTGCAAGGATCGCCCGCAAGGTCGCGCGCCTGCGCACCTCTGTGCCGACCAGGCGGCGCAAGAGCCCAGCGTCACGCGGCTCGAGCCTCGCGCGAGCCGCGGCGGCGGAGACCTCGCGCAGGGGCGCATCGCCCCCAGAGCGCAGGATTTGCCAGGCGGTCAGTCGCGGCATGACTCTCCCTCGAGGCGCGCCGCGCCCTCAATCCTCGCCCCGCGGAGGAAGTCCGCGACGTCCATCGGTCGTTTGCCCGCGGGTTGAACCCGCAAGAGCTCAGCAGCCCCCCGCGCTAATGCGAGGAAGAGGCGCCCTCCCTCCACGCGCAAGGCCCCAGTCTCGGCATCCTCCCAGCGCGCGCCGTCCGCGACCTTCGCGGCGTGGAGAGTCAAGGTGAGCGCAGGTTCCCCTTCGCGGCAAAGCTCTGCGCGCGCTCCAGGCCACGGAGTCATCGCCCTCACGTGGCGCACAAAGTGGAGTGAGTCCATCTCTCCGAGGCGTGGACGTCCGTCCTCTTTTTTCATGCGACGGGTCATCGTCACGCGCGACTCTTCTTGTGGCGTGAAGACCGGCTCTCCTGACGCGAGCTCATCCACTGCAGCGACCGCAGCCTCGCCAGCGAGCAGCGCTAGCCGGTCGTGGAGCGCCCCAGCGGTCTCCTCGGCCTCGATGGCGACTTCCCGCTCCAAGAGGACGTCGCCTGCGTCGAGGGCGAGCACCATGCGCTGGACGCTCACTCCGGTCGTCTCGTCGCCGGCGAGGATCGCCGCCTGTATAGGGGAGGAGCCCCGATGGCGGGGGAGGAGAGAGGCGTGGACGTTTAGCGGCGCGATCGTGGGCGTCGCTAGGACCTCCTCATCCAAGAGCTCGCCATAGCTCGCGACCACGAGGACATCTGGCTGAAGAGATCGGAGTGCGGCAGCGAACTCGCCGCCGCGGGTGGACTCAGGCTGGAGGACCGGGACCTCGCGCTCATCTGCGAGCAGGGCGACCTCCCCCCGCTCGACAGAGCGCCCCCGCCCGCGAGGGCGATCAGGGCGCGTCACGACAGCGATGAGGTCATGCTCCGCCTCTAAGAGGGCAGAGAGCACCGGGGTGCCGAAGGGCGGCGACCCCAAGAAGACGACGCGGAGGCGCTCGCTCACGTCGTCACCGAGACGCTTAGAGCGCGCCGACGACCTCGGCCTTGAAGGCGTCGTAAGGCTTGGCGCCCATCATCGTGTGGACGACCTCGCCGTCCTTGATGAGCAAGAAGGTCGGGATCGACATGACGCCGTACTTCGCGGCTGTCTCGGTGTTGTTCTGCGTGTCGAGCTTCACGACGCGGAGCTCCTCGCCCATCTCTTCAGCGAGCTTGTCGACCGAGGGGCCCATCGCCTTGCAGGGGCCACACCACTCTGCCCAAAAGTCCACAAGCACGGGCTTGTCGCTCTGGAGGACGGTGGTTTCCCAGGTGGTGTCGGTGACGTCGAGGGCTTGGCTCATGGTGATTCGGTCTCGGGGCTCGCGGAAAATCGATCGGTGAAAACTGAGCACCCGATGATGGGTAACGCGTCAGCGTTCGTCCACAGAGCGCTCGAGAAATCAGGCCTCGTGAGGAAGCTCTTCCGCAGGCTCTTCGCCCGTCGGTGAGGCGGCGAGCTCGGGGCTCTCGACATCCGCAGGCGCCTCAGCGTCTTCGGATTCTTCGTCGTCGAATCGAACCGCGTCGAGCAGGCTCGAGACGTCTCCTTCGAGGCCCTCGCGCACGCGAACGAGGGGGTCGTCGAGGGCGTCTTCAGGCCCAGCCTCTACCGCTACGACGCCGAGCTTGATGAGCTCAAGGAGCGCACAGAAGGAGCCGACCATCGCCTCCTTGGTGGGCTCATCGCCACAAAAGGCCTTGACGCAAGCTGAGAGGGGGGAGTCCCCGGACTCTTTGATCCACCCGGCGAGCTCTCGCACGAACCAGCGCATCGGGCGTGGGTCGGAGGTGATCTCATGGGGGCGGTCGGCGAGGGTCTCGCGCAGGAGCCGGCTGAAGGTAGAGAGCAGATCCCAGGGGGTCAGCTCTCCCAGATCGAGGGTCACCTCGACCTCGCCAGCCTTCTCACTGACCTCGTCAAAAGAGCCGCGCCCGTGGGCGCGCATGCGCTCTCGGCGAGCGGCGTCGAGGTTGTCGGAGGCCTCCTTGAAGTGCCTGTACTCGATCAGGCGCTGCACGAGCTCGTCGCGCGGGTCTAGCTCGTCCGCGAGGTCCACCTCTTCTCGAGGGAGGAGCGAGCGGGACTTGATCGAGAGGAGGGTGGCGGCCAACACCAGGAACTCGCCTGCGACTTCGATGTCGAGGTCTTTCAGGTGCTCGAGGTACTCCATATAGCCCTCGACCACGGCGGAGATCTCGACGTCTTGGATCTCAACCTCTTGCTCGCGCACGAGGTGCAGCAAGAGGTCCATGGGGCCATGGAAGACGCGCTCAAGGCGGACAGTGAAGCGCTCCATGGCGGCTACCAGACACCCCCGGTGAGGCCGTCGATGAAGGTGTACGAGAGATCGATGCCAGCCATGATCGGCCGGCCGAGCACGCCAGAGAGAAGGAGGACAAAGATGAGCAGCATCGAGTAGCGGTCCAGGGCTTGGAAGGAGGGCCGCAAACTAGAGGGCAAGAGGTAGGCCAAGACGCGCGAGCCGTCGAGGGGCGGCACCGGGATCATGTTGAAGACTGCGAGCAGCAGGTTGAACTGCACAGACATGATCAGGACTTGCGGCGCCAGCTGCCCCATAGACATGCCGCCGGTGTAGACCAAGATCTTCGTCGCGAGCAGCAGGACGATCGCGATGAGGATGTTTGAGATCGGGCCAGCTAGCGCGACGAGCATCATGTCTCGCGCGGGTTGGCGCAGGCGGCTGTAGAGCACCGGTACAGGCTTCGCGCCCCCGAAGATGAAGCCGGAGCCCGAGAGGATGAGGACCGCCGGCAGGAGGATCGTCATCAACGGGTCGATGTGGGGGATGGGGTTGAGCGTCAGCCTCCCCATGTCCTTGGCGGTTGAGTCCCCACAGAGGTTTGCGACCCAGGCGTGGGCGGCCTCATGGATGCCGAGAGAGAGGATCAGGAAGGCGACGACAAAGGCGCCAGTCTGAAAGTCCATCCCAGGCGCCACCAGGGAGGAAGAGATCAAGGAGAGGGTCATGAGTGCCTTATGGGCCGCCCGCTGTCGGCCCGCTAGGGTCGCTTGATAGCAAAGGGGGACGAGAGGGACAACCGCGCGGGGCTTCTAGGCCGCGATCGCGCTAGAATCCCGCCATGCGCCCCGCCCCGGCGCGAGGAGTCCAATGAAGACTGAGCCCACCGTGACGAGCCCCCAAGACACCGACCCGAACATGGCCCCGCGTCTCGAGCGCGCGCGTGAGGTCGTGCGCCTTGAGGCGCAAACGATCGCCGGACTGGAAGAGCGCCTAGACGACCGCTTCTCTGCGGCCTGCGAGGAGGTCCTCAAGTGCAAGGGCCACGTCGTCGTCTCTGGGATGGGGAAGGCTGGTCTCGTCGGACAGAAGATCTCCGCGACCCTGGCCTCCACCGGCACGCCCTCGATCTTCCTCCACCCTGGCGAGGCCCTGCATGGAGACCTCGGGCGCATCCGCTCAGAAGACGTCGTGATCGCCATGTCGAACTCTGGAGAGACGGACGAGCTGAACGCCCTCGTCCCTGTCGCGAGGCGCATCGGCGCGAAGGTCATCGCGCTCACGGGCAACGGCGAGTCCACCCTCGCTCAGCTCGCTGACGCGGTGCTCGACTACGGCGCGGTGGAGGAGGCCTGCCCAATGAAGCTCGCGCCGACGGCCTCGACCACGGCGATGCTCGCGCTCGGCGACGCCCTCGCGATGGTCGTCCTCTCGGAGCGCGGCTTCGACCGAGAGGACTACGCCCTCTACCACCCCTCGGGCTCTCTCGGCAGACGCCTCATGAAGATCTCTGAGGTGATGCGCTCTGGCGACGAGCTCCCGCTCGTGGGCCCAGACGCAACGGTCTCAGAGGTCCTCATCTCGATGACGCAGACCCCAGGCCGCCCAGGCGCCGCGCTCGTCGTTGAGGAGGGAGAGGTCCTCGTCGGGATCTTCACAGATGGCGACCTCCGTCGGCTGCTCCAAGAGGGCCAGCGCGAAGTCCTCGACGGCCCGGTAGGTGACGTCATGGGGCGTGACCCTAAGAGCGTAGACCCCGAGCAGCTGGTCGAAGAGGCGAAGCGCCTGATGCAAGAGAGCAAGGTCGACCAGGTGCCCGTGGTAGACGAGGCTGGCAGAGCCGTCGGGCTCCTCGATGTCCAAGACCTGCTCGAGATCAGGATTTAACCTGCCCCGAGGGGAGTCCAAGAGATGAGCGAAGCGTCCGAGACAGCAGGCGAAGACCTCAGCCGCCGACTCGCGAAGATTCGGTTGGCGGTCTTCGACGTCGACGGGACCCTCACGGACGGACGAGTCGTCTACGCGGGCGCGGCAGAGCAGCAGTCTTTCTCTGTGAAGGACGGCTATGCGCTCGCGCGCCTGAAGCACGCCGACATCGCTCAGGTTTGGATCACAGGCAGAGGCTGCGAGGCGACAGAGCGTCGCGCCCGAGAGCTCGGCGTCACCGAGCTGCTCCTTGAGGTGCGCGACAAGACAGCGGCTCTCGCTGAGGTGCAGGCGAGGCTAGGGTTGTCTAAGGAAGAGACCCTAGTGATGGGCGACGACATCCCCGACCTCGAGATGCGCGCGGGAGCAGAGCTCTTCGCCGCGCCGCGAGACGCCGCCCCAGAGGTCGTCGATCACGCCGACATCCTCTCTGAATTTGACGGGGGCGCAGGCGCGGCTCGAGAGGTCTGTCGCCTGCTCCTGTTGGCGCAAGGCGCGTGGCCAGGGAGCGAGGGCTAGCTGTGAACCTGCGCAAGCCCCTCCTGTTCACGGCGGTGTTCGGAGTTGGCCTGACGGTCCTTTGGTTCGCCAGGGAGGATCCGAGCGAGCAGGCAGGGAGGTCGCCGCAGCCCGTTGAGCTGCCGCGCCAAGTCCCCTCGGGAAACAGCGCTGAAGCAGCGGTCTCATTTGGTGGTCGGCTGGAGTACACGCAGTTCGCGGCCCAGGAGCGCGAGGGCCGACGACCGAAGCTCTTTCGCCTGATCGCGGCGGACGTGGAGGCAGTACAAGGCGACGTCTATGACGTCGAGGGGCTCTTCGTTGAGCTCTTCGAGCCGGACACGCAGGCCGTGCGCGCGACGCTGCGCTCGCCGCGATCGCGGATGCCGATACGCCTCCGCGCTGGCCGACAAGAGTTTGGTGAAGAGGATGAGGTCACGCTCACCGCGGTCGACGCTGAGGTCTTCGACGGACTGCCGCTTGTGCCTGCGCGCTTTGAGGCGAGCGCGCTCACGGTTTCTCTGGGCGACGCGCTCTACACAACCCCAGAGCGCGTGACCTTGAGGAGTCCAGACCGAGGCCCTGGCGCGCTCGCCACGGGGAGCGAGTTCACCCTAGACCAGCGGGCCGGGCTCATTCGCTTCGGGCGGAACGGAGAGATCACCTTCTCGTTAGAGGAGGGCGCGCCCACCTCGCTCAAGGCGACAGGCGCCGGCGCCCTGAGCATCGAGCGCGTCTCCGACGATGGGACGGTGCGGGTCCTCGTAGAGGGGGGAGCGCGCCTTGAGACGAGCCAAGGTGGGGGCGCGATGCTAAGCGCCCAGCGGGTGGAGCTCGTGGGGGCTCCTGGGTCGAGCGGCGCGATCCTCGCCCGCTCTGCCTCAGCGAGCGGCGACGTGGTCGTCGACGGCTGGGGCGGTCGCTTCGGCGGCGCGCGCGCGCGCCTGGAGTTCGACGAGAGAGGCCAACTCAATGAGACTCACTTGGAAGGTGAGCCGAGCGCCCGCGTGCCCCTCGCCGTTGAGGGCGGCGAGGCGGTTGAGGTGACCTTGGAGGCCACGGACTCTGTGCGACTCCTCGCTGACGCGGGCTTCTCCGTAAGCGGGCCGTGCACCGTTCGGGTCCAAGACAGAGACTTCGTCTTGGAGTGTGACGGGGCGCTCTTAGGTACTGGACGAGAGCAGGGCGGCTTCGGGTGGCTCTCTGCGTCTGGGGGCGTGCGAGCTCGCCTCGGGCAAACGGACTATCAAGGAGAAGACCTGGAGCTCCGCAGCTTCGCGAGCTCGGATGGCGAGGCAGAGTGGACCGCGCGAGCGAGGGATGGAGCCGTTCTGACCGGAGCCCTCGAAGGCCCGGAGGGTCCGGCTTACCGGGCAGAGGTTGGCGGAGCATTAGAGCTCGCGACACGTGGCGACGAGCTCTTCATTCGCCGGGCGGAAGACGTGGACCTGAGCGTAGAGGGCCCAGAGGCGCTGCAGCTCTACGCTGGGAGCCTCGAAGAGGCCTCGCTCGCTGCGAGGACCTTCCAGGCGGGCGGCGGGGTTCGATACTCAGACGGGCAGCTCCGCGCAGAGGCGGCTGAGGCCTTCGCAGAGGCAGGCGGTCTCTCCACCCTCCGTGGTGATGAGGTCACCCCGGTGCGCGTGGAACTCGCAGCGAGTGGCCCGCTCCAAGGCGGGGAGGTCATCGCGCACCTCGTCCGCTTTGGACCAGGGAACCTCATCGCTGACGGAGATGTCTCCGCGGAGTTCCAACAGAGCTCAGGGACGCTGAGCCTAGAGGCCGCGCTGCTCGAGGCCTCCTTCCAGGCGAGCGCGGACGGCGCGCCGGTTGAGGGTCCAGTGTTGATGTCCCTCAGAGGGGTAGAGCGCTGCCGCCTCGTCTCTCCGGGCGAGACGACCTCGTGGAGCGCGGAGCTCACGAGTCTGTCACTCATCGCGCGCACGCCAGGGGGTGGTGAAGGAGCGAGCCTTGAACTCAGAGGCGCCCTCGCAGCGGGGGCCGTGCTGCTCGAGCGGCAGACGAAGCGAGCGTCCTTCGCCGCCTCTGGCGAGCGCCTCGAGCTGGGCGAAGATGGGAGCGCCAGCCTCACCGGCTCAGACGAGGGCTTTGTGCGTGTCTCCGGGAGTTCAAGCGACGGAGAGAGCCTCGGACGAGTCATTGCGAGGGAGGTGCGTCTGAGCGATCAGCGCATGTCGGCGGTCGGCGCGACCCTGACATATCAAGGCGCAGGCGAGGGCGAGGTCCTCATCAAGGCGGTCTCTGCGGAGCGCATGGAGCTCTCTCTGGGTCGGGCCAGCCTCGCGGGCGCGGTGCGCGTCGAAGGAGAGACGCGAGGAGAGGGCGCTTGGACCTTGCGCTCTTCACAGGCGCTCCTTGAGGGCGGCAGCGTCACCGCTTGGGACGGCTTTGAGTGGAGGGGTGAAGACGACATGAGGGCGACCGGCGACGCGCTGCAGGCTGACGCCGAGCGCGTTGAGCTGAGCGGTGCTCCCGCGAAGCTCCGGCTCGCAGGCCTAGAGTGGGAGGCGAATGAGCTCCGCTTTGACCGTGAGCGCATGCTGCTGGAGGCAGGCAGAGGTCGCGTGCGCTCCGTCAACGAAGACCCGATCGAGTTGACCTATGAAGAGATCCGCCCAATCGAGGGCCAAGACACGTCGATCCTCGCACTGCATCGTCCGCGCTTCACCAGGGGAGAGACTGAGGCGCGGGCAGAGTGGGCGCTGCTCTGGGTGGATCAGAGCGGCGAACGAGAGGCGCCACGCAGCGATGGCGAGGGGCCGAACTTGTTCGGACAGGTTGACGCGCAGGGGCTCTCGACGGCGCTCGACGAGGTCTACATTGAAGGTCGTGTTGAGGTCATGGAGGCCGGCGTGCGGCGCGCGGAGATCGACGCCGTCTACCTCGACCTCGTCGAGGGTCGAGGCTGGCTCAAGGGCGCGCGCCTGACGCTGCCGGCGGAGGTCGGCGGCGAAGAGACGACCCTCGCCGTAGACGCTGAGTGGCTCCGACACACTGCGGACGGCTCGCTCACGGCGAACAGCGCGCGGCTCACCACGTGCGACCACGTGGACCCTCACTACTTCATTCGCACCAAGGACCTGCGCCTAAAGCCCAGCGACGAGGAGGGAGTCCACTGGGACATCTCGATCCGCTCCAACGACCTCGTCTTCGAGGGTGGCATCTCTCTTCCATTGCCCGCGATCGAGTACGAGGCGGACAAGGCAGGCAATCCGCTCATCGACCGTTTGATCCTCGGCGACACAGCGCGCTTCGGCACCTTCCTTGAGGCGACCGTGGACGGCGAGCTCGGGATCATTGAGCGCGCGGCATCTTTCATCACGCGCACGAGCGCTGAGGACATCTCAGGCGGCGTTCAATACCGCGGCTCTTGGCTAGGAGAGCGTGGCTTGATGTTGGGGTTGGGCGCGAATATCGAGGCCGAGGACCGCTTCTGGTTCCGCCTCTACGCGGATGGCTTGGATGACGGCTCCAGGGACAAGGGCACGATTCGCGTCAACCCGAGCGACCGGCCAGACTTCCGAAGTTGGGTGCGCGCACGCGGGAGAGCAGAGCTCGGTGAGCATGAGTGGATCGACATCGCCTTCAGCCAGCAGAGCGATGCCGGCGTGCAGGCGGAGTTCTTTGAGCGCGAGTTCCTTCGCTACGAAGAGCGCGAGAACTACCTCCACTGGAGAAAGGTGCAAGATGAAGACTTCACGGCAGCCCAGGTGAAGCTGCGTGCGGGCGACTTCAGGAACGAGGTGGAGGAGCTCCCGTCGCTCGCCTACTCGCACGGCTTGACGCCCCTCTTCGATGTGGGCGAGCGCGCGGCCCTCTACCAAGCCAGCGTGGACTTCGGCAGCTATCGGCGGAGAGAGGGGAGCGGCGGCACGATCTCACCCTTCGACCCTTTCTTTGACGACGCCCTCGGCACTCGAAGGCTCGTGCGCTTCGACACTCGCCACAGGCTCGAGCTGCCGATACGTCTCGCGGGTGGCGGCGTGACAGCGGTGCCCTTCATGCAGCTCGCAGGAACGCGCTGGAGCGAGGGCGTAGACCCGCTCGACTCGCCACACCGCGGCGCGCTCTCCGCTGGGCTCGCGCTCTCAACCACCCTGTGGAAGCGAACCGCCTCGGGCGGCGTACACACCATCGCGCCCTTCATCTCCCTCTCGGGCGACGTGTGGGCTGAGGCGGGGGATGGAGACCCGATCCCCCTCGACGCGATCGAAGACCCCCTCCCCGGAGACCACCTCGACCTTGGGGTTCACAGCCGCTGGAGTGACCCGGCGACCGGCGAGGCCATCGACCTCTCTGTCTTCGGCCGCTACGCACAGGACACAGAGACGGTCTTGCCCCTAGAGGTGCTGACGGAGTATCTCGGCCGGGCGGGCGACGTCGCCTTCGCCTTGCAGCACGACGGACGCTACGACCTCGAAGCGGGGGAGACACTCTACTCGCGCTCAGCGATAGGCTTCGAGCCGATGGAGGGCCTCTCGTGGGAGCTCGGCTTCCACCAAGGCAAGGACGCAGTGGGGGCGCAGCTCTTCGAGGCCGCCTCGGTCGGCAGCCGCTGGCGGGTGTCACCGAAGTGGGAGCTTGAGGCGCGCCAGACCATCTCTCTGATCGACTCGGACGAGCTCGCGAGCCGCCTCGTCTTGCGGCGCTTCACGCACGACCTCATCTTGGACCTAGAGCTCTCAGAGCGTCTGGGCGAGGGCGGCTCCTCGGTCTCCTTCTCCCTCTCGCCCGTCGTCGGCTGGTCTAGGGATCGCCTCGGGGTGTTGGACCACTGGCTCGCCCCGCGACGCTAAGCTCTCTGTCTCATGTTGGCATTCATCTCAAACCTCCACTTCGCAGAGCTGCTCCTGATCGCGCTCGTGGGGATCATGGTCTTCGGCCGGAACCTCCCGCGCATCGCGGTGCAGGTCTGGACCCAGCTCACGAAGATGCGCCGCAGTATGAACAAGGTGTGGCGAGAGACAGGCGTCCAAGATGAGATCCGCCGCATGCAGCGCGAGCTCCGCGAGGCGGAGTACGAGGTGCGTGATGCGGCACGCCGGGCCATGGAGGCAGAGGAGGCGGCGGAGGCTCAGGCTACATCCGCTGAGCCCTTCGAGGGCGCAGAGCACGACGAGCACTATCAGGAGACCAGGAGGCCTGAAGGGTCGGACAGCGAAGAGGCTGTTGACGAACCGGCGGGCGAGGCCGCCCGACGCGAAGACCCCGCGCCTCACCCCGGCCCGGACCCTTATCCCGGGGACATCGAGAAGGACTGATGTACCGCCTCGGGTACAACACGAACGGGCTTGCACACCATCGCCTAGATGACGCGCTCGCGCTCTTAGCGGACACGGGTTATGAGGGCGTCGCGCTCACGCTGGACGTCCAGCACTTGGACCCCTTCGCCGCGACAGCAGCAGACGTCGACGCGGTGCGGCGGCGCGCGGAGGACCTCGGGCTCTCTCTCGCCGTGGAGACGGGCGCACGCTACGTGCTCGACCCTAAGGTGAAGCACGCGCCGAACCTCTTGGATGAAGAGGCAGCCGGACGTGAGCGCCGCGTCGATTTCTACGCGCGCGCTGCGAAGACAGCCGCAGGCCTAGGCGCGGGGCTCATCTCCATCTGGGCGGGCACCCCCTCGGACGGCGCGACCGCGGAGTCAGCGGACGGCGAGCGCAAAGAGGTGCTTTGGGGGCGGCTGGTGGAAGGCGTGCGGCAGACCCTCGCCGCCTGCGCGGACTCCGGCGTGACGCTTTGCTTCGAGCCCGAGCCAGGGATGTTCATCGAGCGCCCGGCCGGCTTCGTCGAGCTCTTGGAGCGCCTAGGCTCAGACAGGGACGGGCTGGGCATGACCCTCGACGTGGGGCATCTGCTCTGCACAGACGACCTCCCTGTGGGAGACGCGATCCGCTCCTACGCCGAACACATCCGGCATGTGCACCTCGACGACATCGCAGGCGGCGTGCACGAGCACTGCATGTTTGGAGAGGGCGACCTAGACCTGGGCGAGGCGCTCGGCGCTCTCAGCGAGATTGAGTTCGACGGCATGGCCGCCGTTGAGCTCTCCCGCGACAGCCACCGCGGCTCCGCCGCCGCCGAAGAGGCGATGCAGCGCCTGCGCGCCGCGACGGGCTGAGCGCGGCCAACCGGGCCGGGCCTGTTGTTGTAGTGGGAACTCGGAGCGTTCTCTGGGGCTAGCGAGGACGCTCTTGGGGAGGGTCAGCCGAAGAGCATGGGGTGCTTGGGCGGCAGAGCCCCGGCCGACGTCGACCATGCCCGAGACCAAAGACATTCGAGAGTGCCCGACCCGGGCAGATGGGAGCGCGACGCTCCTCGCGCACCGGGTCTCCAAGGCCAAGTGCCAGAGCCTCCAACGAGGCATGTTCCACAAGTGCTTCTCCTGCGCTTGGCTCAACAGCCGCGTGGCCGCAAACGGCCCGCCGGAGTTCACGCCGCCGGCACCGAAGCCGGTGGAGCGGAGGACTCCCGCGACCCAACTGCACTAGCGCGGAGAGCTCACCCGTAGAATCTGCGGGTGATTTACACCCTCCTCTTCGCGAGCGCCCTCTCCCTCTGCCCACCGCAAGCTGACGCCCCCGAAGGCTGGGCTTGGGAGCTCGGCGACCTCAGAAACATCGAATCTCGTGAGGACTACCACCTGAGCGTGGAGTTTGAGGCGAGCAGCCCAACCTCGATCCTCTTGGACGAGCGCTGGGAGGTGGTGATCGGGCCCAAAGGGGGTGAGGGAGAAGAGCTGGCAGGGACCATCAAAGGAGTCGGAGGCCCCCTCCTCGACGCTGCGCTCTCAGCCGGCGAGCCTCAGACCATCGACATCTCCTACTGGATGGAGGAGGGCGAGGGCCCGCACCTCACGGTCTGGCTCAATGACCGGCTGGTGCAAGACAGGGTTCACCTCGGCGAGGCTTCGGGCGAGGTGGGCCTCCGGCCAGGCGAGGAGGAGGGCCGCGGGGTGTACTTGGCAGGAGAGGGAGAGAGCCGCGCCTGCGACTGGGGCGAGGACTTCACGGCCATCACCACCTTCCGCACGAGGGGCCGCGGAACGATCGTCTCTAAGTGTCCCCCCTCAGGGCCGTGGGTCCCCGACGCGAAGGCGATCTTCGTCCGCGACGGGATGCTCGTCTACGACATCGGCTGGGTCGGCGCAGTCGTCGGCGACGTCCCCGTAGACGACGGGGAGTGGCACACCGCCGTCATCACCTCCGAAGGCGGAGAGGTGAACATGTGGGTGGATGGCGAGCACTGCGGAGACAACGATGACTTCTCAGCCGCGGACCGCGATGAGTTCCGGGTCAAGATCGGCGCCGCCAACACAGACTTCGCGTTCCGCCTTGAGGGGGACGTCGCGTCAGTTCTGTTCTATGACTTCGCCATAGACCACGGCGCGGTCGGCGAGCCGATCAAGGAAGAGCCCGTGTTTCGCTGGGCAGGGACCGAAGCGCTCAACGAGGCAGCGTCCGATGAGGGAAGGATCCGCCTGCGGACTCAAGGCGGCGCCGCTCACTTCAGAGAGCTCTCCCTTCTAGATCTCGGGCCCACAGACCACGCGGGGCTGATCATGACCCTCGACGAGGGGAGCGCCGCGCGCGGCCGCGAGATCTACGAGGGCCTCTGCGCGAACTGCCACGGGCTCGACGGGAAGAAGGCCACGAACCCCAACGCGCGGCCCTTCGCGGTGGGGACGCTAGAGAACGGGAGCGACCCCTACGCCCTGTGGCGGACCCTCACCGACGGCTACAAGGACATGCCGGTGCAGGACTGGCTGCGACCGGACCAACGCTATGACGTCGTCCACTATCTGCGCGAGGAGTTCCTGAAGGACGAGAACCCCAGCCAGTACTACGAGGTCGAAGACGCCTGGCTCAACACCTTGCCGAAGGGGATGACGCGCCGGCCTCCGGTCGCAGAGGGCGCCGCGCGTGACTACGGGCCAGCGCTCGCGTCACAGCTTGGCGGAGAGGTGGGCGCGGCCCTCACGGTCCGCTTGGACGAAGACGCGACGATCTCCTACGACCTGCAGATGGCGGAGTCCTCCGGGGCTTGGACCGGTGGTTTCCTCGACCTTTCGAACACCCAGCACCACAAGCAGCGAGGCGAGGGCAGAGCCACGCCCTCCGGCGAGATGATCCCAGGCCTTGAGGGCTGGGCGTGGGGGCACGACGGGAGTCTGGACTTTGACCGCGGAGAGCGCTGGCCGCGCGGCCCGCTCCCGCGCAAATGGCTCCACCATCGCGGCCATTACCTCCACGGAGACGACATCGTGCTCTCGTACGAGATCGACGGGCGCGGCGTGCTCGAGCACCCGAGCGTTGATCGCTCGGCAGGCTTCCCTGTCATCGCTCACCGCCTTCATGTCGAGCCGGGTGATACAGAGCTCATCCTGAGCCTGGCTGAGACGCCGGGGAGCGGCGCCTCGCTCTGCGACGCTTCGGGCCTCGACGGTGCGGCGGCGGGTGCGCTTAACTGGTCGCTCGCGGTAGCGGGGTGGGACGGCGAAGGAGAAGACCCGGGGCCCTTCACGGCGTGCGCTGCCGTCGGGGGAGGCTCGCTAGAGGTGGACGGAGCCGGACGCGTCGTCCTCAAGATCCCCGCAGCGGAGTCACCTCAAGAGTATTGGCTCCTCCGTGCAGGCGGCCGCGACAAGGGCACCCTCGACGGCCTGCGGCTCCTCTTGGCCAACCTCGCCGAGCGCGAACGACCCGCCTCCCCTGCGAGCATGACCTCTGGCGGCGAGCTCCGTTGGGGAGAGGTCTTGACGACCAAGGGCCGCCTCGGCGAAGAGGTGCCCTATGCACTCGACACCGTCGAGGTCCCCTTCGAAAACCCTTGGAACGCATGGGTAAGAACGAGCGCGATAGACTTTTTCGAAGACGGGCGCGCGGCTGTCTCCACTCTGGGCGGGGACGTCTGGATCGTCTCTGGCCTCGACGAAGACCTCGAAGAGGTCCAGTGGAAGCGCTACGCCGCAGGGATGTTCGAGCCCCTAGGGCTCGCCGTTGTGGACGGGGACGTGATCGTCACCTGTCGCGACAGGTTGACTCGATTGCACGACCTCAACGACGACGGAGAGGCGGACTTCTACGAGAGCTTCTACGCCGACACGGACGTCTCGACGACCTTTCACGCCTTCAACTTCGACCTGCAAGAGGACACGAACGGCGACCTCTTCTTTGTGAAGTCCGGCCAGTACACCGACTCTGACCTCGGCGGTGCGGTGATGCGCGTGACCCCAGCAGGAGAGGCCTTCGTCCACAGCACGGGCTTCCGCACGCCGAACGGGATGGGGATGTCTCAGGACGGACGCCCGCTGGTCAGCGACAACCAAGGCAACTGGATCCCAGCCTCAAAGGTGAGCCTCACGAAGCAGGGTGGCTTCTATGGCGTGTTCCCCGCGATCAACAACGGTGGCGCAGGTGAGCAGACCAGAGACGACTTCGATCAACCCGCGATCTGGATGCCCCAGCGCTTCGACTCCTCTTGTGGCGGACAGCTGTGGGTGGATGACGAGCGCTTCGGGCCGCTCTCAGGCCGCTACCTCCACACGAGCTTCGGCAAAGGCTGGATGTACGGGCTCGAGATCGTGGACGGGGCTGTCCCGCAAGGGGCGGTGTGGCGACTCCCTCTCCAGTTTGACGCAGGGATTCAGCGGCTGCGTCTGGGGCCTCATGATGGAGCGGTCTATGCCGTCGGGCTCTCCGGGTGGCAGGGGCCTGGCGGGGGCAAGGACGGCTGCCTCGAGCGCGTGCGCTGGACCGGCACGGACGAGGTCGTCTTGAAGGGCGCACAGGTCGTACACGACGGCGTCGTATTGGAGTTCAGCGGGTCGATCAAAGCAGCGGAGGCAGGGGACTTCACGGCGACGCGCTGGAATTACAAGTGGTCCCGCGGCTACGGCTCTGCGCACTACTCCCTCATCGAGCCCGGACGCAAAGGCGAAGACTCGCTCGAGGTCCTGTCCGCGACCGCTGACGGCGCCCGCGTTCACGTGGCCCTTGAAGACATGCGCGTCGCGCATCAGCTCGCCCTCAGCTACGACCTCGGGGACGGGCTGACAGGAGAGGTGCTTTTCACCGTCAACGAGGTGCCAGAGCCCGAGGCCGGGCGTTGAGGCTGCTTAGGTAGACGGGAGCACGTCGGGCGCCTACTCTCATGCGCCAAAACAGAAGAACGAGGAAGAACAATGACGCCCGACGCCCCCACGCAAACGACCGAAGAGCTGCTCAAGATGGACCTCTCCATGGAGGAGGGCGACTGGAAGCCGACCCCCCATGGCCAGTGCCTCGCGGAGGTCCTTGCAGAGAACAACATTGTCAGGGGCAAGACGGTCCTCGAGTTGGGCGCGGGTACGGCTAACCACACGATCCTCTTCGCCCGCCAAGGGGCCGCGCACATCGTCGCGACGGAGATCTCAGGGCCCTTCGCGGAGACCACGCGCGTCAACGTGGAGCGAAATGTCCCGGGCGCGCCCGTCGAGTGCCGCGTGGCCGACTGGCTGTCAACGGAGGGCGAGTACGACGTCGTCGTCACCAACCCTCCGTTCTGCATGAGCGGCAAGCAGAACCGCCGCTACTACATTGACTCGTTGATCTTGGACGCGCACAAGCGCCTCAAGCCAGGCGGCGTCCTCGCCTTCGTCCAGTCGTCGATGGCGGACCTCAAGAAGACCCTCCGACGCCTCGACGAGAACGGCTACGACGCCGAGGTTCTCGGCGAGCGCACAGGACCCTTCCGCGACTACTACTACGAGGTCGAGGGTTTCATGGAGGAGAGCCGCGCAATCGAAGGCGGCTTTGAGACGCGCGACGGCGTCGACTACGAGACCCTCACCGTGATCAAGGCCACGCTGCGGCCCTACACCCCGCCGGCGAGCGCGCACCTGCCTGAGTAGGCCTGCGCGGCGAGCTCAGCTCCCGGCCGCAGCCGCGACGACCTCGTCCTCGGTCAGGATGCGCGGGCTCTCTTTTGCCTTAGAGATCACGCGTGCGACGGCGTCGTCTGTGACCTCTACGCCGTGCTTTTGCAGGACCCAAGAGACGTTTGAGCGACCGCTCATGGGGCCGACCTGGATGGACTGCTCGAGCCCAAAGAGGTCTGCGGGGACCCCGGAGTAGACGCGGTTCGCGAGCCAAGTGTCTCCCTTGGCGAGGGACTTGATGACCGCAGAGGCGTGGACGCCGGTCGCGGTCTCGAAGGCGTCCGCTCCGAACACGGGGTAGTTGTGGGGCAGCGGGATATCGATCGCCTCTGCGGCGAGGCGGCAGTACTCCCCGAGCATGGAGAGGTCGTTGTCGATCACGCCTAGGAGCCGCAGGTTCACGAGCAGGAGGTCCATCTCGGTGTTGCCGGTGCGCTCACCGACGCCGAGGGCGGTCGCGTGGAGGCGGGTCGCCCCAGCGTCCATAGCGACGAGCGTGTTGATCAGGCCGAGACCGCGGTCGCGGTGACCGTGCCAATCTACCCCAACGTCAGCGCCGAGCTCGTCGACGAGGTCTCGTACGAAAGAGACGACCGCGCGGGTCCCGGCGGGGGTGGAGTGTCCGCACGTGTCACACACGCAGACCCGTTGGGCGCCGGCCTCGATCGCGGTGGTGTAGAGGGCGCGGACTTGGTCGGGGTGTGCGCGAGTGGTGTCCTCCGTGACGAACATCGCCGGGAGCCCCTCTTTGACGCAGAACTCGATCGCCTCCTTGGAGAGTCGCAGCATCTCGTTGAAGTCCCAGTTCTCTGCGTACTGTCGGATCGGCGACGAGCCGATGAAGGTGCAGACCTCGACCGGCTGACCGGTCTCTTGAACGACCTCTGCGACAGGGGCTATGTCGGAGAGCACGGTGCGGCAGGCGACGTTCGCCGTGATGTTGAGCGAGGCCATCTCCTTGACGAGCGTGGTGATGTGCTCTCGAGCCTTCGCGCTAGCGCCGGGGAGGCCAACGTCAGCGGTGTCGATCCCAAGCTCGTCCATCAGGTGGACGAGGCGGACCTTGTCCTCGAGCGAAGGGTCTACCGCCGAAGGGCTCTGGAGCCCGTCGCGCAAGGTTTCGTCATCGAACTGGATCTTCTCCTTCGGACCGTCGGTGGAGTCCGCGGTGTTCCAGTCGTAAATCAGCTCGTCTCTTGAGGGTTGGCTCTCGCTCATGATGAAGGTCTCCGTGCCCCGCATGGTAACGACCGCGGCCTCCCTAGACAGCGGCAGAGAGGGCTACTCTAGAGAAGAGGTGTCGAGCGGGTCACAGCAGGGCTCTTCGGCCCCGAGCGCGAGGATCTTGCAGAGCGGGACAGCCGCAAGGGCGCCGATCACGGGCGCAGCCACGTAGATCCAAAGGTCATCTCGAAGCCAGAGCGCGACGGCGGGGCCGAGGGAGCGCGCAGGGTTCATCGAGGCCCCGGTTATCGGGCCGAATGCGGCCGCGCAGAGGAAGACGGTCGCGCCGATCGCGAAGGCTGCGTGGGCCCCGCGCTCTTTGGATCCGGTCGCGACGCGGAGGATGACGAACATCAAGACGCAGGTCAGGAGCGCCTCGAGGCCAAAGGCGACGGACTGGGGAACCGCAGGCCGAGTCATGGCGGCCTCAAGCGCGCCTTCAGGCGCCCCCTCGAAGAAGGAGAGGACTCGAGCGAGGGTGTAGGCCGCGAGGAGCGCGCCAGCGAGCTGGCCAGCGATGTAGGCCGCGCCGTCACGTAGGGTCATGCGTTGCGCGAGGATGAAGCCCGCGGTGACAGCGGGGTTGAGGTGCGCGCCCGAGTGGTCGCCGAAGATGAGGATCATCAAGGTCACGACGACGCCGAAGCACAGGGCAGTGACGACGTGGGCGTCAGGGGAGCCTGTGATCGCTAGAGATGTTGCGGCGCCGCAGCCAAAGAAGACTAGGCCGAAGGTCCCCGCGCTCTCGGAGAGCGCCTTAGACAGGAGCGGGTGCATGGACCTTCAGTCTCGCGAGAAGAGGACGTGTCCGCCACCAGTTTCGTCTAACGCGTATAGGGCGTTCGAGTCTTGGGAGAGCAGGTAGGCGGTTTGGCGGACGGCAGAGGTGGCGACATCCAAGATGTCTGTGACCGGAGGGCCAGAGGAGCTCGCCATATCGATCAAAGTGGAGGCTGCGCCGGTCGCGAGGGAGACCTGGACAATGGAGAGGGGGTCCGGGAGCGTGATCAGGGCGTGCGTCTCTCCTGGCGGGCAGCTAATTCTGCTCGCAGGCTGGATGGCGAAGCCCGCCTCGCTCAGATCAGAGAGGACAGTCCGGTTGAGCGAGATGGGATCTACAGCGAGGACCTCTTCGGCTTGGAGGACGATGATGCGTTGACCGGCTTGGTCCCAAGCGATTGAGGTGGGGTTTGCGAGGAGCGTGCCTGCGCCGACACCGCCGCCAGCGATTCGGAAGCGCCCGCCGTTCGAGAGGCTCACCCGAGTGATCGTTTTGTCAGGCCCATCGAGGATGTATGCGGAGTCTGTGCCGGGGTCGACCGCGAGGCTGCTGGCTTCGTTGAATGAGACTCCGCCGCCGACGCCTTGGCCAGAGAGGAGGGCGCGGTCTCCGCTGGCTCTGTCGACAGAGAGGACGCGCGGCTGTCCAGCGCCGAGGTCTGTGACGATCAAAGTCCCAGAATCTAGGGCGGACACCGCTTGGGGCTCTAGGAGGCTCGGGCCGACGCCCACACCTGCTCCAGACACGAGCGCTCGAGAGCCGTCCCTCAGGGAGACGGAGTAGATCGCGTCTCCATCGGCGCAAGAGAGCAGCAGGACTCCCTCGCCTTCATCGACCTCGATCGACGTCGGGTTTGACCACGCCGGGCCCTCTCCAGCAGAGAAGTCTAAGGCGCGTGCGGTGCTGCCAGACGAGGTGCTCACCGTGTAGAGGGCGCAGCCGGCGTAGTCGGTGACAAAGAGCCCAGTCCCGGGGACGCGCGCGAAGTCGCGAGGGGAGGTCCAGGTGTATCCGTCAGCGCTGTAGCTCTCGTTGTCACTCGTCAGCGTAGAGAAGGTGTTCGCTGCCATGTTGACCTCGAAGACCTTCCTCGCAGCCGGGTCGAGGATCCAAGTCGTGCCTCCATTGGAGCTCAGCAAGAGCTTGGTGGGGAAGCCGAGGAAGGACCCATCAGAAGAGTCTTCGTTCGTGATAAGCAAGGTCCGGTCTCCGGTGTCGCGCTCGACGGAGAAGAGGGCGCGTTCGCCGGAGTCTGTGACGAGGAACCGGGCCTGTGAGTGCTGATAGAGGATTCCTGAAGGGGCGCCAAACTCTGGCCCATCACCGGTGCTCAGGCTGAGATCGTCGGGCGCGTTCGCGGACAGCGCGGAGCGATCGCCGCTCATCGGTGAGATAGCGACGATGGCGGGGACTCCTTCTGGGCCAAAGGAGGAGTCGATCACGGCGATGAAGGGCGCGTTGTTCGGTGAGCCTTGAACCACGGTGATTCCGCGCAGGTTTTGGAGTGACGGGCCATCACCTACACCGAGCCCAGAGACGACAGTGGCCTCTCCGCTGCTCAGGTTGAAAGAGAGCACACAGTTGAGCTGGTCGTCGATCGCGAAGAGCCCCGGAGGCGAGGGCCGGTAGTGGAGGCCTGAGACGCTCCAAGAGAGCTCGTCGGTCGGCTCGGCGAAGACTTCGACGGTGCCATCTGAGGGGTCGTAGCTGAGGAGGGCCTCATACGATGCCGAGTGAAAGATCAGGCGGCCCCTAGAGAGATCGTAGACGACCGAGCGGGGCTGGATGGGTAGAGGTTGGCCGCCATGAACAGTCACGTTGTCAGCGCCGGGCTCAAAGTTGCCGGAGACGTCGCTCAGCTGGACGGTCAGACTCGAGGCGGCCCCAGCAGGGAAGGACTCGCGCACCCATGTCTCGAAGCCGTCGTCGGACGATGCGTGGAGGCCGTTGACCCGCAGGAAGTCGACACCCACAGCGTCGTATGCGGTGCCACGTACGAGCAAGGAGTCGGCGTCGGTCTTGGCCCCATCCGGTGGGTAGAGGATGGTGGCTGTCGGCGGGACCGAGTCGGTGACGATGACCTTGAAACTCACGCTCTCGGAGGCGTTCTCAGCGCCGAGGCCGCTCAAACCGCCGTCGTCTTCAACTCGCAAGGTGATCGTGGCTTCCCCGGCGACCGCCTCTAGGACGCTGAAGTAGAGGTTGCCGTTTGAAGAGTCCACGATCGGGGCGACCTGGAAGAGCTCAGAGTTCGTGTTCGACTCAATCACGATGGAGAGCTCTTGGCTCGCTTCATTCTCTGGGCCCGGAGAGAAGCTAGACGCCCACTGCGGGATGAAGTGCGAGCCGGAACCGGCCTCGACCACGGCGTCAGGCCCGACGACGAAGGAGGGCGGATCGTTCACCGGTGAGATGTCGATCCGCATGGTGACCGGTTCGGTCGACTGGCCATCAGGCCCACGCAGGATGACCGTGACATCAGTGCCCCCATAGGCGTCTTCCGCGGGGAGGAAAGAGAGTTCGCCGAAGCCGTCCACTGTGGGGCCAGAGGCGAAGAGGGAGGGGTCTGCAGGGGTGAGCTCGAAGACGATCCCGTTCTGGATCTCCGTGGCCCAAGCCGCGTGGCTGGAGGCGGTGTCCTCTTCAGCTAACACATGGCCGCCGGCGACGAAGGAGGGCGCGGTGCTTGCGCCTCCGCCGCTCGAGGAGCCCCCGCCACCACCACCGCTGCTGCTTCCGCAGGCGGAGAGGAGGCACAGGGCGACAGTGAAAATGGGGTCTTGGCGGCGCATGGAGAGTTCTGGGCTCGAAATACGGTAACACCACCCTTTAAAATGCGACAACCTATTTACGGCCAGCGCCTTAGGGTGGCGAAAACGGCAAAGATCAGCCCGGGTGGGGCGCTATCCTTTCCGTTGCGATGCCGAGGGAAGAGGTCCTAGTGATGAAGTTCGGAGGCGCCGCCCTCAAGGATGGCGCTGGGGTTCAAAGGGCCGTCTCAATTGTCGAAGAGCATGGTGGCGCCAGCCCCGTGGTCGTCGTCAGCGCGCTCGAAGGGGTGACCGATCTCTTGGTGCAGGCGGCTCGGTCGGCGGCCCGGGGGGAGGTTGACGTCGAGGCTGTGCGCGTGCGTCATCGCAGCGTGCTGAGAGAGCTTGGCGCGGACCCCGAGCGGCTCGATAGATATGTGCGAGAGCTCACGCTGCTCTTGAGCTCCATCTCTGCGAGGAGGGACCTGCGAGCTGTTGAGCTCGATCATGTGCTCTCCTTTGGCGAGCGCGCGAGCGCGAGGATCGTAGCTGGGTGTTTTGAGGCGGCGGGAGTGCCAGCGACCCCTGTGGACTCATACGACCTCGGACTGACAACAGACTCCAACCACGGCAACGCGCGCCCGCTACCGAGCGAGCACGCGGCAGTGCAGCGGGCGGTCTCAGAGGTCCCCGGTGTGCCGGTGGTCACCGGCTTCTTGGCGAAGGACAGCGCAGGGAACCTCACGACGCTCGGGCGGAACGGCTCTGATCTCTCTGCGGCCCTGCTCGCAGAGGCGATCGGGGCAGCGGCGGTTGAGTTTTGGAAAGGAGTCCCAGGGATCCTGACAGCCGACCCGCTGGTTGTCCCCGACGCGAGGCCTCTAGAGCGCCTCTCCTTTGCCGACGCAGAAGAGCTCGGTCAGCTCGGCGCGCGCGTCCTGCATCCTGAAGCGATCGCGCCCGCCACCCGCGCCGGAGTGGAGGTGCGCGTGCGGTATGTAGAGGATCCAGCCCACCCAGGCACAACCCTCACGGAGAGTCAGGAGGGGGCCGGGCTCGTCGCCGCAGTCGCCACTACGAAGGGCTCACTCTCAGCCGTCGCTCTCGTCGGTGCTGCAAGCGGAGAGCATGAGGCCAGCGCGATAAGGGCGCTCGAAGCAGGGGGGATCACTGTCGGGTGGACCGAGCTCTCAGAGAGTGGGCGCGCGCTCTATCTGGGGGTCAATTCGAGAGACTCGGTTGGCGCGCTGCGCTGCGTTCACGAGGCCTTGCTCGCGCCGAGGGTCTCAAACGACGGGCCCGCGTGAGGGATTCCACACACTCGCACCCAGACCGTGCGGATATCCTTCCGCGCGAGGCGACATGACCCCCGACACCCCGGAGATCTCAGCTCAGAAAGAGCAGCTCTTTGACCGCTTGCGTGGCGGAGGGAGCGAGTTGCAGCCACTCATAGAGGGCGTTCACCCCGCCGACCTCGCGGAGTGGCTCCTCGACATCACGCCCGATGAGGGGTGGGAGCTCTTGCAGGCGCTCGAGGGCGCTGCGCGCGCAGAGGTTTTGGCCTTGGCGGAGGACGCCGTGAGGGCGCCACTGCTCGAGCGTATGGAGCCAGACCAGCTCACAGAGGTCGTGCGCGAGCTCCCGGCGGACGACGTCGTGGACCTCTTCGCCCTCGTCGATGATCAGGTCACTGAGGCGGTCTTGCGCAGCGTCGACCTCGACAGAGCCGCGGGCCTTCGACGTCTCTCTAGCTACGACCCAGAGTCGGCAGGCGGGGTCATGAACAGCGAGCTCGTCACCGTCTCTGCGGACCTGCGCATTGGCGACGCGATCAAGCTCATCAAGATCGAGGGAGAAGAGGCAGAGGAGACCCGCGGGATCTTCGTAGTCGACGAGGCGGGCTGCCCGATCGGCTACCTCTCGGACCGACAGCTCATCACGAACTCGATCCATGACGAGGTTCAAGATGTGATGTCCGCGCCGGTGACGATCACCAGCGACGCAGATCAAGAGGAGGCGGCGAACCTCGTCTTGCACTACCAGCTTGAAGAGCTGGCGGTGGTCGACGCTTCGGGCGTGCTCGTCGGCGCGATCGCGGCGGATGACGCCCACACCGTCTGGGAGGAAGAGGCCAGCGAGGACTTCCACAAGCTGGTCGGCGCTCCAGCGGACCAGCCAACTCGACAGCCGATCTTGCGCCGTGTGTGGACTCGCTTGCCGCTCCAAGGTGTGACGGTCCTTGGCGGCCTGCTCACCGCGTGGATCTTGGACCGCGCCCTCGGAGAGCACCTCGATGGGGACGCAGACCTCCTGCGCTTTATCCCCATCGTGATCGGGTTGGCGGGAAATGTTGGGATCCAGTCCTCGACCATCCTTGTGCGCGCCTTCGCCACAGGGGAGGTGGAGCGTGACCGCGAGCTCTCGGTGTTGCGCGCAGAGGTCGCAGTGGGGCTCTTGATCGGCCTCATCTGTGGCGCCGCCACGACCCTCATCTCGACCACCGTCGAAGCGGACACGATGGAGACGACCTTTGCCATCGCGGTCGGCGCGGCGATCGCTGTGGCCGTCACCTGGGCCGCCACCCTGGGCTGCGTGGTCCCGCTCGTGTGCCGGCGAGTGGGCATCGACCCAGCCGTCGTGGCTGGACCCTTCCTCATCACAGTCAGTGACATCTCAGGGACCGTGCTCTATCTAGGCGTGGCCCACATCCTCCTTCCAACGTGAAGAGTCCCCAGCGATCCTCCGTGACGGCCCGCGCTAAGTGGGTGCCCGTCACGCTCACAGCGGCAGCCCTCCTCTTGCTTTTGAGGCTGTTTGTGGTCGGCGTCTATGAAGTCGACAGCCGCTCCATGGTGCCCACCCTGCGCGGAGGGTCTGGTGAGGAGCAGAACGAGCGGGTCCTCGTGCGCTACGGACGAGGAGAGCTCGATCGCTTCGACCTGGTCGTGTTGCGCCGGCCGGGGGTGAAGGTCCCCAGGGTGAAGCGCGTCGTCGGTCTCCCTGGAGAGACCGTCCAGCTCGAGTTTGGTGACCTCATCATCAACGGCGAGAAGCTTCCCCTGAGCGCTCCGCGCCCACCCCTCGTGGAGGTCTTCAACGACACGCGCGACGAAGTGGAGGAGTGGTTCCAGATGGGAGGGACAGAGGTGAACCCTTGGGAGCGCGGAGAGGGTCTCTGGCACTTAGCGGCAGAGGAGGTGCCCTCAGGCGCGGCGGCGGGGACGATGTTCTTCGCGAAGCGCCTCACAGCGGGCCACATCTCAGGAGACCCGGAGGCTGGGCCAGGAGGGGTCTCAGCGGCTGACTGCGTCTTAGGTTGTCAGGTGAGGCTCGGGGAGGAGCCCGCGGAGCTGCACTTCATCTTGAGGGAGCAGGGCGACACCTTCCGCGCTGAGGTGAAGACGGCGCAGGGCTCGCTCAAGCACGTGCGGATCGTTCAACGCTGGCGCGGCGGCGATGAGCTAGAGCTCCGCAAGAGCCCGCTCTACGCAGACAGCGAGGTCTGGCACACCGTCCGCTTTGGGAACGTGGACGATGAGCTCTTCTTTGAGATCACCCCTGAGGGGGGAGATCGCTTGCGACTCACAGCGACAGCTAGGAACCACCTTGACCCCTCAGATCGAATGGCGAAGGGGGAGACATATGGGCACCGGATCGGGCTCGGCGGCGCGGCGGGCACCGCAGACTTTCGAAACATCCAGGTCTGGCGCGACTTCCACTACACAGACAGGGGCAGCCACGGGAAGGGTGAGCCTGTGCGCTTGGGTCCGAACGAGCTCTTCGTGCTAGGCGACAACTCTCCGGTGAGCCGCGACGGGAGGGACTGGGGGCCGATCTCGGCGAGCGATGTTTTAGGGAGGCCGACCCACGTCGCTTACCCCTTTAGCGCGATGAGGCCCTTGGGCGAGGATGTGCGGCCCCTAATACCCTCAAGCGGCCTTTGAGTGCCCCTAAGGGGCGTCAAGTTTGTCGGAACCTCTCGGATGAGCGAGGGTTCAGGTGGACTCTGGCTCGAGGGAGAGCCCTGCTCGCAAGGCTAAGGCGCCTCACAAACCATGTCTGAAACCCACAGCGACAAACAGGACTACGGGGGCGACCCCGGGGTGCGCTGGATGTTGGCCTATCAGGCCGGCGACGAGAGCGCGTTCGACAAGATTGTTGAGGAGTACTCCTCGATGGTTTGGTCCCTCTTGACGCGCTTCCTAGGCCATCGCGCTGTCCGTGAGGACTTGGTTCAAGACGCCTTCATGCGCGTCGTGCGCGCACGTGAGAGGTACGAGCCCTCTGCGCGCTTCTCCACTTGGCTCTACCGGATCGTCTACAACCTCGCCGTGAACGAGACTCAGCGCCGCCGCAGCCTGGTCTCGCTCGACCAGCCCTTCGGCGGCGAGGAGGACCCCTCTTCACTGGGAGAGCTGCAAGTGAGCGAGAGCGAGGAGCCCTCCGCTGAACTCGAGCGCGAGGACGTCGTCAGCGCTGTCCGCCTCGCGATCGACTCGTTGCCAGAAAATCAGCGCATGGCGCTCATCCTCGCCAAATATCACGACACACCCTACGCAGAGATCGCGGTCGTCTTGGACTCCTCTGAGAAGGCGATCAAGTCGCTGGTCCATCGCGCCCGCGAGAACTTGCGAGAGCAGCTCGCCCCATTCCTCCAGCGAGAGCGAGGAGGCGCAGCATGAGCGACTCCACCCCGAAGCGCTGCCAAGACTTTCGCGAGCTGCTTGAGCTTGCCTTGCGCGACCCCGACGCTGAGCTTGAGCCCCTCGCTTGGCATGAGCACCTGCGTTCGTGCCCTAAGTGCCAAGCTCTCCTCGAGGAGGAGAAGGCCCTTGAGCAGCTCCTCGCCACCCTCCCCGCCCCTGAGCTCCCCGACACCTTGGTCGGAAAGGTGCTCGCGCGGCTGCGCGAGGAGCGCCCGAAGTCCGACCTAGATGCCCTGCTTGAGCTGGATCAACTTCAAAGGCCCGAAGGGCTCACGGGGCGCGTCTTGGATGAGCTGGAGCTCGACCGCGCCTTAGCCTTGCTCTCTGAGCTGCCGGCTCCCCGAGGGCTCAGCGGGCGAGTCCTGGAGTCCCTAGAGTCGCAACGCCGAGCGCTGGAAGCGCCTGTGCTCAGGCTCCGCCGCGTCGCGCCCCTGGCCGCCTCATTGCTCGCGCTGCTCGGCCTCGGCCTCTACGCCCTGAGCGGCGACGAGGCGGCCGAGCCCCCCGTGGCCGTCGAGCCTGTTGATGAGCGCCCCTCTGAGGAGATGTTGGCAGTCTTGGACTTGCTCGGCGATGAGTCCCTGTGGGGAGCTGACCCTTACGCCGCCTCTGAGGTGGACATCGCGCTCTCGCTCGACGAGAGCGATGAGCTCCTGCTCGAGTACCTCGCGATGACTGAGGAGGACGACTGATGGCTCACCTCCTCCGCGCGCTCGCCGCCATGCTCCTCTTCTTTGCGCCCGCGCTCGCTCAGAGCGGAGAGCCTCACGCTGGCCGTCACATGACTCCGATGGACCGCTGGGAGCGGCTGAGCCCTGAAGAGCAGGAGCGGATGCGCTCCCGCTTTGAGCGCTGGCAAAACCTCTCCGAAAAAGAGCGCACAGAGTACAAGCGGCGCTCTGAGCAGATGGCGCGCGCGCGCAAAGAGGCCCTCCGGCAGCTGCGCAAGGAGGACCGTGAGCGATTTGAGGCTCTAGACAAGCCAACGCAAGAGTCGGTCCTAGACCTGCTCACCCACGTGACCCTCGTAGAGCGCGCAGAGCGCTTGCGCTTCAAGCTCCCCCCGGAGGCACAAGCTCGCCTCGACGGCGCTGAGCCCGAAGAACGCAGGGCGATCCTCGAAGAGCTCCGTCGGGCGGAGCTGCGAAAGGCGAGCGATCGTGCGATCAAAGAGCTCGCTAGAGAGCTCGGGCTCAGCCAAGCCAAGGTCGACGAGCTTCGCAGCCTCCCACGAAGAGAGCGCAGTGAGCAACTCTTAGAGTTGAAGCGGCGGGCGATCGAGAGCGGCTCGATCGAGGGAGTGCGACCGGACGGCATGGACCAAGGTGCATGGGATCGGATGAGAGATCTTCCGCCCCGCGACTTCGCGCGCGACCTCTTCCGTCACCGCGACCGCGCTGATATGTCACGCGGGGACAAGCGCCGCAGGCGTATCCAAGAAATGATCACGCCGACGCTCGACGAGCTCATCCAAGTCTCCCGAAGCCCAAAGGATGACCGGCGAGTCACGCTGGAGCGCCTGGTGCGGACTCGAATTGAGTCAAGCGATGGCGTCAGTGAAAAGCTCCCTGAGGGCCTCCTAGAGGGCATGCGCTCCGCGAGCGATCGAGAATTCATCAACCGACTACGCCGCTACTCGAGGCCGCCTCATGGCGGAGAGCAGCGGCCTCGCTTTCAAGGGGGGGAGGGGCGCTCGGCCCGACCTGAGCGCAGACCGGGGCATGCAGCTCCCCCGAGAGGGCAAGGGCCCCGCAGGCCTGGCCAGCCTGGAGAGATCGAGCGTGTGCGCCCCTCGCGCGACTCCCGCTAGGATTGAATTGTGGCGAGCAGGCGCACAGTCGCCGCTCAGCCGCCTAGACTGGCGGCGGAGGAAGCGATCATGATTCAAGTCGTCGAACAAAACGTCTTAGGTGGGCAGCTAGAGCCCTGCTCGAAGGATCCCATGACAGGGTTCTATCGTGACGGCTGCTGCCGCACTGGAGAGGATGACATGGGCTCACACACGGTGTGTGTCCGGGTGACAGCTGAGTTCTTGGAGTTCACGCGCGCTCGAGGGAACGACCTCAGCACGCCGATCCCGGCCTACCATTTTCCTGGCTTAAAGCCGGGCGACCAGTGGTGCCTGTGCGCAGCGAGGTGGCAGGAGGCCTTCATGGCAGGTGTCGCGCCTCAGGTCGTGATGGAGGCGACTCACGCTCGCGCGCTCCAGTACTGTCGACTTGAAGACCTCAAGGCCCACGCCTTCTCAACAGGGGCCTGAACGAGAGGCAGCGCGCCGCTGAGATGCAGACCGCATCCACGATCCCCTCGATCGACGCTGCCTCCGCGCTCGGGTGTGTGACGGCGCGCACGATCGACCTACGAAGCCCCTCTGAGTACGCAGAGGATCACCTCCCCGGAGCGGTGAACCACCCGCTCTTTGGCGACGCCGAGCGCGAGCTCATCGGGACGCTCTACAAGCAGGTATCCCCGGACGCTGCATACAAACAAGCGGCCCTGCTAGTGGATGAGGGGGTTGGTGAGCTCGTGAGCGGCATCGCAGAGGCCGTCGGCAGGCCAAAGCCAGACGGAGAGGTCGAGGCTGTGGCACGAGCGATCACGGGAGAGAGCTTCGACGCGATCACCCGCGGCGTCGAAGTCTCTCCAGCGACCACTCTCCCTGAGGCGCCCGTGATCGTTCACTGTTGGCGCGCTGGCCTGCGCTCTCTCTCGGTGGCGGTCCTCCTGAGAGCTCTCGGGTGGGATGAGGTCCTCATCCTTGAGGGTGGCTACAAGGCCTACCGAAGACACGTCATCGACTCTCTCGCGGCCGCTGCCCTCCCAGAGTCCTTCGTCTTGCGCGGGCTCACAGGCGTCGGGAAGACGCTCGTGCTGCGTGAGCTGGAAGAGCTGCGGCCGGGCTGGACCCTCGACCTTGAAGGACACGCCCGACATCGCTCGTCCATCCTTGGGATGGTCGGCCTAGAGCCCGTCGGGCAGAAGGCTTTCGAGGGCGACATCGTCGGGCGCCTCCGCGCCGGCTTCCCCTCAGACCTCGTGGTCTATGAGGGAGAGAGCAGGAAGGTCGGTGATCGCATCGTCCCGGCGCAGATCTGGGGATCGCTCACGAGCGGGACGAACTTGAAGCTCAAGACAAGCGTCGAGCGTCGCGTCGAGGCCTTACGCGAGGACTACCTCGCGAGCGAGGGTTCACGAGGGGCGCTGCTCGAGCAGCTCCCCTTCATCGAGCAACGCCTCGGCCCGGTGAAGTGGAAGGGCGCCCTCACCGGGCTCCTCAAGGCAGACCGGATCGACGAGCTCGTCGAGGCGCTCCTCGAGCACTACTACGATCCGCTCTACTCACACTCTGACAAGGGGCGCGAGCACGAGGCCACGTTTGACTCGACCGACCCCGCTGCCTGCGCGGGAGCGATCGCAGATTGGATCGAAGCCGCTAAGGCGTGAAGGGGATCCGCACCGCGTCAGTCAAGTTGAAGCCTGCTCCACCGCCGGCCGGGTCGCGGAACCAGAACTGGAAGTTCCAAGCGGTCCCAGGCTGAAGGTTGGCCGCGTTGATTGGAGAGGTGGCGTCGAGGAAGTGGATCGCCTCTCCCCAAGGGGCTGAGATGGCGATCGGCGGGTTCATTCGGGTTACGAAACCGCCGATGCAGCGAACGCCGTTGCCAAAGGGAACCTCGACTTGGTTGGGCCCGTAGTAGAAGAGCCCCGGCTGACCAGCGGGCGCGAAGTTGGCGATGATCTGAAGGTCATTAGCAGAAACAGAGTTCGATCCACCGAAGTTGATCCGGGCCCCTCTGGAGCTCGCGGAGTTAGGCGAGGTTGAGCAGTAGAACTCCGGGAGCGCGCTCGTGATGAGGACGTCGACAGGGTCTGACCATGTAACCGTGGAGCCGTCCCCACCGAAGCGATCGTTGAGGTGGGGGTAGAAGCCGTTCTTCGCGCCGACCCAGAAGCGATAGGTGTGGCCTTGGGAGGGGGGGAAGGGGATGTTCGCTGCGGGGTCCAAGCCGATCGAGATGGAGCTCCCGACGACGAAGTGGTTCTCGATGACCGTCACGCCGGTGGTGAGGTCTTGCATCGTTATGTAGTGACCCACCACGCCTGAGTCCTCATCGCTAGCAGGGGTCCACAGGAACTCCATCGTGTCGTCGTCGTCGGTGGGGCTTATGGCGCCGTTGTCGATAGCGACGGGAGCTTCAGAGAAGACAGGCCCGTCATCATCCGTGAACCAAACCCGCAGAGAGACAGAGAAGTTGTTTGCGTCGCCGACCCCCTCGACGTCATTCCCGCACACATTCCCGATCGGGTTGTCTGCGTAGTAGGGGGCGGCGTTGTTGTTGTTGTACGTCCCTGAGATATAGCCAGAGGCGAAGAACCAGTTGTCTCCGAGGGAATCGTTCGCGTCGAAGTCGTCGTCCCACAGGCCTAGGTAGAACCACGCGCCGCTGTTCCTAGGGATGACCTTGGAGACCTCTGGGTCACCGATGTCCCAGCCACCGCAGCCGGTGTTGATGCCGCAGTCATCGAAGGTCACGCCGTCGACAGTGTTCTCGTTGCCGTCGTCCCCGCAGCCATCAGCGCAAGCGTTGAACACGTTGCCGTTGGACTCGTCGAAGATCGCAACGCGGTAGAAGCGGTCTGGGTCACCAGCGCCCCAGGGGCGCTGGCTGTTCACCCAGCAGCCGCCATCGATGAAGGTCGGCTGAAAGTGGGCGCGGACATCGGGCGCGGCGGGGAGTGCGAGGATGGCGAGAGTGAGGATAGACATGTGGGTTCTCCGTGGGTCACGAGGCAGGTCGTCACCCTGCTTCGATCATAGCCCAGCAGGCCCTAAATCGCGGAGGAGAGTCCCTCTCTCGCCTTAGAGCGCGCCTGAGCCCCCCGGGAAAATCCCCAAAAGTTGTCTTCGGCTCGCCCCGCCTCGCCACTTCAAGGGTGGTAGGGCGCCCTCTGTGGCCCGCTTTGACCTCTTTGTTGCGACGCATTTACTCCTCCCATGACACATAACAGCTCACGTCTCGCAAGGCTCCTCTCGCTGCTCGCGCTCACTGTTTTGGCGCACGATGCGAAGGCGCAGTTCGCTGAGCGCCCTCACCTCCCCGGCTCAGGGGAGGCCGCCGTGGACGCCTCTGGCCGCTCGATCAAGAACCCCCGCATCCGCGCCATCCACACGGATGACCCCAACCTGAAGGGCGGAACGGCCTACCTCCTCAGCCGAGACCCCTTCTTGGCGTACCAGCTAGGGCGAAACCTGAACTTCCGCGAGTTCCGAGACCGTGACGGCGTGTTCAGCGGACAGGTCTCACAGCTCGCTGGACCCATGCCTGATGGGACGACCGCGAAGATCACCGCGAACAACCACACGAGCTGCTCTGGCTGTCACAACCTGCCGACGGGAAACCCGGGCGGCGGGGCCAACTTCTCGAAGGACTCTGGCTTCGGGCGTCAGACCCCGCACTTCTACGGCTCAGGGATCATGGAGATGCTCGCGATCCAGATTCGCGCGGAGTTGCTCGCCCAGCTCGACAAGAACAAGGACGGCTGGGTCAGCTATCGAGAGGCGCGTAAGGCGCCAGCGACTATTGGGTCGCGGCCGGAGGCGGGCGCTTCAGAGCTCTCGTTTGGCTCTCCTCGACTCGATGGCGGCAAGACAGGCTCCCCCAGCTTCAACAACATCATCCGAGTCTGGTTTGTTGATCAGAAAGGCCGCCACGTACCTGGGGCGACCTCTGTCGATCTCGTAGAGACGTATGGATACAACTTCGAGGTTGTGGTCTGGGGCTGGGGCCAGGGTGAGGGCAGCTCAGCGCTCAACCCGACGAACAGAGCCTTCGTCTGGGACCCCCTCAATGCGCACTCTGGCTTGGAGGCTTGTGATCCATCGACCACGAGTGATCCCGACGGTGACGGCGTCAGCGAGCCGACCCTCTCAGGCGCGATCCAGTTCCCCGCGACTCACAGGGCTCCCGACAAGGGCATCAAGAAGGACGCGCTCGGCCGCAGCCTCGACGACCCCGACGGTGACGGGTACATCGAAGAGATCACGGAGGGCGACCTCGATCTCGGAGAGTGGTATCTGCTCAACGCGCCCCGCCCGGCCTTCAAGGGGACCCCGAAGGAGTACCGCCGCGGCGTAGCGATCATGGACGCGATGGGCTGCACAACGTGCCACACGGAGTCGTGGGACATCCGGGCTAAGGACGAGACCTTCGCCGGTGACCGCCGCTTCATCGACCTTGACGTCGACTACAACGCGCGAACAGGGCAACTCGAAGGAGAGCTGGTGCGCCTCTATGACAAGGTCGGCCAGGACTACGTTCGTCGCTTCGACAGCTACACCGTCGAGGGCCTCTTCTCTGACCTGCGCCACCACGACATGGGCGAGGACATGGCGGAGCTCGGCTTCGACGGCAATGTGAACACGATCTGGCGCACACCGCCCCTCTGGGGTGTCGGCTCCGGCTTCCCCTGGGGTCACGACGGCATGTCACTCACCTTAGAGGATGTGATCCTTCGGCACGGTGGCGAAGGCAGCGCATCGAGGCTCGCCTATCTCTCCGCGACTCAAGCAGAGCGTGATCAGCTCATCGACTTCTTGCGCGACCTCGTCCTCTACGACATCTGGACCCTCCCGACGGACATTGATGGGGACGGGAAGATCTCCAAGGAGTTCTACGTCGCCGGCGAGAACACAGGCACAGAGGTGTTCAACGCTGAGTGGCTGTTCCGCGCGCCGCTGCAGATCCAAGGCGCGTTCGTGAACTCAAAAGGCGACGCGATCATCTCGCAGGCCGGGGTCAACATCTCGAAGGCCTACGGCTTAGGTCTGCCGCTGCGCAGAGATTCTGACGCTGACGGGTGGCCCGACGTAATCGATCCTTGCCCCCAAACACCGGGCTACAAAGACGGTTGCAATTGAGCCTGGGCGCAGACGCGCTACGCTCGGGGCTATGAGCTCAGGGCGAGACAACTCCAACGACCGAGCTCGGCGCACCTGCGCCGGGCTCGCGCTCTTAGTGGCTGGCTGTGGCGCGACACCAGAGCCTGTGACCTCTTCCAACGCGGCGGTCATCGCCCATCGAGGAGCGAGCGGCTACCTCCCGGAGCACACCCTCGAGGCCTACACCGTCGGCTTTGAGATGGGGGCGGACTTCTTGGAGCCGGACCTCGTGATGTCCCGGGACGGGCACCTCGTCTGCTCACATGACCTGACCGTTACGTCGCGCTCAAACGCAGCCTTCCTCTACCCAGACCTCGTAGATGCGGCGGGAGAGGTCTGGATCAAGGACCTCTTCCTAGCAGAGCTCCGAAAGATCGAGGTCACAGACGAGGATGGGGAGGGCTCGTATCGCTACGCGACCTTCACAGAGCTGCTCGACCTCACGGAGCTTTTAGGCGCACGCAAGGGCGAGAAGGTCGGGCTCATCCCTGAGCTAAAGGCGCCGGCCTGGCATCGGGAGCGCGGGCTGCCGATGGAGGGGGCGTTGATGGAAGAGCTCGCGAAAGCCGGATACCTCACGCGCGGTGACCCGGTCATCGTCCAGTGCTTCGACAGAGACAGCTTGCAGAGGATGCGAAGCGAGCACGGCTGCACGTTCCCGCTCGTGCTCTGCCTAAGGAAGCAGCCCAAGGAGGACGACTTGGAGTGGGCGGCCAAGAACTGCGAGGGCGTTGCACCCCACCGCGCCTCGATCGAAGACCCGCTTACAGGCGCGGCCACAGACCTGCTCGCGCGCGCGCGGGAGCTTGGGCTCTCCGTCTTCCCTTACACATTCAAGGATGAGGTGGCCGCTATGCGCCGCTTCCTCCATGTTCATCGCGTCGAGGGGGTCTTCACAGACTTTCCCGACAAGGGCGTCGCCGCTCGCGACAAGCCTTAGGCGTTGCGCGCTAAGAGCGCGATGCCCTCACGGGCTTGGGCGAAGAGTTCACGCGGTCCGCTTGCGTCGCGGACCCTGCGCCAGAGCCAACTCGGGCGCAGGTAGAAGCGGCGGACCATGCGCCGCTTGAAGCGCTCGACCTCCTCTCTCGTGAGAGCGTTGGTGGGCATCGCGACCGTGGCTCCAGATTGATCCATCACGAGCTCTTGGGCCTTGACCATCCCCGACGCGACCACGTCCTCGCGGAAGGGGGTTCCGAAGCGCGGGACCGCGACGTTGAGGCTCATGAAGTCGAGGTCGAGTGAGAGCGCGAGGTCGAGGGTGCGTTCGAGAGAACCCTCAGTCTCATCAGGGAGTCCGACGACAAAGGTCCCGACGGTGCGTAATCCATGGGAGCGCGCCCTGGCAAAGGCGCCGCGCACGGAGTCGCTGGCGTAGCCCTTCTTGCACGCCTCGAGGACCGCGTCATCCGCACTCTCTACACCCATGATCAAGGTGTGACAGCCCCCCGCGCGCATGGCGTTGAGCAGTTCTTCGTCAGCGAGGTCAGGCCTTGTGAACGCGGTCCAAGAGAGGTCACGCTCGCCGAAAGCCCGCGCGAGCTCTAGCGCTCGCTCACGACGAACCCCGAAGGTTTGGTCCGCGACGAACAGCTCCGTGGTTCCGCTCTCGATGAGGGCGTCTACCTCTTCAAGGACGTCTTCGACCGGGCGAGTCGAGTGTCCAAGGGTGCTGATCACGCAGAAGGTGCAAGGCCAAGGGCAGCCGTAATCTGTGAGGACCGTGGCGAAGGGCTGGCGTCGCGCGAAGGAGAAGCGGTAGCCCTTGGAGGGGAAGAGCTCGTGTAGCGGCCGCGGGAGCCGATGCTCTCGACCTCGACGCGGCTCATCGCGGCTCACCACCTCTCCGCTCGCGCGCCGCCACGTCGCCCTTAAGACCTCTCCTTCTCGCCGCGCTAGGAGGTGGTTCGCGTCAGCCGTCGTGAAGTCGTCGAGGACAGCTTCGAGCCAAGGCTCCTCCCTCAGGCGCTCATCTGCGTCCTCATGCAAGACATCTCCGATCGCGAAGATTCGCCTCCCGAGGCGCGCCTGGCTCGAGAGGAACTCGCGGTCCTCGTCCCACGATACTGAGCCGACGAGAGAGATGATCGCGTCAGGGGAGCCCCTGTCGATGCGAGCAGAGGCGGCCGCAGGAGAGAGCCCCTCTGCGATGCAATCGAGGACGCTGACCTCGTGCTCTCTCGCGATCGTCCCAGAGAGCGCGAGGAGGTCGACGGGGTGGAAGTTGTAGTTGGACTTCGTGGTCTTAGAGCAGAAGTAGTCTCGGACGTAGACCTCGCGCCCGGGAGGGTTCAAGAGGAGGACGCGCACGCAGGCACCTCCTCTTTGCGTTCGCTTTGAGCTGCGATGAGCGCTCGTGCGCCTTTGAGGACGCCCTCAACCTCGATGCGCATAAGGCACTCGGGTTGGCCATGGATACAGGAGAGAGCCTTCGCGTCGTGGACGTTAATGCAGGGGCTGCAGAGCGGGGGAGCATAGTGGACCTCTACGTGCTCTCCGATAGGGGCGTACATCACCGGCGTCTCTGGCCCAAAGAGACCGAGCGTGGGCGCCCCTTGAGCGGCCGCTAAGTGCATCGGCCCGCTGTCGTTAGTGAGCACAAGGTCCGCGCGCTGGAACAGCGCGTTCAGCGCGCCGATGGAGAGCGCGCCACCGAGGTCTTGAATTCGCCCGCTGAGGTGAGGGCCTGCGGCGAGGAGGACCGCAGCGGTTTTATCACGCTCGCTCGGTGAGCCTGTGATCACGACGTGCGCGCCGTCTTCGCGAGCGAGCCGCGCTGCGACCGCGCCGAAGCGCTCCGTAGGCCAGCGTCGCTCTGGCGCGAGGTCCCCAGCGTTCGGATTGATCACGACGAGCGGTCGCGCGCCTTGCTTGAGGACAGCGTCGAGCTCTCGCTCGTGCGCAGCTTGAACGCGGAATGGGCTGAGGTCTCTTGCGGAGACATCCGCTCCCGTCTCACCCCCAGCGAGAGCGCGGAAGTTCCTCGCGACGTGCCAGTAGCGGTTGAAGGGGACGGTGTCGGTGTGCAGCCCGCCCCGGCGCACGCCTGCGTCGGCGAAGCCGAAGGTCCGCGGCGCGCCGGACGCGAGCGATGCGAGGGCGGAGAACCAGGTGAAGAACTCAAAGTCGTAGACGCGGTCATAGCCCGCGCCACGGAGCCCTCGAAGCATTTGGTAGAGGCGCAGCGCTAGCGCGCCCCAACCTGCGCCTCCCAGGTCTAGGCAGCGAACTTCGTCGAAGACCTCGAGGCCCTCTGCGAGCTCGCGGTTGCTGGAGAGGGTGAGCAGCGTGAGCTTGGAGTCAGGGTGCGCCCTGCGCAGGGCGCGGGCCGCTGGCGTCGCTAGCTGGAGGCTGCCTAGGCCCCAGAACTTGATCATTAGGATGTCCTGCGGCTCTCCAACGAGGCGGCGCCGGAGGAGCGCGAGTGGTCGCAGGAAGAGGGCAGCTAGGGGCCCTAGGCGCCTGTCGATCGCCTGCAGGGCCCTCATCGAGGGTTGGCGCTGTGCTCTCTCCTCCATCGCGCTGTGATTCTAACCCGGCCTGCGCGATCGTCAGCGCTGAGGATTCCGAGGCTCGTCCATTCCGGAGCGAATCCCGTATCGAGTAACCTGTCGGACCCTCGGGACGGAAGGCAGCCACAAGAGAGACAACATGTGCGGATTCATCGGGATTTACGGGCCGGAAGGCGTAGACGTGGCAGGGGAGATCTACGAAGGCCTCCTCGCCGTGCAGCACCGCGGACAAGACGCCGCGGGGATCACGACCTTCACAGACTCCTTCCACGTAAAGAAAGGCCTCGGCTTAGTCCTTGAGGTCTTCAACGAGAGCAACATGGCGCGCCTGCGGGGCAACCTCGGAGTCGGCCACGTCCGCTATCCCACGATCGGTGCGAACCGAGGTGAGGACGCCCAGCCCTTCCACCTGCCGTTCCCTGTCGGCGTCGCCATGGCGCACAACGGCAACCTCTCGAACTATGAAGAGCTGGTAGATCGCTACTTCAGGAACACAGCGACGCGCCTCAACTCGACCTGTGATCTCGAGGTCATCCTGTATGTCTTCGTCCAGGCGCTGCAGGAGCGCATCGGCGCAGGTCGTCAGATCCTCCCTGAGGACGTCTTCTACGCGGTGAGCGTCGTTCACCGCGAGGTCCGCGGCGCATACTCGGTCGTCGCCACGGTGCCGGACGTCGGGCTTGTTTGCTTCCGCGATCCCTATGGGATCAAGCCGATCATCTTCGGTGAGAAAGAGACAGAGGAGGGCAAGTGGTTCGCGTGTGCTTCTGAGAGCGTGGTCCTCGACGTCAATGAGTACACGCGCAGCTTCGACGTCGGCCCCGGCGAAGCGGTCCTCGTTGACGAGAATCGCGAGATCCACCGCCGACGCATCACAGAGCGCGACCACCGCCCCTGCATCTTTGAGCTCGTCTACTTCTCCCGGCCGGACTCCTTCCTCGACGACATCTCCGTCTACAAGACTCGCAAGCGCTTCGGAGAGGCGCTCGCGCAGCAGTGGGCCGAAGAGGGCGCGCCGACACCCGATGTGGTCATGCCGATCCCGGACTCTTCGCGTGACGCAGCGCTCGCGATGGCCCTCGGAATGGACCTGCCTTACCGCGAAGGCCTCGTGAAGAACCGCTACATCGGCCGGACCTTCATCATGCCCAACCAGAAGAGTCGCAGTAACTCCGTGCGGCGCAAGATGAACCCCATCGGCATTGAGTTCGAAGGCAAGAAGGTGCTGCTAGTCGACGACTCGATCGTTAGAGGCACGACCTCCAAGCGAATCGTTCAGATGGTCCGTGACGCAGGGGCCACAGAGGTCTACCTCGCGTCTACGAGCCCGCCGCTGCTCGCGCCTTGCCCCTACGGGGTCGACATGGCGACCAAGACGGAGTTTGTCGCTACAGGCCGCGAGACCAAAGAGATCGCGGAGGAGCTCGGCGCCGATCACTTGGTCTATCTGGACCTAGAGCGAATGAACGAGTGCGGGAAGGCGGGGAACGAGAAGATCGACGCCTTCTGCAACGCCTGCTTCAACGGGGAGTACCCCACGGGTGACATCACAGCGGAGCGCTTGCGCTCTATCGCGGGGGATCGCTGCTTGAACCGCGGTGAGGCTGTGACGGACGAGTCTGCGCCCGCGAGCGTCTGATCCCAGTCTCGCCCCTCCATAGCGCGCTTCAAGGGCGCGGGCTTCAGCGGTGAGCGCTGCGGAGACGATTCCTAGGCGGAGGTGCGCCTAGAGCGCCGATCTCCAACCTGTCTCCATGCGCGTCCTCATCACCTCACCGATCTTCCCGCCGGACCTAGGGGGTCCCTCGGTCTATGTGCCGAGCATCGGTCGCTTTCTGGTCGAGCGGGGCCACGAGGTCAAGGTGATCGCCTTCTGCTCCGACCCCGCGCCCGCTGGGCACCCCTTCGAGGTCGAGTCCATCGCACGCGGCCCGCTCCCGCTGCGCTACCTCAAGGCGTTCTGGCGCGTCTTCCGGGAGGCCAAGGGCTTCGACGTCGTGTACGTGCAAGAGCACCTCGCCTTCCTCCACATCCTCGCGGCAAAGCTGCGCGGTGTCCCCTGCGTGATCCGGATCATGGTCGATGGGTCCTGGGAGATCTCTCACCGGAAGGGGTGGTGCGGTGACGACGACATCGTGACCTTTCAGGGCAAGAGGTATGGCTGGAAGGTGTCGCTGGTGCAGCGACTGCAGCGCACCTGGTGGCGCTGGGCGAAGCACATCATCACCTGCTCCGACTTCTTGCGCGGGATCCTCGTGAACACCTACGGGGTTGAGGGCGAGAAGGTGCAGACGATCTTCAACGCCTACCACGGGCCGCCGGCCGAGAGTGTAAAGGAGACGAGAGAGGAGGCGCGCGAGGTCTTAGGGCTGCGCCAAGACCGCCGCTATCTGCTCACCATCTGCAGGCTCATGATCTGGAAGCAGGTCGATCGAATCATCGAGGCGCTCCGCGACCTGCCCGAAGACGTGGATCTCATCGTCTGTGGAGATGGCCCCGAGCAGGACGCCTGGGAAGAGCTCGCGCGCTCTATGGGCCTTGAAGGGCGCGTCCACTTCCGTGGAAACGTCGCCCATGACCTCGTACCGCTCTACATCCGAGCGGCCGATATCTTCGTCCTCTACAGCCGCTACGAGGGGCTCTCTCACACCCTCATCGAGGTCCAAACCCTCGGGACGATGGCCGTGGCTTCGGCGGTCTGCGGAAATCCAGAGGTCGTTCAAGACGGTGAGACAGGGCGTTTGGTGCCTGTCGACGACACCCGAGCGCTCGCAAAGGTGCTCGGGGAGGCCTTGCAGGATGCCAAGGGCCGGGAGGCCTTGGCGTCTGCGGGGACGGCCGCGGCGGGGCGCTTCAGCCGTATTCAGACCTTCTCAATGGTGGAAGAGGCCCTCCATAAGGCCGCAGGAGAGCCCTTTCCTGGCTCTTTAGAGGGATAGCGTCCCGTTTTTCGACCCCCGGAAACCTCATCGCTCGGATCCGGATCGGAAATCGCCGATATACTTGAATCCCTGGGGTTGTGTGCAAAACGCCGAGCAGGGGCGGAAGGGCTGACTCCGCAGGAAACAAAAGCCACAACCTAGATCAATCCGATGAAAGTCCTCTTCATCCACGAATACCTCCCCCAAGAGATGCTTGGGATCATGTGGTTGTCCCGGAAGCTGAAAGACGCCGGGCACGAGACCAACGTCTTGTTTATCCCCGACTCCAAGTGGTTGGAGCAGGCGGTGGCCTACAACCCTGACGTCGTGGCTTACTCGACGACAACCGGCATGCACCTCTACATCGCAGAGGTGAGCCGCTCTGTGAAGAAGGTCCTCCCCAACGCTCTGAGCGTGGTCGGTGGTCCCCACACGAGCTTCTCCCCGGAGTTCGTCGAAGAGGAGGGCATCGACGCCGTCTGCCGCGGCGAGGGCGAGCTCGCCTTCGTAGAGCTCTGCGACAAGATGGAGGCCGGCGAGGACTACTACGACACGCCCAACTTCTGGTTCAAGCACCCCGAGACCGGCGAGATCATCAAGAACTGCCAGGCGCCCCTCATTGACGACTTGGACGCCCTGGGTATTCCGGACCGCAAGCTCGTCTATGACGTGAGCCCGCTCTATGCGAACGCGGAGCGGAAGGTCTTTGTGACCCAGCGGGGCTGCCCGATGAACTGCTCTTTCTGCTTTCACCACGCGTGGAAGAAGAACATCTACGAGAGCACAAACCGCACATACGTCCGAAAGCGGTCCGTTGACCACATTCTCGAGGAGCTCAAGTGGGTGAAAGACAACTACCCGCTGAAGTTCGTCCACTTCGTTGACGACATCTTCAACCTCAGCAACAAGTGGTTGGACGAGTTCTGTGAGCGCTATCCGAAGGAGATCGGCGTCCCCTTCGACGTCATCTTGATGGCGAACATGACGACGGAGAAGCACATCAAGCAGCTCAGAGAGGCTGGTTGCGTCTATGCTCGGATCGCCATCGAGGCCGCCTCTGACTACGTCCGAAACGCGGTTTTCCGCAAGAACACGACACGTAAGCAGCTCACAGACGCTGCCGGCTGGATCAAGAAGTATGGGATCCGCCTCGGCACACTGAACATGCTCGGCGGACCCGGCGGCACCATTGAGGACGAGTGGGACACCGTGAAGCTCAACATCGAGTGCAAGACGGATCACCCCCTCGTGTCGATCATGCAGCCCTACCCTGGCTTCGACATCAACGAGATGACGAAAGATATGGGGTATGCGGTGAGCGGCTATGACGACTTCCCGCACAAATTCAACCGGACCTCCTCCATCCAGTTCGACGACAAGCACCTGATCGAGAACCTGCACAAGTGGTTCCCGCTCGTGATCCGCTATCCCTGGCTCATGCCTGTCGCCAAGAAGGCCATCCACATCAAGGCGTTCGGCCGGCTCTACCTGATCATGTACATGCTCTACAGCGAGTACCTCGTGGCAGAGCAGACGCAGACCTACGCGCGGGCGCAGGGCGACAAGGGCATTCGACACTGGGCGCCCTTCGACTTCGTCTATCGCCTCGGCACAAAGGGCGTCCTGCGTGTCTACCAGGCGATCTTCCCGAAGCTCCTCGGCAAGTTCTTCGCGCCCTCGCAGGCCGAGCTGCGCTTGCAGATGGGTGACGAGCGCGTCATCGCGCACATGGACTGAGGGAGGGCTGTCTCCCCGATCAGGGCGAGCCTTCGAGGGACAGATCGGCGACCCCTTGGTACGCCCGACAGGATTCGAACCTGTGACCTCTTGCTCCGGAGGCAAGCGCTCTATCCAGCTGAGCTACGGGCGCGTTAAGGGCCGGACACTATAAAGACCGTCCCTCTAGGCGAACAGTCGTGAACTTGGAGGCCAGCCTTTACCCCGCTCAGATATAAGGCCAACGGGGGGCTTTATTGAGCAATATTGGGCGGGCTGGCAACCAGCTCTCTCTAGCGCCCGCTTGACGCTTTCATTGGATTGCCCCTACTATCAGCTCACGGATGGCCCAAGAGTGAGTTTGCGCTTCAGCAGCTTCAAGGGTCTCCCGTCGACCCCTTGTAGTCGGCTCCTAGGTCTCCCGTGGAGGGCACCGAATGAAAAATGAGCTCCGTGCACAACCCGCTGTCAGCACATATAGCCCTTCATGGGCTTACAAAGGGCTTGCGCTCATCGCTGGCCTCGGAGCTCTCCTCCTCACCCTCGCGCCAGACGGGGCCGTCCGCGCAAGCCAGATCATCCACACAGACTCGGACGGCGACGGCCTTGTAGACGCCCAGGAGCAAGTGCTCTCGCTGAACCAAAACAGCTCAGACACTGACAACGACGGCTACTCGGACCTTGAAGAGGTCGCTCGCCACAGCGAGCCGACGATGTATTACAGCACCCCCCTGCCGTCTAACATCAACCTCGCGCTCAGCGCTCGGGGAGATTCCGGCCGACTGGTTGTGGTTTATGCGATCTATCTCGGTGACCGTGAACCTGCGGACATCGAGCTCAGCATGGGCGTCCTGCTCAGAAACCGAGTCGGACACATCCCGCCTTGGTACTTCATGCGTGAAGCGTGGATGACGTTGCACCCTGGAAGCGAGCCAGGAACCTCCGTCATGGTTGTGGAGTGTTCACTCCCCCCGAACTTCATTCATGCGATCGGAAATGTGTCCATCTATGGCGTGATTGAAGACTCCCAAACGGGTGCTGCCCTCGCAGCAGACGTCGTTGACCTCGGCTCGCAAAGCGGTGTCGTATTCATGCGCTCCATGCCGCCGATTCGCACAGCCACACAAATAGGTGGTGCGACAGGCGGAACTCAGCCGCTGTCAGGATCTGTATACCTCCCGATCCCACCCGGAGGAGATGGAGACATCCCGATGTCTTGGGTGCCTGGGGAGGTCTGCTATCAGAAGACCCAGGTGGTTGGCGCGGGAGGTGGTCTCATCACCCATGAGGTGGTGGAGGCTGAGTGTCGAGACGGGTGGGACGCGTACTGCAAGACAGACTGCGCAAGCTCTGTGGGGTCTACCTACGAGACCCTCGACCCAGCGGTCTTGATCGGCGGCTGAGGAGGCCTGCCTTAGCATGAGCGAGGTGTCCAAGGCTGTCTCGGTTAGGCAAGCCGAGGGGGCCGCGAGCACTACCAATACAGAAAGAGAAGGGAATTCCTTTTATTTGGAACCGCCCGAGGACCTCTCCCGTCTGAGGGTTGTCCATCAAAGGACCGACATGAACTCCCCGAAGAGCACAGATCCTGACCGCGAGCTGGTTTTAAGGTGCCAAGCAGCTACGCCCAGCGGGCTAGAGGGCTGCTTTCGGGAGCTCTACGACAGCTACAAAGACCGCGTCTACAACGTCTGCTACAGGATCACGGGCAATGGGAATGATGCCCTAGACGCAGCCCAAGAGACCTTCGGGATCTTGTTCCGAAAGATCGACGGCTTCCGGTTCCAGTCTAAATTCTCCAGCTGGGTCTACCGGATCGCAGTCAACGCGAGCATCGATCTCAAGCGCCGCGCCGCGAACCGCAGGTTGCCCTCTTTGGACCAAATCTCGGAAGCACGCGGAGATGACGCGGTCCGGGTTGAGCCAGTCGACGAGCGGGCTGAGAGCCCTATAGAGGCTGCCGCGACCGTAGAGCTAGAGGCAGAGGTCCAGTCCGCGATCACGCGTCTCTCCCCGAAGATGCGCGCAATTACAGTCTTGCGGTACATGCAGGGTCTCTCGTACGAGGAGATCTCCATCTCTCTAGGTATCTCACTCGGAACGGTGAAATCTCGTCTCGCGCGTGCACATCAGGCGCTTGATCGGGAACTGACTCCGCTCCTCGATCGTCATGGTCTCCGATAGCTAACTTCTGAGCACCCCACCATGAAGCCCTCACAAAACTCCCTCTTTGAAGCCCTCGCAGAGGCGGCGGAGTCGGGGCGTGGGCTCAGCCAGGAGTGGCTGGAGCTCCTCGAGCGAGAGCCGAAGCTGCGTGAGGCGGCCGAACGTTTCGATCAGGTCGGCTCAGTCCTGAGCAGGCTCACCTCCCTGAAGGCGCCGAAGGAGCTAGAGGGGAGGGTCGTGGGCGCGATGCAAGCTGGGCACCGTGAGGACAGGGCCGTCGAGTCCTTACGAGGTCTCTCCACACAGACCGCCCCTCCCGAGCTGGAGGCGCTGGTCGCAGAGTCCATGCCTGGCGCGACTCAGCTCAACGCTCCGGCGGAGCTCGACCGGAGGGTGGAGGCGATCCTTAGGGACTGGGAGGTCGAAGAGGACTGGGATCGCGTCGCATCAGATCAAGAGCCTCTGCGCCGCAGGTTCGTGCTTGTAGGTCAAGTAGCCGCAGCGGCCAGCGTCCTCTTCTTGGTGGTCTTGGCCGCACCAGGCAAGACGGATCACGAGGAGGAGCGCGACAGGCTCGTGCAGTCCGTAGAGATCAGCGAGCGGAACGCCCCCGCTCAGGCAGGGCTCACTCCGGGTGAAGAGGTCTTGAGTGGGATGATCAGCGGACCGGTTGACCTCGCCGCGCCGAAGCGCCGAGCGGCCAAGGCCCCGACCAAGCCGCAGCGGCCTCAGGGCCCTCGGGGGAATCAGCGACGCAGCGCCGCGAGCTCCAACAGGACGCTTGGTGGACAGGGTGGGAACCAGAGCGCGACGGCAGGGACCCCTGCGTCAGCACAGAGGATGGGCGCCGACCTGCTGACGCAGCTCTCAAGCCCCAACGTGACCTCCCACCAGGGGGACCGCTTAGTGCGACTCCCTGTCGGGCCGGACTCACCTATGGTGCTGATCTATCGAGAGCACGTCGCGGTGACGAGCGACGGTCAGTTCTCGATCGAGCCGATCGAGGTCCTTCAGCCTCAGATGGCCCCCTCTACGGAGGAGACATTCCAAGCGCTTCAAAAGAGCAGGGAGTCTTTCTTCTACCGCTACAGGGGATTCAAGATTCGAGACCTCGCGCTCTTCACGGAGCACTACACGACCTCGCAGAGCTCTAGCACCGAGGCCGTCTGTGGGATTGATTGTGTCGTGCTTGATGTCGACCCGAATGAAGAGGGGGCACACAGCTATCGACTCTGGATCGACCCCGAGTCTGGCCTCTGCTTGCGCACTCAAGAGCGCGACGAGGGTGGGCACCTCCTCTGTGAGGTGGAGTACGAGAACATCGAGTTTGCGCCGGCGCTCGCGTCAGAGCTGAGTGGCGGACCCTCCGTCTGGGAACCTGTCGCCAACTCTGCTGCGACTAGGGTGCCTGTTCCGCTGTGGGTGCCGGAGGGCTACGTCTTTGAAGAAGCTGAGAGATATACCGACGCCTCTGGAGACGAGTGGACTCGCCTGCGCTATACGGACGGCGTCGAGCCGCTGATGATCTTGCGAGGGAACGAGCAAGCGACCGCCCAAGCGCCCACGACCGGGCCTGCGAAGTCCGCGCTGACGCGCGTGTTTGTGCATCGCGTCGGCGCCTGGACTGTGGTCGAGGGCTACGCGAAGGATCAGCACTTTGTGGTGATGGGGAAGCGCCCTGAGGCCGACCTCATCGCCACACTTGCGAGCCTCTTCTACTAGGGCGCAGATCCCGTCTAGCGGGTATCTAGGGCGGAAAAATTGTCCCACCCTCGCGCCTGCCAGGAGGGGAGACTCTCCCGACCCCATGGCCTGACAGGGGGTACTCTTCTTTTGGCGGCACAACCCGGCCGCGAAGACGATGGAAGACAAGAGCAGGCAGGACCCTTTCTCAGACGACAACCTCGACTCCCCCGAGTATCGGGCGCGGCTTATGCGCAAGCTAAATTGCCTCGTAGCACTCCTAGAGGTGGCGATCAGTCGTGTACACCAGACCCTTGCTGGCCCGGACCCCGACGTTGAGCGGCTTGAGCGTATCCGCTCCAACTTACAGAGCACCCTCAGCGTCTGCGTGCGCGCGCGTGTCGCCCTCGAAGAGCGGCAGGGGCTCCCTGATGAACTCCCCCAAGTGCTAGGTCGCATCACCTTCGATGCTCGGGAAGAGGAAGGGGGGGACGAGGCGCCCAGCGATTCCAGCCTGCCGCCTGGCGCGATCGTGGAGCTCTCGACAGCGATCGAGCGAGAGAAGTTCGAACGCCTCGGACCAATCTCTAGGGGAGAGATCGAAGGTGCAGACCTAGATGACCTCCAGCAACGCTTGATGGGGTCCTGAGGTTTCCGCATCCTGCGAGCACATTGAGAGAAGAAGAGGGCTCCAAGATCAGCCGCCCAGCGGGCGCGCTCGCGACAGGGGAGCGCGTGTATCTGCGCTACCCAGGCCTCGAAGACCAAGCCGAGTACACCAAGCTCGTTGATGTCAGCAGGTCGCTACACAGCCCATGGGAGCCGCTTCCTCCAGAGGGCGCGGCACCGGCCGCGAGTGAGGCGGCCTTTATGGCTTGGCTCATGGGAGCAGAGGATCCACGCACAGAGCGGACGCTGCTCTGCAGGTTGAGCGATGCCGCGATCGTCGGGCGCTTTCATTTGAACGAGATCGTCAGGGGCGCCTTCCACTCCGCTTATATGTCGTACTGGGTCGGCGCGCCCTTCGCAGGGCTCGGCTATATGCGAGAGGGGATACAGCTCGTGCTACACCACACCTTTGAGACCGTCGGTCTTCACAGGGTAGAGGCCAATATCCAGCCCACGAACGTGCCCTCCATCGCCCTCGCGAGAGGCGCAGGCTTCCGCTTAGAGGGTTACAGCGAGCGCTATCTGAAGATCGCAGGGGAGTGGGCGGACCACGAGCGCTGGGCTATGACGCTTGAGGACTGGCGGGCCCGCTAGCGGCCCCAGCTCCGGAGGTAGCGGAAGTCGTGGTTTACGCTCCGCGGCCCGAGCTTGGCGATGATGGGGGGCAGCCGCTTGTATTGATTCGCTGCGATCCTGTTCGCTACGAGCTTCACAAAGTCGAGGTCGAAGCCGGCAGCTACGAGCTCACCCTCAGTCCAGCGCTCGTCGATCATCTTCAGGAGGAGCCTGTCGACATCCTCATAAGAGAAGCCGAGCTCGTCCTCGTCTGTCTGACCCTCGAAGAGGTCTGCGCTCGGGGCCTTGTCGATGACCTCGCCTGGGAGGTCAAGGTGGGCGGCGAGCTGAAAGACTTGGTGCTTGTACAAGTCGCCTAAAGGATTCAACGCGCTGGCCGAGTCTCCCCACTGGGTGGAGTACCCCAGCAGGATCTCAGTCTTGTTGCTCGTGCCAAGAACCAGGCCTCCCCACTCAACGCTCAGGTCATAGAGGACGATCATCCGACAGCGCGCCATGACGTTCCCACGACGCATGCGGTCACCGATCTGAGCATCACCTAGATAGCCGTCTGCCATCGCGGAGATGTCCACCTTGCGGGTCTCGATCCCCAGCGCCTCGGCCACCGCTCGAGCGTCAGCCTCGCTAGAGGGGTTGGAGGTGCGGTAGGGCATCATCACGCCGAGCACGTTCTCTGGTCCGAAGGCCCGCGCTGCTAAGCCGACAGAGACAGCCGAGTCCACGCCACCGGACAATCCGCAGATCACTCGGTCAAAGCCGAACTTCCCTGCCTCTGACCGAAGGAAGCGGACCAAGAGCTCAACAGTCAGCTCTTCTGATATGTCGAGCTCGCTCATTCTGAGCGGCCTTCCCACCCGCCAGCTTCAGCGCGCTGCGCGAGCTCACGCGCGAGGATCCAGGCACGGTCATCTCTGCGGAGGGGGAGGGCGACGCGAGCTCGATCGAGCGCAGCAGAGTCCACTCGGGTCGAGAGGGTGCCTGCGTCCAAGCCTTCGAGGGCAGCAGCGGACTCGCCGAAGGGATCAATAACGCGGGTGCCACCTCCGAAGCCGATGCCGTCTTCGAAACCTACGCGGTTGATGTGACAGACCCACGTTTGGGTCAAGAGCGCCCAAGTAGAGAGGAGCCGCTCCCAGGCCTGGACAGAGCCGAGCCCGCTTGTGTTGGCCTGCACTCCGCGAGCTGGGCTAGCGCTCGGGACGAGGAGCGCATCAACGCCTGCGTGAAAGGCCAGCATGGGCCCCTGCATATGCCAGGCGTCCTCACATGTCAGAACGGCGAAGCGGCCGTGCTTGCTCTCGATCGTCGCGAACTCACAGCCTGCGCCCATGTCGCGATGCTCTTCGAACATCCCATAGGTGACCAAGTGCACCTTCCGGTGCAGGCCCACAAGCTCACCGTCTTCCCAGAAGCCATAGGCGTTGTAGAGCTGACCATCTGCTGCGCGCTCAACGAAGCCCGCAGCGATAGAGACGTCTTTGGAGAGCTCCGCGATCCGTGCGAGCGGACCCTCTCCTCGCTTCAGCGCAACCTCAGGTGTCTGGTCCTTCAAGAAGTACCCAGTCAGTGAGAGCTCGCTGAAGAGCAGCAAATCTGCACCCTCTGCAGCGGCGCGCTCCGCAGCCTCGACGTGCATCGCGAGGTTCGCGTCGAGGTTGCCGAGGGTCGGCTCAAGCTGGGCTAAGTGGAGTTGGCAGTCCATCGAGGTGGAATCCTAACCGGGATGCGCTCGCCGCGGGGCGGAGCTCAGGAGTGAGCTCGAGCGTAAGCCTCTTGGGCGAGCTCTCCTGCGGAGACGCCGGCGGCCTCGCCCTCATAGGTCAGCATAAGGCGGTGGCGCAGGCAGGGCTGAACGACAGCCTCTAGGTCTTCTTCCCGGACATGCAGCTGTCCAGCCAAGAGGGCGCGCGCTCGCGCAGCGCCGAGCAAAGCTTGAGCGCCTCTCGGGCTCGCGCCAAAGCGCACATGCCTGCGGACGAGCTCAGGCGCAGCCTCGTTGTCTGGGTGGGTCGCGATGACGGTCCGAGCGGCGAGGGCGAGGATGTCGGAGCTCGCTGGGATTGAGGCGGTGAGGGCCTGAAGTTCGAGCACTTCATCTCCGCTCAAGACGGCCTCTAGCGGCGCCGTCGCAGCGCGCTCTGCCTCGAGGATCTTGACGATCCCTTCCGCTGTGGGGGACTCAACATCTACCCGCAAGAGGAAGCGGTCGAGTTGGGCTTCGGGTAGCGGGTACGTCCCCTCCATCTCGATGGGGTTCTGTGTGGCAGCGACGAAGAAGGGTCGGTCTAGAGGGAGCGTCTCACCAAAGACTGTGACCTGCCGCTCTTGCATCGCCTCGAGCAGCGCCGATTGAGTGCGAGGCGTCGCGCGGTTGATCTCGTCGGTGAGGAGCACCTGTGTGAACACAGGGCCTCGCTCGAAGTGAAAGCGGTGTCCACCGTTAGGGTCCTCTTCGAGGATACGCATGCCTAGGACGTCTGCCGGCATCAGGTCAGGGGTGCACTGCAGTCGGCGAAAGTCCAAGCCCAAGCAGCTAGCTACGGTCCTAACGAGGGTCGTCTTGCCGAGACCGGGCGCGCCCTCTAAGAGCACATGTCCACCAGCGAGGAGGCCGTGCAACAGGTCATCAGTCGCTGCGCGCTGGTCGACGTAGCGGCTCTCGATGGCGTCGCGCAGCTCGCGCGCCTTGCTCCTCAGAGCAGAGATGCGTTCCTCGGTGAGTTCGGTCAAAGCAGGTGCTCGCAGATTGTCCTTGAGGCCTCGAAGAGATCGCCGACGCAGCGGCGGCTGCCCCCATCATCGGGCCCCAGGAGGAGCGCGTCCATCCCGGCAGCGCGCGCGCCGTCAAAATCTTCTCTCGGGCTGTCTCCAAGGTGCAGCGCGCGCTCTGGCTGGACGCCTGCACGAGCTAGAGCGCGCCGGAAGAGCTCAGGGTTAGGCTTCTCGCAGCGCTCCTCTGCGCTCGTGAGGGCGAACTCCAAGCGCCCCTGCAGCCCCAAGCCAGCGAGGAGGGGGTGCAGGTCCTCTGACCAATTTGAGATGACAGCCATACGCACCCCTGAACGCTCTAGGTCGCGCTGAAGTTCGAGGGCGCCTGGAAGAACTTCGAAGGAGGCGGGGTCTCTAAAGGCGCTGAAGAGCCTGTCCTCTAGCGCAGGGAGGTGCTCTCGGCGAAGTCCAAGCTCTCCAAGGAAGACGCCCTCGATCATGGATGAGAACCAGCCCAACTGATACCTCCACGCGCCGTCCACCTCTTGAGGGAGGCGGTCGTGGACAGTTCGCATGAGGCCAGCCATCTCTTCATCAGTGATCTCTGCGCCAAGCGCCCGGGCCTCGCGCGCATACATTGCGCCGCGTGAAGAGCGCTCTTTAAGCAGGGTTCCCCCGGCGTCGAGGGTGACAAGCTCAAGAGACAGAGTGCTCACACCTGAATTCTAGCGCGCGGGGCGGCAGACTTGGGACAGGCGTCGCCCCGGGGGGGCGTGCGACTCACGATGAGAGCCCTCTCACTCACCCTACTGACCCTCTCAGCTTGCGTGACCTCACGTGATGCTGGAGTCGAGGCAAACGAGCGCCTCGCAGCGGCAGCCTCTAGGCGAGGCGACTGGGCTGTGGCGGCTGACCTCTGGCACCGCGTGTACTTAGCAGACGGTCTAAACAATCCACGCGCTTGCCTTGAGACCTCACGCGCCCTCGCTGAACTGGGCGACCCCACCAGCGCCGAGGCGCTCTTGAGGGACGGGATCAGGAGGTCTCCAGAGAGCGCCGCGCTACATGAGCTCCATGGTCGAGTTCTAGAAGAGACCGGATGGCGACGCGCGGCAGAGGCAGCGTATGTAAAGGCGCTTGAGCTTCAGCCAGGACTCACAACCTCGCTCGCTGGCCTGGGTAGGGTCCGACTGCAGTTAGGTCTGGAGACCTCTGCGATCGCGCCCCTCGAGAGGCTCGTCGAGCTTGACCCCACCCCGGACTCTGTGCGCTTGTTGACCGAGGCTGCGCGCAGCGCTGGCCAAGATACGGTGGCATACGACGCTTACCTCCACCTCTTTGACCTGACGCAGGGGACACTCTGGGAGCTTGTCGACGCGGGGAGCCTCGGGTTGGAGGCTGAGCTGCGAGAGGAGCGGCGCGCCTCTGGGCCGGTGTGCGAGGCTTGGCTCTCGCGCGCCTTAGAGGTTGATCCGCAGTGCGCTCGCGCTCACATCTTCCTCGGCCGCCTCCGCGCCCTCGCGGGTGAAGAGGACGAGGCGGCCGCATATCTCATGCGCGCTCGAGAGATAGACCCAGGCGAAGTAGAGACCGTCTTCGAGCTCGCAGAGTTGGAGCTGCGTCGAGGTGAGCGCGCTGCAGCGACAGAGCTCCTAGATCAAGCGGCAGAGCTGGCACATGGCGAGGCCGCCCGCGTGCGCCTTGAGCTCCTCTTGTCCAGAGCAGAAGAGCTCACTGAGCAGGCTGACTAACCCTCGGAGAGGGACGCTACGAGCTCGTCGAGCTTCGCGGTCACCTCTTCAGCGAACTCATCGCCAAAGTCCATGGCGAGGACGTCCACCTCTTCGAAGGTGTAGCGGCCGCTTGTGGCGCTGTACGGGATGCCGTACTCCCAACGGCTGCCGTCAGTGGCATGGATGACGAGCTCAACTTGCTCGTCGCCCTCGACGGGCTTCACTTCGTAGGAGACGACTTCGTACTCGCTCATGGCTGCTTGGGGCTCGGCGTAAATGCGGTCTTAAGGGTCCAGCATGCGCCGGCTCCGCTGTAGTCATAGTACCCGCTCTCGGGCCTACTTCGTCGCCTCTCTCTTGGAGACGGTCTCTTGATGCATGCTCTCGAGGACCTCATTGACTGGATCTTTGCGTCGGGGTTGAGGCTTCAGCTCGATGTCGTCGAAGAGCGTCGGCTCCCTGAGGTTCTCCTCTACGCGCTCTTGAGTGAGGCGAGAGAGGTTCCTGCGTGACCCGACCTCGTGAGCCCGCTCCCCCTCTGGGCCAGCGGGCCGCTTGGCGAGGTGGCCGAGCTCTTCCTCTAGTCCGTAGCACAAGATCTTGTCCCCGGGCTCCAGCCGGGTCATAGGCCTGGGCGCGGCGAGGACGGAGCCAGACTGACGCCGTACATTGAGCACTAAGATGCCCTCTTGGTTGAGAGCGAGCTCCTTGAGGGGCCCGCCGGTCAGCCAGGTGTCAGGCTCCACCTTCAACTGAGCGACCGAGAAACCCTTCTCCATGCGCAGGAGCTCCTCGTAATCCAGGATGCGCAGCTTGCTCGAGCGCGTCAGATACCGAGTCACGAGCGGGATGAAGAGCTTGTCGAGGGCCTTCGTCTTGATGGCTGTGACTAGGAGCGCCAGAGAGCCAATCATCCACCAGGTGCGCATCTGGATGTCGTCACCAGCGGTCGAGAACGTGACGACCACGGTCGCGAGGGCGGAGCTCACACCGATGCTCCCGAGGGTGATCATCGTGCTGATGACGCGCCGACGTGCGGGGTGGCTGACGATGTTCTCAGCCTCCGAGGTCGTGAACCCCACACCGGTAAAGGCGGACTGGGCTTGAAAGCTCGCCACATCCCATGAGAGGCCTGTGAGCCGCAAGGCGACCGCGCCGCCGCGGACTACGAGGGTGCTGACAAGCACGACGAGGATGAAAGAGAAGACGGGGATCATGGTGCGGCGACGGGGTGTAGAGACGAGTCTAGTGTCACCGTTGGCGCAGTTGGAGCTTGGAGGAGGTGGATCGGTTGACCGAGCGCGCGTGGTGGCAGACCATGACTCTCACGAGCGGAGCCCTAACGGAGAAGAACAGCAGGCATGGAGCGAGACCACATGGGAGCAAACATAGGTGTTAGAAGCCGTCAGCAGTCCATTCCACACCTAGCGCGACGTGTGCTGAGTGAGTTCACTCGCCGAGTCGCCCTCGCGCTCTGTCTGCTCTCCCTCGCCTCTTGCTCGGACTTCTCTTCAGCGTCCCGCTCGTGGTGGCTTCGCTATCACCCGGAAGAGGATCAAGCCGTTTATGTCGAAGTCATGGATGGCGTGACAGCGGAGGCTAGCTCCGCCGAGCCTCTCCGAAAGCTTGTGGCAGGGTGGAGGAGGTTCCCGGCTGATGGCGGCTTATTCACCTTCGACCTAGACGAGGAGCTGGACTGGAGCGATCTCCCCGAGGCGGAGCCAGCAGAGCGCATGAGGGCCATCCTCGCCTCACTCCGAGAGCAGGTGAAGGTGAGTGACGCGGGTCTCTTCCGCGTCGGCGCCGAAGGCGTGGGTCTATACAGGGCGATCGAGATCAAAGACCTCTCAGTCTTCCTGAGCGACATGAATGAGCTCGTCAACACCTTCTTGGACGTCGAGTGGCGCGAGAAGGGGGTCAACGTCTCTTGGAAATACCTCGAGCTGAGCGATGAGACGAAGGCTCGTTGGAGGGAGCGGGCGCGCGCGCGCGAACCCTGGCTGACCCGCACAGGCGCAACCTTCACGCTCGACGTCCCTATGACGGAGGGTGAGGCAGCCGGGATGATCCGCGCGGTGCTTGAGGACGCTGAAGATTTCCCGCCAAGGTCCTGGTTCATGCGCGCGCTAAGCGGCGTGCGCATCGCTGACGGGAGCTTGACCCTGAGCTTCTCGCCGCGAGGTCAGCGCTTTGAGGGCGTGAGCCACAGCGCCAGTGACAGCTTGGACGCAGAGCACGCCGCTCTGCTAAAGACGCTCGAGGGTGACCCCGGCTTCGTCGAGTTTGACCGGGCGAAGCTCTTGGAGCGCGTGAAGTGAGCGCTCAGCTCTGCTGCTTTATGAGCTGAAGCGCGAGCGGGTACTTGCACAAATCTCCCTTGTAGCCCTGCATTGCCGCGATAGCGCAGCCCACTAAAGTCAGGAGCAATAAAGGGAGGAAGAGGACCGCACCAACTCCGCAGGTGATGACGGAGAGAAAGGTGACGACCAAAGAGTACAAGAGGATCGAGATCTGAAAGTTGAGCGCATCTCGTCCGTGTTGATCGATGAACTCGGACTCATCCTTCTTGATGAGCCAAATCACGAGGGGGCCGATGAAGCCTGTGAAGCAAGCCAAGATGTGCATGATGAGCGCGAGGTTGCGCTCTTCTTGATCAGGTCCCCTAGGGCGCTCGTCACTCGTCCTCTTCGTTTCCCTGTCCGGCATAACCGAGCGCTTCGAGTTTCTGTTGAGAGATCCTGTCTCCGACGCGTTGGGTGGTCGTGGGGTAACGCTCTATATGAGCCTCGAGGCGTGCGGCGAGGTCAGAGGTGTCCTGTGAGCGCTGGTCGGCGAGGTCTCTGCGCTCGCGGGGGTCTGCAGCGAGGTTGTGCAGAGTCGGGGCGCCTAGACCCTTCTTGATCCCGAACTCAGTTGGGACGACGAGCTTGAGCTGCGTCTTCTCATCGCGGATGCATGCGCTCTGTCGAATGTACGCGTAGGTCTCTTCTCGCCAGGCCCCCTCTCTCACCTCTCCAGCAAAGAGCGGTGTCAGGTCTGCACCGTGCAGATCCCCTGGCCGAGGGAGGCCACACAGAGAGAGCAGGGTGGGGAAGAGGTCGACGTTCTCAACAGGCTCGTCGAAGCGTGCACCCTCAGGGACCCCGGGCCCGTTCAATATGAAGGGCGTTCGCAGCGCCTGCTCGGAGAGGTCGTGACCGTGCCCACCAAAGAACAAGTGCTCCGGGGAGAATGACAAGAGCCGCTCTTTCGGCGCGAGCGAGAGGTGCTCCCACAACCCCTCTCCATGGTCAGAGACGATGACGACGAGGAGGTCGTCTCCCACTCCACGCTCCTCCAACATCTGCAGAAGGACGCCCACGTGCTCGTCGGTGAAGCGGACCTCTTGGTCATAGAGAGAGCGCTTGCGGTCGAGGTCTTTGAGCGCGCGAGTCCATTCCGGATCCCCATCAGGGGCGGCGGGTCCATATGTCGCAAGCATCTCTTGCTGCCAGCCGGGGGGCTCGATCGACGGCGCGTCACCCAAGGGGAGGACGTCGTCGTATTTGGGGTGGGCCTGATAAGGCGCGTGTGGATCGAAGGAGTGGAAGTAGAGGAAGAGAGGTTGGCGCTCTTCACCACCCGTGGCCTCTTCAAGTGGATCCCTCAGGAGGCTCAGGAGTTGCGGGAAGCTGCGGTCGTTATCAGCTGCGACGATGTAGTCATCAAAGCCGCGCCCGAAACCGTGCTGTGGTTCGAGCAGGGTGTTACCGACCACGCCGATCGTGCGGTAGCCCCCAGCCTGAAAGCTCTCAGCGACCGTGGGGGCCTCGTCCTCCGGGAAGTCTCGGTGCGCCGTGAAGTAGCGGCTGGTGATCATCGAGGACATGGAGGGCAGGGTCCAAGGCGCTTGCGCAGAGGTGCGCGTCAACACGGCGCCTCCCTCAGCGAGGGAGTCGATCACCGGGCTCGTGGGCCGCTCGTAGCCATAGCAGCCGAGGCGGTCCGCTCGCAGCGTGTCGATGAGCAGGAACAATACATCTGGCTGTCGACGCTCAGCTCCCGGGCCGCAAGCGGCAGCGAGAGCGAGCAAGAGACAGGGGGGGAGTCGTAGTGCGCGGGACATAAGCTGATGCAGTGTACCCCTAGGTATCGGCGGAGTCGCTCTGTGAGAGCTCTCTCAGGCTGGCAGCAAAGCGAGAGAGGAAGGTGAACACGCCTCCTATGAGAGCGATGGTCAGAGCGCCTGAGACCCCGCTCCAACGGAGGGCCTCTCCGTGCACGACGGGCCCCTCGAGGTCGGGCCAGCCGAACGCCGCCTGCCCTGCGGCGAGGAGGGCGCCGAGGACCAGGGCGACGGAGCGGTCAGCGCGTCCGAAGCCGCGGTAGTTTCTCTTCAGTCCGACGCTCTGCGCGGCGGTCCCCATATAGGAGCCAAACATGGTCGCGAGGGCGGCGGCCCACCCGAGCTCGACCCCTAGCGCTGGGTGAAGGTGCCAAGCAGCGTTGGCGCCGAACGCCACCAAGAGCATGACGTCAACAACCCGATCTAATGTGTGGTCGAGGAGGTCGCCCTTAGGCCCATCGAGGCCGCGCCTGCGCGCGAGCTGGCCGTCCAGCCCGTCGAAGAGGAAGGCGAGGCCCATGAGGAGGACGGCGAGAAGCCACTCTGTGGGCTCATCTCGTCCAGCCCACCTCCCCATCCAGGCTGCCCCTGCCGCAGCGGCGAGGCTCCCCCAGGTGAGGTGATTGGGGCGGAGCCACCCCAAGTAGTCCAAGAGCGGGCCGGTCGCCAGCTCCCAACGCCCGCGTAGGCGTTCGAGCGCCAACTAGCCCTCCGCGCTCCAGGTGCTCGTCTCATCGATATCTTCGCGGAGGAAGAGGTAGTAGAGCTGCCCCTCTGAGAGGGTCTCTCCCGCCAGCGCCTCAGCGTCGTCTCCGATTCCGAGATAGATGTCAGCGCGGCCAGCGGTGCGGATCCCGCCGCCAGTGTCTTGGTCCATCAGCGTGTGCCTCACCGACGCGCCAGAGCTCATGTCTGCCCAGCCGGCGGGGGTGTCTACATAAGTCAGACCTCCTCGGGGGAAGATGGACTTGTCTGTCGCGAGGGTCCTGTATGCCGTGACCTCGAAGCCGAGGGAGCCACTCGGGTTACCGAGGATCTCACTGAAGAAGACGAAGCGGTCGTTGCGGTGGAGGAAGGAGTTGACCTTCTCAGGGTTGGCCTCCGCCCAAGCGCGGATCGCGGGAAGGCTCAGGCGCTCCTCACCTAGTTCACCAGCGGCGACGAGCTCCCTCCCAAGCGATGTGTACTCGTGTCCGTTGTTCGCACCGTATCCGAAGCGCGCCATGCTCCCGTCATGGAGTCGGACAAAGGCAGAGCCATTCACGTGTGCGATGAAAGCGTCCATCGGCGAGCTGAGCCAGACGAGCTCTAAGCCCCTCCCTTCCAGCAAGCCACCAGCCTCGATCGCTTGTCGAGTAGGGTAGGGCTCTGTGTGACCAGCCTCGGTCGCCTGCCCAAGGATCATGCCCGCGTCGCCCTTCACGAGGTCTTCAGGAGTGGCGTAGAGGGGGAAACTAAACTCTTCGGTCTGCGTCAGGCTCCCGTTGAAGATCGGGGTGCAGTAGGCAGTAAAGAGGACGCCGCCGCCTCTCCCGTCCCATCCAGCGCTCTTGTAGAGGTCGAACTCGTTCTCGACGCTCCACCGAAAAGAGTAGGCCGAGTGGCACTCTACGAGGAGCTCTCGGAAGCGCGTGAGGCTCGCTTGCGCGCGCGAGTGGGTCACCCCCTCCATGGGGTAGAACCTTTGTGAGGTCGGGTTGGAGAACCAAGCGATCGATCGGTCGAGGGCAGGGAGGAGCTCTTCACGACGACGCCAGTCTCTCGAGAGGTCAGGCCACTGTGTGGTGCTCTCCACCTTGAGCAGCGCAGGCCAGCCGGGAGGCAGGGGTCGACCGTAGTCGGGCGCAGGTGTCTGACAGCCGGTGGCGAGAAGGAGGGGGCCTAGGAGGAGGGGGAGGATTCGACGCATGCTTGGAGCATGGCCAGAGCTTGTGGGCCATTCAAGGAAAGCCCGAATTGAGGTCGAGCGACCTCTCAGCGCCTGCTGAGCAGCGCCTCTAAAGGGGTCTCTACGAAGTAGACCTTCGTCTTCCCGTCGTGGCCGGAGTAGTAAGACATCAGGAGGCGCCCTTCTTCGATCAAGAGGCCTGGGTAGCTCGTATCTCCGCCGCTCTCCAGCACGGCGAGCTGCTGCAGTGAGCCGTTCAACTTGATCAGCGCGAGAGCGGTACGTTGGCCGTTCGGGCGATAGCGGCGGTAGGCGGCGAGCCACTCTCCGCTGGGGAGCTGCACTAAGTTCGGTCCGCCCATGCGCTCAGGGAGCTCGCGAAAGGACCACTCCTTGAAGGGCTCGGAGGAAGAGCCAAAGTAGGCTGCGGCGTCCTCAGCCTCTCTCCGGACAAGCGCGACCATCTCCCCCGTACGACCAAAGCGAAGAGTCACCTCGTTGGGCTCACCAGAGATGGGTAGCGTCGTCACATGCTTGTATCGAAGGCCGTCCACTGTTGAGACGAGGTGGGCCTTGCTCGCCCCAGCGATCGGTTGATAAACGACTCCATAGCCGACGCCGTCATGCCAAGTCACCCGCCACAGCCAGTCGACCTTGGTTCGGATGGCCTCGTCTATCTCGACTACTTGAAGTGGACCGAAGGAGTCGTCTCCTGACCCCAAGAGGGAGATCATGTTTTGTCGCCCTCTCAGCTCTCGGTCGACATAGCGCGATCCACCAAAGAGGAGCATGAGCGTCCCATCGGGCATGACGGAGAGCTTTGGATCCCTCAGGTCCACTCCTTCACGCTCAAGGAGGGCGAAGGTGCTCCACGAGGAGCCCTCTCCTTGGACGATGACGCGGATCTTGCCGTCTGCGCCCAGCGCGTGGCTGTCGCTCTCTCGGAAGGCGCAGAACAAGCGGTCTCCAGAGCGCGCGATGTCCGTGAAGGCGCTGTGCGGCGCGAAGTCGCCGACGCAGACGGGCTCGAGGTCTGTGGGGTTCAGCGCCCCGAGGGCGAGGGCTAGGGAGAGGTGAAGTGCCATCTCGCCACCCTAGTCAAAGTCAGCAGTTAGACGCGGGCCTTTAGCAGGTACGTCTTCATCTTGCCGCGACCTTCGACCTCCGGTGTCCCGAAGAATTCGAAGTGGAACTCGCCGTGCAGGAGCGCGAAGGTCGTCTCAGTGACCTGCACTTCACCGGGCAAGCCGTATGCGCGTATGTGCGCTGCCGTGTTCGCGGTGTCCTCCCAGAGGTCATAGGCGAAGCGTCGCTGCCCGACGACGGCCGCGACAGCTGGTCCGGAGTGGATGCCAAGGCGCAGCCCAAAGAACTCGGAGCGACCAGAGCGTAGCTCTTCCATCACGGCCTGCATCTCCAGGCCCATGTCTCCGAGTCGCGCTGCGTGGTCAGGCGCAGGGTTTGAGACGCCCGCGGTCACCATATAGGAATCTCCGAGCGCACGGACTTTGTCGACGCTGTAGCGCTCTGCCAAATCATCGAAGCGAGCGAAGAGCTCGGCGCGTAGCTCTTTGATCTCTTCTTGCGAGTAGGTGCCGGTGAGCTCCCCGCCGCCGACTAGGTCCGCATAGAGCACAGAGCAATCTTCGAAGCCGTCTGCGATTGTGCGCCCCTCTTCCTTGAAGGGCTCTGTGATGGAGGCGGGCAGGATGCTGTGAAGGAGGCTCTCTGAGCGTGACAACTCTTCCTCAAGGGCGCGGTGTGCCCGCGCCGAAGACCAAGCGTAGTAACCGCAAACGCCAGAGATACCCAGGCAGAAGATGCCGAGGTTCATCGTTGAGACCGCTTGCAAGGTCCCCTCATCGAGACCGCTTAGCGTTTGCCCATACCCGACATAAATTTGGAGGGTTATGTAAACCGCCGCGGGCACGCAAGCGATCGCGAGCCTAGTGACCCAAGGCAGCCCCGTGATCAGGAACCAGAGCGCGAGTACGGCGAGGATGTGATAGTGAAAGCTCGACTCCCAGCCGAGCTTGACGGTCGCGACCCACCCGTGGACGAGGACCTCAATCGAGCCGATCGCGAGGGAGGTGAGGACCATCTGACGCTTCGCGAGCAGGATGGCGCCGATGAGGAAGAGGGCTACGCTTCCAATGTTGAGGAGGGCGAGCTCTTCCAGGTCGAGGCTCCAGAACAGGAAGAGAAACAAGATGTGCCCAAAGAGCCCTAAGACCATCCCGTAGCTCACCGCGCAGTAGGCGTTGACCTGTTCACCGGTGTAACCCTCAGGTGGCGTCCAGATCCAAGTGACTAGCTTGCTCATGTGTGCGCTTCTCCTTGGTGGCCTAGGCGGCTCAGTCGATGTGCCCCATAAGGCGCAGCCGCTTCTCTCGGTCCGAGGCGAACAGCTTAATGCCGTTAGCGAGGCTCTCGGGGTCGAGGTGTGCCTCTGCGACGATCTCGTCAACACTCCCGCCAGTGCGCCAGCGATCGTCCCAGTCTGAGCTCATCGCGTAATGCTCCGCGATCTTGTGTGGTAACCACTGGTGCATGAGCTTGCGGGCCCCGTTAGTGATGACGGTTGAGTCGAGCCAGTCAGGTCGAGGGAGCACTGTGTCCTTGTATTCACGGCCAGCCAACTCAAAGAGCTCCCAAGAGACGGCCTGAACGATCTTTACGTTCGGCAAAGAGCCGTCATCGATCTGAGGGAGGAGGGAGTAGACAGAGCGCGTCGTGCTCGTGCCTTGGACGATCAGGCAGCCCTCCTTGGGGCGCTCCGGGTCGTATTCGCGCAACACATACGCTCCCTTGGCGGCGTTCATGTGAGAGGGGAGGCCTAAGGCCTCTCGGTCAGGCGTCTCAAAGGCCGGTCGCGTCAGGTGTAGTGCGACGATGGGCGCGTCGCTCTCGAGGGCGGCGGCCAAAGAGGGCGCGACCTCGTTGTGCTCCCAGGGGTGCAGGTTGATCACGTGCCCCTCGGGGAAGAGCTGCGTTACGCCTGGCGCGAAGATGCCGAAGTGAGTGCGGCTGTCCTCAGCGGTCTCCGGACCAGAGTGTCCGACGACCCAAATGATCTTGCCAGTCTTGAGCGGACAGTCTTGTGCGAGCTGGCTGAAGAGGCGCATGAGGCCATACTTCAGGTAGCTGAACGAGCCGTAGGTCGAGCAAGAGGACCAGTAGCCATCGAACTCAGCCTCAGGGTCGGACGACATGTTCACGGTGGCGATGCCAGCTGAGAGTCCAGCGTTAGTGAACTCTGTGATCTGCTGAGGCAAGAGCGCGCCCGCTGGGTTCGTCTCACGCTCGTACCAACCAAAGCCGGGCGTGTCCCCGAAGGCTTTGGCGAAGCCCGAGATGGAGGTCGAGTCGGCGAGATCCGCAGAGCTAGCGAGCACGAGGGGCCTCCCCATGCGCTCTTTGGCGAGCGCATTCATCCAGGCGCCGAACTTGGAGAAGCCGTCCTTGTTGGCTGCCTTAGCTCCCGGTTTGACGAACAACTCAGCGGGCAGAGCGTCTTGCGCGAGCCAAGAGCGATCGGAGTGCATGTTTCTCTCGCCCGCGGGCTGGAAGCTCTCAGGCTCTGCCGGGACGGACTCTCCCAACTCCACGAGCGTGTCGGAGAGGTACTCGACGAGGGCCTGGTCTGAACGGAGGACGCTCATGACTGTTTCAAGCCAGCCTCGCGTCTGCTCTCGGCAGGCGTCCTCGCCGGGGTCGCTCACGTCGCCCTGGCCTTCGAAGTTCACGCCGTGCCGCTCAGCGAACTCATCACGACACTTCCAGAAGAGCTCAGAGTTTCTCCCGTGCGCCTTGCCGTGGCTCGGAGCGTCAAACTTGTGGTAGCCGCGCCCCTTGCGCGTCTTCACCCAGACCATCCCAGGGAGGCCGCCCGCGTCGTCAGGGTGGCAGATTTCGAGGAGAGCCTTCGTGATCTCGCTGAAGTTCTCACCCTCTTCTGTTCCCGCGACGCGCCAGCCGTAGGGCTCAAACCAGTCACTCGGCGTGCCCTTCACTACGGTGGAGTTGGCGAACTCGTCGATCCCATGATCGTTCCAGTCCATGAGGTAGATCAGATTCTCGCAGCCGAGGCCCCACGCGGAGTTTTTGACCTCATGGTGCGCGCCGGCCGAGTGTCCGCCTTCCCCCTCCATCGCGAAGACCTTCGTGTCCCCTGCGCCGGCATGTTTGAGCGCCACGGCCTCACCGAGGGCAGCAGGCGCGCCGTGCCCAGAGGGGCCGGTGTTGAATTTAAAGAAGAGCGTCTTGCCTTCCATCTCAGCGTGACCGGGGAGCCCGCCGTTGTGCCGCAGCTGCAGGAGGTCCTCCCAGTAGAGCGCTCGCTCCTCTGCGTTCGGGATGAGGTATCGCTCGTCGCCGGTCTGCTCGTAGCGGATCCGCAGGGCCTCGTTGTAGACAGCGAGCATGGCGTAGATGCCAGGGTTGCAGTGCCCGGCCACGAGGACAAAGCGATCCCCGAAGGCTAGCTCGGGCCTCCGAACGTCCCACCGCATCCCTGCTCCTAGCGTCGACGCGACGAGGAGCGGGACCTTCGAGCGTGAGCCACCAGGGTGTCCACTCTGACGCAGGTTCAACATCAGGTCGATGCACTGGTCAATGAGATCTCCGGTCTTCTCCCAGTGGTGGAAGTTGTCGGCGAGCGACTCGTATGAGGGCTTGTTTAGGGTCTGCATCTTCAATGTCCTATCGCATCGGGCGGCGAGCGCTCAGGCGGAAGACCTAGTCTCTAGGGCTCTCCTAGAGAGTTTGATCAATAACCTAGAACATCGCGATTATAGCCGGGACAAATCAGCCTCGGCGGAGATGTGGTCAAAGGTGCCGCAAAAGTTCGCGCCATATAACCCAAAGGAGGGCCTCTCACCCCTCATTCAGCAGGCGCTACGCAAGACAGCGCGCGATCGCTGGTGAGGACACGGCCCTTGTATAGACCTCGCCGAGGGGCGAGGGCGGCGGCGGGAGTCCGTCTTAGCGACGCCCTCATTTAGGCGCGCGCAATCGATCGACAGGACGCGCGCTCACTCACGCCAGAACCTGTCGAGCTTGTCGAAAGAGGTCTGTCGAGTGCGCCAGCCGCCCCAGCGGCGGTAGGAGCGATAGAGGTCGCGGGCAGCGGTCTGCTCCTCCTCAATGGGGAGTTCGACACGTCGCAGCGCGCGTAAGACCGTCGGCCAGAGCCGGCGCTCGACCTCGCGGGAGGCGTCAACGCGTCCGAGGGAGGCTAGCGCGTTGATCGCTAGACAAGCCTTCACCTCACCATCCTCTTCGCGCTCTAGCTGGTCTAGCAGGAGCATGATCACGTCTTCATCGCCGACCTTCCAAGCGCCGCGCGCCGCAGCGAGCCTGACCGCGGGGTCTTCGTCCTCGACCCTGTCGAGCCACGTGAGCATCGTGTCAACCTCGAGCGTCCGCTCCATCCGAGCGAAGGCCCAAGAGGTGAGGTCCTCTACAGACCGAGACTCCTCCAACCACCTCCGCCAGTCGAGGTCCCCGGTCTCTCGCATGCAGTCAAAGACGACCGCCCAGCCGACGAAGTGGACGATCACGTTCTCTCGCACGCTGTGGTCGTGCCTAGAGGTGAGCGAGAGCAGTCGATCGAGCTCTGCCTTAGTGGGACGCTCCTCACGAAGCTCAACCCAGGGCCAGAAGGAGAACCCATCAACGACCCACTGGCCTCCTCGCTCGATGCCGTCACCCATGATCGCGGCGACGCCCTCTTCAAACCAGAGCGGCAGAGAGAGCTCGAGCTCTGCGATGCGGGCGTGGACGAGCTCGTGGACAGCCGTGCCAGTCGCCGGTGTAGCGACGAAGATCCCGGAGGGTGAGAACAGCCCGCCGCCTCCGCCGGCGTGGAAGGCGGGGACGACAGTGGCGCCGATCCCTTCTACCACCTCTACGACACCTTCTTCACCAGTGATCGTGCCCCGGTTGCCGGATTGCAGGTCAACAGAGCCGCTGATCGCGTGCACATCCACGCTGTCAACGAACGGGCCGAAGACCTCTTCGACAGCGATGAAGGCTGCGTCAAAGGCCCCGCAGTAGGCCTCATTGTCGACGGTGGAGCCGTCCTCGACGTAGAGAGTCCAGCCCTCGTAATCGCCTGCCGGGACCCAGGAGGTGCAGCTCGTGAGGGTCATGGCGGCGAGGGTCGCGCAGGCGCTCAGGAGCGGCGCCCGCCGGGTGTGTCGTTTACGGGGCATGGATCTAGAACGTGGGCGACGAGCGCTCCACGTGTGCCGCTATCATAGCTCTACACCTTCAACGGACCGACGGTCCAAGCAGAACCCATACAAGGCTTAAGAAAAAGATAACCCCATGGCAGATTTCCGCCTCGAGCTCGACGCCCCGAACAACATCGTCCTCGTGATGGTCACAGAGGATGACGGTTCGGAGGTCGACTACCAGTTTGACTTCGACCCCAACACCGGGCGTTGGGAGTTCGCCGAGCGTGACCTCCTCGAGCGCGACTTCGGCGATGACTGGGTCAACGACTTCGAAGACGCGGTCGAGAAGATGATCCAGGAGGCGGTGCAGGGCTAGCCCTGCGGGACCTCTTGGCACGGGCCTTCGTCCTAGTCCTCGACAGCCTCGGCGTCGGAGCTCTGCCCGACGCCGCGGGCACAGGTGATGAGGGCGCTCACACCCTCGACCACCTCGTCGAGGCGAACGGCGGACTCGACGCGCCCAGGCTCGTCGAGCTGGGCCTAGGGTGTATTGAGGGGGTAGCGAGCCTCCCGAGACCGAGCGCTCCGGCAGCTGCTTTCGGGCGCTGCGCAGAGCGCTCCCCAGGAAAGGACACCTCCACCGGGCACTGGGAAATGATGGGCTGCCCCCTCGACTTCTCCTTCCCTGTGTTCCCCGACGGCTTCGGGCCGGAGGTGCTCGAGCCCTTCATCGAGCGGGCTGGCTTGGGCGGGGTCCTCGGGAACAAGGCCGCCTCAGGGACGGAGATCCTCAAGGAGCTCGGCGAAGAGCACGTAGAGACTGGCCACCCGATCGTCTACACGAGCGCTGACAGCGTGTTTCAGGTCGCTTGTCACGAGGAGCACTTTGGGCTGGAGCGCTTGTATGAGATCTGCCGCACTGCGCGAGAGCTGCTCGATCCCTTAGGCGTCGGCCGGGTCATCGCGCGCCCCTTCATTGGCTCAGACGGTGACTGGCAGCGCACCTACAACCGGCGAGACTTCTCCCTTCTCCCGCCGAAGGAGACCGTCTTAGATCGGCTCGCTGCAGCTGGTCAGCCGGTCATAGGCGTCGGCAAGATCGAAGACATCTACGCTGGTCGTGGTGTCACAGAGTCCATCCACACAGAGGGCAACCTCGACGGCATGGCGCGCTTCACGGAGCGCGCCGCCGACATGGAGGAGGGGCTCTTGTTCATCAACCTCGTCGACTTCGACATGCTCTATGGGCACCGCCGGGACGCGACCGGTTACGCCCGCGCGCTCGAGGTCTTCGATGAGCAGCTGCGGCGCTTTGAGGAGGGCCTGCGCCCTGGCGACCTCGTGATGCTGACGGCGGATCACGGAAACGACCCGACCTTCTTGGATGGCACGGATCATACGCGGGAGTACGTCCCCGTCCTCGCCTATGGGCCAGGCCTCACGGCGGGCCTAGACCTCGGGACGCGCGCGAGCTTCGCAGACATGGGCGCCACGGTGGAAGAGCACCTCGGCTTAGCGCCCGCGGCGCCAGGCGCGTCCTTCCTCAAGGAGCTCAACGGGACCGTCGCCTGAGAGGATCACCATGATCGACCCTAGAGAGCTCTTGGCGATCAAGCGTGACGGCGGCGCGCTCACCGCCGCACAGTCAGCTGAGTTCCTCAACGCTTACACCCGAGGAGACGTGGCCGACTATCACGCTGCGGTGCTCCTCACCTCTATCTTCATACACAGCATGGCCGACGAAGAGCTCGCGGGCTGGACGCGCGGGATGATCGGGACAGGTCGCACGCTCTCTTTTGAGACAGACCGGCCTAAGGTCGACAAGCACTCCACTGGTGGCGTCGGAGACAAGGTCTCTCTGCCCCTCGCCCCAGCTCTCGCAGCCTGCGGCTGCGCTGTCCCAATGATCTCCGGTCGTGGGCTCGGTCACACGGGCGGAACCCTAGACAAGCTCGAGGCGATCCCTGGTCTGCGCACAGGGTTCGACGCTGAAGAGCTCCAAGGGCTTCTCGACTCCGCCGGCTTCTTCGTAGCAGCGCAGACGGCAGACCTGGTCCCAGCAGACAAGTTGCTCTACGCGCTACGTGACGTCACAGGCCTTGTCGCCTCACCGCCGCTCATCTCAAGCAGCATCCTCTCGAAGAAGCTCGCCGAAGGCCTCGACGCCCTCGTCCTCGACGTGAAGGTTGGGAGCGGGAGCTTCCTCACCAACCAAGAGATGGCCAACGAGGTCACCAGGCGCATGCACGTCATCGCCTCTGACTTTCAGCTCCCGATGACGATCTTCCGGACCTCCATGAAGGCGCCGCTCGGTCGCGCGGTCGGACACACGCTCGAGGTCGCTGAGAGCCTTGAGTGCTTGCGCGGCGGCGGCCCGGACGACCTCCGCGAGCTGGTCACCCTCCTAGGCGGCGAGCTCCTCCACCTGTCGGGGGTGGCGAGCAGCGAGGAGGAGGGACGAGCGAAGATCGAGTCTGCTCTGGACAGCGGCCGCGCGCTCGCAGCCTTCGAGGTTGGGGTTGAGGCGCAAGGTGGAGACGTCGCCGCCCTCGAGGCTGAGGGGGGTCTCCCGGCTGCGCCGGACCGCGAACACCTCTGCGCCGACGCGACCGGGTACGTCAACTTCACGGACTGCGCCGCGATCGGTCGCGCCGTCGGGTCCCTCGGCGGCGGCCGCACACATCTCGGGGACGAGATCGACATGGGCGTCGGCCTCGTCTTCACCAAGCAGCAAGGGGACCCTGTGGATGCAGGTGAGCCACTCTGCGCCATCCACCACAGGGGTGGGGTGGGCTTGGAAGAGGCCCGCTCTCAGCTCTTGGCTGCGATCGAGGTGGCGGACTCCCCAGAAGTCGAGCCGCTCGTCCTCGACGGGTGAGGTGTTGGGAATCTAGGCTGGCCGCATGTTGATCCTCCGCGGACTCATGGGGCTCGCCTTCTTCGTCGCCTTAGCCTGGCTCATGTCGAGCGACCGCAAGCGCTTCCCCACGCGGGTCGTCCTCGGCGGCTTGTTGATGCAGCTCATCCTGGCTTGGTTCTGCCTCAAGACGACAGTGGGCGTCAGCGTCTTCGAGGCGATCGCCGGCTTTGTCACCAAGCTCATCTCGATGGCCAAGCCAGGGACAGAACTCGTCTTCGGAGGCCTCGCCACTCCGGACTTCTCGGAGGGAGGCTGGGGATATGCGTTCGCGTTCGCGAGCGACGGTCTCCCGGTGATCCTCTTCTTCAGCGCGCTGATGGCGATCCTCTACCACGCAGGGATCATGCAGCGACTCATCTACCTCCTCGCGCGCGTCATGAGCTCCTTCATGGGCGTGAGCGGCGCTGAGTCTATGGCGATGGCGGCGAACGTCTTCGTCGGTCAGACCGAGGCGCCGTTAGTCGTGAAACCATACATCGCGGGGATGACTCGCTCGGAGCTGAACGCGCTCATGACCGGGGGCTTCTCGACGATCGCTGGGTCTGTCCTTGCGGTGTACCTCGGCCTCCTCGGCGAAGAGTATGGGCCACACCTCTTGACCGCTTCAGTGATGAGCGCGCCGGCCGCTTTCCTCATCGCGAAGGTGATGCTCCCAGAGTCAGAGGTCTCAGCGACGGGCTCTGGGGTCGAGCTGAAGATCGAGCGCACAGCCTCGAACACGATCGAGGCTGCGGCGAACGGCACGAGCGACGGCCTCAAGCTCTGGCTGAACGTCGTCGCGATGCTGATCGCCTTCATGGGTCTCGTGGCCCTCGTCGACTGGCTCCTTGGGGCGGCAGTCGAGGGCCTCTCGCTCAACACGATCTTCAGCTGGGTCTTCTCTCCGGTCGCTTGGATGATGGGGGTCGAGAGCTGGAACGACTGTCAACTGATGGGCTCTCTCCTCGGCACGAAGGTCGCGGTGAACGAGTTCATCGCCTTCAACGGAATGTTGGAAATCTTGGGCGGGACAGCGGAGGGGTCCTTCCAGTCGCCGCGCACTGCGAAGATGGCGGCCTACGCCCTCTGCGGTTTCGCAAACTTCGCCTCTATCGGCATCCAAATAGGCGGCATCTCTCCGCTCGCGCCAGAGCGCAAGCCGCTCATCTCTAGCCTCGCGCTTCGCGCGATGCTCGGTGGCGCCTTCGCCTCATGGATGACCGCAACCGTGGCGGGGATGTTCTTAGATTGATGACGACGAGTCAGGACGAGCGCGCGCGGCTCCTAGAGAGCTTGGGCGAGGCGGGGGCAGGCGAGGCCCGCGTCGCGATCGTCCTGGGCAGCGGGCTGGGACCGCTGGCGGACGAGGTCGTGGGAGCGAAGAGCCTCCCATATGACGAGCTCGCAGGCATGCCAGCGAGCGCGGTCCCAGGTCACGCGGGGCGGCTCGTTCTAGGGGAACTCTCGGGTGTCCCTGTGGTCTTGCAGCAAGGTCGCTGCCACCTCTATGAGGGGCGCACCGCAGAGGAGGCCTCTCGTTGTGTCAGCTGCCTCGCCGAGCTCGGCGTAGGCGTTGTTCTTTTGACGAACGCTGCCGGCGGCCTGCACCCAGAGTGGCCGGTCCCGTCGCTGATGCGCATCACAGATCACATCAACATGCAGGGGGTGACGCCGCTCACAGCTTCAGAGCGCGGCTACGGCTCTCCCTACGACCTTGAGCTCGGCGCCTTGATCGACGCGGCCGCGGCTGACGTAGCGGTCGAACTGCAGACCGGAGTTTATGCCGCGCTCCCGGGGCCGACCTATGAGACTCACGCCGAGGTCCGCATGCACGGGCGCTTCGGCGCGGACGCGGTGGGCATGAGCACTGCGCAAGAGGCGCTCGCCGCTCACGCAGCGGGCGCGAAGGTCGCAGGGATCAGCTGCATCACGAACTACGCTGCCGGCCTGAGCGACGTAGAGCCGAACCACGAGGAGGTCGTCGAGGCGGGCCTAGAGGCCAGCGCTCGCTTCGCGCTCCTGATCAAGGCCGCGCTCTCGCGCTTGGACAAGGCCTGATCTACCAAGGGAGCGGGGCGCTAGCCCCGAGCCCAGGGCCTAGGACGACCGCATTGCCAAAGAAGCGTACGGTTCCCCAGTGGAAGCCGCGGAAGCCGGGCATAGAGGTGAAGAGGATGACCTGTCCATCACCGACCGACTCGCGAGTGAGCCAGGCGGAGTCGCCGATGCGCTCGGCGGCCTCTGGCCACAGGAGACCTGAGAGGCGAACGTCTTCTGCGGGCGCGAAGCGCACAGCGGTCTCTACGCTCGCTGGCGTCAGGTAGACAGAGGAGCCCCCAAAGAGGACTGGAACACGCTCACCAGCGCCGGCGCTGAGCCAAGACTCTTGGCGAGCTTCCCCTAAGAGCATCACGCCCCGCGGTGAGAAGCGGCGCATCCAAGCGTCGCGAGCCTCTGGGGTCTCTCCAGGGATGTGCGCGACGGAGACGCTCTCTCGCGCCTCATCTTTCGCGCTCGCCTCGATAAGGGCGCCAGACCAGATGGCGTCGGCGTCGACCCGCACCGTGCGGGCGCTACGCTCACGCGCGGCGACGGCGGCGTAGGCGTCGAGGTCTTCGAGGACGCTTCGACGCAGCACGACCTCAGAGAGCCCCGCGCGATTCGCGGTGAGGGCTGCGGCGGTGTCTCCGCACGCGATGAGGGTGCCGCCAGAGCGAACCCAAGTCTCGAGGTCGTTTTGGTGCTCAGAGACGATCGAGCCTGCGCTCGGAGGGAGGATCAGGACGTTGTAGCGCCGCAGGTCATATCGAGAGAGCGACTGAGCGTCGAGGATCGTGTGGGCGACGCCGAGGCGGGTGTCGAGGTAGTGCCAGAGGTGGCCGAAGGTGTCAGGCGCGGTCGGGGAGTTCCCGAGGAGGGCGACGCGAGGTCGCTCTAGGAGCTGGAAGTGCCCGCCGCCTAAGTCAGGCCCGTCGTCGGGCGCGCGCCCAGTCTCGAAGGCGAAGAGCTCGACGCCCGCTGCCTCAGCCGCGACCTTGACGAGCTCGTCGAAGCGCTCAGCGCTGTTCTCATGTCGGCGCACAAGGAGAGAGCCTCGCGCGAGGGTGTGTGAGCCGTGGACGAAGGGCTTGTCAGAGGCGTGGACCTCTAGGCCGGCGTCCATCGCGCGCACAGCGAAGATGAGCGCTCGATCGTTCGCTGCGTCGACTGCGTACGCGACAGGCGGTTCGGTGGGAGAGGGGATGATCGCCTGTAGATCGATGGCGCCTCTCACGGCAGAAGTCTCTACCTCTCCACTGAGCACACCCCATACCGCGTCTAGATCGAGCGCGTGGGGGAGAGACCAAGCCATAGTGTCGTAGATCTTCGACTCCCCCTTGCGCTCCAGAGACTCGCGCTCGGCCTGCAGGGCAGCTTGGGAGAGTCGAGTGTCAAACTCGCAGTAAGCCCGAACCGCCCGACCCATGGGCTGGGCGACGCGGATGATCAAGCTCTCTGCGGGAGAGGTGACAGGCTCCTCGAAGGCCTGCCCGAAGCGATCTGTTGTGCCTGTGGTCGTGAAGCTCGCGTTAGCGCGCTCGACCTCTACACCCTGGGCGGTGAGGATGCGCACCAGCTCTGCTGTTCGCGCAGGGTTCTTGCCTGGGCGTACGACGAAGACGCCTTCGTTCTCGGGCGAGTCAGCGACGACTCGGCGCGCGTCGGCGAGGTAGCGCTCGAGGAACCAGTCAGCCTTGCCACGGAGCGCCTCGAGGCATGCCCACGAGGCGACGGCTTGGTGATGTACCGACTCTCTGTAGGAGAGGACTACTCCAGAGGCTCTGCGCATCGGGTTGCCGATCACAGCGCCTTGCTCATAGAGGATCCCCACAGCGCCGGTGAGGCCAGCCCACGCGTCGGAGTAGAAGGGCGCCCATCCATCGGCCCACTCTCGCGTGTAGTAGTCCCAGCTGTAGGAGTCGAAGGCGCCGGCGATCGCGTCACCGAAGACCTCTTGGCTCTCGATCAGGTCTCGAGGAACGTGCGGGTTGATCGGGTCGGCTTGAGGGTAGAAGAGGTAGGTGTCGAGACCGCTCATCTCGTGCGCATCGACCATGAGCTGCGGGTGGTACTTCAGGATCGCCGCCCAACGCCCGACGGTCTCGGGCTGCGACCCTGCGATCCAGTCGCGGTTCATGTCGAAGAGGTAGTGGTTGCCGCGGCCGCGGGGCCAGCGCCCACGCAAGAGGCCGGTGTGGTTGAGGGACTTGGTGTAGCCCGACATCTGCTCTGACTGGGTGAGGATGCGCTGACGCCCGTCGGGGTTCATGTTCGGGTCGATCACGGTCACGACCTCGTCGAGCATCCTGAGCGTCTCTTTATCCGTGCCAGCGACGAGGCGGTGTCCGAGCGCTAGGGCCGCGTCGCTCCCGGAGGTCTCATCCCCGTGGATGGAGTAGCCCATCCAGGCGAAGGGCAGCGCGCGCTCTAAGATCGCTGCGCCCTCTTCCTCAGAGAGGCCGCGGGGATCGAAGAGCCGAGCGTTGTCAGCCATAAGCGCGTCGAGGCGCGCGTGGTTCTGGGCGCTCGTGATGACGACGTGGTACTGCAGTCGCCCCTCATGGCTTGAGCCATGCTCGAAGAGCGCGACCCGGTCGCTCTCCTCCGCCCAAGCCTGAAAGCACGCGAGGAGCTCAGCGTCTGTCGCCATCCTCGTCCCGGTGGCTTGGCCGAGGAGCTTCGCCGGATCGGTGTACCGCTCGCTGTACTGTGCACCCCGAAAGAAGGGCGCGTCATAGGCGCCTTGTCCCTTCGGGTCGCCGAGGCGGAAGGAGTCGTCAGCGCTCTGGGCGAGCGGGCGAGCGGCCTTTGGCGCGGCGCAGGCGGAGGGAGCGGCGAGGAGGAGCGGAGCGAAGGCGAGGAGGGCGGCGAGGTTCTTCATAGGTGGACCAAGCTACCCCCGCTGAGGGTGTGATCCAAAGCGCCGCGCGCAACCTCTTTAGACCGCTATCAGTGGGTGGTGCAGGTCACGTCTCCCTCGGGGCTGATCCAGAGGACACGGACAGGTGCCCGCCTGACCGGTTCCTCCGTGACAGGGGCGATGGAGGTGACCGTGAAGACGAGTCGCCACTCGCTGTCTATCTCAGCGTTTTGAATCTTCATCCCCAACTCATCTGTTTGGGCGTCAACAGTGAAGGAGCCTGTCTCGACCGCAGACTCAACAGGGAATTCGTCGTCCGCTGCGTAAAACCCAGGGGCGATCAAGTCGAGGTCACTCTGAGAGGAGTTCGTCATCGGGACGAGGGTGTATTCGATCAAGAAGGCCTCGTCCTCAGAGCCGGAGAACTTGAAGCCGTCCGCCGTGTCGGCTTGTGTCCACATATGCCCGACGACCCCTTCGATGGTCCACCGGTGCCCATCTATGAGCTCCCCTAGGTTGGGCGCGCTGCAAGTGCAGCCGTTGGGGAAGTCGAGGTTGATGTCGGTCTCGTGGAGGTAGTGCTCGACGAGTTCGGAGGAGCCTCCGCTTCCACCACTCCCAGGGTCACTGGGCGATGAAGAGTCGTCTTCGCAGCCAACGAAGAGGGGGATTGCGAGGAGGATGGGGAGTGTGCGTTGCATGATCAGGGGGTGTTGTCTCAATCTCTGATCATATGCGGAGGGCGGATTTTTGGGTGTAAAGGCCATGAAACGCTCCTCCTGGCATAGGATCCCGCCCCGTCATGACGCATGAGCTCAAGATCGCGATGTGGTCAGGCCCGCGGAACATCTCCACGGCGCTGATGCGCTCATGGGAGAACCGCAGCGACACGGTCGTCTGCGATGAGCCCCTCTACGCGCACTACCTCAATGAGACTGGGCTAGAGCACGCCATGCGCGATGAGGTGATCGCCTCTCAACCGACAGACTGGCGCGCTGTAGCGGCCCACCTCACCGAGCCGAACCCTGGCGGCGTGCGAGTTCACTACCAAAAGCACATGGCCCACCACCTCCTCGACGGGGTCGGTCGCGGCTGGCTCTCTCGGCTCGTGAACTGCTTCCTGATCCGAGAGCCGAGGGGGATGCTCCCCTCGCTCGATCAAAAGCTCCCGAACCCGAGGTTGGAAGACACCGCCCTCCCACAGCAGGTCGCCCTGTTCAAAGCTGAGCGTGAGCGAACGGGCGAGACGCCCCCCGTGATCGACAGCAAGGACGTCCTGCTTGACCCAAGAGGCGTGCTCGGCGCGCTCTGTGACAGGCTGGGTCTCCCCTTCGAGGAGGCGATGCTCTCTTGGCCCAAGGGCCCTCGCTCTACAGACGGTGTCTGGGCCTCGCACTGGTACGGTAACGTCGAAGAGAGCACGGGCTTCGGACCCTACCGGGCTAGCGAAGCGGCCTTGCCTGCGCACCTCGCCGCGATGTACGACGAGTGCCTCGCCCTCTACGAAAATCTCCACGCCCACCGCATCACCGCCTGAAGGAGCCACCCTTGTTCCAGAAGTTTGACGAACGCAACCGCGACCTGATCGTGAACATCGGTGGTGAGCTCGTGCACCGCGACAAGGCGGGGGTCAGCCCCTTCGACTCCTTGGTCCAAGGCGGCGACGGCGTCTGGGAGGGCCTGCGTCTCTATGAGGGGAAGATCTACGCGCTCTCGGCGCACCTCGATCGCCTAGTTCACTCTGCTAAGGCCATGGCCTTTGAGGAGATCCCGAGCCATGAGGAGATCACGGCGGAGATCAAGCGCACCCTTGAAGCGAATGAGATGACAGACGGGGTGCATATCCGGCTCACTCTCTCGCGGGGGACGAAGGTCACCTCAGGTATGGACCCGCGGCTGAATCAGTCTGGTCCGACCCTGATCGTCCTCGCAGAGCACAAGCCGCCGGTCTACGACACGAGCGGCCTCACGCTCATCACCTCGAGCGTTCGACGCTTCCCGCCTGACTGCCTCGACCCCAAGATCCACTCCAACAACCTGATCCAGTCCATCCAGGCGAAGATCGAGGCGAACGCAGCGGGCGCAGATGACGCCTTGATGCTCGATCTTCGAGGTTTCGTAGCCGAGACCAACGCGACCCATGTCTTCTGTGTTCACGCTGGAGAGGTCTTCACCAGCCGGCTCGTGGCCTGCCCGGAGGGGGTAACCCGCAGGACCGTCCTCGCGCTGTGCGCTGAGAACGACATCTCAGCCGTCGAGCGAGACTTCACCCAGGCCGAGGTCTACCGGGCAGACGAGATGTTCTGCACCGGGACCATGGGTGAGCTCGCCTGCGTCTCAAAGGTGGATGGGCGCACGATCGGCTCTGGTGAGGTGGGGCCGGTGACGAAGCGGCTCTCTGAGCTCTATCGGGAGCACGTCCTCGCGACGGGCGAGCGGATAGTAGACGCCTAAGCGATCCATCGAGACCGGGGCCTCCGCTTGTAGAATGCAGGCGTGAGATCGATCTCAAAGGATGAGCTCTCGGGGCTGGTCCACCGCGTGGTGGGCGAGGTCCTCGGGCAGCGTGGCCGAGGCGCAGGTGTCCGCGTGGGCGGCGTGCACGTGACGCTCGGCTCCTGCGACGGGCCGGCGAGGCCCGCGGATCCCGACCCAGAGGAGGGCAAGAAGAAGGGGCGCGGGCGGGAGCTCGTCACCTTGCGCTGTCTAGAGGCGGTACCCGACGGCGGACGCTTCGTCGTCCCGGGCGGCGCGACCCCCACGCCAGCCGCGCGTGAGGAGGCTTGGCGTCGACGCATCGAGCTCGTGGAGGGGCACACTGCAGCGGTCGGACAGCGAGCGCAGACGCCCGGTCGCGCGCTACGAGTCGCGGTCGCCTCAGACCACGGGGGCTTCTCTATGAAGACTGAGGTGCTCAAGTGGATCGATGAGCTCGGGCACACCGCCTTCGACCTCGGCTGTAAGGACGAGTCCGCCGTCGACTATCCGGACTTCGCCCACGCCGTCGCAGAGGCGGTCACCCACGGGCGCTGCGACCTCGGCGTCGTCGTCGACGGGGCAGGCATCGGCTCAGCCATGGCGGCGAACAAGGTCCCGGGTGTCCGGGCCGCGCTCTGCTATGACGAACAGACGGCGCGCAACGCGCGCGAGCACAACTACGCCAACGTCCTCACCCTCGGAGGGAGGATGCAATCAGCCGAGCGCCTCCGCGCAGTCGTCGAGGCCTTCCTCGCGACGCCGGAGGGCGCAGCGCGGCACGGCCGAAGAGTCGATAAGATCACCGACATCGAGCGACGCTACGCATCGAGAGGAGGAGAGGGGAGATGAACGCAGCAGAGCTAGAGCGCGTCCTTGGGGAGATCGCTCACCAGATCTTGGATCACGGCGTGGACTCGCTCGGCCAGTGGGGCTGCACCCAGGTCACCGTAGAGCTCTGCCCTGACCGCGCACGGGGCGTGATCGAAGCGGGCGCTTGCCGCATTGGCGTCTGCACCTCAGAGCCCGCGAGCCTCTCAAACCTCGGCGGGTACATCGACCACACCTTGCTGAAGCCAGAGGCCACAGCAGCGCAGATCGACGCGGTCTGTGACGAGGCGTTGACGCACCGCTTCGCGTCAGTTTGCGTGAACGGGGCGTGGACGAAGCGGGTCGCCGAGATCCTCGAGGGGTCATCGGTGAAGACCTGCACCGTTGTGGGCTTCCCCTTGGGGGCGGTAGCACCCGAGGTCAAGGCGTACGAGGCGCGCAGGGCGATCGAGGACGGAGCCTGTGAGATCGACATGGTCATGAATGTCGGCGCGTTGAAGTCGGGCGATGATGAGTTCGTCCGCCGGGATATCGCTGGCATCGCAGAGATCTGCCACAAGCACGGCGCGAGCTTGAAGGTCATCCTCGAGACCTGCCTCTTGGATCGTGATGAGATCGTCCGCGCGAGCACGCTCTCCAAGCTCGCCGGCGCGGACTTCGTGAAGACCTCAACAGGCTTCAACTCGGGGGGCGCGACGGTAGAGGACGTAGCCCTGATGAGGCAGACGGTCGGCGCTGTCATGGGCGTGAAGGCCTCAGGCGGTGTGCGCGACGCGGATGATGTAAAGGACATGATCGAGGCCGGCGCGACTCGGATCGGCGCCTCTGCTTCCGTCGCCATCGTCTCCGGCGGGAGGAGCGGCGGAGGCTACTGATGGGCCGCGCCGGGCTTTTGTCGCTCGCGGCGTGCGCGGCGGCGCTCTCTTCGTGCGCGGAGGAGTTTCAGTCTGGCGTCGAGGGCGGCGTCGAGAACCTGCTGCTCGTCACCTTTGACACGACGCGCGCTGACCGCATCGGCTGCTATGGATATGGGGGCGCGAGCACTCCAGTCCTCGACGCCCTCGCGGCGGAGGGCGCGCTCTTCGAGCGCTGCATCGCGCCGGCGCCGGTCACGCTCCCATCACACGCGACAGTTCTGACTGGGCTGCAACCTTACTCACACGGCGCCCGGAACAACGGGACGCACAAGCTCGGCGAGGAGATTCCCTCGATAGCCGGCATGCTTCAGGAGCAGGGCTTCGCTACGGGTGCGGTCACCTCGGCCTTTGTGCTGGACTCGCGCTTCGGCTTGGACAGCGGCTTCGACTCCTATGACGACGACCTCTCGAGCGGGAGCGGCCAAGGGAACTTTGGCTTCGCCGAGACGATCGCTGTGGACACGTCTAGCCGCGCGCTGAAGTGGCTTGAGCGCCGAGGCGATGAGCGGTGGTTCTTGTGGATCCACTACTTTGATCCGCACGCCGACTACAACCCGCCCGAGCCTTACCGCTCACGCTTCAAGGACGAGCTATACGACGGAGAGATCGCCTACACAGACGCCATGTTCGGCGATGTGATCGAACACCTGCGCAGGACTGGTGAGCTTGACGAGACGTTGGTCGTCGTCACCTCAGATCACGGCGAGGCCTTAGGTGAGCACGGGGAGACGACCCACGGCTTGTTCATCTATGACGCGACGACCCATGTCCCGCTCATCATGAGTCACCCCCGCTTGCCAGGGGGGGAGCGGATCGAGGGTGTCGTGGGGCTCGTTGATGTCGCGCCTACAGCTCTCGATCTCTTAGGCGTCAGCTACGGCGCCGACTTTGACGGTCGCTCCCTCGCTGGCCGGATGCTCTCTCCAGGAACCTCGGTCGAGGAGCGGCCGGCTTACTCCGAGTCGATGTTCCCTAAGTTTGGTTTCGGCTGGTCAGAACTGCGCTCGCTGCGGGGAGACAATTGGCGCTATGTGCGCGCGCCTCGGCCTGAGCTTTATGACCTTGAAGTTGACCCTAAGGAGCTCGACGACCTCTCCGAGCGAGAGCCCGCGCTTGTCGAGCTGCGCGCAGGGGAGCTAGGCGCGACGCTGCCCGAGATCGAGGCCGAGACCTTCACTCGTGATGGCGGTGGGATGGACTCAGAGGTCGAAGAGGCCCTCGCGGCGCTGGGGTACGCGGGCTCGGACCTCGGAGGTGAAGTAGAGGACGGCGACCTCGCAGACCCTAAGGACAAGATCGGTGACCTCACGAAGCTCCGCTTAGCAGAGGAGGCGATCGCCTTCGGCAGGGAGGAGGAGGCGGTCGAGATCTACCGCAGCTTGATCCGAGACAACCCGACGGCTGTCGACGCTCGGAACCCTCTCGCAGACCTCCTCTGGCGGATGGGAGAGCCTGAGCAGGCCCTCGAGGTGCAGCGCGAGATCGTCAAATTACCAGGGGTGAAGTCCGCTAACTTCGCCGCGCTCGCGGCGCTTGAGAAGGTCCTCGGGGTCGGCGATCCAGAGGGACACCTTGAGCTAGCGAAGGCCTGTGACCCGCGAGACCCAGGCCCGTGGGTGACTCAGGGGGACATCTTGCACGGGCCTGCAGATCCGGAGGGCGCGATCGCTGCGTATCGGCGCGCGCTCGAGATTGACCCGCGCTTTGCGAAGGCTTGGGTCGGGATCAGCGAGATTGAGGCGTCACGCCGAGACCCTGTAGCGTCGATTCGAGCCGCTGAGGAGGCCATCAAGTGTGACCCGACGCTGCACTCGCCGTGGTTCACGAAGGGCTCGATGCTGGCTGCCTCGGGTCGTCCACGTGAGGCGGTGCCTTGTCTGAAGCGCGCGGCGGAGATCGACCCTGATCACCTGCAGACCCGTTTCGGTCTCGTCTTTTTGCACAACTCCTTTGGAGAGCGTGTAGAGGCCAAGCGACAGCTCGCAGAGGCGAAGCGCATCGACCCGACGAAGGCTGCCCAGATGGCGAGCGGGAACCCGGCCATCGCCGAGCTCATGCGTCAGCTCCCTTAGTCCGGGAGCTCAAACTCGAGGACGGTCTCGTTCGTCTCGACCTCAGCAAGCTGCTCATCTGTGATCGGGAGCGGCTTGAGCTCACGCTTGGCGAAGAGCTCTGTGCATGCGGTGAGGTAGGGGAGGTCTTCACGGTCCGTCTGCCCAATCGGCGTCACGGTCCAGGACATCGGCGGGTCGGAGAGTTCGTGGAGCGCGACGTAGGCAGAGCCGATGCGGCACGTGAGGTTCATGATGTCGGGCTTCGCAAGGTCGAGGTTTGCGTTCATGAGCGAGATCCCGGGGTACATCCCTGTGGCAACGGGGAAGACCTTGCCGCCCTTGCGCAGCACGTGGACGAGTCCCCAGGGGACCTGGGGCGGAAAGGGTATGAGCTCACGAAGCCGCTTGCGCGCTTCCTTGAAAGCGTCGAACATCGCGAAGGCGTCGTCCTTGCTGAGCTCGCTAGGAGACCTCTCTAAGAGAGAGACGTCAGCCTTTGCGCTCCCGCCGTTCAACTCAAAGAGCCACAAGAGGAAGATCGTCGGCGCGCCGCTCTTTAAGTCGGGAGATCCGTCCCAGCCGAGGACGAGCTCGACATCCGAAGTGATCTTCTCGCGCGCGCCATAGTCAGCTCCAAAGGTGTTCCACACGTGTTGAAGTTGCTCTTTAAGCGGGCCGTGCGGGATCATCGTCCCGTCGGTGAGGAGCGCGATGGCCTCCTCACGAGTGAACTTCCCCTCTTTAGAGAGCTTCTGACGGAGGTACCAAGAGCGGACTGTCTCCGTTCTGCCGCCAGCGACGACGCCGGGCGGCGCGCTGTCAGGCTTAGGGTCTGCTTTTGTGCCTGTCGTTACCTCAGGGCGGTTGTTGCAGTTCTGCACGAAGCCCACCTTGGGGTTCTTGACAGTAGGCAGCTTCTTGAAGGGGATGAAGTCGTCCCAGAGAAGCTTGGGGTCTGAGCCGTCTAGAGGCTTCTTCGCGTCGACAGACTTCGGACGCTTGGGGACTCGCCCTGCGTAGACAAACTCGATATCCCCAGAAGAGTCAGCAGCGATGAGGTTGAAGTGCGCGAACTGCAGGTTGGACATCGCATCCTCGATGTCTCCGAGGTCTTTAGCGCGGAGCATCTCTGCGTATTGGACTGGGCCCTCAGCGAGACCGAAGCAGCTGAACCAATAGGCGACTGCGTACCCTTCCTCCAAGTTGACGTGCGTGACCGGTCCATGGACAGACCACTGCAAGACCTCTTTGAACACGGCCCCATCAGGCAGCTTGTAGGAGACCTCTTGAGTCTCGAACTCGAGCTTCTTTCGACCGAAGTAGTACTTAGAGGGGTCGTCCTCTACGAGCTTGAGCTTGTAGACGTCTGTGTGGTCAGGGCTGTTTGAGGTCCACGTCCAGGCGACGTGCTTGGTGCGCCCGAAGGCTGGGAGCGGGACGCCTATGAAGGCTGCGCCCGCGACCTCAAAGGAGGGCCCGCGTAGGTGCACCTCGTGGAGCCGGAACTCGTGTTTCCATGGGAGGTGCGGGTCGGCAGCGACCATAGCGGTCCCAGTCTCTGTGCGTGAGGGCGCTAGGGCCCAGCCGTTCGAGCCCACGGAGTTGTAGTGCTCGGGCCCAGTTCCAGTGGAAGGGATCGCGATCTTTGGAGCGAGCCCGCGGGCTTGACTGTTCGCGTTCCGGAGCGGGATCCAATAGTCGATCATCCTGCCTAGGGCGAGCGGCCAGGCTGGGTGGATGGGCTCAGCCCAGCCGGGGACCTCCTCCGGGTGCGCGGCCATATAGTCGTTGAAGCCCGCGGCGTAACCCTCAGCCACATCGCGTACAAGCTTGGGGAGCTTGTCGAAGGCTCGCTCTGCGTCTTGCGTGAGGCGCAGGAGCTTGAAGGTCCTGTCGATGTCCATGGCCTCTTCGCCGTCTACTTCCGTCCGTCGACCGAGCACTGTCCAGTAGCCGTTGAGTGCCTCTTCAAGCCGGTCTTCGGCGAGAGCCCAGCCATAGCCATAGCCAACTCCATAGTCCGTCTCTGAGAGGACGTGAGGCACCCCCCAGGGGTCACGGAGGACCCTAACCTGACCTTCCTCTGTCTGGTTTGTGAGCGCCGCACTGATGACAGCGATGGCTATGAGGGCTTTAGAGATCATGCGTAGAGTGTATCCACCCTCCAGAGACTTCGACTTTCGAGTTGCAGGTCTTCCGGAGGACTTACACTCATCCATCGATGTCCAAGATCACGAAGCTAATCGTCGGTGCGACCCTCGCCTTGGGCGCTGGACTCTCGGTGCTGGCATGGGCTCCGCTAGAGAGCCTCGCTGACCCAGCGCGTGACAGCTCACGGGCTGAACGCGCTGCCGCGGAAGGGACCCACTTCTTCCGGATGCTAGAGGAGGGACGGAGCCTGGACCGGCCGTTCCCTGAGAAGGTCGGCGTCATGGGGGAGTTCGACCCCAACCTCTACGAGCTAGGGAAGGCGCTGTTCTTTGACCCGCTCCTGTCCGGCGACAACAAGACCTCCTGCGCTCATTGCCACCACCCGAACATGGGCTTTGCCGACGGCAGGGAGACCTCGATGGGCTTCGGCGGCGAGGGCGTCGGCCCCGAGCGCGAAGGCGGCGTCTCCCTAGCGCGCAACACGCCGACCTTGTGGAACGCGGTTTACAGCCATCGGCAGTTCTGGGACGGGCGCGCCGCTGACCTCGCTGAGCAAGCCGCAGGACCGATCACGGACCCTAAGGAGATGGGGCAAGATCCAGACGAGCTTGTTGAGGAGCTGTTGGCCATCCCCGAATACAAGAGCTTCTTCGAGCGGGTCTTCGGGGAGGGAGGAGTGAGCTTTGAGAACGTCACACGCGCGATCGCAGCGTTTGAGGAGCAGCTCACTACGCAGAGTTCGCGCTTTGACCTCTATGCGAAGGGAGACAGAGCCGCGCTGAGCGATTCGGAGCGCAGGGGCTTGGCGGTGTTCCGCTCGCTCAAGACTCGCTGCTTTGAGTGCCACAACCTCCCGACCTTCGCGAACCCAGAGTTCAAGGTCATCGGAGTCCCGCCGCGGGAGGGAGACGAGCCGGACCTCGGGAGAGGCCTAGTCGCGGGTGAGGCCTACAACCACGCCTTTAAGGTCCCGACGCTCCGGAACGTTGAGCTCACCGCGCCCTACATGCACAACGGCACCCTTGAGACCTTGGAGGACGTCATTGATTTCTACGCCGATGGTGGCGGGCGCGGGAGAGACTTCGACCTCCCACAGATCGATGACAAGATCAGACGCTTCGACCTCTCGTGGAGCGAGCGCCAAGACCTCGTCGCTTTCCTACGTGCCCTCACGGATGAGAGCTGGCTCCCGGACCCCCCGATCGGCCTCCTCTCTGGGTTGAAGCCTGTGGCCTATAGCAGGTCCTCCGCCCCGGAGCCAAAGGGCCCGTCGCGCCCTGCTTCAGATAAAGCGGTGGGCGCGCCCGTGATCCATACGGTCCGCCCAGGCGAGAGCATCCAAGCGGCGGTCGATGCGGCCAAGCCTGGGGACACGATCGAGGTCCACGCCGGGGTCTACTCTGAGACAGTCCTCTTCGACATAGATGATGTCACCCTTCGAGGGGTGCCTGATGGCGAGGAGCGGCCCCTCTTAGACGGTCTGGGGGAGCTCTCGGACGCGATCATTGGGTCAGGTCGGGGGCTCACGATCGAGGGCTTTGACCTAGCCAACTTCACGGCCAATGGAGTCATGTTGAACCTCTCTCAAGAGCTCACCATGAGAGACTTAAGGGCTTACAATACAGGGCTTTACGGCCTATATCCCGTTGAGTCTATCGGCGTCTTGGTCGAGGGTTGCGAGGTCACAGGCGCTCGCGACGCGGGGATCTATGTGGGCCAGTGCAAAGACGTCGTCGTGCGCAACTGTGTGGCCACGGGGAACGTCACAGGTATCGAGATCGAGAACTGCGTAGACGCCCTCGTTGAAGGAAACCGCGTCTCTGACAACGCGGGCGGCTTGCTCGTCTTCTTGCTTCCGAACAACCCATCTAAGGTCTCCGTTGGCTGCCTCTTGAGGGACAACGTGGTGACTGAGAACAACCACGTGAACTTCGCCGATGAGGGCGCGATGGTCGGGAATGTCCCGTCGGGTACGGGGGTCCTAATCCTTGGTGCTGACGACGTGGAGGTCACCTCGAACGTGATCTCCGGCAACAAGACCTGCGGAGTGGCAGTGCTCTCCCTCAGTCACCTCGTCCGGAAGAAGAAGGCGGGCGGCATCGACGTCGACCCTTGGCCGGACCGCGTATGGGTCCATGACAATGAGCTCTCAGGAAATGGCTTCAACCCAGACCAGCAAGCGCTGGATCTCGGCCTCCCAGGCTCAGATCTCTTATGGGACGTGAGCGGAGAGGGGAACTCTTGGGGTGAGCCAGGGGTCGCCTCTACCCCTCCGCTTCTGCCGGCTCCAGAGTGGGGAGAGGGGAGGCGGCGCTTCTTCAGGCGCGTATGGCGGGCAGTAGGGGCCTGAGCGGGTAGTCGCTCAGACGAGGATCATCGGCTTGAGCTCCTCAGCGATCCTGAGGGCGAGGTGATTGGGCTCAGCCTCTAGGCCGTCGGCCGCGCAGTCCACGTGCTCGACGCCGCGGCGCTCGAGGTTAGCGATCAGGCAAGCCAACCTGAGAACGTCCAGGACTTGGTCTTCAAGACGCCTACCTTGCGGCTCTCGTAGGAAAAAATAAGCGCCCCCAGGCTCGAGGGCGCGTGTCTCAGGGCCGATGTCTGTCGCTGGGTCCACGATACAGATCCTGGTGGGGAGCTCCGGAGTGGGGTATCCAGCGAGCATGCGAACGCCCCATAGTCGGAGCCCGTCATGGGCCCGGAAGCGGAACTCCTCGACCTCGACGAAGGGCGTCGAGAGGTCCTGTCTTGGCAGCATGAGCAGCGAACCCTGGGGTGAATCAGGTCGCTCGATGCGGCTGCGCCAGTAGTCAGGTTGGAGGAGAAAGGGGTGCACTTTGGAGGGTCGCCCAAGGGTGAATACATGGGCATGCGAGGGGCCTCAGCCAGGAGCCAGCGAATTCCGAACGCGAATAATCAGCGGTTTGGGCAGAAAAATATGTGCTCTGAGAGCACACCCAGCGGACCGCTACGAAGAACACCCCACGCCTGCCTCATAGGCCCCCTCTCTCACGCCCAAACCCCGGAATCACAAGACTTTGCGAGTGACCTAGCCCTAGAACGAGCGCTTGCCGTATCATCTGTGTCGAGTCCTCGGCTCCACCGCAAACTCGGCGCACAGAACGGGGCTCAACACCACACACACCGCGGACCCCACCCTCCGCCGCTGGACCTGGAGACCCTCCAGGCCGCGCCTCTAAGGAAGATCCATGAGAAAGCTCTCTATTCGGGCCCCCTTCGTCATCTCTGCGCTGCTGGCTAGCGCATGGTCCCCAGTAACAGCTGCTCCCTCCGGCGACGCCGTCGTGATTCGAGCAGGTGAGGTCATCGTCCGGCCTGGCGAGGTCATGAAGGACGTCGACGTGCTCGTGATCGACGGAGTGATCCGCCGCGTCGCCGCTGAGATCGAGGCCCCTGAGGGTGCGCGCGAGCTGAGCGGCGCGGTCGTCTGCGCTGGCTTCCTCGACCCTTGGTCCGTGCTGGGAATCAACGCCACAGATATCTCGTTCACAAGCGTGACGCCTTCGACTCGGACGGCAGATGCGATCGACCCGTTCGGCCAAGAGTTCCAGAAGAAGCAGGCCCTCGAGGCAGGCGTTACAGCGGTGCGCGTCCAAGCTTCGCATCGCGCGCTCGTGAGCGGGCTCTCTAGCGTGATGAGCCTCGCGCCGAACGGCGACGAGGGTCTCATCGCTAGCGACGAGACAGCGCTAGGCGCGTCCATCGGCCTGACTGATCCCTCCAGCGGCGGCTCCTCATTCACCATGGGACCAGACGGGAGCTTCACCCTCGTCGAGTCTGGCCCGACCCCGATGGACCCCTTCGAGCGCATCAGCCAGGTGGACAAGATCGTCGGGCAGCTCGAAGCGGGGATCGCCTACAGGATCTCCCAGAACGAGTACGCGGTAGACCTCAAGGAGTGGGAAGAGGCCATCGCCGAGAAGGTCAAAGAGCTCGAGAAAGACTTCAAGAAGGCCAAGAAGGATCGCGACAAGGAGATCGAAGAGGCCAAAGAGAAGGGCAAGGAGTTCAAGGAGGAGCGTTACAAGGAGGACAAGGCTCCCAAGGCGCCTAAGTACGACGCAGACAAGGAGGTCTTCGCGCGGGTCGCGAACGGCGAGCTCCCTCTGGTAGTAGAGGTCCACCGCACCGCAGAGCTGCGAAACCTCTTGGAGGCCACTGCTAAGTTTAACCGTCTGCGGATGGTGATCGCCGGTGGCACTGAGGCTGCCCCATTCGCGAAGCAGCTCGCCGCCCGAAACATCTCCGTCATCGTGAACCCGAGCCCGATCGGCGAAGACGCCTTTGATGAGTATGACGGTTACGACGTGAGCCTCGCAGCCGCGCTCGCGGAGGAAGAGGTCACCGTCTTGATTGGATCGGGGGGTCGCTCAGCCGGCGCCTCTCGAGATCTCTCGCTCCTCGCCGCCATGGCTGTTGGCGGAGGGCTGGAGAGAGAGCACGCCTTGGCCGCGATCACCAGCGGCCCCGCCAAAGTCTTCGGCCTCACCAGCCATGGCACCGTCGAGTTCGGAAAGCAGGCTGACCTGCTCATCCTCGATGGACAGCCGCTCAGCACAACAACCTCCGTCCAGGCCGTCCTCGTCGACGGGCGCGTCGTCGTGGAACCCAAGGAATGATTCAGATGTTGCACCTAGCACTACTCCTCGCGGCGCCTGTCGCCAGCCCGGACGTCGTCGTTGTCCGCGCTGACCACCTCTTCCTCGGGCACGGCGAGCCCATCGAGGGCGGGGCGCTCATCGTCACTGACGGCAAGGTCACCGCCGCTGGAGCCTCTGTCGCGACCCCCGAGGGCGCGATCGAGATCACCCATGAGGGGTGGATCACTCCGGGCCTCTTCGGCGCGTTCACGATGGATGCCATCGGCAGCGAGCGCCGCGATGACACGCGCCCCCTGATGCCCGAGGCGCGGATCGCCCACTCGCTCCGACCGCACTCAGCTGCGTTGACTCGCAACCTGCGCGCGGGCGTGACGACGATCACGATCAATCCCGACACCGGCCGCCCATGCACTGGAGCGAGCGCGCTCGTGAAGACGAGCGGCCCCGCGGTCCTCGACCCGGAGCTTCAGCTCTGCCTCGATATGTCCTACGGCGCGGTGAAGACAGACGAGCACCCCACAAGCCTCGCGAGCCTTCATGAGCTTTTGGACGGCGCGCTGACGGCGGGGGAGGGCTCCTTCGGTGAGGCCGCCGCTGGCAAGCTCCCGGTGATGATTCGGGTGCGCGACAGGCAGAGCGTGCGACGCGCCTCGGCCCTCGCCAAAGACCACGGCCTGAAGGGCGCGCTCTTTGGCTCCTACTGGACGGAAGACCTCGTTGAGGAGGTGTCAGCTTCCGGACTCGGCGTCCTCTGCGACCCCGTAGGTGTCGCCGCTGACGACCGCGCTATGCGCTCAATCAACGCGCTCGCAGCAGGTGGCGTGAAGATCGGCTTCAGCCTCGTCACCCCGGCGAACTCTCCCGAGGGCATGAGGGTGGGCGCGGCCATGTGTGTCCGCGCAGGGCTTGACCCGAACATCGCGCTGAAGGCGATGACTGGTTCCGCTGCAGAGCTCTCAGGCGCGGGCGATCACGCCGGCGTCCTCGCTGTCGGCCGAGACGCCGACTTCGTCCTGTGGAGCGGCTCCCCGCTGGAGCTCTCCTCGAGCCTCGATGAGGTCTGGGTGGACGGTCAACGCGTCCACGGAGGTGAAGACAAATGATCGCTGCAATCACTCTGCTCACGCTCTCGCTCCCTGCCGCAGCGACCCCCGCTGCCGGAGCTGACAAGCTCGTCGTCTTCGCTGAGCGCGCCTTCACGGCGCCCGGTGAGGTCGTCGAAGACGCTCTCATCACGATCGAGGACGGCAAGATCGCCTCTGTCAAAGGGGGCGGACGCGCATCTAGCGCCGACCTGAAAGCAGCCTGCGTGACGGCAGGTCTCGTCGATATGAGCTTCCGCTACTCGACGAACCCCAACACCGTCGAGCAGTCGAGCGAGGTCACGGCGCACGCGCGCATCGCCTCCTCCCTCGACCTGCACGCCCGCGGCTGGGAGCGCGCCCTGCGCCAAGGCATCACGACTGTCGCCGCCTTCCCCGTGGATCGAAACGTGATCGGCGGAATGGGCGCGGTCCTAAAGACCGGGGGAGAGGCCACGCTTGATGCGCGCCTCGTCCGCGGGGACGCCTTCTTGCGAGGAGCCATGGGCTCCCTCCCAAGCTCGGGCAACCGCCCCTCTGGCAGCAGGCCCGCCAACTTCTATGCGCGCCGACCCACCACCCGGATGGGCGTCGAGTGGGAGTGGCGCAAGGCCTTCTACGACGCTTGGCAAGAGACGCAGCGCGAAGAGGATGATCGCCCTGGCCGGAAGGAGCTCATGAGCGCCCTCTCCGGAGAGACGCCGGTCTTCATTCAAGCGTGGGCGACTCAGGACATCCGCACAGCGGTCTTCCTCGCTGAAGAGATGGCCGCAGAGGGGATGGGGACCATGCGCCTCGTCATCGACGCCGCCGCAGAGGCTTGGCGTGAACCCGCGCTGCTCGTCCGCTCAAAGGCCGCCGTGTGCTTGCCGCCGCTCCCGGCGGCTGGACGTACGACGGACGGCGCCTTCATGAGCATGGACACAGCCGCCAAGCTCCACGAAGAGGGCGTGCCCTTGGCGCTCTCTGCGCACTCAGGCTATGGCAGCGGGGAGACCCTCGCCGAGCAGGCGACCTACGCTCGACGCGGCGGCCTCCCCTTTGACGCTGCGCTCGCCGCTGTAACCACAGTCCCCGCGACCCTGATGGGTGTCTCTGACCGCGTCGGCACGATCGCCAAGGGTCGCGACGCAGACCTCGTCCTTTGGAACGGGACCCCCTTTGAATTCACCACTCGCCCGGTGGGTGTCGTGCTCGAAGGCGCGACCCTCGTCGGAGGAGACACCGACCGATGATCCACCTCACCCGCCGCGCCCTTAGAACCATGAAGAACTCCAGCGCACTCCTCTCTCTCATCCTCTTCGCCGCCGCTCCGCAGGCCAGCGCCGCGGACGGCAAGCTCGTCATCGAAGCCGGCAAGATCGTCACGCTCACCGGTGAGGTGATCGAAGACGGCAAGATCGTGATCGTCGACGGTCGAATCACAGCGGTCGGCAAGGACGTCGATGCGCCGTGGGACGCAGACGTCCTCGACGCGAGCGACCTCGTCGCTTATCCGGGCTTCGTCGAGGCGATCACCTCAGGAGGGATGGACCGTCCGAACGAGAACGTGGACATCGCACCCTTCCTCGATGTGCGCGACTCCATCGACCCGGTCAACGTC
>Ga0208624_1000015_pt1 | contig 115864 bp, 108 predicted proteins | sample Knorr_S23_td_DCM_FD_185607 | JGI IMG/M metagenome (GOLD analysis project Ga0208624, IMG submission 185607) | Marine microbial communities from Southern Atlantic Ocean transect - Knorr_S23_td_DCM_ad_71m_LV_A (SPAdes) (version 2) | ecosystem: Environmental > Aquatic > Marine > Oceanic | place... | reverse complement strand
AATGGGAGACCGCGTTGCAGTTATCGACGTGTCGGATGAGATTTTGGATAACGTGTTTCCGGAGAAACACGATCGACATCTGTACCTGGCATGCGACCTGACCGATCGAGTTAGCTGTGGTAGGGCAGCTGAGGCAGTGGCCATTGCCTGGGGCGGGATCGACGTACTCTGCAACATCGCTGGCGGATTCATGATGGGTGAGAAGGTCCATGAGACGACCGACCAGACCTGGAATTTCCTGTTTGAACTGAATACACGCTCCGTCATGCACATGGTGAGCGCTGCGGTACCCGCCATGTTGGGGTCAGCGAATCATGAGGGCTGTGGGAAGATTGTCAACGTGGCTGCCAAGGCGGGCCTGGATGGCGGTGCGCTGATGGGACCCTATAGCGCCTCGAAAGCCGCCGTCCATCGCCTGACGGAATCTATGGCGCAGGAACTTCGTGACGAGGGCATCAACGTCAATTGTGTGATGCCGAGTATTATGGATACCCCCAGGAACCGATCAGACATGCCTTCTGCGGACTATTCAAAGTGGCCAAAGACTGACGACATCGCAAAGGTGGTCGGTTTTCTTGCATCCGACGATGCAGGTGTGGTGCATGGTGCTGCAGTCCCAGTTACGGGGCTGTCATAGAATGACATTGGAAGATGACGGAGTCACAAATGACCATCAAAATCTGGGAGAAAACTGCCGTTCAAGAAATAGCTGACTGTCGGGTGGTCAAGGTGCTTGAGAACACGTGTCAGTCACCGTTTACGGGTGCGGACCATACGTTCTATGTGATTGACAGCGTGGACTGGGTCAACCTGGTGCCGATCACCGCCGACAATGAACTCGTGTGTATTCGTCAATATCGTCATGGTACAGAGGAGATTACGCTCGAGATTCCTGGCGGCATGGTAGATCCCGGTGAAGAACCCATGGTAGCGGCGGCGCGTGAGTGTCTCGAAGAAACCGGCTACCGGGCAGATAATCTCGAATCTTTGGGTGCTATCACCCCGAACCCAGCGCTCTTTCCGAATCGTCTCCACACCTATGTTGCTTGGGATGTCTCCTTGGTCGGTGAGATTCAAAATACCGCGAGTGAACAGACTGAAGTGACCCTGGTGCCGATGTCGGAGGTACCCGATTTATTGGTTCGCGGTGAGATCGATCATGCGCTTGTCGCCGCGACCCTCTGGCGGCTTCTCGCGACCACCTAGTAGGCTCCGAAAAGGCGATTGCCGCCCTGAAGAAACTGGAACTTGCCCAGCCTCGGATCTGTAGGCTGGATGCGAGAGTAGGGTATGGTATGACCCGACTCGCTTTGGGAGGGCGTCATAATGTTCTTTTATGACGTTCGGTAGAACTTGGGCCTGATCGGTTGTGATCAGCGACAGCCACTAACTCCAACCCCATCAGTCCTTAGGTAACCCCAGAATTCGCTCGCCAACAATGTTCTTCTGGATGTTGGGTGTGCCACCGCCAATCACCACACTGGGCCAGTCAAGTGCGTCGTTCGCCCACTTACCGTTGTCCACACTGCCTCCCTGTTCTCGGAGCTGCAGACCTGCAGGTCCCAACACCTCCAGCGCGAAATCACTCATTTCCACTTCAAGGGAAGCTCGGTGCAGTTTGTTCACCGACGTTTCACTGGACAGCGGTTCGCCTTTGATCTGGCGCGTCAGGTAACGAAGACCGTTCAATCGCATCGCTTCAATCTTTGCCTCGAAACGTGCCACGGTACGACGGACCTCGGGGTTCTCGCTGGCGGGTTTTCCGTTGTACTCGGTCGTTTTTATCAACGATTTCAGAGTTTCGAGTTTGCTGTACATGGAGGTGACCTCACCGATGCTGGACCGTTCACTCGCAAGCGAAGAGATAGTCACAGCCCAACCTTTTCCTTCATCTCCGAGCCGGTTTTCTACCGGTACCTTCACGTTGTCAAAGAAAATTTGAGCAAACACTTTGTCTCCCGCCATGTTCTCGATGGGACGGATTTCTATGCCGGGATCTTCGAGTTTGACCAGCAGCGCCGTGATACCTTCATGTTTGGCATCTGCATCGCCAAAGTTGTCGGTCCGCACAAGCATGGAGATCCAGCTTGCAATCGGAGCCAACGTTGTCCAGATCTTGGTACCGTTGATCACATAATGATCACCGTCTCGTACCGCTTTGCATTGGAGCGCGGCGAGATCGCTACCGACGTTGGGTTCCGAGTAACCGGTGCACCAGTGATATTTGCTATCGAGAATGTCGGGGATAAAACGCTGCTTCTGCTCCTCGGTACCATACTGAATGATGGCTGGACCCACCCAGGCAAGTCCCATCATGCAGGTACCGAGAGGAGGTGCCCGTCTTTTGGACATTTCTTCTTTGAGGATGACCTGTTGCATCAGGTTGCCACCACCGCCACCAACTTCGGGAGGCCATGAAAAGCCCACCCAGCGCTTCTCACGCACCTTGGTCAGCCAGTTGGACATGAAACCTTTGCCGCGCTGGTCACTCGGTGGCAAATTTTCATCTAGGAAGCCCTGGACTTCCTTGCGGAAAGTTTCTTCTTCTTCAGTGTATTCGAAATCCATGGGCAATCTCGGTTAGATTTGTGTGATGCACCCGTCGGGTGCGATGCATTGAGCGTTCGTTAAAGTCCCGCCATCCTGGCCACTCGCTCATAGTGGTGGTCCGAGTCACCGAATATCGGTCTCGCCCACTTGGAGCGCTTCAGGTACAGCTGGATGTCATATTCTTCAGTAAACCCGATCGCACCATGCAACTGCACGCCATTGATACCGATCTCGGCGAAGGCATCTGAGGCATAGGCTTTGGCCAGTGACGCGGAGCGCGACAGCTCTTCAGGACTGTGATCGATTGTCCATGCCGCGTAATACACGAGCGACTTGAACGACTCTACGTCGACGTAGATGTCTGCCAGTGCGTGTTTCACACCCTGGTACTTGCCGATAGGGTGACCAAACTGGATGCGTTCACGAGCGTAGCCCGTTGTGATTTCCAGCACCTGCTCTCCAGCACCGACCATTTCGGCTGTGATAGCGACTACCCCTTTGTCCACGATGCGAGACAGATCATCGTTATTGAGGTTGATCACATCATCGGCAGCAACATGAACATTTGATAGTTCGAGCAGCCCGGTTCTTTTCGTTCGATCCATCGTCGCTGTAGCAGTCACACTGACGCCTTCGGCAGTACGGGGTATCAACGCCAGTTTTAACGAATCACCAGATCGACAAGCAGTGATGAAGAGATCAGCGCTGCCCGCGTCGGCAACGAACTGTTTTGTTCCGTTCAGGATTAGTCCATCGGCCTCTTCTGCGGCAAGGGTGATGTTGTCCGCAATTGGATCCCCATGTCGGTCGAACAACGCCAGTGTCGCGATCTGTTGCCCGGTGGCCATCCTGGGTAGCCAGTCTTTCTTTTGTTCATCGGATCCCAGATCACCCAATACCGACGCTGCCAAGGTGGTCGATATGAAGGGAGATGGATACAGGCTGCGACCCATCTCTTCGAGTACAACAATCAAGTCCACCCAGTTAAGGCCGACCCCCCCATGATCAGGATCGATGATCAGTCCAAGCCAACCGAGGTTTGCCAATTGCTGCCACTGTGCGGTGGAAAAACCTTGATCCGAGTGCATCAGTTCCCGTACGACGCTCATACTGGCCTCGTCATCCAGGAAACGGCGGGCCTGTTCACGAAGCAGGGTCTGTTCTTCAGTAAAGCCGAAATTCATAATAGAGTGTGTCGTCGCACCTAAACCGCAGATTGTAGACGAAGCGGGTGAGTGAATGCACGACGGTCGATCTGACGAGTCAATCACCCAGGATTGGGAAGTAGATCACCAGTGCGGCCAGGACGGCTTGAACAACAAAGAGAATCCGTAGGAGATATTTGGCCGGCCAGTGAGGCTGGACTGCCTCAGGTAGGCGCTTCTTTTGAAGATAGATGGTGATGCCACTCTGAATCGGTAGCATGAAGGCAGCAAAACAGGCGCCTATGGTGACCATCAATACCGGGTTCTGGAATCCCCAGTACATACCCAGCCCAATGAAGGGAACAATGAGACCGTACCAGCGAATAATCTTGTGACGCAGGTCAACGCGTTCCCGGGACATGAACCCTAGTTCGATCAGGTAGTCGGGAATATAACGCCCGCCTGCAGCGACGGCGGCGACCGTACTGGAATACAGAATGCAGAACGCCCCGATAGCAAATAGGATTAGAGACCATGCACCCAACACCTCGGTGAACATCGCAGACAACCTGCGTACGGTTTCGGTGCCTTCAGGCGTTTCACCGATGCTATGGAGTACACCGGCACCAAGGAAATAAAATGGGATGGTTGCACAGGTGAGGATCACCAGCGTGAACCAGACATCGGTTCGCAGAACCTTCAGCCAGCCGTGGGCACGTTCATACCAGGCAGGCGTGTCTTCGAAAGGCCCAATGCGGGCGGGATAACCCTTCTCGATGCACCAGTAGGTATAGGCAGCGATTTCTCCTGCGTTGACACCCGTGAACCCGTAGGCAGCGAGTGCCATTACGGCGAAGCTCACATGCCACTCAAACGTGAAACCACTGATGATGTCGGCAGCGGTAGTGGCGTAGTCGGTACCCTGCATGAGCAGAGCACTCGTGACCGTGATCAGAGTGAACGACACCACAAACACGAGCATGATGGATTGCAGACGATTGTATTGTCCGGTCCACAGCAATGCTGCAGTCAGGACTGCAAGTCCTGCCACCGCATAGATCGTTGGGAACTCAGGAAGGACCAGTGACACCGCGAGTCCTGCCCCACCGATCAGCCCACCTAGCGCCGTGATGCCGGTGGCGAAACCGATGAGACCTAGTCCAATGGGCCAGGAAAAAGGCTGTTTTGGTCCTGGGATTTTGCCTGGAATCCGATTCAGCATCCGAAGATAGGTATCACCTGAGAGAACAATGTAACGGGCAAGTTCGGCCTGCAGGATCGATTTACTCCAACAGGAGAACAAGACCCACCAGAGCATGCTGTAGCCAACCGCCGCACCCAGGCTTGCCGTGAGGATAATCTCGCCGGAACCGACGATTGTTGCGGTGATGATGACGCTGGGACCGAGATATCGCAGTGTGTCAGCCACTGTGCTGGGTGGGGCTTCTGCCTGACCGGTGGGTTGGGTGTATTCGTCGCCGGCGGCGGTGAGCGGTTGTGAGGCAGCATCCATGAGCGAGTCTTCCTGGTTCTGGCACTCAGGTTCGCCCGATTATACACAGGGTGGCCCCTATTCGGATGCGGGGTGGCATCGCATGAATAGGGGCTTTTTCGGTAGTATGCGTCGACTGAACTGAGGGAGATTTGAGATGTCAGGTCTGTACTACGAAGAATTTAAGCTGGGGATGGAATTCCAGCATGCACTTACCCGTACCATCACCGAGATGGACAACATCATGTTCTGTGCGATGACTCACAATCCACAACCGTTGCATCTGGATGAGGAGTTCGCGAGTCAGACGGAGTTTGGTACCCGCATTGTGAACAGCTTGTTTACGCTCGGTCTGCTGATAGGTGTCACGGTGGGTGACACGACGCTCGGTACAACGGTGGCTAACCTGGGTATGAACGATGTGCGCTTCAAAAATCCCGTGCTGCACGGAGATACGATGCATGCGGTCTCCAAAGTCACAGAGATGCGAGAATCTAAGTCACGTTCCGATGCCGGACTCGTTGTCTTTGAACACGTCGGTCTGAACCAGCGCGACGAGGAAATTGCGTATTGCCTGCGTACTGCGTTGATGAAAAAGCGTCCCGCCTGACGAGTTATTTTGTCTAGCAATGGTGAGTGACGAGTAACTAATAAAAGAGAGGAAGTAAGTGTGATCATACGTAGTTGGTTGTTTGTGCCTGGTGATAGCGACAAGAAACTGGAAAAGGCGAGAACTAATCCTGCAGACGCGTTGCTCCTTGATCTGGAAGATGCTGTGGCGGATGACCGACAGGATGAGGCTCGGTCGAAGCTGGTCAATTATCTGCAAGACCGTTCCGACCGTAGCGCGCAACAGCTTTGGGTTCGCATCAACCCAATGGACTCGCCACTGTCACTGGGTGACCTTGCGGTCGTCATGCAAGGCGCACCTGATGGGATCTGTTTACCCAAACCCTACTCTGCGGCGGATATCAACAAGCTGGCAGACTACCTCTCTGCACTCGAGACTCGTGAAGGTCTGCCTCTTGGCAGCACCAAGATCATCTGCGTGGCGACGGAAACCGCTGATGCACTTCTCCGATTTGAGAGTTATCTCGAAGGTGTGAGTGAACGCCTGGTGGCAATGACCTGGGGAGCTGAGGATCTTATGGCAGCGCTGGGTGCGACTGAGAACAGGATTCCCGGGACGAAACAGTACGACGCACCGTTCATGCTGGCCCGTTCGCTGACATTGGCAGCTGCACGGGCGATAGATGCACAGCCGGTGGGTGGTGTTTACACAGATTTCCGTGATGACGAAGGATTGGCTGAAGAATGTGCCCATGATCGACGTAACGGATTCGTCGGTAAACTTGCGATCCACCCCGGACAGGTCGAGATTATCAATCAGGCATTTACTCCCAGTGATGAAGAAATTGATTGGTCCAGGCAGGTGGTGAACGCTTTCGAAAGTAATCCGGGTGTTGGGGCCACCAGTATCGACGGCAAGATGCTGGACATGCCGCATCTAAAGCAGGCCCGGCAGGTACTGGCGCTCGCAAAGGAACTCGCCGCCCGCAGCTGATTCCTTAATTGAAAGGGATCCTCGAGGAGTGTCTTGTGATAGAGCCAGCACCATTTGAATACTCGGACGTCCTGACGTCCGCTGTCCACTCCCATCAAGTCCCGGATGTGAATGGACTCAACGTTCATGTGTTGGAAGCTGGCGACCCGGATGCACCCACGGTCGTCCTGTTGCACGGGTTTCCAGAACTAGCGTACAGCTGGCGAAAACTGATGCTGCCATTGGTGGATGCCGGATATCACGTCCTCGCACCTGACCTCCGGGGTTACGGCAGGACCACAGGCGCTGACCATAGCTACGGAGCGGACCTCACAACGTTTCGTATGGGGAATTTTGTGATCGATTCGCTGGCGTTGTTGTTCGCCAAAGGAATTTCCGAAGTCGCCTGCGTCGTCGGGCATGACTACGGGTCACCGGTGGCCGCACACTGTGCATTGATTCGTCCAGACGTGTTCCGATCGGTGGTATTGATGAGCGCACCTTATGGCGGTGGCCCATCCCTCCCTTTTGCGGGGACGCGTGGCGCTGCTGTCACTCGTGTCGATATCGAGGCTGATCTTGCAGCGCAACCCAGACCTCGTAAGCACTATCGGTGGTACTACAGTACACCACTGGCGAATGACGATATGTGGCATGCGCGGCAAGGAGTCCACGACTTTTTGCGGGCCTACTACCATATGAAAAGTGCCGCCTGGGAGGGAAACATCCCCCATCCTTTGGCTGGCTGGCAGGCCGACGAAATCGCAAAAATGCCAACGTATTACGTGATGGACGCGCATGAAACCATGGCTGAAACGGTCGAACACCACATGCCCACCAGTGAAGAGATTAGGTGTTGCGAGTGGCTGACGGAGGAAGAACTTAGCGTCTATAGTCGTGAATACGAGCGCACTGGTTTTCAGGGCGGACTCCAGTCCTATCGATGCGGGGTGGATCCATCACACAGTGTCGACCTGCGGCTGTTCGCACGGCGCACGATCGACGTGCCATCGATGTATGTCGCAGGCGCGCAGGATTGGGGTGTCTATCAGACACCAGGCGCATTGGAGGCGATGCAAAACAGGGCTTGTACTGATATGCGCGGTGTTCACCTGATCGAAGGTGCAGGACACTGGGTCCAGCAGGAACAACCGGCTGAGGTGATGGTACATCTACTGACTTTTCTGGAGCATCTTTAAGATCATGAACAGGTGGGATAACGCATGAGTGAGCAGCAAGGTGGCTTTGATCTAACGGATCTTAGAGGGCGCGTTTGTGTGATTACCGGTGCTGGCAATAATGGTATCGGCTGGGGGCTCGCGGTACACGCAGCCACCGAGCTTCGGATGCATGTGGTATTGATAGACCTGCATGAGAATGTTGTGCGTGATGCGGTAGCGCAACTGAAGGCGCGAATTGAACACGAGGGTCTTGAAAACAGAGTGTTGGGTATCGCCAGTGACGTCACAGATCCTGACCAACTCGCATCCTGTCTGATAGAGATTCAGGTTGCTTTCCGTGGTGTGCCAATCGGTGCAGTGTTTGCCAACGCCGGCGTGATATTCAATCACAGCATCATGAAGAGTACGGTGACGGAATGGCAGACAACGCTGAATGTGAATGTTCTGGGTGTTGTGAACACGCTGAAGACCTTTGTCCCTGTGCTTCAGGAACAAATGGAGGCCTCGGTGGTATGTACTACTGCATCTATCGGTGGACTGGTTCGCGGTGATGGTGGGGCATCTGCCTATCAGGCCAGTAAACATGCGGTTGTTGCACTGACGGAAGCGCTCTCTTTTGAATTGGCAAGACGTTATCCTCAGATTCGGGTTCACGTGTTGTGTCCGTGTATCGTGTCGTCGTCGCTTATGACAAGTAGTCAGACCAATGCCGCAATCGCCACAGGCGACGCATCTGCAGATGATGTTGAGCAGATCAAACCACAAAACCATGGCGAGTTTGCCATGACACCGGAACGACATGCAGAACAGGTTTTTGATCATATTGAGGCAGGTCGGTTCTACATGATCACGGACAACGTACGTCCCTATGTCGATCATGACTATCCTTTTGATGGCCTTGGTATTGCTAGAGAACGTCTCGACAATCTGTTGCAGTTAAAGCTCGATAACAGTGATGCTATGGCAGCAGGGCCCTCAGGCGGTCCTTCGTCGATATTAAAGGGACCAATGTGGCAAGAAATGGCTCGACGCCGTCAGCAGGAAAGCGACTAGGATCAGTCGTCAACTGGCGAGACTCGTATTCACTACTGGGAGCAGCGGGACATGGCGCTTCAGATATCGAAACTGACCGGTTCACGCTTTGGGGCCAGAGTTTCAGGAATCAGTCCTGGGCAGATCTCTGATGTTTCGGATCTGCGCCAGCTTCACCTGGAGCGACTGGGATTGCTGTGTCTTGAGTTTGATCAGTTGCTCAAGACAGAGCAGCTGTATGCTCTCACAACGCTGTTTGGTGATGCAGAGTTTGCGCCGGGTATGATCACTGGCTACGGCAAGGCTGATTCCAATGACGACACACCTGTCGATATTGAGACACAGGTCGCCGCATTGAGAGCCGAAGGGCGAGATCCATATCTCGCATTGCTGGGGAACGTTGATGGTAACGGACAGCAACGTGATATGGATCAATCTTTCTATGGGGACTGGGAATGGCACACCGATATGTCCTATATCCCGGTACCGCCGACTTTTAGTCTCTTGAATGCCAGGCAGGTCCCCGAATCCGGTGGTGATACTTGGTTCTGCAACCTTATTCTGGCTGGGCGAGCGTTACCTGGAGATCTGTGGCAACGTGTGGTGGGCCAGACCATTAAACATGACTCCACGTACGGGAGTAGTGGCGCTCTTCGGCCGGGGATGGCGCCTCCATCCTCTCCGCTGACTGCCATCGGCCATGCCCATCCGATCCTGCGTGAGATTCCTGAAACCGGTGAGGTTGCTCTTTTCCTGGGTCGGCGCACCAATGCCTATGTTCCAGGTCTGAAACTCGCAGACAGCGAAGCGCTACTGAATGAGCTCTGGGCGTTCGCGACCCAGCCCGCATTCTGTTATCGACATCACTGGAAAGCTGGTGAGGTGGTGGTCTGGGACAACCGGGTGCTGATGCACCGGCGAGAACCGATGAATCACGGAGACAGTCGTTTGATGTGGCGCACTCAGACAAAAGGGGAAGTCGTCCAGGCTTTCCCCCTCGTTTGATCAATCGCTACGCGGGGTATCAGAATTCGAAACCACCAACGAACTCGTTGACCCACTGATGGAATTATTGGAAGTTGGTGTCATCGGGTTTTCGGATGAATAGCGATGGGTCTAGTTACACCCTGGTTGTGGGCTTATTTTCTGGTTTCCGTACCTCTGGCAGTGTTCTATGCGGCTGGGCTTTCCGGTTGGTTCTATGACTATCCTAGACCGTTGTTTGCGAGCCTGTGCCTGATCTTTCTGATGCCCCTAGCGTTACTCGTGCTCAAGGTGCCGTTTGCGCCTCTGGTAAACGTTATTGGTCTTTGGGCAGGCGCGACCCTACTCACCGTCCGCATTGGACACGGCTTGTGTATAGGGGGTGATATTCCATCAGACCCCAGGCACCTGACTTTGTTGGGGAGTTTTATCGTCACTTGCTTTGCCTGGGCTGTGATCTGGACACTATATTTGAAGGCTTCATCTGCTGTTGCGGCCGCGTTCGATCGTTAGTGTGATTTGGTCACGGGATTGGATGCAAAGCGGAATGCTCAACGTTTTCCAGAGGGCTATCAGAAAGGACCCGGCATCTATAGTCTGATACCGTGTGACGCGTCTGGCATCTCGCTACAGCGTAGCTGGTTTCCTATCGGCGGAATACGGAGGTCGAGCGAGTTCCTAAATTGGTGAGCCGTTAAGTTGGGGTCTGAGTGAAAATCCCCAGCCATTGGGCCAAATGTTGGTGAGGGGTTGATGGGGGTTGTGTTCTGGCTACAATTTAACCGCCGGCAAGCCTCGGCAGTAAAAACACCTCAGCGCCTTCTGGGATCGGCTGACCCAGCGTGTCTCGGTAGATCTGCCCATCAATAGAGACGGCGATACCACCATCAGCCACATGCTCCTGCATCGCAGGATAACGATCTAGCAGACGATCCATCAAATCGCGGATGGTGGTGGCTTCAATCTCGATGTCCTCGGCACCACCGGCTGCGGCGCGCAAGACTCCACTGAGACTGACTTTCATGGGTTAGAGAAGATTGACAGGTCGGGAAGAGGGAAGGTGAGTGACCCGACCCCTCACCTGGGTGAGTGACCGGGTCGCAGACTTCTACTTACTGTCCCGCATCGTCCAGCGCCTTCAGAATGCGAGGCGGAGACATGGGTACGTGGTCCATGCGAACACCTGCTGCGTTGGAAACTGCGTTCCCGATCGCAGCCAGTGGCGGCACGATAGAGGTTTCACCCACGCCGCGAATACCGTATGGGTGATTCGGATTGGGAATCTCCAGAATCTCCGTGTCGATGAACGGAAGATCTGAACACACCGGAATTCGATAGTCGAGGAAACCTGCGTTCTGCAGACGTCCGTCGTCACCGTAGATGTACTCCTCGTTCAGTGCCCAGCCGATGCCTTGTGCGGCACCGCCTTGAAACTGGCCTTCGACGTAGTCGGGGTGTATCGCTTTACCCGCATCCTGAACCACAGTGTAGCGCAGTACCTTGGTACCCCCTGTTTCTGGATCGACCTCAACATCGCAGATGTGACTGGCGAACGATACGCCCGCACCATCGGCAACCACTTCGTTGTGTCCAGCGATCGGTCCACCAGTACCCGGTGAAGCCGCGGCGATTTCTGCCAAAGACAGATCAGCCAGGTTGCTATGCTCGTCACCAACAGCGGTGGCAGAGCCTTCGGACCACTCAACCGCTTCGACAGGTATACCCCACATCTTAGCCGCACGTGACTTTAGTTCGGTAATGGCTTCCCGAGCAGCAAAGATCGTCGCCATACCAGACGAGAAGGTTCCGCGGGAGCCCTCAGTGGTGTCGTTGTGACCCAGCGTGGATGTATCAGCGACGTTCGCTTTAACCTGCTCGTAAGGAATACCCAGTTCTTCTGCACAGATTAGTGACATGGAAGCGCGTGCACCACCTACATCAACAGTACCCAGAGTCAGGTTGATTGTGCCATCCGTTCCGATGTTGATATCGACACAGGTCTGGCCACCGAAGTTGAACCAGAAGCCACAAGCCATACCACGACCCTGATTGGGGCCTAGTGGAGCTTTCATGTGGGGATGGTTCTTCACGGCTTCCAGGGTCGGTCCAATACCAATGGGTCCGTAGGTCGGTCCGTAAGAAGCACGAGTCCCTTCTTTCGCCGCGTTCTTGATACGGAACTCCACTGGATCCATTCCGATCTCAGCAGCGACCATGTCGACCACACTTTCTACGCCAAAGGCGGCCATGGGTGCAGAAGGCGCACGGTAGGCAGCAACCTTGGGTCTGTTGCATAAAACGTCGTATCCAACAGACTTGCAGTTCTTGAGGTCGTAACAGGCGAACGAGGTCATCGCACCCATCATGGCCCAGGTCGCGGGGAACGCGCCGTTCTGGTAACGCAGGATGGATTGAGCAGCGGTAATAGTGCCGTCTCTTTTAGCGCCAATCTTGATATCCATCGATGTCGAGCAAGTTGGTCCCGTTGCACGGAAGACTTCATCACGTGTCATGACGACTTTCACAGGACGATTCGCCTTGCGGGACAGGGCCAGCGCAATCGGTTCAACCCAGACGTGGGTCTTGCCACCGAACCCGCCACCGATTTCAGAGGATGTAACCTTCAGTTTCGCCATGTCCATTCCTAGCAGAGCTGAGCACATGGTTCGGAAGGTGAAGTGACCCTGAGTGGTGACCCAAAGGTCTGCTGAACCGTCAGGCCCCACGCTTGCAAGGCACGCATGAGGTTCAATGTAGCCTTGGTGCGTCTGTTCGGTCTTGAAGCTCTTTTCAATAATGACGTCTGCCTCAGCGAAACCGACATCCACGTCACCGTGACCGAACGTCGAGATTCGAGACACATTGGATGGTTTCGTTGGACGGGGGTCCATACCGCTAGTGAAAACGTTCTCGTTGACGACCGGTGCACCCGGTGCCATCGCTTCATCCACGTCGGTGACATGTGGCAGCACTTCGTAGCTGACCTTGATAGCTTTCAACGCTTTACGTGCTGTTGCGTGGTCAATCGCAGCAACTGCGGCGACCGCGTGACCGTCATAAAGCACACGATCGCGTGCCATACAGTTCACGAGGGTGTCGTACTGACCGCCCTTGCCGCCGAAGCGATCAGGGAGGTCTGCACTGGTAATCACCGCTTTGACACCTTTGATCTTCTCAGCTTTCGAAACATCCAGTTTGGTGATTTTGGCATGTGCGTGTGGTGAACGCAGGAACAAACCAACGAGCTGACCGGGTGCTGTCGCATCAGCACCATAGCGCGCACGGCCGGTGACCTTGTCAACACCGTCAGGACGATTGACGCGGGTACCCACCGTCTTGAACGTCTGATTTGTGAAACTTGTATCGTGATCCATATCAGTTCCTTTCAATAGTTAATCGGTTACGGGACCCGTTGTTACTTGCGCATCTGCTTGGCAGCGGCCTGGACGGCCCGGACGATCTTGTCGTAACCGGTACAGCGACACAGGTTGCCTGCCAGGGCATAACGGATTTCTTCTTCATCTGGGTCAGGGTTGCGGTCAAGCAGTGCCTTCGCGGCAACCAGGAATCCTGGTGTACAAATACCACACTGCAGTGCGGCATTGTTGATGAACTGTTGTTGTAGTGGGTGTAGCTCGCCATTGGCATGCAGTCCCTCAACGGTGCCAATTTCTTGGCCATTGGCCTCGGCACCGAGCACCAGACAAGAGCAGACCAGCCGACCATTCAGAGTGATGCTACAAGCGCCACAGTCACCGGTTCCACACCCTTCTTTGGACCCTGTTAGGCCTACACGATCGCGGAGCGAGTCTAGCAGAGACTCATCGGCGGGGCAGGCGAACTCAACGGGATCTCCATTAATAGTTGTAGATACGTGAACGCTGCTCATTTCTTACCTCCTGCACGTTCGAAAGCAATGTTGGCGGCACGCTTGGCAAGAACGCCAGCGACACGGGTTCGATATTCAACGGTGCCGCGCTTGTCGTCGATCGGGTTACAGGCAGCTGAACAGGCAGCAGCCAGCGCGTCGAGCGCCTCATCATCCAGTTTGGTGCCGATGATGGCTTTCGCAGCGTCTTCAACGAGCAATGCTGTTGGTGCGACAGCACCAAGGGCAACACGCGCAGTCTTGATGACGCCTTTTTCGAGGGTCAGGTTGACGCCAGCGCTGACAACTGCAATGTCCATTTCTGTTCGCGGAATGAAGCGGAGATAAGCATCGCCTGATTTTGTGGGTCGCTTGGGCAGGGAGATAGACTCGATCACTTCGCCTTTTGCCAGTGAAGTGGAACCAGGCCCCGTTGCGATGTTCTCTACTGCTACTGTGCGGCGACCGTTTGGCCCGACAACGGCAGCTTTGGCGCCGGCGGCGATCATGGCGGGTACGCTGTCTGCAGCCGGTGAGGCGTTACACAGATTTCCGACCATCGTGCATCGACCCTGGATTTGATCAGAACCAATCAGATTGGCGGCTTCGACGACGCCAGGCCAGGCTTTCTTCAGCTTTTTGTTTTCACCGAGGGTGGCACCAGAAACGACAGCCCCAATCTTGAATCCAGAAGCGGTTGTCTTGATTTCCTGCATGGCGGGGATGTGTTTGATATCGACCACCAGGTCGGGTTCAGTCATCCCTGCTTTCATTCGGACCAGCAGGTCAGTCCCGCCGGCCAGAACAAAGGCTGCGCCTTTCTCCTTGGCCAGTAGCTTTGCAGCTTCCTTGGTCGTGTTTGGAGCTTCGTATCTCATGAGTGGTTGCGCCTCCCTTATGGCGATGGCGAGTGTTCGGACACCCGGAAAAAGGACTTGGTCGACTTGCAGCTTGTGTTAACAGGCTGGGGAACGATCTATTCGTAATGGTTAATTCTTCAATTTACAGGCGCGATTATTACGTGAGCGGACAGGCTTTTCAAACGCTGTCGGAGACTTTATTCGCTCGGCCCAATCCCACTTGTCCGGGACCCGTCCTTGGCGCGTTCAAATAGGTAAAAACTGCTGTATGCTGCTCGACTTTGTTCAATTCATACAAAGAGAACTGATCATGAGCGTGACTGCAGATCTGCCCTACGACCCCGATGCCTTGCGTGAACGATATCGCGAGGAAAGAGAGAAACGGCTGCGAGACGATGGCAATGAGCAATACGTGGAGATGAAGGGTGACTACGAGGAATTCCTCGAAGATCCCTACGTCGATAAGGCGGTTGAGCGTGATCCCGTCACCGATGAGGTTGACGTCGTCATCATCGGGGGTGGTTTCGGCGGTCTTCAGGCGGGTGCACGACTGCGTGATGCGGGTGTAAAGGATATCCGGATCATTGAGAAAGGCGGGGATTTTGGCGGCACCTGGTACTGGAACCGCTATCCTGGCGCACAGTGTGATGTGGAGTCCTATTGCTACCTTCCATTACTGGAGGAATTGAATTACGTACCGAAAGAAAAGTACTCTTATGCGCGAGAAATCCTGTCCCACAGTGAAGCGATCGGCAAACACTTTAATCTGTATGAAGGAGCATTGTTCCAGACCGAAGTGAAAGGGCTCGAGTGGGACGACCCTGCTTCACGATGGGTAATTCGTACCAACCGTAGTGATGCGATTCGCGCACGATTTGTCTGTATGGCCAATGGTCCACTGCACCGTCCCAAGCTGCCTGGGATCCTGGGGCTGGACAAATTCAAAGGGCATACCTTTCACACTAGCCGCTGGGACTATGACTACACGGGCGGGGGTCCAGATGGCGGACTCGATAAACTGGGTGACAAGAAAGTCGCCATTATTGGTACTGGAGCGACCGCCATCCAATGTGTGCCATTCCTGGGAGAAACCGCCGAGCACCTCTATGTGTTCCAGCGTACACCGTCAACGGTGGATGTACGCGGTAATAGGCCAACTGATCCGGAGTGGGCAAAATCTCTTGAGCCGGGTTGGCAGAAGGAGCGGATGGATAACTTCAACGCGCTAGTCTCCGGCGTGCCTCAGGAGAAAGATCTGGTCAACGACGGCTGGACAGATCTTATCGGCAAGATGTTCCATCAGTTCCGCAAGCACGACGATGTGAAACGTGAGGACATTCCGAAGCTCATGGAACTTGCCAACTTCGACAAGATGGAAGAGATTCGAGCGCGAGTTGATGAGTTTGTCGAAGACTCGGAGACGGCTGAGAAGCTGAAGCCTTACTATCAGATGTTCTGCAAACGCCCAACCTTCAATGATGACTTCTTACCAACATTCAATCGTGCCAATGTCACCTTAGTGGACACCAACGGCCAGGGTGTTGATGAGATCACGGAGAAGGGCCTCGTGGTTGACGGGGTGGAGTACGAGGTGGATTGCATCATCTACAGCACTGGATTCGAAGTGGGTACGTCCTACACACGTCGAGCTGGTTACGATGTTCAGGGGACCGACGGAAAATTGCTGAGTGAACACTGGGAAACGGGTACCCGAACGTTGCACGGGATGGGGTCACACGGTTTCCCGAATCTGTTCATCATGAATACGTCACAAGGTGGCTTTACGGCGAATTTCCCTCATCTGCTGGATGAGTCAGCTGTTCATCAGGCGCACATCATTGCATACGCATTGGACGCTGGGCATACCCGCGTTGAAGTCGAAAAGAAAGCTGAGCACGATTGGGTTGAAACGATCAAAGGCTTTGCAGCGAAGGGGCCGACGGGCGGCTTGGGGGGACCTTCCTGCACGCCAGGTTATTACAACAATGAAGGTAAACCGAGCCCGAACGCGGCGCAGTCGGGGCCCTACGGCGGTGGTTCGATTCGCTTCTTCAGACTGTTAAAGGAGTGGCGCGAGGATGGCAACTTTAAAGGACTGTCGTTTAGCTAGTCTGCAACTTTGTCCAGAAACTTTGATCACAAGGTAGCGCAGCACCCGTTTTTGTTGGCGATGAAACGTTATTTGTGGTGAGCAGTCTCGGTGTTTAGACAAGCGAGGATATTATGGCTCTTGGTTCAGGTGGCCTGCCGATGGCATTTTTCACTGTTATCCCCTGGTTTCCTCGATTTGGGTCCGTGAGGCCTGGTATATTCGACACATCCTTAATGTTTTTTCGGCGTATCTGAAATTGTTCTGTCTGTGTATAGATATTTACGGCTGGCACATAATAAATGAACGATCGGCCAACAATTAATTTTGGGGTCGGAGTCAAGTTTCAGAGTAAGTCGTCATCAATACTTTAGGGTCAGGCTGAAACCTGTAACGCATTGCCCCGCAAGTTGTCACATTGAAACTTCTACTGTGACCCTAAATTAAGGCGCAAGAGCTCGACAAGGTCAGTGTTTTACTCTGGCTCTTGGCTCTGATCCCAAATCTAGCTATGTCCCAAGAATCGGGAAATCGACAGGAAGTCGATCGGATGTTCAGTCCGCCCGTCGATCGCGAGATCCGCGAGTACTTCACCGAGGATGGTTGCAAACTTGAAACCGTGGCCGGACAACCCGGCGGCGAAATAGACGTGATCGGTCCCAGGGTAGCGATCTACGATAAAGTGTCCATCGTCACTCATCGTGTACATGCACGTGGTGTGGTGGTTCAGCTGGTGCCCTGCGCGAGGTAGATGATTGCGCAGAAAAAGTGACGCCGCCTCTAGTTCGTCGGGATCGACGTGCCGATCAAGCTGCTCTGGAACCGCCAGAGGCAATCCGTTTTGATGGTCAGCGACCTTTATCCCTTTGTCGTCGATCACTGGAAACCCGTAAAACGCGTGTGGTCCATGTTCGAATAGAAAGACCGGGCTGCCTTTATTGAGGTCATAGGTGTCATCACTGGCATCAAACCAGAACAATGATTTCCGCAGCAGGTGAATATAGCGCCGTGTTGCCGGCAGCAAACCGGGAGCCCAGGCACCTGGTGAGACAATGAGGCGGTCCGCAGTATAGTTTCCGGCTTCCGTGACGACCTGTACCTGTCCATCTTTCTCTTGCCACTGCATCGCCCTTTCGCCCACATTGATCGAAGCTCCGGCGGCAGTCGCGAAGTCAGCATGGCTGCGGACACAGTCTTCGACAGCGAGAATGCCACCATTTGGATCGAACAATGCTTCATCCCCGTCCCGCAAATGAAAGCCTGGGTAGGTATTAGCAACATCCGTCGCCGTCAGAGGCTCGATCAGTAGGCCGTACGTTTCCGCTGCCTGACGCATGCCCGCGATGACTTTACCCTCACGAGGGCCTGACTGCAGAATCCCTGTCTGCGTGAATAGTGCTGTGTCGCTACGGTCGTCCAGCTCCTGCCACAGTGTAAAGGCGCGTTTTAATAGCGGTACGTAATCCGGATGCTCAAAGTACACCAGACGAATGATGCGGGTATCCCCGTGCGAGCTACCCTTGTCGTGACCCGGAGGATGTGGATCGAGTGCAACAACTTTGTGGCCTCGGGTGGCTAGGTGGTACGCGGCGGCGGTACCGACGGCGCCGGCACCGATGACAATACAATCAAAGTGTCCGGACATTGGGAGGTTTAAACGGGGACGATCTGGTGATGAGGCATTGGTCTTAGTCTAACCCAGCCGTTTTCTAAGGTCTGATCGGCACCTTCATATCCATCGTCACCAGGTAGCAGTAGCGTTTTGTCTGGCGTGACCCGGGCACGTTCTTCTGGAAGATTGGCTGCTGCAGATTCGATCACATCATCGCTGCGTGCGAATTGTGCGAGGCTTTTGACCATACGAAGGGTCGGTGACATCAGCACCATCTCTTCTCGATCTACTTTTTCTAGGATCTCGGCGGGCCTTAACCAACTGGAGTGAACGAGTTCATCGTCGTCATGGATCGGCGTCTGTGACTCCGGCATACGCGCGATAAAGAAGCGTGCATCAAAGCGTCGTGGCGGCCCCAGCGGTGTGATCCATCGTGCAATGTAATGCATGTGCATCAGGTCCAGCGACAGTTGTTCATTTCTCACAATGTTGACGAAGGTGGTCTCGTGGGCATTGAGTGCACGTCGATGTTCACAGAATCGTTCTGCCACCTCGCCCTCGTCCAGCGCCATCAACTGGTCCTCACCAGGTGCATAAGCGATCAGAATGCCTGCTTCCTCAAATGCCTCACGGATAGCGGTGACGTAGTAGGCGATGCCACCGGAAGAAATGGACATCAGTTTACTGGTATCGGCGTCAGTACGACCCATCGTGATGTCGCCAAGCAACTCCGCATGATCTTCCTGTTCAACAGCACCCCCGGGAAAGACCCACATGCCGCCAGCGAAGACCGTCGCGGCGTTGCGTTCCATCATAAACACCTGAAGGTCCGGCCGATCATCCACGAGCATCACGGTTGCCGCCGGGCGAATGTTCACGATTTCAGGATCGTAGTCGACGTCGTCATAGGTAGACATATCAATCGCCCGAGAAAATTGCTTTAAGGTAGCGTCCTGTTTCAGAGACAGAGACCTTTGCGACATCGCGTGGGGCCCCCTCGGCGATGACGTTTCCGCCGTCCGGGCCGCCGTCCGGTCCCATATCAATGACCCAGTCGGCTGTTTTGATCACATCGAGGTTATGCTCAATGACGGTCACCGTGTTCCCCGCTTCAACCAGTCTGTTCAATACGATCAGCAGCTTACGAATATCGTCGAAATGGAGTCCGGTAGTGGGCTCATCCAGAATGTAGAAAGTTCGCCCGGTTGCCGCCCGGGAGAGTTCGCGCGCGAGTTTGATCCGTTGTGCTTCACCACCCGAGAGGGTGGAGGAGGGTTGTCCCAGGTGCAGATAGTCGAGACCGACGTCGACTAATAGTTGCAGTTTCTTGACAATCTTCGGATGTTCTGAGAAGTGTTCCAGGGCTTCCAAAATCGTCATGTCCAACACGTCGGCAATGGATGCGCCCTTGTATTTGACTTCCAGAGTGGCTTCGTTGAACCGACGACCGTCACACTCCTCACATTTGACCAAGACGTCCGCGAGGAAATGCATTTCGATGCGGCGAACGCCATCACCCTGACAGGCCTCGCACCGACCCCCTTTGACGTTGAATGAAAAACGCCCGCGCTGGTAGCCACGCATCCGTGATCCAGGCAGCATGGCGTAGAATTCGCGAATATCGTCGAATACCTTAATGTAGGTCACGGGATTACTGCGCGGTGTGCGGCCAATGGGCCTTTGGTCAATCGCGATCACCTTATCCAGCTGGTCCAGTCCCTCTATACCCTGGTGTTTGCCAATCCGCTTCGTGGACTGATTATATTCTCGGGCCAGTGCGGGGTGCAGAATGTCGTTCACCAGCGTTGATTTACCGGCGCCGGAGACGCCTGATACGGCGGTCAGAACCCCAAGAGGAAATGACACGCTGACATCCTTTAGATTGTTCGCTGCGGCACCTAGGACCTTCACTTGTCCGGTGGGCGCTCGCGGCGATTCCGGGACTTTGATCGCTGTTCGACCAGACAGGTAGTTGCCCGTGAGAGACTGCTTGTTTTTCTTTAACGTCGTGGGTGTTCCCGTATGAACGATGTGACCCCCTTGTACACCGGCGCCAGGACCAAAATCGATGACGTGATCGGCGAGTCGGATGGTTTCTTCATCGTGCTCAACGACGACGACGGTATTGCCGATGTCACGCATTCGGCAGAGAGTTGCTAACAATTTTTCATTGTCGCGTTGATGCAGGCCGATGCTGGGTTCATCAAGAATATAGATGACGCCCGACAACTCGGAGCCAACCTGGCTGGCCAGTCGAATTCGTTGGGATTCACCGCCGGAGAGCGTCGGCCCCAGTCTGTCGAGCGACAAGTACGACAACCCGACAGAGACGAGAAATCCCAGGCGGTTGCAGATTTCTTTCAGTACCTCTTCGGCAATCTCACCCGCGGCACCCGGTAGCTCCATGTCTTGAAAGAATGAGTTGGCCTTGTCGATGGTCCAGCTTGAGACGTCAACAATAGTGTGACCATCGACGCGCACTGAGGCGGACTCTGCTCGTAGTCTATCACCATGGCAGGTCCCACAAGGTGTATTCGCAAGATATTGCGAGTACCAACGCTTCATACCTTCGGATTTGGTCTGCTTGAATCGACGCATGATCGTGTTGATGTGCCCCTCGAATCGGATCTTGCGGCGAGTCCGGCTCACTTTGAAGGTCTGGTCTCCCGCACCGTAGAAGATCTTATGCTGTTGGGCTTTGGTGAGTTTGGAAAATGGTCTGTCGAGGGGTATCTTGAGCTGGCGCAGAATGTCGCGATAGAACCGGGCGGTATATCCCTTCTTGTCTGCAGCAAGCGCACCCATGGTTTTCATTGCTCCCTGCTCGAGGGTAAGCGACTTATCGGGAACAATTAGATCCGGATCGAATGCCACCTGGGTGCCTAACCCATTGCAGTCGTGACACATGCCTTGGGGACTGTTGAACGAGAAAGACTGCGGAGTCAGGGCCGGGAACGAGATACCGCAGGATGCGCATGACAGGTGTTCCGAGAAGATGCGATCTTCCCCACCATCGATGCCTACGGTCATGACACCGTCTCCGAGTTTGAGGGCGGACTCTACAGACTCGATCACCCGCTCGCGATCGGCACTGCGGATGGCGAAACGGTCGATCACCGCTTCGACGGAATGTTTCTTGCGTTTGTCGAGAGCTTCAATTTCATCAGTGCGTATGATCTCGCCGTCGACTCGGAGTCGCACAAATCCCTGGACACGCGCATCTTCAAGCAGGTCGCGATGTTCACCGCGTCGATTGACCAGCAAGGAGACAAGTAAATAAACCCTCGCGTCATCCGGGTACTTCATGACCTCGTTGGCGATATTCTGGGCGGTCTGACTCTCCACCACCTTGCCGCACTGATGGCAATGCTGGGTACCTACGCGTGCATACAGGACCCGAAGATAGTCGTTGATCTCGGTGATGGTCCCGACAGTGGACCGTGGGTTCCGACTGGTGGTTTTTTGTTCGATGGAGATGGTCGGTGACAAGCCACGGATCGTGTCGTACTTCGGTTTCTCCATCTGGCCTAGGAATTGCCGGGCATAGGCGGACAGTGATTCGACGTATCGCCGCTGACCCTCAGCATACAACGTATCAAAAGCCAGGGACGACTTGCCAGAGCCGGACACACCGGTCAAAACGACCAGCTTGCGTTTGGGAATCTTGACCTCGACCGATTTGAGATTATGTTCGCGTGCTCCTCGGATCAGGATGTGATCGAGTTCGTCGGCGGCGATCTTCATCGATGTTGTGATTCCTGGTGGCGAACGACAGTGAGCAGTCAATTAAAACAAACTGACTAGAACCCGTCACGTGCCTTTGGTGTCTGTAGCTGAACGGTAAGTCCGTTGTTGAGGTATGATGCGGTGCACTGAATGGCTGGACACTGTCTATGACCCAAAAAGTTGTCACCGCATGCCTGATCATCATCGGAAATGAAATCCTGTCGGGACGGACACAGGATGTGAACCTTCAACGTCTGGCCATCGAACTGAACGAACTGGGTGTGCGACTAAGAGAAGCCCGAGTCATCCCAGACATCGAGCAAACCATCATTAATACGGTCAATGAGTGCCGCGAGACTTTCGATCATGTGTTTACGACAGGGGGCATTGGACCGACGCACGACGACATTACGGCCGCGAGTATCGCCAAGGCTTTCAACGCGGAGTTGATGATCCATCCTGAGATAGAAGCCAGGATCCGTGCGCGCGAAGCCCCGCCGGAGGTCATGGAGTCCCGGATGTTAATGGCACGCGTTCCTGTTGGCTCAACACTCGTTGATAACCCGACTGGTGGTCCACAGGGATTCCAAATGGGCAATGTCTTTGTGATGGCGGGTGTGCCGATGGTGATGCAGGCGATGGTGAGCTCGATCACGAAAGAGCGGCTGGGTGGAGCTGACCCGGTTCGGTCACGCTCCGTGGGTTGTTACCTAGGTGAAAGTCAGATCGCCGTAGGGCTCGCCGCCGTGCAGGACGAGCACCCAAACGTCGATGTGGGGAGCTACCCGTTTTATCGTAAGGATGGCTTTGGTACCAATCTTGTCATTCGTGGTACGGATGAGTCAGAGCTGGAGACCATCGTTGAAAAACTCAAAGCACTGATTGTCGATGAAGGAGGCGAACCACAAGATCCCATCGGCTGAGCAAAGATTTGTAACTTATTCGAGATAAGGGCCCATCAGCGGTTCGCTTCTGCCGATATCGATCCAGTGGTTTCCGGTTGTCCGCCAAGAGGGCAGTATGCTCGTGCCCAACGATGACAACGACCCATCCGCCAATCGCATCAAGTTGGTCAAGAAAAGCAGCGCGTGCCTGAGTTTGGTAGTCTTTACATTCGTTAAATGACTCGAATATGAGACACGATATGGCGGAAGCGGAACTCGATAGTTTTAGGATCGTTGGCGACACCACCATCGGTTGGGATGCCAATACCCCGGTCAACGAAACCGTGGACGATGACGGCAATTTTGTTGGCAGTGGTGGATTTGGAGTCCACGATCCCAGAGCGCCGTCGGAGCGGGTCTATGACCATCCTGAGGTGCAGGCGCTCCGTGAGGAATATAAAAAGCACAATGGGTTCAAAGGTCTCGAGATCTGTGAACCCCATGAACTGGAGCGGATTGCCAAGATCTTTCGACGTGATGGCTTCGTCGTGGTCAAAGATCTCCTCGATGAACCGAGGCTGGCACGCTTTCGCGAGGGTTGTGAGGAGGTCCTGAGACAGATACTGAGTATCCCTGGCCATCAGGGTCGCAAATACATCACGGAGACCAATCGATTGCCGCATCGCTACAGTTACGGTACGGCATCCGCATCACGACATATGATGCATCACCCGGTCTGGGCGGAGATGACCGATCTGCCGACGACAACACCGATCTTGTCCCGGATTATGCCGGGTTATCTGGTGTCGGGGGGAGGGGGTGATCTGGCCTTGCCCGGCGCTATTGAAATGCAACACCTTCACTCTGATGGTTTCGACGTCGGAGCTAACGGCGATGTGCGACTGAACTATGCGCGAGAATCTGGCTATAAAATGTTCGAGGAGGGTAAGACCTTTGATGAACTGGACATACGCCTCCAGCGGCTCGTCCTGGAACTGACGCCACCGTCCATGACCATCAACTTTGTTATGACAGATCTGACTTGGGAGAACGGTCCCATTCGACAGATCCCCGGCACACATACCACCATGCAGATGCCGCCGAAACCAGCGGACGAACCGGACTGGATGCGCTGGTCTGCACTCGCAGGTGCCCCCGCAGGCTCGGGTGTGTTTCGTGACCACCGTGCATGGCATAGCGGCACACCGAACCTGTCGAGAGAGATCCGGTGTCTACCAAACCTTGAATTTGTGCCACCCTGGCACAACGAGCAGCATTACATGAAATCGATGCCGCATGAGATCTGGGAAACGCTGACGCCACATGGCAAGGAGATTTGTCGTTTCATCAAACAGGAGCCGGGCATTTGGCCTTTCGGTGCCGGCGTTATGCATCCGCTCACCAACGAGCGTAAAGCAGCTAACGAGGCATCGCGTGAGGAACAATACTGATTCGATCGCGATGGCCGCCTGCAGATCATCGTCGATGATGAGGATATGTCAACGGGTTGGCGTCTAATTGCCGTGGTACTCGGTGTCCTATCTGATGAATAGCGTGCGAAGTGACCGACAGGTGACGGGGATATGAGGGGGCGAAGATGGTTCCTTACAATTGCCCTTCTGCTTCATCTGCCTTTGTTTGTCTATCCGATCGTACGTTTGGGGGACTGGCTAGATTTGCCCGGGTGGCTCACGCTTCTCGTACTGCTGCCTTTGGTGCCCAGCCAGTATCTATCGCGGTTTGTATTGACTAACAAGAAGGCGATTGGTGCAGGTCTCTACCGGACGTTTGCGAGTTTCTGGCTGGGTCTCAGTCCGGTGTTGCTGATGACATTGCTTCTGTTTGAAGTGTTCGTTGCAGGAGGTGTGCTCGCAGAACATGAGGCAGCGTTAATGGTCATCAGCACCAGCATGATTACGGCCCTAGTAGGTGTCCTTGCGGCGATGATACCTCGTGTCCGAAGAGTTCAGCTGATCGCCAACCAGCTGAGTATGCCTGTTCGTTTTGTACAGATTTCGGATGTGCACATCGGCTCGCGAAGCAGTTCGTTTCTTGAGTCGATCGTCTACCGCATCATCCAACATCAGCCAGATTTTGTGTGTATCACCGGAGATCTGGTTGATGCACGAGATCTGAGTGAAACTCAGCTGCGTTCTTTGCGCGCGTTACCCATGCCTGTCTATTACACGACGGGAAACCATGAGCGCTACGAGGATCTGGAAAGTATTTTGGAGCGGCTTGATCGCCTGGGTGTCAATGTGATGCGTAACGCAGCGATGGACTTCAGTGATGAAATTCAGATCCTTGGGATTGATGATGCTGATCGTCCGACGCAAGTCAGAGAACAATTAAATGGGCTGGAGGTAGATCCCAATCGGTACAGCATTCTGCTTTACCATCGGCCGGTAGGTCTTGAGGATGCAGCGGCGGCAGGAGTTGACCTGATGATTTCAGGGCATACCCATAACGGGCAGATATTCCCCTTCAGAATTCTGGTTCAGTGGATGTTCAAATACATGAGAGGTTTATACCAACATGGGAGAGCACATCTGTATGTGTCACAGGGTACAGGGACGTGGGGACCTGTGATGCGGATAGGTACACGGTCTGAGATCACGCTTTTTGAATTATCGCCCTAGCTCGCGGGGGAAGAACGTCGCGCCATTTTAACGGTGCCGCGGTAAATTGGGTGTTACGTGTCCACTTAGATCCGAACCAAACTAGCGCCTGGTGCTAATAAGCAAGGCGCTATCATCACTGCTCTGCACAAGACGATCAGTGCTAATTTAGAATACGTGGTTAAGTGGTACTGCGTCACTCAGTGGCTGGTTGAAATCGATGGTGAAGTGCCTGACTGTTGCGGTGCCTCGATTCCATATTGTCGAATATGATCAATAATTACGTCACGAACGAGTTCTTTGAGGGGCTCCACTTTGACTTTCCCGGGTGAACGTATCTTGGCTTGATCGGCGACAAAACTATTGGTCGTGAAGGTATATTGCTCCTCGGGATCGATCGACTCCGATGCTGCATGTGAATCCTCATCCATGGTGATAATGCGTTTCAATGTTGCGCCATCTGTCGTCACTCGCACCAGCTTGTTGCCGAATGGTTCAATGCTCCAGATGTGTCTGACTGTGATCTCTCCTTTTCGAATCACGTCACGAACACCACCGAGATTGTAGTAGCCGAATGGGGTGCCTGCCGATCTCGCGATAATATTTTCAAAGAGGGTTCGTGTTTGTTCCGTCGTAAAGGCGGTGTCTGATTCTGCGATTTTGACATCGACAATCTCTGAAACACGTCGATCCCAGGCTGCCACCACGTTCATCACGTGCTTGTCGGGGGCAGGCAGATCTCTGGCTGGGATCAATACTCCGTCAAACGACGCGATCCGGTTCGCTTTTGTGTCCACCTCGATTTCGAGATAGCCAACATGGGTGCCATAGCGGTGGGCCTGTACCACCCACGTATCCCTGATCCTGACAGGTCTATCAACCAGCGTGTGAGAGCGACCCCCAACAATGAGGTCGATGCCTGGGACGTCTATCGCGAGCTGCTTCTCGTGCTCATGACCGAGGTGTGCAAGCACAATCAGGAGGTCAACCTGTTTTCGTAACGCCCTCACCAGATCACGGGCAGTCAATGTTGGGTCAGCAAAATGGAGATTTTCGTTACCGATCGGCGTGATCATACGTGGTGTGTCAGCGGTGATCAGACCGATGATTCCAATTTGCATATTCCCGATTTCACGAATCAGGAAAGGAGCATCTGCGATCAGCGTCCCATCCGGTGCGAACGCGTTTGCGGCCAACACGGGATGGGTGGCGATGTCCCTGAAAAGCGCAATACGCGCGAAACCGTGGTCAAACTCATGAGTACCTAGTCCCCGGGCGTCATAGCCTACGAGGTTCATGACCTCGAAGATCGGAGAGCCCTTGAACATGGTGGATACAGGGGTCCCTGAAATGGCATCACCGGCATCGAGTACCAGAACATGTTTTTTGTGCTCTCTGGTCTGGTTGACTAACGCGGTTATACGGGCGATTCCGGCGGACTGTCCCGCTTCTGCGATGTGCCCGTGAATATCATTGGTGTGGATGACGACGAGGGACTCAAAGCTAGCCTGAGTACTCGAGACAATCATTAGACCGGCGGCCATCACTCTCGACCATGTCCAGATGATGCGGTTCATTGTCAGACAAACCGGATCAGGTTGAAACCGCTAGGCGAGGATCAAACCACGCCAGCAGTGCCTGGTTTTGACTGCGTGCGTACGCGTGTGACAACCCATCAATAATGCGAAGGGTGACTTCGGCACCCGCTGCGACGAGCGTCTCGTTGGTCATGTGCGCAGCATCGACTGGGAACATCCAGTCATGGGTACCATGGACGAGGTGCACGGGTTTTTTCGCTGCATATTGTAGGTTGCCCGACATCATGATGTCCGGGTGGAACACCCCGGAAAATGGCGCGAGATGGGTAAATGGACTATTTTCGCGAAGGCCTGCGAGGAGAGAATAGGTTCCCCCGTCTGACATACCCGTCAACAGAACATGAGCGGGATCAACATCAAAACGCGACCCGATTTGTTCGATCAGCGTCAGCAAGACGGGCAGATCAGCGTCGTTGTCGTCGAGCATTGACCAGGTATCTCCGCTGGAAGTGGGCGCAATCACGATGAATCCGCGACTGCGTGCTTCCCGAACCCAGGACCAGATGAAGTCCGCTCCATGGCCGTTACCACCATGTAAAGCCATTACCAGCGGGGGATTGTGCAGCATCCGCTCAGGGATGAACGTGGTGAAACCACCGCGAGAACCTCGGTCGTTGTCCATATGAAATAGACCACAATTCGGGTCGGACGATTTTGCCTCGATATCAGCCAGAGTTTGTTCATCTCCGCTTGCTGCTTCGTCGAGAAAGTATCGACTGACGGGGGACATGAACTGAGCCAATGGGAAACAGGCTTCCTGCGCCCGGCAATGCGCGCGCAAGGCTTTCATCACCGGGCCAAATCCTTCTTTATGACGAGCCATACCGTCGCAGGCCCGAAGACTGTATTCTGCACCGTCGAGCAGTTCCTTGGTCGGACCCTCAGCTGTGCTTGCTGCGGTCAATGCTTGGTGGGCTGTGTTCAGACTAGCGGCGTGTGGCTGAAGTGCTTCAGCCAATGCCGGATGCCCGGCCATTTGTAACTGAGCCTGGTCAAAGACGGACATGACTTGCAACCAGTGGTTCAGAAGATTAGTGACGAGCGTCAGGATCTCATCTTCATCATTAGTGATACTCGTGTGATCAGGCATGGGGATCCCGCTGGAACTTACTACGCACTACCGTCAAATCGGTATAAGGACGACTCGATACCACGTGCGTTTGGCAGTACCCTGTCGCGGTTCGATCCTAATATGAAAGTAGCTACCGATGAAAATGCAATTGACTGACGACGAAAAACGGGATTTCTATCGTGATGGTTTCGTTGTTCTGAAGGATGTGATTCCGCAGGACCTGGTGGCGAGAGCTCAGGCACGGTACAAATCGGCACAGTCTGGTGAAGATCTGACCCATGCGGATGAGTTCACTGACCTCATCAACCGATCACCACTCGCACCGATCATGCGGGAGGCCATGGGGGAATTCGATCCACCGAGTGGGACACGTCACATTGTTCGTGTCCACGGTCAGAAACCAGCGGAGCACTTCGCAGCACTGGGATACCGTGACAAGGACCTGCCTTACTATGGCGCGGATCTGCACATGGATGGCGAAGCGGTCTTCCAGACACCCCAGGAGCCTGCTGAAGGAACGCCAAAGGAGATCTATGAACGCTATATTGCCACTGGCCGGAAAGGCGGTCCGGAACGAAGTGCAGAGAACATCGGTATCAACTTTGCGCCGCTCTTTCATGATCCGGCGCTGACCAACTCACTGGGTGGTTTCACAGCGTTCCTGTTTGTCTGCCTCAGTGATCAATCCATGCCCGGAGGTGGCCAGACCAACGTATTGCGCGGTGGACACCATGCCATGGAACGCTTCTTTCGCTGGCAGTATCGCGAGAACGGTTGTCTCGGACCCGAAGGGCCAGGATGGCCACGACTGAATCATGACGCCCCAAATCGATGCGGCTATATGCATCTGCCGGACTCGATCTACGAGCAGTTTACTGACGAGAACTCCGCATGCACACCGGATGGCCGTCGCTGGCCGGAACCGACGCCGGTGTTTATGACTCCGGGCGACGCGACGATCGCGATGTACCATATTCCTCACGGAGGGTCGCGGAACGAAAATGGTCACAGTGCTAGGAAGAGTCCCATATTCGCGTTGGTAAATAAGAAGCGTCAGCCCAACAAGGTTATGGTAGGGAATTCCGATCACCCTGATCGCGCATGGGATGGGAGCTTTCTTAACTTTGAGGAGGGTAACAATCCCTGGGAGCGATCCAAGTTCGCGCTCTGCAACATGTACCACGAATGGGATGGTATGCAGGCGATCGTTGCGGAGGAGCGCATGAGAGCAGGCGATTCCAACGAGGTCTTCGAACTCTAGGAAGACTTTGGCTCCGGCTCGTTGGTTACGAGAGTGACACCGGTCCTCTCGAAAAACGATTGCTTCATCTGCGATGCAGTGTAACGCGCCCAGTCGTCGCTATCGACACTGGCATTGGCTTCGAGGTTCTCTTCTTTGGTGGTATTGCGCTTCAAAAGATTGAGCCAGCAGATCATGTGCAGCGCTTCAAAGTAGCGGAGCCGTTTTCGATCGACTCTGATACCTATGTTGTATGTCATAGTGATGGGGCGAAGAACCAGAAGGAGCAATCCGCGGCCAACAATACACGCCAATCTGGCAAGCGGAGACATCTCTGGTTCAGCATGAGGGAAAAAACGATAAATCTGTTGTAGCCATGCGATGTCGTATTCCCTCGGTGCAATGACCGCACTGTCCCAATCGACGAGTGAGGCGGCTCCTGTTTTTGACATGAGGATGTTGAACGGGTGGCAGTCCCCATGACAGACCACCTTGTCGTCAATTTGTGGACAATGTTGCTCTAGCCAGTCTACGCCCGGGATCAGTTCGGGAAGTCCGTTTTCTAACGACCAGCTTCGTAAGCCATCAATGTAGGTCCCCACCGAGAGCCGCTCGGGCCCGCCGCCTGCATCGACATAGTGTTGTCTGAACTCGGCCGGGTCGAGCCGATGAATACGGCGCATCATGATGCCAGGGTAGCTGAGCGTACCAATGACAAGAACCAAGATCGCAAACACCAGCCACAGGGGTGAGGTGTCGAACCACCAGAAGACCATGAGGAGGAATGTCAGCATGATGACGGTAAGGCAACCCATGGTGGGCAAGTGAAGTCCCCGCATCTTTTCCATCACGATCACACTCGTGCCGTCATCGAATGATCCGACGTAGATGGCTCGAGGTGCTGGGGCATCCATTTCGTTCAATGCATATTGGACACGAGCGAGATGATGGTTGTTATCACCGCGCCCTGCATGAGGGATACGCGCGATGATGGCAGTGCCACCCCAACCCGTGACGTTATCGGGATCGTCCAGTACGAACTCATAGACCAGGTTCTCTTCCCCCGCGCCCAGGAACTTGAGCGGAGCGACGAAATCGATGTGTTCGTTGTCCCAATGTTTCTGAAGGAGGCTCAGAAGTTCATCGCCGTAGGCATCGACCAATTTCTGGGATGGTGGTTCAGGCATCTTTATGAATCAGTTCGCTCGTGGTGCTGCCAGAATCGCGTTGACGGACATGGCACCTGCGGAATTAACAAAAATGGTGATGTTGTCAGCTTTATCACCGTAATCGGCGATATTCTGGCTGACCTACTCAAGTGCGCAAATCTGACCCGCGATCCCGTTGTTGCCAGAACCCTGATACTCGTCTCTGTAGGCTGAGATATCCAGAAACCCAAAGAGTCCGAGGTGATAGTCGATCGTCACGACGACCGCGTCACCTGCTGCAACAGGATCGAACCATTGTAGCCGAGTCCGCTGCACAGAATAAACGCGCCACCATGGGAGACCTAAAGTTCCAGATTCAGCGAGGTTTTATATCACAAGAACGACGCATTAGAGCGTAGTGGACTTTTTCTGTCTCTGTGGTGATAGTGAACGGTCAAGTGTCAGACACAAGCGCGTTGAATCAGACCCACCATATCCCGCCACCCTGTAGCGAACCGCTAAGGATTGTGTTTGCAGACGACGATCTTGTGGTCGTGGATAAACCATCGGGGTTGCTCTCAGTCACTGGCAGGTTCGTCAAAGACTGTGTGGAACGTCGGATTCTCTATGAATACCCAGGCGCGCGAATCGTGCATCGTCTCGACCTAGATACATCAGGCCTGATGGTCCTGGGTCAAAATCCGAATGCGGTTGCATCTCTCAACGCACAGTTTCGTGAACGGCGTGTCCGTAAACAGTACCGGGCGATCGTGGACGGCGCGGTTGACGATGGTGACCGAACGATCTGCTTGCCGCTGTCTCCCGATCCAATCAATCGGCCCAGGCACCGTGTCTATTTGCAGGGCGGCAAGTTCGCTATGACAAGGATGCGATGCCTAAAGATTGACGCAGGGACCAGTGAGGTGGACCTCATGCCCGTGACCGGTCGGAGCCATCAGCTCCGTATACATCTAGCGACTATCGGCCATGCGATTCTTGGATGTGATCTCTATGCACCGCCTGCTGTGCACCTGGCACGAGAAAGGCTGATGCTTCATGCGTCACTTTTGGGAATAGAACATCCGAGAACAGGTTGCCCAATGACCTTCGAGTCACCTGCTTCCTTTGCTCTGCCCCGATAGTCGTTGCTTCGTTATCGAAGAGATCCTCGCCGGTACGGCCTGTAGGTATAAGCAGCGACCGGTGAGGTCATACGTCAGTTAAAAGGTATTCATGTGCGTCTGATCATGGAGGACGTCCTCGAGCATCGCGAGACTCGAAACAAGAATCTCATATCGGGAAATCACTTTGATCGGGCTTGTAAATCATAGGTTTTGACGTGCGGTTTAAGGGTCAGGGGCTGTCAGCACACCATCAGTCATTAGATCAAGTCAGATCGATGCGGTTCGAGTTCAATCAGGGGTACAATGACTGACAAACGCCCATAACAAGGAAATGGAATGAAAGTAGATAGTGGTATTGGTGGCGACTTGGCGCGGGTTCCGGAACAGGCTGCCGCGTTGGAAAAGGCGGGGATGAATGGCCTGATGACCGCCGAAACCGCTCACGATCCTTTTTTTCCATTGCTTATGGCCGCGCAAAGCACTGAGAAGATCGATCTGATGACCTCTATCGCTGTTGCATTTGCACGTACACCAATGGTGCTGGCGAATGTAGGACATGATCTCAACCAGTTCTCTAAGGGTCGATTCGTTCTGGGGCTCGGTTCACAGATTAAACCTCACATTACCAAGCGATTTTCGATGCCCTGGTCCAGCCCAGCAGCCCGGATGCGAGAATTCATTATGGCGATGCGCGCGATTTGGGCCAACTGGCACGATCAGCAGCCGCTGGAGTTTACGGGCAAGTACTACACACACACGCTGATGACACCTTTCTTCACACCGACCAATGTGGAATATGGCGCACCTCGCGTATTTCTGGCCGCTGTTGGACCGAAAATGACGGAAGTTGCGGGCGAGGTTGCCGATGGCATGATCGTGCATGCGTTTACAACGGAGACCTATTTGCGTGAGACCACACTGCCTGCGCTCACAAAGGGTTGGGAAAAAGCGGGTAAAAGACGTGAAGACTTTGAGATCATGTATCCATTGTTTGTCGTTACAGGTGGGACAGAAGAGGCGATGGCTGCTTCAGCGGTTGCTGCGAAACGGCAGATTGCTTTCTATGGTTCGACGCCCGCGTATAAGCCGGTGTTGGAGTCTATTGGCGTTGGCGATATGCAAGGCGAACTGAATACGATGTCGAAGCAGGGTCGGTGGCAGGAGATGGGTGAACTGATCACAGATGACATCCTGGAATCCTTCGCGGTCGTTGCTGAGCCAGATCAGGTGGCTGATCAGATCATCTCTCGTTATGGCGACATCGTGGATCGAACAAGTGCTGCTTACGGCGGTATTCCCGCTGAGCAGCAGGCTGAGATAATCAGCAAGCTGACTGCAGCGTGACTCGGGTTCTTGTGACCAACGATGATGGGGTGACGAGCCCTGGCATCGCTGCTCTTGCACGCGCGCTGGCGACCGTGGGCCATGATGTGGTGGTGGTCGCACCGGATCACGACGCGTCAGGAACCGGTGCATCTCTGGCGCGTATCTCTACAGATACTGCTATCGCCGTGACGCCATCTTCGATTTCGGGTTTCGACGGGGACGTATTTGGTCTCGCCGGACCACCTGCGATGTGTGTGGTGGTTGCCGTGAACGGTGCCTTCGGTGAACCTCCGGAATTGGTGGTGTCTGGTATTAACGCAGGCCTGAATACAGGGCGATCAACACTACACAGTGGCACCGTCGGCGCGGCACTCGCCGCACAGAACTTTGGATTGCGTGGACTGGCTGTAAGTCAGGATCAACCTGGCAAAGGCCATTGGCACACGGCGGCGATGCTTGCTGCGGATATCAGTGTCGTTCTGATGGATGCGCCTGATCTCGTCACTTTGAGCCTGAATGTACCAGGTGTTGAGGCCGCTGACGTTCGCAGTACACGCTGGGGCGGCCTCGCGGAGTTTGGTTCGGTTCGCACGCAAATTGTTGATTTCAGTGATAACGAGATTCATGTCGACATGCTGCCTACCCACTATGACCCGCCTGAAGACTCTGACCTGGGGTTGGTCCGTGCCGGCTATGCGGCGGTGACATCTCTGCACGCGGGTGTTGAGGTTTGGGGCCAAGTGCGACCCGGTGACGTGTTTGATCCGGGTGCCATTCCGAGCGCTAGTCAGGGCGACAGCCTGTCAGCGCCCCGACACGTCCTTAGACGTGCCTGATTGAGTGCTTATCATGGTGTAAAAGAAGGTTCCTGTGCCCGCTAAATCCATACGTTTTAGTTATGGATTGCGGTCCAAATAAGTTTGATGTAATGGAAATCGTGGGGCACGATAGCGCGGTTCGCATTTTTATGTCGCAACAGAACGGGTCGTCCGACCCGGGAAAACAACCACATGAGGCAACTTATGACTTATGACATTTTGATTCGTGGTGGTTCCATCGTTGACGGTAGTGGTTCGGAGCCTGTGAAAGGCGACGTCGCTATTAAAGACGGCTATATCGCGGCCGTTGGCAACGTAGAAGGAGATGCTACCCGAGAAATTGATGCCACTGGCCAACTGGTCACTCCTGGCTTCGTGGATATCCACACTCACTTGGACGCACAAATGGGCTGGGATCCGGATATGACCCCCGTCAGCTGGCATGGCGTGACCACTGCACTGATCGGTAACTGTGGCATGACTTTCGCGCCGTGCAAGCCTGAGCACCGAGAACTGCTCGCGGGCATGATGGAAACCGTTGAAGACATTCCCAAGGACGCCATTCTGGGTGGACTGAAGTGGGACTGGGAGCACTATGGCGGCTACCTAGATTCCATTGAACGCATGGGCACTGCCGTGAACGTGGCTGGTCTGATTGGCCACGCTGCCATCCGCTACTACGTGATGGGAGAACGTGGTTTTGCAGAAGATGCAACGGATGAAGAAATCGAGCAGATGACTGAGATCGTTTCGAACGCGATTGATGCGGGTGCTTTTGGCTTCTCAACTAACCGATTTGAACCGCATCGTGCACCGGATGGACGTTCCATCCCGGGTACGTTTGCAAAGAAAGAAGAGCTGGAAGCGATTGCTGGTGCTGTGGGCCCTAAGGGTGCCTTGATGCAAGCCGTTGGCGCAGACTTCGGTATTCTGGACGCCATTGCTGACAAGAGCCGGGTCCTATTCAGTTATGGCACTGGCACGGAAGAAGGTGCCGGTGAACGATCTGCAGCTGCGCTCGACAAACTTGCAGAAGGTCGCGATATTACGGGTATCTCACACGTTCGTGGTTCCGGTCTCATGTTTGGCTTGCAATCTCGCATGCCGGCACGTGGCAAGACCTGGAACGGGTTGATGAAAATGACACTGGCAGAGCGGGTTGAGGCAATCAGCGATGCTGAAACTGCGGCCAAGCTCGTTGAGGAAGCGCGTTTACCGGAGGGTTCTCAGCTGCCGATTGATCGTGTGTTCTATCTTGGTGCTGACGAAACACCGGCCTACACAAATGAGGTTTCTCTGAAGCAGATGGCTCAGGAAGCTGGTGAACATTGGTCGGAGACGTTCCTGCGACTGTCTCGTGAGAGCAACGGTCGTGGCCTGTTCAATTTCCGTATGTTCTCTGCAAGCTTCAAAGAGCAAGCGGGTTTGTTCAAGAGCGACCATCTGATCCCGGGGCTGGGTGATGCGGGTGCTCACGTTTCACAGATCATGGACGCAGGCTGGTCTTCTTTCATGTTGTCTCACTGGTGCCGTGAAACCGGTTTCTACAGTGTGAGCAAAGTGATCAAGAAGATGACGTCTGAACCCGCACGCGTGGTTGGTCTTGATGATCGAGGTCTGATCAAGGAGGGCATGCGTGCCGATATCAACGTCTTTGATATTGATGAAGTTGCTGAGCTCCAACCGGAACTGGTCAACGACTTTCCAGGTGGTGCACCTCGCTTCATCCAGAAGGCCAAAGGCTTCAAGGCGACGATCGTCAATGGTGAAGTCAGCCTGATGGATGGTGAGCTGACAGGCACTCGCGCTGGAAAGGTTCTGCGAAGCGCTGCATCAGCGTAACGTTAAACCGAAAACAAAGAAATCCTGCCGACGTTGTGGCCGGCAGGATTTTTTTTGCCTGCAGGAAATTCACTAATGGTAAAGTCTCCGCTTTCCTATGAAGGGTGCGGTACTGAATGAAGGTGCTTTGTGTCTTCGGGACACGTCCCGAGGCGATCAAAATGGCACCTGTGGTGCTCGCACTTCAAGAGTCACGGGACATCGAAGTCCGTGTGTGCGTCACTGCGCAACACCGGGAGATGCTAGACCAAGTGCTTCAGTTGTTCGACATCGTTCCTGCCTTTGATCTGAATATCATGACGCCAGGACAGAGTCTGAACGGCATCGTCTCTACGGTCCTGTCAGACCTCGAACCTGTTTTTGAAGATTTCGCACCTCATTTGGTCCTCGTCCACGGTGACACCAGTACCACCCTAGCAGCGTCACTGGCAGCGTATCACAAGCAGATTCGGGTTGGTCATGTCGAAGCGGGGCTGAGGACGGGTAACCTCTATTCGCCATTCCCGGAGGAAGCCAACCGAAAGTTAACAAGCGCACTGGTTGATATTCACTTTGCGCCGACAGACGGTGCGGCACTGAATCTGCAGAACGAAGGCGTGGATCCGGCCAACATCCTAGTGACGGGTAACACTGTCATTGACGCATTACTGTCGGCCAAGGGTCGTGTAGATCAGGATGCTTCGATCGCCGAAGGGCTCGCGTCCCGTTTTCCATTTCTCGATGACAATAAGCGGGTCATTCTGGTAACGGGACATCGACGAGAGAGTTTTGGCGACGGTTTTGAGAGGATCTGTGATGCGTTGATTCAACTAGATGCGATACCTGATGTGGAGATTGTCTATCCGGTGCACCTGAATCCCAACGTGCAGGAACCTGTCTATCGCCGCCTCGCGAAGACAAACAATGTCAATCTGATTGATCCACAGGACTATCTCCCGTTCGTTTACCTGATGATGCGATCACACATCGTCCTGACGGATTCGGGTGGTATTCAGGAGGAAGCACCATCACTCGGGAAGCCTGTTCTGGTGATGCGAGAAACCACCGAGCGTCCAGAAGCCGTCGAGGCAGGGACTGTCGAGTTGGTGGGTACTAACGCTGAATTGATCGTCACGAAGATCCGGACGCTTCTTGAGGATGCCAAAGCCTATGGGAGGATGAGTCAAGCACACAATCCCTATGGTGATGGCGAGGCTGCAAGGCGTATCTGTTCCTATATTGAACAGCAGCGAGACCGGTTTATGTGATACGGTTTACGGCACTCGGCAAAGAGTCTAGCAATGCCGACAGGGCCCGTTTAGTGCCGGCAAGGAGAGTGAAATGCAGGATTTCAGTGGCAAGATTGCAGTGGTTACAGGCGGTGGCACAGGGATGGGCCGTGCTCTTGTGCGTCAGCTCATGTCTGAGGGTTGTGATGTCGCCACCTGTGATGTCATCGAAGAGAATCTCGCAGAAACACGGGCGATCTGCGAAGCCGAAGCGCCGCAGGGGGTACGCATCTACACCGGACTTTGCGATGTCGCCTTGGAGGATCAGGTAAATCAGTTTGCTGACGATGTGGCGAGAGCGTTTAATACCGATCATATCCACCTCCTGTTCAACAATGCGGGTATTGGTGGCGGGGGCAGCTTCATCGATGGAGATCGTGGCGATTGGGAACGCACCTTCAATATCTGCTGGCTGGGCGTTTATAACTTCTGTCGGGTATTTACACCCATGTTAAAGAACGCACCGGAAGGGCAGGTTGTTAATACGAGTAGTGTGAATGGTTTCTGGGCTTCTCTGGGTGGAGGCATCGCTCATACTGCATACAGCGCTGCGAAGTTCGCCGTCAAAGGTTTTTCTGAGGCGTTGATCACCGACTTCAAATTGAATGCACCGCATCTATCAGTCTCCGTCGTGATGCCAGGTCATGTTGGTACGGACATCGGTATCAATTCACGGAAGATCTTGGGGGGTAGTGATCCCGAGGACATGACGAATGAAGAGATCGAGCGTTTTCGTGAGAACATTGTGCAGCGTATGGGTGGTGTAGAACTGACTGACGATCAGATTCGGGAGGCGGTTCGCAATCAGGGGCAGGCATTCAAGCAGGGCGGTATCACACCCGAGGAAGCAGCTAACATCATCATTACCGGCGTGAAGAATGATGAATGGCGTATTTTGGTGGGCGAGGACGCAAAGGCGCTTGATCGGGCCGTTCGAAGCGAGCCGCTCAAGGCCTATGATGAGGACTTCTTCATGTTGCTTGCACAGACCCGACAGTCAGGCGATTAGCGCCGTCTCGATCCCTCCAAATGCGGCACAGTCCTCGTCGCGCTTGCTAGCGAGATCTGACAGGGGCGATTTTCAGGTCTCCAAATCGATACCTTTCCATCGATATTAGGCAATTAATACCGAGAGGAATACACCACCGGTCGATTTTCGGAAAAGTCATCAGATCGACCAGCCAAGCATTAAAGCCCGCTGTCATCAGACTGCAGAGGATGCTACCAAAACCCGAATTTGTCAGGTTTTCCGTCAGAAAATAATGCCTATATCATCCTTGGATGTACCGAGTGCGCGTCTGACCCCAATCTGCGTTGTGCATCGCATGACTGAGAAGCTTCCGAGGCCCAGTGTGCTGAGGGCTGTAATCGGAAGCAGGACGAACATGACAAATGACAGCAGATTGTTCAGGCCGATATCCAGGTTGTAGCTTTTCCCTTCGGGTTTCTTCCATCGAGCACGGATTCCCGACGATTTGCGAGGGATCCTGACATCGTGGTATTCGACGAGCCGATAGCCGCGATAGATCCATTGTATGGAGAAGAGATTTTCCGTTAGTTCAACGATGTCTCAAAGAACAAGCTCGCCTTTTTGTGACCAACCGACGCTCCATCATTCTTTACACGACGGTCATCCTAGTAATTGGTCAGGGACGGATCATTGATGACGGGACGCATACGGAATTCATGCACAGATGTGTTCTGTATGATGAGATATACATGTCGCAGGCCTACAAATACTTACGCGTAGAAGAAATCAACGTAGTTGATTCAGACTAGAGTTTAGGAAATCAGGATTAAGCATGACAACATTGGCAGGTAAGGTCGCGCTTGTGACCGGTGGTTCAGGGAGTATCGGTGGCGCCATCGCGGAACGCCTCGCAAGAGAAGGATTGATGGTGGTTATAAGTTACGTCGGTTTTGAGGAAGGCGCCAACGCGGCCCTTGATGCCGTTCGTGAGGCAGGTTCAGATGGGATGATTGTACCGCTAGATCAACGCGATCCTGACAGTATCGATCGGACAATCGAACAGGTGATCGAACAGTACTCGCGCCTTGACGTTCTTGTGAACAATGCGGCTTGGAATATCGGAATACCATTCCCGGACCTAGATGCGCTCACACCTGATGTCTGGGACCGCGTATTGGAGACCAATCTGCGTGGCCCTTTCTTGTTGGCTCGCGCAGCGGCCACCGCTCTCAAGTCTAGTCAGGGGTGCGTAATCAATATCTCATCAGCAGGCGGTATCACACCAGGTTCAAGCAGTATTGCGTACTCGTCGAGTAAGGCTGGGTTAAATCACCTGACCCGTTGCCTTGCGGTTGCCATGGCTCCAGAGGTCAAGGTCAACTGTATTGCACCGGGTCTTGTTGAAGGTACCCGAATGGCGAATCGATTGCCGCAACGCAACGCGGAAGGTGCACGAAGACAAGCGGTTCTGAAACGGGTAGGTGCTCTTGAAGATATCTCCGAGCAGGTAGTCACATTTTGCCGCAGTGACTCGGTTACAGGTCAGACCATTGTCATCGATGGCGGTATGCCCGGCGCGATGCGCTAACTCGCCAGGATCGAAGCCTTTTGCTCGTTGGTGAACCGGTTGAGATTCATCATGTGGGTCATGCGTTGGTAGTCGCGCCCTTCCGCCGTCAGCCGATCGAACCAATCGTCTTCCCCTAGCGCTTCGCCTAAACGAGGCGGATTGCGGTTCAGCATTTGGACGTCGACCTTCCTTGGTTCGAGGCTTCGCAGGATGCCTCGATTGAAGTGAGAATGAATTGTCACTCGCTCTCCGGGTTCGGTACGATCACCTTGCCAGTGCCAGACGCCATGCTGGAAATAGACAACCGAACCCTTGGGCATCTCGATTGGGACGCCCTCTATCTTATCCTCGGGGCGTGGTCCACGTCGTCTCTTATGGCTCCCCGGTACCAGCCACGTTGGACCGGAGGCCTCCGTCCAGTCTTCCAGTGCCCAGACTCCTACGCCTGTCATTGAGAATTCAGGATAGGGTTCGGGAACCTGCGAGTAATCCGTGTGAACAGGAATCATCCCCTTACCGGGACCGCGCTTGATCGAAGAGATGGAGGCGATCACTGCGCCACGACCCAGCGTCGAGTCAATCATGGTCATGAACAGCGGGTTCATGACCAGTTTCTCGAAAGCCGTGCCGTGATAGAGCATCCATTGCATGCTGTCGTGCTGGTGAGTGCCTAGCGTTCGAATCGTCGCATCCCGAACTTCGTCGGCAAATTCCGGTGAGATGGCGTTCTCGACCACGGCAAAACCGTTTTCTTCAAGGTCCTTGAGTTGTTGGGTCAGTCCCTGACGCTGCGCCCGATGCGCAAGATCGGGATTCTCAACCGTCAGACGCGCCATATAATCGTGGTGCGCGGCGAAAATAGCAGCAGCAGCAGTTGGTAGTGCTTTGCCTGCCATATTGAAGGCGTTGTCGCCGAACCAGTTACGCATTTCGCGAACCCCCTCAGACATCAGTGTCGGGTCACCAGCGCCTACTGTTTGTGCGAGCATCAGGGTTGCCTGATAGTCACCGGCGATGACAGTGTCCGCGTTGTTGTCGAAGCCTCGTTCGACCGTGAGTGAATGACCATCCCACCGAACCGTCCAGGTCGCCTGATCCTTTTCAAACGCCATATGGGGTGGTGCGTCGTTGAACCGTTCCGACAGTGAAAAAGCGTCAACATTGCTGACCTGGCGGAAGTGCTCGGTCAAAAACGTACGGCTTTGATCGAGCCAATCATTGGAGAAAAATTCCACGTGGTGTGGGAGTGTGTACATGCGCTATCCCCTGAATTGGCGGCAATTCGATGGTCGACCCTGGGTCAGTCTACTGCAGCGGCCATCACAACGTCCAAACCTTGCAGAACCGTTTTTAGAGCTGGAATTCAATCTGAGTCGTGGGCTGGGGCCTAGGTTGGGTGATAGTCTAGTCGCGTCCTTGAACTCGGAAACGACCATAACCAGCGTTTCGGCATGTAGAGAACGAGCGACAAAAAGCACAAACGAAAACAGCAGCGAGCGGCCCATTTTGGCTCCGCAGGTTGGTTCTGACTGGCCTTCGACACGATTCTGGCCCGAACAACGAGGCAAACAACCAGCGCTCATGCCGACAGTTGATGTTTGCTCGTTCGACGCGCCTAGATCCTCGTGTAAAAGGGTTCCCGCGCGCGTACAGGATCTAGCAATGACCAATCACCTTCGGGTACATCGTGGCCGCCGGGGAAGGGGGGGGCATCCTTAAGATCCATGGACGCGAGCACTCGACCGTCCTGGTAGTACGCATTAGCAGTGAGCCGAATCATTCGATGGCGAAAGCGCTCATGACCACTAGCCTTGAGTAGCGACACTCGATCCTGAAGGGACAGTTCTTCTAAGGCACAATGATGTCTGTCGTGGCACTGTGATTGCAGCGCATCGAGCTGACGCTTGAGGGAATCATCACCTTGTTCACGGGCGATGGCGACAATGTTATTGAAGATCGATTCATCGTCTGCGCCGGGGATCTGGTAACGCTCGCTGGCGGGGATGATGGTCCCGGCGATCACGCGGAGCGCAGTCAGATCATCTTCGTTCAGGCTGCTGTCGCTGCTGATTATGTCTGTCATGATGTTGTGTCCTTCACAGTGTGTGCATCGTGCGCATCAGTCGAATAGATTAGCGAGCCGTTTTTTCATGGCATCGGCCACGTACAACGCAAGGGCCTGGATGGTTCTCGTGGGATTGACGCCTGCACTGGTGACAAACAGGCTGCCGTCGACTACAAACAGATTCTTCACATCGTGGCTACGACCCCATTCATTCACGACCGATCGTTCCGGATCTGTCCCCATGCGTGCCGTCCCCATCAGATGCCAACCGCCACCGACGATTGGATATCCGCTCTGGACGTCCGTCGCGCCTGCCGCTTCGAGGACCTCTCGTGCGCGCTCGATCGAAAACTCCAGCATATGTCTGCTATTGTCACTCAACGTGTAGGTTAGTTTGGGTGCGGGAATTCCATCCGGATCCTTCAGGTGTGGGTCAAGCGTCACCGTGTTGTGTTCCTCGGGGAGGTCTTCACAGATCGCCACCATCCCGCAGATGTGGTTAGCACGTTGTCGGTAGGCTTCGTGGTGGCCGTCACCCCAGGGAATCTGACCACCCAGCATGCCGTTGACTGCGATCGATACCGGCGCATGCCCACGGGCACCTTCAAAGGTGAATCCTCGGACAAACCCCCGATTTTTGTCCGTCTCATAGAATTCTTGACTCCAGATACAGTCATGGGGGCCTCGAGGTCCATCGACTTCATCAGGGAACGTGGCGAAGATATGAGCATAAGGGTGAAACATCAGGTTTTTGCCAACAAGACCGCTCCTGTTCGCGAGCCCATTAGGGAACTGTGCAGATTTTGAGTTGAGCAGAATGCGTGGTGTACCAACGCCGTTACAGGCCATGATTACGACAGAAGCCTTGATCTCCTGCTCGTTCCCGTCCTTGTCATAGTAGATGGCACCACTGGCCATACCATCGTTGTTGACTGTGACTTCCCGGACTCGACAACGCGTTCGAAGCTCGACCCCGGCACGCATAGCATGAGGCCAGAACGTAATGTCCGTACTGGCTTTTGCTCCTTGCGAACACCCTGTTGTACAGGCACCCAGGTTGAGACATTGGTCGCGACCGTCATAGGGCTCTGTGGCGATGGCACTGTCTGAGGGCCACCAGTGCCATCCTTTGGCATTAAATCCTTTCGCCATGATCGTGCCAGACCGTCCCAATGGCAGCGGCGGCATTAATGAAGGTTTTGGCGGATAAGCTGGGTCGCCTTCGAGGCCCGAAACGCCGGTGACTCGATCGCTCTCATCGTAGAAGGGGGCGAGGGTGTCGTAATCGATGGGCCAGTCGTCAGCCACGCCATCAAGTGTTTTGACGCGGAAATCTGACGGATGAAATCTTGGAAAGTGGCCGGCATACAAGATTGTGCCGCCACCAACCCCGTTGAAATTGGCGACCTTGATGGGCGACTCATCTTCATTGATGGGATAGTCAGTGGCTCGTCCTCGATGGTTCGGACTGTGACCGAAGGGACCTGCGGCGCGTGCTTCCCAGTCCATAAAGTTGGTAGGGTATTCCGACTGTTTCATCCAGTCGCCCTGCTCGATGCACACAATGTGCATACGCGTTTCCGCGAGACCATAAGCCACGGCCGCGCCGGATGCGCCAGCACCGATGATCAGAACGTCGACAGGCTCTTCTGTCATGGGGAATCTCTCCAACATTTGGACTGGAGCATACCAAGGGAAGTCTTCGGCATGGAACCCGTAAACTAAGGCTCATGTATACTCGGCTGCATTTCTACAGGGGAACAGGCCATGCTAGCAGTAAACGTGCGTTTTTATGTGAAACCGGGTGAAGAAGATGCCGTCGAGGAACGTATGAAAGTGTTTGCGAGCGAGTGCATCGACAAGGAGCCGGGCACACACTTGTATACCGTCATCAAAGATGACAATGGCCTCGGCACGATGGAAATCTATGAGGACATGGATGCGTTTCGTGTTCATGGCGTGACACCCCACCACGATGAAAATGTACGGTTGTTGTCAAACAAGATGTCGGCGCGTCCCGATATCAATGTCTTTGAAGTGGTGCATCACCCAACGCGGTGATAGAAGCCGTAACGCAAAATCAGGAAATGACGAGAGGAAGACGATGAAAGAGGTTGCGGGGAAGGTGGCTTTCGTGACAGGCGGTGCCAGTGGGTTGGGATTGGCAATGACCAGATCACTTACTGGTGCAGGTATGAAGGTGGTGATCGCGGACATTGAGGACTCAGCGCTGGCAGCGGCGGCTGAGGAGTTCTCGGACAGTAATACCGAAGTGTTGACAATCAAAACAGATGTCACTGATCGTGATTCGATGGCGGATGCCGCCACCAAGACCATCGAGGCATTCGGCAAAGTCCATGTGCTCTGCAACAACGCCGGCGTTTTTGTTGGCGGAAGCGTCGTGGATATGACCTACAAGGACTGGGACTGGGTCATGAATGTGAATGTGCAGGGGGTGATTAACGGTATGGTGGCCTTTGTTGATCTGATTAAGTCCCATGGAGAGGGTGGACACATTGTGAATACTGCTTCCATTGCAGGCCATATTGGCATTCCGGGTATGAGTGTTTACAACATGTCCAAGTTTGCGGTGCAGGGACTCTCAGAAGCGATGCGGGCTGATCTCGCACAACACAACATTGGCAGCTCAGTATTGTGTCCCGGTATTGTCGCAACCAACATCTTCAGCTCGGATCGGAATCGTCCTGATGACCTGAAGGAAAAGGACAGCGGGGCACGTCAGCTCGGCGCGGGTATGGCTAGTGACAATGGCGAACGCGCGTCGATGATGGACAACATTCTGCAGCCGACGGTCATCGGTGACATGGTGCTGGATGCGATCGTAAATGATGTGTTCTATATCTTCTCTCATCCCAGTTTCAAAGAGATGGTTGGCGCGCGTGGGGAGGAGATTGCTGCTGCGTTTGATCGTTGGGCTGCATTCCGTGTGGAACATAATATCTGAGAGGGCAGAATATTGCGTTCAGAAAAAGGCAGATTTTGCCAGTTTTTTGGGATAGTGAAGTGTGGATTCGTTAGAACTTCACGGAATCAAAGTGGCCGCTGCAGGCTTCGATACTGTTTACCTCCACGCCGATGTTGAATGCTGGCTCGTACCAGACACCAGAGTAGTCGGTGCTGCGTTCGTTGTCCGCGACGCCAAAGATCAGGACTGAACCGCTGCTATCCACAGTTATCGGGTCTATTTTATCCTCTTTGCCGGGCTCCTAGAAAATGATGTTGAAGTTGTTTCTTTCCTGAGACCTCATTCATTGGTCGGTCGCGCCAGGCTGGAAATCAGGATCATCGAACTAACGATCGGCAAAGACTTCACCGAAGACCCAGTCGAAAACTGATGCACCTACAGTGTTTACAGGATTGAAAAAATACCACCGGGAAGCCAAAGACGCTGGCACCTAAGACACCACCGTCGAAGACATCATCGAAAACATTCTCGGGGTACCTGTCGTATCGATCATTACAAAATTGTCTAGCTCTAAGATGCTACTCCGCGTTGAGATGACACATTAACTATTATCGGTCACATCAGCGCCTGCAGCGATGGTGTCTTCGATCGCAGCAATCCGTTCATGATTGATGATGGTGACGTCCTCACGGTGCATTATGTCAATGAGAACGGAATCCTTTCTGTACTCTGGGAAGTACCAGCCGTCGTCGACAACATCTTTGTAACGAAGGTTGTTGATTCAGGTGTCGCAGATCCGGTCTCTACTGCAGAAATTCGGCCATTGCTGTCGGTCTCGAGCAGTGACACATCGGCCGGTCATCAACTCTAGAGTGGGGTTGTAACTCTTATGGAGGGAGACTTTACGGCAGCCGATGATATTCGCACTGAGTCATTTATTGATGTGGTTGGGGTTCGTAATGGTTGTTACGAAGTCGCGCTTAACGTTGCAGTTTATGAGCGCTGGCTAGATTCAGACGTTGTCTTGCAATTTGATGGCTGTCCCGTGGCGACAGCCTGGCTCGAGGCCTGGTAAACATCTGATCCGTGATATCAACCCAGGTAGGAAACGATCAGTCCTCGACCTGGGCTTTGGCCCAGCGGTAATCGGCCTTGCCATTGGGGCTTCGCATGATTTCGTTGCAGAAGACAAACGACTTCGGGAATTTGTAGCGTGCAATGTGATGCTCACACTCGTCCAATAGCGACGCTTCATCTTTGGTCGCGCCTTTCCGTAGCTGCACGATGGCGACGACTTCCTGTCCCCAGCGCTCAGAGGCGCGGCTGGTGACCACTGCATCATAGACATCTCCATGATGTTTGAGTGCTTGTTCGACCTCTTCTGCAAAGATCTTTTCACCCCCGGAGTTGATGGTGATGGAATCCCGACCATGGAGTTCAAGCGAACCATCAGTGAGCAGTCTGACCCGATCTCCTGGTACTGAATATCGGGTACCGTCAACGGAGACAAAAGTCGCTGCCGTTTTCTTTTCATCATCTAGGTAGCCAAGGGGAATCTGGCCACTCTGAGCCCACCATCCAAGTTCTTTGTGACCGGCTTCGAGGACCTGGTCCATGGTTTCGTTCAGAACGACGTTACCTGGGCGCAGAGAAAAGCGTCCAGTTGCTGCACCACTATCTGAATTACTGACATGCTGGCCCTGACTACCCGTCTCCGAGGACCCGGCGGCGTCAACGATATTGATATGCGGCAATAACGATAGCAGTTGCGACTTTAAAGATGCTGTCGTTACCGCGCCACCCGTAATGATGTTCCTTAGTGCCGGCATCTTGCGTGGATTCTTTTCGAGCGCGTCTGCTATCGGACGGCCGAAAGCATCGCCCACAATCATCATCACGTCCGCACGCTCCCTGATACACGTGTCGATGATGTCATCGGCGTCGAGGCGATGGACATTGTCCTGCACCAGGACTGTTCCGCCGGAATGCAACGCCTGAAAGGCAACCCAGGACCCCGCTCCATGCATGAAGGGTGGTGCTGTCAGATAACGGTGATTGACCCGTTCAGCGCGTTCCGCGAATTGCTCTGCAGGAATGATCTCATTGTTCGAGGTTTTACCACCTAAGGCTGCAGCCAGGATGTCGGCCTGACGCCAGAGTACGCCTTTCGGCATGCCTGTCGTCCCCCCGGTGTACAGGATGTACAGATCATCGTCAGTAAACTGTAGGTCGGGCATGACATTCGAGGTTGTTTCTAGAGCGGCTTCGTAGTCGATTGCACCCGGTAATAGTGCCACGCTGTCGTCGTCGTTGACCTGCAGCAGGATTTTAAGTGAAGGGATCTGATCACGGACGGACTCGACACGATGTGCCAACGAACTATGGTACAGGAGAATCTGGCATCGGGCGTTGTTGAGCAGGTATGCGAGTTCTTCGTCTACGTATCGATAATTGACATTGAAGGGCACGGTTCGAGATTTGAACGCGCCAAGCATCCCTTCGAGGTACTCATTACCGTTGTATAGGTAAAGGCCCACATGATCCTGCCCACTCTCCCATGGCGACAATGCATCGCGCTCTTTGTGACAGCCGAAGCCCTGGTTGAGCAGGAAGTTGGCCAAGCGTCGTGTTCGCTCGGCCAGTTGCCCATAGGATAAACGGCGATCTTTGAACACAATCGCATCGCGGTCAGGAATGGTGGCAGCGATCGCCTCGTTGATGGTGCCCAGATTGGAAACGGCGCTCATGTTTGGGTTGCTCTCTACGTTTTGCTTCTAATTCGATGTCTATTGTTGAGTTAACAAGTGTGTGTTGTTAACAGGCTGTTGGTTTTGTCAGAGAATACAAAGTGCTCTGTACTCCACGCTACGCCGACTTGCGCGTTCACCCTTGTGGATATCGAAAAATGAGGTATGGGGGCACACCATGGGCTTATCCGCACGAGAGTCGTACTGTTTGAAGACGATGCACTCATCCGTCTGCATATCGTCAAAGTAATAGAAACGATGATTGGGGTTGTATAGTGGCAGGGTTGCATAGCCACCTTCGGCCTTGGGACTAAAGTGGTACTCCCGAAAATCATCCAGTCTGGCTGATGCGGCATCAACGATACAGAGCTGATTCTGTTCAGCGACGCGTTCGATAGGTGCCCAGATGTTGTACCAGACGTAGTCCCTGTCCTCGATTCCATCAGCGAGAGAGCTCTTGTACCGCTTCAATAGTCCGGCTTCTCTTTCGTGCATCGGGTGTAGTGGGTAATCACAGTGTACGTAGCGAGAGTAAGCACCAAGGAATGTCTCAGGGTTTTCGTTACGTACCTGGTGCCCCATTATAAATGCGTCTTCACAATCGGTCAGCGATTTCAGCATGGGAACAATCATATCGGCATAGGTCGCTAAGACCTGCGTGTTGCTGTTCCAATCAGTCACATCATGGTCAAACGAATGTAGCGTGAAGCCATTCTTATCAAAATCGATCGAACCATCTGCAACCATTGGTCGCGCGTTCGTGATGGGTACTTCATGCTTGATGGTGTTCTTGTGACGGGTTTCTCGGGAGAAGATGAAAGGTCTTTCATCCCGGTGGCGCCAGGTTTCATCGAGGTATCGGACCTCTGCCAGTACTGCGTCTGTCATGGAGTTTCTCGATCAATATCGTACGGGACGAATTCGCTGTTGAGTGGATGGCTCAGTTGGTTTGATGTTTTTACGAGGGCCGCATTGTACCTGATTGTCCCGTCGGGTGGGCCAGGCGAAATTATACGAATACAGCGACCCCTCTGACGCGGGTGCCAGATTCCTCGAATCGCAAAGCCATGGAGCGTCGAGATAAGTCAGCGGTTACTGCGCCACTCTGATTACAGCCATAGTGGAAAAGAATGGCATCGCCTGGCGTTGCGCGCGATGTCCCAGGTGCCAGGAAACGCACCGACGCGTATCAGCCTCGGCCCAGGCGTTTTTTCTTGTTCTGGACATAGTCGACCAGGATATATTCACCGAGGCTTTGGGGATCGGTATAGAAGACGCGCCCACCATTGATGCGTGTCATCTGATCTACAAACTCCTTGAGGTAGTAACTCTGATCCAACATAAATGTGTTGATCGTGATGCCCTTCTGGGTACAACTGCGAACCGCGCGTAATGTCTTGTTGATTGTGGTTGGCGTAGGTGGGTACTGAAACTTATGACCGCCATTTTCAAGATGCGCAGTGGGTTCGCCATCTGTGATCATTATCACCTGTTTGGTGCCCTGTTGGTGTTTATCGAGGAGCTTCTCGGCAAGTATAAGTGCATGCTGCATGTTGGTACCGAGCAGGTAATCTTCATACTGAAGATACGGTAGGTCGTGAGATTTGATCTCGGTCGCCAATGCCGAGAATCCCAAGACGTATAAGCTATCCCGCGGATACGCGGTACTTATGAGATTGTGCAGCGCGAGCGCGACCTTCTTGGCAGACTGGAATGAACCTCTTAATGCCATCGACCAGGACAAGTCCACCATCAACACAGTCGCAGTCTGGGTGATCAATTCGCTCCGATAGATCTCAAAATCGTCAATAGACAACTTGATGGGTGATCCTTTTCCTTCCCGGTCCAGTGCATTGCGAATGGTCCGTGGCATATGCAGGTGAAAAGGATCACCGAATTCGTAAGGTTTGGACTCTTCGATGCGCTCACCAAAACGGCCTTCTTCTGGCACCGCGTGGTTGCCCAGGCTTTGTTTCTTTAGACGTTGGTAGATTTCGCCGAGCGCTTTCTGACCAAGCGTGCGACTACCTCTCGGTGTCAGTTCCCACTTGTTACCATCTTTTCGCGCATAGCCAGCTTCCTCAAGAACCTTCATCAGCTCCTGCATTTCTTCTAGGTTCTTGCGGGCTTTTTCGCCCATCAGCTCTTCGACGAGATCCGGATTGATGGAGTCAATCTTGCCGTCATACTGGGAACGCTGCATCTGTTGTTCTAGCTCATCCATTCGTTGCAGTTCCCGCATTAACTCACGGGCCGCCTGCATATCGATGTCCTGATCGCCAGAAAAGTTGTACCGCCGTCCCTGTTGGCCGCGTTCCTGTGCAAGCATCTGCGCCAGCTGCGACAGTTCCTGATTGAGATCCGGGTCGGTGAATCGATCACCCATCATGTCCATTAGCTGTTGTTGCTGGTCGGGTGACATGGAATTCATCATGGCCTGCGATGCAGCCATCTGTTGCTGCATTTGTTCAATCAGTTCATCGATTGATTGCGGCGGATTGTCACCAAACATATCGCCATACTGATCCATGAACTCATCGAAATCATGGTCTTCACCGTTGGCGCGTTTTTCCATCATTTCGTTGAGATCTTGCACCATGTCTTTCATACGTTGCATGTCGTCAGGTGACATGTTGTTGATCATGTTTTCAATGTCACTGAAGAAGTTCTGAGCCATCTGCTGGCGCAACTGGTTGATAAGCTCAAGAAACTTTCGTTGTGCATCTGTATTTAGGAATTCGTAGTTCTCCAACTGGCGAACTTTTCCTGCGGCATCATTGGGCAGGTTATCCAGATATTCCTGATTTTGTTTGCCGATGTTACGGATGACCTGATCGCTGAAGTTACCTTCGTCATCTGTCTGCCTTGATGATTCAGAAGGACTACCTTGTTGAGGGGCCTCATTGCCTACGTTGTTTTCGCGACTTGGTGATTCAGCGCCCGCGGGTTGATCATCGACATTCTTCATGAGGTCGTCCATGAAGCGTTCTGCGCCTCGGTTGGCGTCTTCTCGATCGATCCATTCCTCGATGGTTTCTCGTTCCATCGCTAGGATTTCGTCTAGCTTCTGCTTGATGTCCTCCATGACGCTGTTCATGTCGTAGCGTTCAAGCTGTTGGTTCCGTTGGTCTTTGAGTTGACGTAGAAGGTCACGCAAACCACTGATGTAGTTGCCATCCTCTGTATTCATGCCGCGTTGCATTAGGTATCGCATGGACTGTTGCAGATCCCCGAATTCCATTAGGTCATCAGAGAGTGCATCAAGAATTTGGTCCGCATTGATCTGCGGAACCTGGGTGCCATCCCACTTTGAGTATCGAATCAGCGATGTGTACTTTGTCGGCATGGCGTTCTTGCTCTGATGTCCAGGTATAGCCTATTGGGCGTTGCGACTGTTCTGCATGTCGGTTTTTTGGGAGTACCGTAAGTAGACTTTATATGCCCTCGTCAATCCGCATGAACCAGGACTTCTAAGCGCTATATGTGTTGTGCCCACTCACTCGGTCTTTGTTCAGGAGCTGATTCAGATGCAAACCTTCAAGCACAAACTCGACGACCGATGCCCTGATGGCACTATTGTCACCCCCAAGCTTGTTGGCGATGTCTGACAAACCATCGACTTTACGAACGATATCCTCATACTCGTTCGAAGGTATGGATTCACCGGTTGTCACGTTGAGCCCGTCACTAAACTGAAGTGCAAGCACCTCTGCTTCATCGCCCATGAATCGTTCGAAAACCGCGCGTGTTGCGTCTTCAAACAGCTTGCTCATAATTTTGTCTTCCTGACCATCTTCCATCGCTTCGAACTCTACCTTGCCCTGTAAGGACGGCATGATAAAAGGCAGATCAGAGATCCTGGGGACGACGTCCTGTTCCCCCGTGCGGATCGCCCTGCGAAGCGCGTTGGCCACTAGAGCTTCGTAATTTGAGACCGATGCTCGTACAGACACTCCAGAACGTTGGCTGATGTCGGGTGACCGACGTGCCAGCTGAGTAATTTCAGCCACAATCTGTTGCATAAATGCCGGTACGTTCTGGCGGTATTCTCCCATGTCGAGCTGGGTTTGTTCCTGCTCCATGATGGTGATCTCTTCGAGTACCGTCTGGGGATAGTGGGTCCGGATCTGAGCACCATATCGGTCTTTGAGTGGTGTAATTATACGCCCACGGTTTGTGTAGTCTTCCGGGTTTGCGGTCGCGACGATCAGGACATCCAGGTCCATTCGGACTTTGTGACCCCTTATCTGCACATCGCGTTCTTCCATCACATTCAATAGACCGACTTGGATACGCTCTGCGAGGTCTGGTAGTTCATTGATGGCGAAGATGCCACGATTTGTATGTGGAATCATGCCGTAGTGGAGTGCCTCTTCGTCGGATAGATAGCGACCTTCTGCGATTTTGATCGGATCCACCTCACCGATCAGGTCAGCGATGGTGATGTCAGGTGTCGCCAGCTTCTCACCATATCTATCTTCGCGGGACATCCAACGGATCGGTGTGTCGTCACCGTGTTCAGCAACGATGTTTCGACCTTGAGCGGTGATTGGAGCGAGGGGATTTTCAGGAACATCGCAACCGTCGATGACAGGAATCGTCTCGTCGAGTAGCGAGATTAACGATCGGATCATTCGGGATTTTGCCTGCCCGCGTTCACCTAGCAGTATAATATCCTGTCCCGAGAGCACCGCGTTCTCGATCTGGGGGATGACGGTGTCTTCGTAGCCGACCACACCAGGAAAGATCTCGTCGTCGCCGGCCAGTTTGTTCATCAGGTTGCGGCGCATTTCCTCCCTGACGCTGAGCGTTTGATAGCCAGATGCCTTCAGATCGCCCAATGTGCTGGCCGGTGATTGAGCCACGGGATTCTCCATTTCCTGAAACCTCTAACCATCTAAACAGGTTGTTGCCGGCGCTGGCAAGTGGTTCCCGTCAGGCGTGGAATGTACCGTTCAATTTTGGCAAGCGGGCATCAGGATGGCGCTCTGGCAGTCAGAATGGCACGTGTTGGTGCAGGCAGTCCTTCGACGGTTCGGGCTGGGTCAGCAGGATCCAGAAAATCTGGTAGCGAGTGAAAATCCATCCATTCAGTAGAGCGTTGCTCCTCTATGGAAGTTACGGTGATATCAATGATACGGATGTCACGAAAGTTCAGGCGAGAGAGCCAACGAGTCAGTGCGTGCGCGCTGGGCAGAAACCAGATATTCGACATACTGGCATAGGGTCCTGGGGGCACAAGCACGTCAGTTTCACCACCGTCGATGACCAGCGTCTCCAGGATCAGTTGGCCTCCGGGTCGAAGAAATCCGCGAAGCTCCTGTAGATGATCCATCGGGGAGCGTCGATGGTGTAGCACGCCCATTGAAAATACCATCTCGAAGCAGGACATCGGTGGCAGATGTTCACTTCTCAATGGCAACAAATGTGCTCTCGTTTCGCCGCTGAGTGTCTTCAATAGCGTGAATTGGTACAAGAACAGTCGCGTCGGATCGATGCCCATTGCAAGTGAGGCGCCAGCATCCAGCATTCGAAACAGGTGATAACCGTTGCCGCAACCGACGTCCAATGCGCGCAGACCATGCAGGTCATCGATCTCGTGCTTAAGCCGATCCCATTTCCAGTCAGAACGCCATTCACAGTCAATATCAATACCGTGTATACGCCAAGGACCTTTGCGCCAAGGCTTGTATCTCTTGAGCTGTTCGTGAGTCAGCGGTGGTTCCTGATTTGGAATGATGACCCGACCGTCCTCGATAGACCATTCAGAGGGCGTCCGACCGATGGTCATATCATCCATGTAGTGATCCCATTCCGCCTGATGCCCATGAGGTCGTTGCTCGAAATGGGCCGTCAGGGCGTCAGCTAAGGAGGCGCTGTGCCGTCTGAGCGGCGTACCACTGACAGCCTCAAAATAGTCATCGAAACTGATTCGTGATGGATTCACCCTTCGTTTGAATCTGATGGTTTCGTAGCGAGGAGTGTCACAAAGTTCAGGTGACGAGCAATTAGATCAGACTTAAGCCCCGCAGCCTTGAACCGCTCGCGGTGTGTCGATTCAGTATCGGTCACGAGCACGTTTTCAAGCGCGGTGCGTTTCTGCGCAATTTCTAGGTCACTGTATCCCTGCTGTCGCTTATAATTTTCGTGGAGTTTGCGCATATGTTGCGTGGTGGCGGCATCATTGAAATGCACCTTCTCGGAGATGATCAGGCAACCGCCACTGACCAGTGCCGCCGCGAGTTTAGCAATCAGGTCAGCCCGATGTTCGGATGGGATGAACTGTAGCGTGTAATTCATCACGATGATGGATGCGGGTTGGAAATCGATGTGACTGAGATCCGCTTCGATGACGTCGATTTCTGTGCGGGGTTGATCGTACTGACGCTGGTATTCTCCGATGTTTGCAGTGCATCGTTCGACCATTGCCGCCGAGTTATCAACAGCAACAATACGGCAATGCTCTGGTAGCGCATTAGCCATGGCGACCGTGGCAGCGCCGAGTGAGCAACCAAGGTCGTAGCAGCAGGTACCGGGTTGTGCGTATAAGGATGTAGTACTGTTGATCAACTCCAGCGTTGTTGCATAACCGGGAACTGATCGGGAGATCATGTCATCAAAGACCTGAGCGACGGCTTCATCAAACCGAAAAGGTGTGACGAGCTTGTGCTCTTCGACGTAAATGCGATCTGCGTCCTGATTCAGGGATGTTGCCACAGTGATGAGTTGCCGGTGGTTTGCGATTCAGACGTATATTGTTGCGTCATGCAGCTTACCACGTGTCCTGATGAAGCCCGAAGGTTCTTCTTACGGGTCTCCACGATTAACATGACAGCAAGACTCTGTTCAGATCCGATAGATGGGTTGCCCGATGGGGGCAGGACTTGATTCCGGTGTCGGCATGAATAAGCTTACGACCGGCATTGCCGACACCGGACATTATCGGCTCCGGACGTAATGCGTAGGAGTGACCATGGCCGGAGGTGTAAGAATACTGAGGATCAACACTGCCGGAATACCGGTGGAGTGGTTGAGCTGGCAACAGGCGGTCTGCCTTCATGCCAGAGAACTCGTCAGCTGGACATATGGCGAGGAGGTGATGTCTGTTCATGGTGGACACTCGCGAATGACCGGTGAACAAACCGTCGTGACGCTGAACAGTATTCTTGCATGTCGAGGTAGGGTTTTTAGCGAATCAGGCAAACAGCCGCCGCTGACAAATCGTGCCCTGTTTCGACGTGACCAGAATGTATGCCTGTACTGTGGGAATCGATTTGAGGAGAGTGCGCTTAGCCGCGACCATGTGACTCCTATTTCACGAGGCGGCCTCGATAACTGGAGTAACGTGGTGACTTCCTGCAAACGCTGTAACGCGCGTAAAGGTAATATGTTGCTGGAAGAATGTCGTATGGAATTACTTGCGCTACCATATCAGCCTAATCATGCAGAGTATTTGGCGCTTTCTCACAGCGGGCGCATCCTGGGCGACCAGATGGCTTTTCTCCGTAAGCAGTTTTCGTCCAACAGTCGCCTTTTGCAGGACAGTGCGTTTCTGAATACTGCCTGAGCAGAAAGTCGACGGGCCCTCACCATTTGCGCCCGGTTCAGCGCGTTCCAGGGGGGTGAGTGCACAGCGTGCTTGGGATTGAGCTTTAAATCCCTATAATGTGGTCCCCCATAGAGGATTCTGTTTCGTTTCCTATCAGGGAGGCAACATGCGAGAGGCCAGCACGATGGGTGACAAATCAAGTTCAAAGGAACCTCAGCTTGAGCTGCCTTCGGCTGTGTTTGAACGGCTACCACCGCGAGCCGCAGAACGCCGTAGTGCTCAGCAGAACGTTTACAACTCGAGGCGCGCCGTGGCCGCCCTGCGTGCTGCCGCTGTTCAGCGTGAACAGAAGGTCCATGAAGCACGCAAGGCGGTGATGGCTATCCGCAGAAATCAAGCCAGACAGGGCCAGTCCTAGTCTCGATTCGTGCCCTCGTTCAGACATATACTGCATACGTCCGATGTTCATCTGGACAATGCGATCGGCATTCCGGGTGAAGAGAGTCCTGCGCAACGTGGGTTGATCGCGGTCATCGACCAAGCGACTAGACTGGAGGTCGATCTGCTCCTGATCGCTGGCGATCTGTTCGATCACAACCGGGTCAAATCACCTTGTCTTGAGTTTGCGACAGCTCAATTGTCGCGAGCGCAATGTCCCGTCGTGATGATCACGGGTAATCATGATTGTATGGCGGATTATTCCATCTATCACCAGTACAATCCGTGTGATGCGGGCGATCACGTTCACTTTATTCGTGACGTGTCCGGTTGTGGACATATGGTGGATCTACCAGAGCAACAGATGGCAGTGTGGGGAAACGGTATTGTCGATCACCATCGCGGCAACAAACCACTCGGAAATATGCCAGTCAAAAGAATGAAAGAAGAGGATCATTGGTTTATCGGAATGACGCATGGCTTTTACGTCAACGATGAAGATTCGATCTATTCCTCACTGATAACGGCCGATGAGATCGAGGCTTCACCTTTCGACTATCTGGCATTGGGACACGTGCACCAATATCGGACGATGTCGCATGGGGGAACGCAGGCCGCCTACCCGGGTTCACCCAACGTTGGACATACGGGAGGTGCGATGACGGCGGCACATGTACTTTTAGATCCTGAGTCGGGTGTTACTGTGGACCGGCTGGTGCTGAATCCTGTCTAGAGAGCGGGTAAGCCATCTTGAAATTTTCTGACCTGCGTATATATCAGAGAAAACGTTTGGGTTCTGGCGAGGCAACGATGGACGAAAACGAGCAGGGTGAATATATACCACACACTACGGTTGGCTCATCACTGGCAAGGCCTGATGACCTGCTTCCGGAGACGATTCAGATCATTCCGGTGACCGCGCGGCCATTTTTCCCAGTGCTCGTACAGCCAGTGGTTCTAGAGAAAGAACCGTGGGGAACAGGCCTCGAAAGGGTCGCCCAAAGCGACCGTCAACTTCTTGGTCTGAGTTACGCGTCACCGGGAGAGGGTATTCCCTCCACGGACCAAATTCGCGACATGGGATGCGTCATTCGAATGCATCGCGTAATGGAAGTCAAAGATCAGATCCAATTCATCGCACAGGGAATTCGTCGTTTCCGTATTCGGGAATGGATACGGAAAGAACCGCCTTATGTAGCCCGCGTTGAGTACTTCCGTGATCCGGAGGTTACTCCCGATGAGGAAAACCAGCAGCGCGCATATGCGATGTCGCTGATCGACATCATCAAGGAATTGATGACGCTGAATCCTTTGTACAACGAGGAGTTGAAGCAGTATTTGAGCCACTTCTCTACGACTGATCCATCGCCTCTAGCGGATTTCGGTGCTGCGATCACGTCAGCGGATCCGGTCGAACTTCAGGAGATTCTTGAGACTGTTGCGCTTATGCCGCGCATGGAAAAGGTCTTGATGTTGCTCACCAAGGAACTCGAAGTTGTGCGCTTGCAAGCTCAGATTAATGAGCAGATTCAGGAAGAGGTGGGCGACCAGCAGCGAGAATTCTTTCTCAGACAACAACTCCGGGTGATTCAGCAGGAGCTGGGAATTTCGAAAGACGACCGGGAGTCCGATGCCGAGAAATTTACTGCACGTTTGGCGCCGATGGATGTTCCGGTGCATGTGCGGGAACGGATCGACGACGAGCTTGAGAAACTGCAGGTTCTTGAGCCGAGTTCTGCAGAATATGGCGTGACCCGAAACTACCTTGACTGGGTCACTTCAGTTCCCTGGGGTATCGTCTCGGATGACAATCTGGATCTTGAACATGCGCGAGGTGTGCTCGATTCGGACCACTTTGGCTTAGACGACGTGAAACAACGGATCATCGAGTTTCTGGCAGTCGGCGCTTACCGCGGCGAGATTGCTGGATCGATTATGACGCTTGTTGGCCCCCCTGGGGTTGGGAAAACCTCCATTGGGCAGTCGGTCGCCAATGCGCTCGGACGCAAGTTTTACCGATTCAGTCTCGGTGGGATGCGAGACGAGGCGGAGATCAAAGGTCATCGAAGAACCTATATTGGTGCGATGCCAGGGAAGTTGATTCAGGCACTGAAGGAAGTGGAGGTTGCCAATCCGGTGATTATGCTGGACGAGATCGACAAGATCGGTGCGTCCTATCAGGGTGACCCGGCATCTGCACTGTTGGAGGTATTGGACCCCGAGCAGAACAGCGATTTTCTGGATCATTATCTTGATCTTCGCGTTGATCTTTCACAGGTATTGTTCATTTGTACCGCCAATCAGCTTGATACCATCCCCGCACCATTGCTCGACCGGATGGAAGTGATCCGTCTAGCTGGGTATCTGGCCGAGGAAAAGCGGCAGATTGCAAAAAAGCACCTGTGGCCAAAGCAGTTGGAGCGGGCTGGTTTGACGCGCGGGAAGCTGAAACTCGCAGACGCAGCGCTTAAAAAGATCGTGGAGGATTATGCGCGAGAAGCAGGAGTTCGCGCGCTCGACAAGCAGCTAAGTAAAATTGTGAGACGAGCCGTTGTCAACATTCTCGCTGACGATAAACTCGTGACTGTTGTTGCGAAGAATGTTCCTGAATATCTGGGGCCTCCTCTGTACAAACAGGAATCACCCCAGCGCGGTGTCGGTGTGGTGAACGGGCTTGCGTGGACATCGTTGGGAGGTACCACCCTTGCGATTGAAGCATCCCAGATTCATGGACATCAGCGAGGGTTTGTTCAAACCGGACAGTTGGGTGATGTGATGAGAGAGTCGTCACACATTGCCTACAGTTATGTGATGTCGCACCTTAAGGCGCTGAATGCGTCAGAAGGATTTTTCGATGAGGCCCATGTGCATTTGCATGTACCGGAAGGTGCAACGCCGAAAGACGGGCCGAGTGCCGGGGTCACGATGGCGACGGCGCTCCTATCGCTGGCGTTGAATCGGCAAGTGCAGCGACCGATCGCCATGACTGGCGAGTTGACCCTGACAGGACGGGTACTTCCTGTCGGGGGAATTAAGGAAAAGGTGATTGCGGCGAAACGAGCTGGTTTCAAAGAACTGATTTTGCCGATCGACAATAAAGGCGACTTTGACGAGATCCCTGATGGGATTCGAGCAGGATTGAACGTTCACTTCGCCTCTGACTACACGGAAGTAGCTGCTGTCTGTTTCGCGCTAGTCAAATCTAAACGTTAGCGTTTCCCCTACCAGGGACGTCGTGAGTTTTCCCAATCAAATGGCTCGATGCCCGACTCTGTCAGTTGGAAGATCTCTGCAGAGGGTTGATTCCCGGAAAGGTCAAGTACGCCGATCGTGCCAAGTTGGGTATCAAGATTGTGCGGGAATGTTGGAGATCCCGGGTTAACGCACAAGACGCCATCAAACCAGTCGACCTGTTCAACATGCGTGTCGCCATACATGAGGAAGTCAGGGCGATCTTCGGGAAATAGTCGATCAATCCATCTGGTAACTGTGAGTTCCGGAGGCATCTCGGGCATTGGAACATAATGCGTCAGGCCGAGTTTGAAACCGCCCTTTTCGATGAGCCAGGTCTCGCGGACGCGAGGGTCGTCCGGTTGCCGTTCACGTCCGCCGCCGCCATCTTCTCCGTTACCGCGTGCGGCATAGATGGGCGCGATTTTTTCGAGTTCATCCAGAACCGAAAAGTGGTGAATATCGCCGCCGTGCAGAATGCACTCGACGCCGTCGAATGCTTCGAAAACCTGTGGCCACAAGGTTTCCATCGATTCCGGGATGTGGGTATCTGAAATGAGACCGATCTTCATGAAATGACTCCCTTTTCCCGCAGCGTAGCGATTTCATCTTTAGACATACCGATTTCCGATAAGACTTCGTCGTTGTGTTCACCGTGACCAGGTGCGCCATAGCGCATTTCAGGTGTCGTCACTGAGTACCGTGCGGCAGGCCGTGTTTGACGAATTCGTCCAGCGACAGGATGATCCGATTCGACAATTAGACCGCTCGCTTCGACTTGCGGGTGGTGGATCATCTCCCGACGCTTCAGCACGGGCGCACAGGGAACACCTGCCTCCTCAAGTATATTGAGCCATTGCTCTGCAGGACCTGCAAGCAGCGCTTCCTGAGTCATGTTCAATCGCTCATCTGCGTAACGGTCGCGACCGCCTGGGGTCTTGAAACGTTCGTCGTCCTTCCACTCTGGATGACCGACAGCGTCGCATAGCGATGTCCATTGTTGGTTGGTCATAGCGGACACACTGATGTAATCAGTCTGGGTCTCGTAGATCAGATCAATGAATGTTGCAGCACGTTGAACACTCACTTCTTTACCCACAAATGTCTGACCACCCATATCAGAGGACCACAGGAAGGAAACAACGGCATCCAGCATGGACAAGCGGATGTGCTGACCTTCGCCGGTACGTAGCTTCGCGACTAGGGCTGATGAAATGGCTTGTGCCATGGTAATGCCCGTGAGCTTGTCCGGGACGATGGTACGAACTAGACGCGGGCGTTCTTCGTCTGACCCAGCCTGAATGGTCGTGAGTCCACTTAATGCCTGCACAATGGGGTCGTAGACGGGTTTGTGCGCGAAGGGTCCTTTTTCCCCGAAACCGCTGATTGAGGCGTAGATGATGTCGGGTTTGACTGCTCGTACTGCATCCTCATCGATCCCCAATCTTTCAACGACACCGGGTCGAAAATTCTGGATGATGACATCGGCCATTGCGGCCAGTTTCAGAAGGACCGCTTTGCCTTCGTCAGATTTGAGGTCAAGCGTGATGGCGCGTTTGTTGCGATTGTTATTAAGGAACGTAGCGGTGAACTGATGGGCGCCGTAACCTGCGCCTCTTGCGTGATCCGGACGATCGATGGCTTCCACCTTGATGATGTCTGCGCCCTGGTCTCCTAGCATCTGGGTGCAGACAGGTCCAGAGATGACCGTCGTGAGATCAATGATGCGAATGCCGTCGAGGGGACCGGCCATGGCGAACTCCGTCAAGCGTATGCGTCGCGGCAGTGTATCCTTTTTTGTCGGTTAGAAGCGATGGGCGAAGCCGTAGATACGAGGCAGCGGGACAATGTTTGTTGCAAGCGTGCTCACGCTGTTGTTGGATCGTGTCACTGGCACAGCAGGACATTGTGTCATAAGGAGCTTTTCGTAGCCTAGGTCTTCCAGCACACCTTCGTTAGGTTCCATTTCGTCACTAACGTCCGTGATCACCCGAAACCAGACGCGATAAACGAGTTTTGTAATCGTCGATTAGCTTTTCCGATGGAAGCTGCTTTGGAAAGGGGATTAGTGGTTGGTGAGTTAAGGTGATGTTAATAATGTGATTTTGGTCCGCAGGATTGATTTGTCACATCGACCTGATAGCTAGCGACACCGTCAAGACGATGGTAGTCTAGCCGCCTCTCCGCCCGTAGCTCAGCTGGATAGAGCACCAGGCTTCGAACCTGGGTGTCGGGAGTTCGAATCTCTCCGGGCGGGCCATCTCTTGATCGGAACTTCCGTGGCTGCGAGGCGACCGCCTAAGCCCTTTTGACCTTCATAACTGCGCTGAATAGTGTGGTGTCAGGAAGCCCAGGATACTGTGCAAGTTTGATGACATTTTGTTTATAACTTAACAGTGGCACACAATACTCCCATGGGTACTAGGGTTATCGGATTATTTCTGTGTATGCTTGCGCTGGAACTGGCCGCACGACCTATTTCCTATTCAGGCGGTTCAACAGTTATGGCGTTCTCCAATAATATGCAGGACTCCGTCTATTACCACTATTCACCTAACCACCGACTTTCACTTGGCGTTGAAGCCGTCAATAATAAATACACGAATCAAAACTACGCGTATTGGCGAGCCACCTACCTACTCAACCGTAAGAACAGACAGCGTTCACAACGCAACGTATATCTCGAAGCCGGCATTAGTTCTCAAGGATCGAACGAAGGCTTTGCGAGCGTTCACTATGATTGGGAAACACGGCGTTGGTTTAGTGGCTTTGGAGTTAAACGCGTGAGCGACCACGCAACAGACTACTCAGAAACTTTTTTTAAAGTGGGTATTGCACCCTACCTAGGTGAATATGGAGATCTGCACACTTGGCTATTGCTGAAAAGAAAAAGGGATACTCGACTGGAACATTGGTTGACTTATCCTGTCCTAAGGTTTTTTAAGGGCAACTTCTTTATAGAGATCGGCTACAAGTCAGAAATTGAATGGGACACGCACCTGATGTTTCGTTTTTAAGGAGGCGCAATGCGAAGTTTTAATGTAACCCTAGCTCTTTTTGCCCTTGGTTTCAGTCAAGCAGCCTTCTCGACGCCTGATTCTGAGCTTGGGCGTCACCACGAGGATGCTGCAGCATTGCCCTCTGCAGCTGCGGCGTCTAAGCGCTATCAAGTTTTTGTTGCAGACTTGAGCGAAATTAACGTGGCGATCGTTGGTGTGAAAGGTATGGTTTGTGATTTCTGTGCCCGCGGTATTGAAAAAACCTTCAAGAAGGACAAATTCGTACGCAAGGTCGATGTGGATCTGGCGAACGGTCAGGTCCTCGTTGCGTACAGCCTAGATAAAATTATTGATCAAAGGGAAATTAGTCAAAAAATCCTAGCTAATGGCCAAAATGTCACAGCAGTGGCTATAGTTAAAATCTAGTCTTCGTTGGTTTCATGAACGATCGCGCAGCAAATGTCTTCTCGCTTTTCGCATCAACGTCGACGCTTATTTGCTGTGCACTGCCAGCGCTGTTTGTTGTGGTGGGCGCGGGAGCGAGCTTCGCTAGCCTTCTAAGTGCATTGCCATTCCTAATCGCAATTTCGCATTACAAAGGATTTATATCCATTGTGGCCCTCGCCACCATTAGCATGGCAGGATATATTCAATACAGAACTGCTCGGCTCCCGTGTCCCAGCGACCCATCGCTGGGCAGAGCATGTTTACAGTCCAGAGCACGCTCCCGCGTCGTGTACTGTTTTTCCGTATTATTGTTCGTCGCGGCCAGCTTATTCACGTACGTTGTACCTGCATTGATCTAATCTGATACTCCTTTGCCACACCCATTTATTCCTCAATATGAGCTGCATTGAAGGCAAATTACGCGGCATCTGAAAAATGATTGAAGACATCTTGTGCTGTCGTCTCCCAATCACACGGCGTGACAGGCCGAGCCTCTAACCAGCTGCGCTACCCCTCCAAACGCCTTCTCGCAAGACGTTCGGGCTAAAAACATGGTGGGCGCCGCAGGAGTAGAACCTGCGACCTACGGCTTATTTCGGCTGAGGCCGTAGGAAGTCATACTGGGTCAGCAAGAAATATCGGAATCTTTCGTGCTGTCTTAGCCTGGTAATCGTCATAGGGAGGATAGGCAGCGACACCCAAGGCCCATACACGTGCGCGTTCTGCATCGTCGGTAACTTCTCTGACGCGCATATTGAAGACCTGTTCGTGGTCACGAATCTCTACCTCGGGGTTTGCTCGCAGGTTGTAAACCCAGACCGGGTTCTTGGGGGCACCACCCTGTGATCCGATTAGCACATATGACTTGTCGTCCTTCACCTGCATAAGTGGTGTCTTGCGAATGGCACCGGTCTTGTTCCCCTTATGGGTCACGATGATGCAAGGCAGACCAGTGTTCATCAGGGTTGTACCTTCCTTACCACCACTTGCCTCGTAAACTTCCACTTGATCACGAACCCATTTGACGGGTGTTGGTACGTATTCGCCTTCGGCCATTTTTCTTCCTTACTTGGCAACGTTGCATGCGACAGACATGCGTGAGTCGAGGACGTCATTCTACCGCGCGTCCATGGATGCTCAAGAGGCTGCGGATAGCAGGAATACTGGTATGATGCCGCGCCTGTTAACCATCAACAAATGGAGTCTTCGTGCAAGATCTTTTTTCTGTAGCCGGCAAAGTGGCACTGGTCACGGGCGGTTCCCGTGGCATTGGCGAGATGATTGCCGCCGGTTTTCTCGCCAATGGCGTCAAGACGTATATTAGTTCGCGTAAAGCCGACGTCTGCGACGCAACCGCAGCGCGTTTGATGGATGAATTTGGCGGTGAATGTTTCTCCATTCCCGCAGATTGTTCCAATCTGTCTGGTATCGAAGGGCTGGTTGCAGCCATATCGGAACGTGAGAGTCAGCTGGATATTCTGGTCAACAATGCTGGTGCCAGCTGGGGTGACGCACTGGATGAGTTTCCTGAAAGCGGCTGGGACAAGGTGATGGATGTTAATGTCAAGGGCATCTTCTTTTTGACCCAAAAGTGTATGCCACTTCTCAGAGCATCTGCGAACGCAGAGAACCCTGCGCGTGTCATTAATATAGGGTCCATAGACGGCATTAAAACACCGGGTTTTGACAACTTCTCCTACGGTCCCAGCAAAGCAGCCGTTCACCATATGACGAGGCAGATGGCAGCGCACCTAATTCGTGAAAACATCATTGTGAATGCTATAGCGCCCGGTCCCTTCCCCAGTTGGATGTTGAGCACCGGTGTGGGCTTCGGCGGCGAAACCGAAGGTGTAGATTGGGAACGTGTGGGGCAGGGGAACCCTAGCCGACGCGTGGGTGCTGCAGAGGACATCGCCGGACTTGCGATCTACCTCAGTTCGCGGGCGGGACAGTACACAGTAGGTGATGTCATTACCTGTGATGGCGGTGCAGTGGCTGTGAGTTGATCCGCCGTTGTCGCGATGCTTTGTCGATCAATCGAACGTATAGGCGTCCCACATGTTGTCAGCTGTGGGCGCCACATCTTCTTTGAAACATCGTGTGTCCACCCACCATTGGACCTTCTCGCTAGGACCTCGTTCTTGGTCTTCGTAGAAGGAGTAGTTCAGGTCGTTCTGATAGTCAACCGGAACAGCCAGGCGAACAATGGGTTTGTGATGCACTGATAGTGACTCGTTCACGCCAGCCGAATGCACCATGCGTGGATGCCAGAACACCACGTCGCCTGAATTCCCTGAAAACTCGACGGGCGTGACGGTCTCGATAATAGTCCTGATCTCGGTCTGAAAAGCCTGTTTCTGGTCTTCCGCCATGTGGCTGCCAAACGTGGTATGCCAGAACTTATGCAAACGGAGGTGTGAACCTGGCCAGAGGGTAAATCCACCGCAATGAGGTGGCGTATCGTCGAGAATTACCATGGCAGAGAGTTGTGATGCCTGGTCATCGGAGTGAGGTCCTAATCCGCCTATGACCCGAGGAGGTTGGGGCAGTATTGCGTAGATACCTCTGACGCGTTGTGGCTCCCGCAGCGGGCCGCCGAGCAATTGATGTGCGACCGCCATCATGTTGGGATGGCGAACCGTAGCGTCAAGCAACGTGGGTTGGGTCCCATGTCCCTCGGGACCCGCGGATCGTTGCTTCCAACTACCTCGGTGCAGTAACCCCACCCTGGGGATATCGTCTTCACGCCACTTCCTATGAGGTTTATCAAGCCACGAACGTGGATCGTCTCGTCGAATGATGTCGCGTGGCACATTGTCCCAGAACAACTGAATGGCGGCCTCTGCTTTCTCGGCAGGAATCAGCGCCCTTTTCACGAAAAATCCGTCCCGTTTGAATTGATTGATTTCCTCGTTACTCACCGTGGTATCGGCAGCAGTTGCAGGGAGCTCTCGGTAGTCAAAGTACTGAATGGAGTTCAACATGGCCCGTTCGTTTGCTTTCGCTTCGCGGTGGCTGGGTGTCCCGACAGTGTGCATGTCCCCTTGATCGGTGACAAGAATCGGGTAGATGACTATGCTGTCAGTCAAGGACGGGGGAACTCCGCGGAGGCATGATGTCATCGGGTGATTTTGAGACAGACTATTTCGAGGAAGGGCGGCAACGTGCCGTAGCACTGGGGAACCGGGGTCCGCTTCGTTTCGATGAAGAAGGCAACGTTCATCCTGACATACTGAATGCTTACTGGCAGTACGGGTTTTACGTCCTTGAAGGAGTTGTCGGCGAGGAGGAACTTGCGACCTTACGCGAGGACTTTGCGCAGGTTGTCGAACACGCACCAGCAGGACCTGGAGCTAAGTTGGATCGGCACGGGCATCCGGCACTCGATGCCGACCTGGCACGCCCGGGATTCCAGTTTGCCAAACCGCTCAGTGATCCCATGGGGGGTACCGATATCGGCAATGGTCGTTACCAAGTGAAAATGGAGGAGTTGACCCCTGGATCCGATGCACCAGAATCTGTCCTGTTGCAGATCAATGGTAATCTCCAGCATATGGATTCTGCACTGCGTCTGTACGGTCATCCGGAACTGCTCAAGGTGACTGAGGCAATTAACGGGGCTGATTTCACTCCTTTCACTGATGCGATCTGGGTCAAACCAGCAGGGTTGGGCGCTGCGGTGTCTTGGCATCAGGATGGCATGACATTGTGGGATTCGCCTGATCTGGATGCCGGTACCCACGGCTTTAATTTTATGGCGCAGCTCTATCCGACGACCCCCCGAAACGCGTTATGGATCGTTCCCGAAACCCATGACGTGGGTAAAATTGATATTCGACGACGCGTTGCGGAGAACAATGGGTCTGATAAATTGCCAGATGGGGTTCCTCTCCTGTGCAATGCAGGTGATGTCGCCGTGTGCAGTCGACAGATGCTCCATTGCTCCTTTCCCAACGATTCAGCAGACCCGCGAGTGACATTTGTATTCGGCTTTCACAGGCGAGCATCAGTGCAGGGCGCAGAAGGCCTGGATTTTCGCACCAGAAAAAAAGTGCACTATGACGACGAGCGTATTCACGAGCGATCCCGCGTCATTTCTCTTGCGATTGATGCGAGGCAGCAGCGTTATCCGGAAGAACCTCTCTACGTGTATCAACCTTTAATAGGCGAGGAAGAAGAGAATCGATGGAGCGAAGAGACCCGTCAAACGGTCCTCAAGGACTACAATCTTAACGATCTTAGTATCTGACGTCTGCGATCAGGCCTTGTCCGGCCAGGGCCGTGATCCCAGCAACATCTCCCCCAAAGGGCTAAGTTCTGCTGGCCCTTCCCAGGGCTCTGGGTCGAGCTGCCCAGGCATGCCTTGCCAGAAGTGAGGCGCTCGATTGGTGTGCCAACAGTTGACGCGTTCCTGGCGATCTTCTTCAGTGCCAACACGGTTCATCGTAATGTACTGTACGAAACGTGGGGTATCCCGCCAGTTGTGACCAGATCCATGCGGCATGTGTCCGTGCCAGATGACAACGCTGCCGGCCTTTCCAGGGACACGTCTCACCGGATAACGCGAGAAATCGACACCGTCACGGATCGTCTCGTGTTGTCCATCACGGATCTCGTGATACAGGTCCGGCATGCACTCCCATGCACCCTGGTCCTCGGGGGTATCGGTCAGGTACAAGACGCCTTGCACGGTAAACGATGCATCATCGAGCCGTTTGTCGGTATGGATCGAGTTGGCATCTCCCGGTCTGGCCTTCGCCCGTTGTGACAGTCGAGGCTTATAGGAAGCTCGGTCCATACTGACCCATAGGGGTTCACTGTCATGAATCGCGGCGAACGCCTGATGCAAATCAGGTGATTGACGGGTATTCCACAACGATTGATGCTGGTGAATGGGGACGATGCCATTGAATCGCTCACGTCCTGTGCGTGCGGGTTGAGATCCGTCGCGAGATACCTGCCAGAAATCGCAAATGGTGTCGACCACCGCCTCACAGTCTGCGACAGGGACAACATCCTCGACACACACCCACCCTTGTTGGCTGAAGTGTTCTGCGTCTACGTTGACCGCACTCATATACAACTCTCCTTATCCGAAGTGCGAATTGTATCTGACAGATGATTTGTGGTGGTATCGACCTTTCAATTTTGTGGCGGAATCAACATGGCCTCCCATCTTCTGAATGATGCACAGATCGATCACTACCAGCGAACAGGTTATGTCATTCCAGATTTTCGCCTGCCAGACGACATCCTGATGCAGATTAAGGCGACACACGCCCGGCTTGTTGAGCGATACCCTCAATTCACCGATTACTGCGGGTCATTACTGGCCTTTGATCCCTGGTTCCTGGAAGTAGCTCGCACACCAGAAATCCTCGACATGGTCGAGCAGCTGATCGGACCCGACTTTGCACTCTGGAATTCCAGTCTCTTTGCCAAGCCCGCACGTCACGGCACCCGAACACCCTGGCATCAGGATGGGGAATATTGGCCCATACGACCGCTTGCAACCTGTTCAGCGTGGATTGCATTGGATGACGCAACCACTGAAAACGGCTGTCTGCGATTCTTGCCAGGATCCCATCAGCGACGGGAACTGGCTGAACACCACCATAATCCGGCAGATGGTTTGAGTTTGCCGCTGGAACTAGACACGAGTGCCTATGATGAGCGTGAGGCGGTCGATCTCGTTCTTGAGGCTGGCCAGATGTCGCTACATGACATCTTTCTGATGCATGGTTCGGAACCCAACACCTCGGAACATCCGAGACGTGGCATGACTCTTCGCTATATGCCACTCACATCCGTCTATCGCCGTGATCTGGCTCGGCCAGTTGGAGATAACAGAATGAGCATGTCCAATCGGACACTGTATCTCATGCGTGGCAACGACCAGACGGGTGAGAATGATTTTAGGATACGTTACTAGTCGGTCCAGCCAGGACCATCAAACCACTCTTCGACTTTGGCCCGTTTGCAATAGTAGAAGAAACCGACGCAGCGCTAGGTCAGTTTGCTCTAAACACCAGCGCTTCTCCGAACCAATCAGTTTTTAGTTGCGACTAACAACAACTAGTAATTAATCGATTTTCGATCCTCTGTTCCAAGTAGACACATAATCTTCTTTCTTATGTAGTCGTTTTATTCGCGTTGATGCAACAAAGCTGTCGTCATTAAACAAGTACACCTGTTCTGTGAAAGAGACTGGATCACCGTTGGATACCAAAGTTCCTATTGTTTGAGTTTCGCGAATGATGCCGCGATCAGTTTCATAGCAATCTTTAACAGTGACTGTTGTTTTATCCTCAGTGAACTCAGCCATACTAGTTTCCCACACTAAACCTAACGGGTGTTCGTTCGAGAATTCGCCACTTACACTTCCTATACCTTCATACGACACAACACCATCGTTAATCTCGACACTCATTTTTAAATTATTGGTATAAAAAACGCCCTCTAGATCACGCCAGGTCGCAGCGGCTTCCCATGTTCCGACTTGGGCCTGTGTAAATTTTTGATTACAGACTTCTAGATTTTGACTATGTCCTGCGAGTGACGCGTTTGTGAAGAAAATGAATAGTGCAGTAAAGTTTGCTAATGCTAAATATTTCATAGAAAGACCTCGTTCCTCTATTTATGAATTTCGGTTAGGTTTGGCTGGATTGAGAAGACAATTTATAGTCACTATCTCGACGTCCAGAATGATTCGATCAGTCGGATACGTTTAGCCCACAGAGGCGATGGAAGTTTTTATAGTAATCAGAGTAATTTGTAGACCCTACTACGGGCAGCGACTCTCTAGAGTCTTTCAGCGCGGCATAGTACTTAGAAACAACATCTATTATCCCGACACTTTTCACGACTCGTTCAATTTTTGGTCTGGTCGCGATCATTATCTCCATACCCGGGAAAACTCCTGCACCCCACCAAGGTATGGCCGCAAACAGAAGAACATCAGCACAAGATAACGTTCTCCCCAAAATGAAGGGGCCTTCCTCGCTTATCGCATTTTCGAGGCGATCAAATTGGAAAGCTAAATCTCCAGTCCCTGACTCCATTCTTGGATCAAGAAAATCATCTAAAGTACCTTGGCCTAGAAGCGTTGAGTACAAGGGCGCGGATTCGAGTGCGTCAGGATTCCCGACTAGTATTGGCCAAATATCCTCAAGCATATCCATGAAACCATCTACATGCACAGCGGACTCTGGGTCTGTTGGGTAAAGATACGACTCTTCGTATTTTATTTTCTTTCCTAAATATCGAAGTACAGATCTTTGCTGACCGATAGTTTCTCCGGAAGGTAGAGTTAGTGTGGGCAAGGTTCCCCATGGGGTTTCAGGTTTTAACTTCCCCCAACTACCATCATCAAATGGAGGTGGGCGAATACCTTTGGGGTTTTCAAGAGGCAAAGGTAATGGGACAAAATTATTGTCAAATTCCATCCCCCCTAGGGTCAGCATGATTCTGATACTTTCCCCTCTTCCCGGAACATTCCAATAATTTAAAATATATTTATCACCAGACATGAGGTACTTCCCTTGGAATTTTGAAGTGTTGTAGCTTCTCCATGTCCATCAGCCGCCACTAACGAAGTTATTGACGCTAGCAATAACCATGCGATTCACTTTATGGGCGATCTTCCCGCTCCAAAAAAGCTAATTTCTTTAAAGTGCCCAAACTCAATATAAAAATTAGGGCGGATTCTCTAGTCCGCCCGTTGGGCAGGACCCGAAAGATCTAGGATTCGGGTCGATTCATGATTGTCTCGACAAAGGCTTCGTCTCCTCGGCAATCTGCGTAAATGTAGTAGTCCGATCGAGCTTTCCAGCCTCCACCAGCGAACCACTCTTGATGCTCCATGAGACCCTTCATATCGGGGTATACCACTATGTGTGCAAAGTCGCCTGGCGCGTTAGCTCCACCGATAATTGGATGGAAGGTAGCCCATCCTATATTGCCCAAGCCGTCTGAATATTCTTCAGCAATTGAGTCATGCTTAGCGATTAATTGTTCAGAGGAAATGCCTTCCTCCTTAGAGCACCAGTTCCAAACGACGATTCGATCATCATCTGAATTAAGCTCGTCAACCTTGGCCCACTGCATATTCAGCGCAGCCATCTTTATGTCGCAAGAAGCAAGACTAAGCCACTCTTCGTTTAGTTTTTGTCCATCTGACGTAGACATCCATAGGTCCCATGCTTTACCAGACGTCTCAAAATCTGAGACCAGAAATTCTATAAAGTCGTAATTGTTCGGATTATTTGGATTGGCGTGCGTTAAGAACGGAATCTGTCTTACAAATGTCGTTTCAACATCGTATTTTTTTGCCCATTCAAAGTACTTGTTCACCAGTCTGTCGTACTGCGCCTGAGTCTTTCCTGGTTTCAGCGTGCAAACCTGAGCTTGAACATTGATAGGTGCGTTAGGATCTAATCCTCCGGTAAAAGTCTCGTGGCCATCGGCTTTTGCGAATGACACCATCAAAGACACACTAATCAGTGTGCACAAAAAACAATTTTTCATTTTCTCCACCATAAACATCGGTAAGTAGTAATAGCATTTGCGGCGATAGACAATTTCAGCACCGCTCTATCGGCATTCAAACTATCTGTAATTAGATGTTGAGGAAATGATAGGACACAACTTTTATTACAGCTTTCTCAACTCAAGCGTTGCGTCCTGAATTTCTGACGGAAAAAATCCAGCAAAATGTTCATGAAATACATTGAGTTGTTGCTTTAACTTTGGACTCAATGCCATTTCTTTTGCGCGCGAGTCTTCAACGTTAGGGCTAACGACGATCATTCGCGCCACTTCGTAGTGCATCTGCTGCACTGCAGTCATGACGCGTTTACTTTCGACGTGCAAGTATCTTGCGACATCTGACACTGCGACAAAAGAATCACCCGATTGGTGACGCCACGACAGATAAAAAATAACAGCGAATTGACGCCAAGTACTCAGCCTTAGCCTGATTGCAAACCGATTACACGCCAACTCGTGATTATTGATGAACTGCCAAAGTGCAGAGTCGTCGATGTCAGGAAATTGATTCTTTAGTAATTTCGCGACACGTAAGACGGCGACGTCCGTTGTTAGGAACGCTTCATCAAATTCCTTTGTTCGGGTGATAAGATCATCGTTAACATCAAAAAATCTACCGTTGAAAGTTCGTCTACCGGTTTTGCGGCCAAGACAATGCAGTGTTTGTATGAATCTTGCTGCGTCCATATCGTCGCCGCAGATCGTAAGCGCCTGGGAAATCGTGCATGAGCGTCCATCATTTTCCCGCATCGCGTTAAGGATGGCTCGAAAATTGAACAGGTGCCTCAGCATGTAAAGTGTTTCGACGCGCTCAATCAAATGTGCGCCTGCATTCGAGCAACGATGGTGTTGAAAACCGTTTGCCCAAACCGCAGCAAGGGCGGCACTGCTGTAAGCAGAACTCACTCTTTCATAGAGTCGATGTTTGATTCTATGGCTGTTTGATGTTCGTTCGATAAACATCATATTTTCCAGGCAATCGGCCGCGACATGGCCGTGAAGTCTGTACGAACACCATTTTCAAACTTCTCTTCTTTCAACATGTCAGTTCAACTTGCTACAAGATTCAACGAACATTTTGTTAGAGCGTGAGGGTCGCGTTTTGCGACCAGCCTTCACTTACTGTCTCTCAGACTAAGACAGCAAACTCTGTGCCGACTAACGATTCAGGTACTGCGGCGTATTCGAATGTATGTATTGCATGGTTATGGTGCAGATTCATTTAGTAGTGGCAATAAAGTTTCGATAAAGGTGCGTTCTAATGCCTGGTCGAAAAATCTGCGAATTTACGCGCAATGCGGTTGATATCGTTGTCCGTTCGCGGGTGAAAGATTCTTCACCAAACCAAACTCGCAAATAGATATAGAAGCCGGTGCAGGCATTTGAAAGACTGTATCGGGAGGCGGGGGGAGGGGAGAAAGATTTTTTACATCATAGAAAGCATCCAAAAGGCTCAAGCTAAGCGTGTTGGTATCGCTGAATTATTTGGGATGGTTTACCAACTAAGCGATGAATTTCATTGCGTCATAATCTTCTATAGCTGAAAAGACCCTTTCTGTTAAAACTTCGAAAAGTCTCACGCTCCGTTCATTTTCTCTATCGGCATTAGCTCCTCCAATAACTGAGAAATTAGTCATAGCTAATAGAGATAACATCATATTTCTTTCGAGATCTTTATCTGAGAAATGTATTCCTTCTTCACGTAATCCATCTAAATATTGCTTGCAGCAAGAAGCGTAGATCTTTCTTCTCAGGTCTACTTCAATATTAGTAAATAAAAGATAAGCGAGGTCCCAACCAGGTAAGTGCGCCATCACCAGCTGCCAATCAATGACTGTTAGGTCATCTAGTTCGGGTGTAAAAAATAGATTCTCAACTCTGTAGTCCCAGTGGTTTAAAGTTAGTGTGCCCTGGGTAAATAGGTCTGGAAAGTTTGGATAATACTCGACAATCTTCTTTAAGTTGGATTGCCTAGAGCTATTCATAATATGGCTGAATTGCTTGAGAAATGCTGGATGGTAATCTCGCATGTCATCAACCACCTTGAGCAGGTAGTTAGCTTTCATGTTAGGCACCCAATCTATTTCTTGAATAGTTCCCCAAAACTGGGCAGATATCGGAATAAGTCCCTTGATAGCTACTTCAATCTCTTTTTCTGATGCTCCTTGGATCTGATCTGGATGGTACCAACCATCCATGTACTCCAGTAAAAGAACAACTCTTTCACTATCTGGATCGTATTCAACATAAAATGCTTTTGGAGTTTTAACGTTAATACTCTCGGCGAGAGATTCATAAAACCTTACTTCTCTTAGATAGAAATTATAGTCTTTCGCTAAATTATCCATTCCTTCATTTGGAGTCTGGATTTTTGCAAAAATATTTGTTGTTTTCCCTGACTCTCTAGAGGTTTCCAATAGTGCAAATTCACCCAGCTGACCGATACCCTCTCCAACTTGCTTTACATGAAGGTCAAGTATCCCATCTTGAATAAACTCTTCGCGATCTTTAAGAGTATCTTGCAACCACGTGAGGTTAATATCCTTAACGCTATTGATCGTCCTTGTCATTTTGTCCTTCGTAAATATTGGTAATTAAATACAGCATTTGCGTCGACAGAAAATCTGAGAACTGCACTGTCTGCATTTAAACTATCTACAATGAGAATTTGATGTAACGATAGGACACAACTTTTTTTACGGCTTTCTCAACTCAAACATTGCGTCCTGCATTTCAGTCGGAAAAAAGTCCATCGAATTGTTTATGAATCACGTTCACCTGATGTTGTGATTCAGGACACAAAGCCGGGTCTTTTGCGTGTGGGTCGTTGGCGCTAGAACTAACGACAATCATTCGCTTATTGACTAGTGCATCTGCTGCGCTGCAGTCATGACGCGTGTACTTTCGACGTGGAAGTATCTTGCGACGTCTGACACCGCCACAGAAGAATCACTGGCTTGGCGACGCCATGACAAAAAAATATCAGCGAATTGACGCCGAGCACTCGGCCACATCAACCCGCTGAAGAATCCGCTGGCCTTGTGAATCAACTGCGTTGTTTAACTGCAGACGGCTCCGAGTGCCTGGATGTTGCGAATCGTATCGGAGACCACATCTTCTGATGGAATAGCCACGGGGAACACCAGCGCGGAATCCATACCCACGTCCAGGTAATCCTGCAGGCGCGTCTGGATATCTCTGATCTCCCCAATCAAAGTTCGATCACGAATGAGTGATGGGGGAATGGCGTTCAGCGCTTCGTCGCGCTTCTTGTCACGCCACATGGTTTCAATGCGTGTGCAATCCTCGCCATAGCCTTCGCGGTCAAACATCTTCTGGTAGACCGGCGACATTATGTAGGTAAATAGTTCTCGCTGATAACGCTCACGTACGAGTTCGTAGTCACTCGTGACGGTAGAACGCAAAAACACCATGACCTCGAAGTTATCGAGTGAGCGCCCAGATTTGGCAGCACCTAACGCGATCATTTCACGGGCGTGCTTCAGGTCTTCCGGGGTCACGAAATTCAGCACGACACCATCTGCAATCTCGCCTGCGAGCCGCAGCATGCCATCGTTAAGCGCCGCGAGGAAAATGGGTATGTCACGGGTGGGTCGTGTGGCCAATTGAGCTCGGTTGTACTGCCAACGACCTGATTCAGTCGTGATGCGTTCACCCGCGAGGAAGCGGCGAACCAGATCTACATATTGACGAGTGAGTGACAGGGGCTTCCCCCAGGGGGTCGCGTGCCAGTCTTCAATGATAATCGGAGTGCTGGTTCCTAGCCCCAGTACGAATCCTCCTTGGGCGACCTGATCGATGGATGCGGCGGTCATTGCCATAAGGAGGGGATCACGAGTCTGCATTGGCAGAATCGCTGAGCCAGTTCTGCCTGTCTGCATCAGGTTCGCAGCTGATGTAGCTGAGGTGACACCATCGATGCCGTTGATTTCCGTTATCCAAAAGCCTCGCCATCCAGCTGCTTCTGCAGCGCGCACATACTCAAGGTTTTCAGGAATGGTTCTGCCGCAGTTGGCAAGATCAAAACGTACCAAGTTGGTCTCTCCGTGTTCTTTCGTCCAAGCGATGCTTTGTAATAAGTGGGCTAGCCCGCAATCTTGTCGTGAACTTTCAATGTGCGATCTGCGAGTTCCTGCATGGCAATCTCCTCAAAACCAAACACCTTCGGTTTGATGGTGTCATTTAAGGGTGCAACGAGACTGGAATTGAGACCTTTAACACCACTTGCAGCGCCGACGATGGAACCACATGTGGCGCCATTGCAGTCGGTATCCCACGCACCTTCAACAGACGTGCAAATAGATTGATGAAAATCCATCTGTCCATAAATCATGGCTCCGATCACCACCAGCGCATTGTTGACAGTGTGTACCGGTGAGAGGTCGCCGTAGTGCGCCTGAACCCAATCCATGTAGGCATGAAAATCACTGGTCTGTTCGCACTGGGCAAGCGCCAAAGTGATGGCTTCTGCCAAGCGACTGCGCGCAGGAATCTCTGAAAGACCAATTTCAATGAGTCGCACAGGATCGTGCTCTATAAACGCGGCCGCAGTGATGGCAGCAAACATCATCTCCCCATAAATACCGTTAGCGCGGTGCGTCCAATGGGCATCGCGCCAGGCAAACTCTGCAGCCAGCTGGGGATGACCGGCGCAGGCGTAACCCCAGCCATCAGCACGAATCTGCGCTCCAATCCACTCACGGTATGGGTTTCTGTGGGTACTTGTGTATTCCGGCGTGACCCAGTCTGCTTTGATGCGACCCATCAACGCGGTCCGAGGTACGGCGTTGTTGTAGTTTAGAATCGCCTGTGTTTCTGCGGTACAGATGGCGTTGTAAGGGAGACAGTTGTTCCAGGCGTTGGCTACATCCTTCCACGTGAAGTCAGGTCCATGCTTCTCGAGCACGTGCAGTGCGATCAAGGTGTAGTGGATGTCGTCATCTGGTTCCATGAACGCGATGTTCTCGCGCTGTGACATCTCGCAGGGTAGCTTGATGCCGTCACTGGCTTCGGTACCGCTAAAATAGAAATCGAGTGGCCAATGGCCTCGATTTTCAAGATAGGTGCGGATCGTGGTGCGGCCGTCCATACCCTGTGTCCCCCGCATGCCAACACCTTCGACGGGTTTACCAAGCGCGCACCCCGCGGCGCGGCCAGTCCATGCACCGTGGAGTCGATCAAGGATTTCCGAGCTGTTGACCCGACCAAGCTGGCGCGGTCCGTCAGGACGTTCTGCCCGAATGTCATCAAGGTCATTAGGTTGTATATAGGTAAAGTCGCTCGAGCGTGGCAATGCTTCGAGTTCATCAAAGATGGGGTCAATGATGGCAATGTTCATCGCGTCAGCGTCTTCAATGGCGGCGACCTTATCCCGAAGACTTTCGGGTACCGGGTGGCCTTCATAGGCTCGTTGACCGAGTTCTTCCTTAAGTAGTCCGAGAGGTGTGGACCATCCAGTAAACATCATAGGGAACTCCCAAGATTCAGCTTCGACTTACCCTAGAATGGTGCTTGAACACGGGACGGTGGTCAAACGAGCGAGTCATCTCTCAGTCAGCAGGTGACTCAAGCAGTTTAGCAATCCTAGGACGTGTTGCTTCCAGCCTTTTGTAAACATGATACGAGAGACAAGAGCTTGCAAATGTGTCGAAACTGCAATGCCCAACGCACAATGCAAAAAGTCGATGAGTCAGACCCGTTATCATTAATTAACGTTTATAGCTCGCAGATGCTCTGACAGGCACGATAAGGCTTGACGAAGCTTCGCCACTGCTTACGCTTCTACCTTCCTCATTGACCTTGACCTACATCCATGAATGAACGTGCGATTCGGATAAAACAGCTATTCATGTGTTACTGTTTGGTGAAAGATTCCAAGCGAGAAATGAAGTGGCAGAATCAAATAGTATCGAAGGGAGTTGCCTCTGTGGACGCATTAGGTTTTCGACGACGAGAGAACCGCTTACGCAGTTGCTGTGCTACTGCACAGACTGTCAAACTGTAAGCGGTGCAAGCAGCTATACGGCTTACGTCGTCCCTTTGAAGAGCATGTCTCTCATTCAGGGAGAGCCAAAATCATTCGATGTCGTCGCAGACTCTGGAAGGATCAATTCACGGCGTTTTTGCGCTGATTGTGGAAGTCGGCTATGGGCAGAAATCGAGGAACTAGGCGTCGCTAGTGTCAATGCATTAGCCCTGGAAGATCGCACACATTTCCAACCGGTTGCTAACCATTGTACCGATAGCGCGCCCAGTTGGTGCAGAGTTGACGAAAGCCTTCAACATATCCCTAAGACTTAGTCCGCTTCACTCGGCGGCGTTTAGTTCCTAATAGCTAACCGCCACTTCCTTTGATAACAAATCTATATCCCACATGACGAAATTCTGAGCACCGTTGCTTACGGCATCTGTGAAATAGAGCTTCACAGTATGTTCATTGCGTCGGAGTGTGCCGCGTAAAGGTGAGCTCAGGAGCGTGCCATCATCCAAAAACGTGCGGGCTTCGCCAGACATGACACCGCGTGTTTTCTCGCCATTAATCGGCTCCCATGTCTGACTAACATAGACAGTTCCATAACCATCAATCACTCCTTCAAAGTCAACAGACACCATGCCATCTCCGGGCGAGAATCGAGTTACTGTCATCTCACCCTTACCATCTGGCTTTGACATATCGACGTCGGCAAAAGATTTGGATGTAACTGACAGCAAAAATGCGCTCACGATGATTAATAAGCACTTAGATTGCATTTTATGCCCAACGTGAAGTTGTGATCTGACTTACGATATTCTGCCTGTGTTGATCAGAAATCAAATGGATTCATACGCGGAAGTTTGTCGCAGCCGAGTAACGTTAACCACGCTTCTAAAAACGCCACCGTTCATGGCTTGAGAATTTTTACAGATTACTTTGGTAAAGAAGGTGCTTATTTCTCGTGTGCAGAGAGCTTAAATAGGATCTCAACGATCTTTGCCTGATCATCAACACTTGCCATTTTAATCCTAGCGACTTCCTTGACTGATTAATGCTTGAGTAAGGAGAGCCTTGATAAAGTTGTGTCCTATCCTTCCAAAACATTTGGGTACTCGCATATATTTTTATGTCCAACAAACGAGGGAGAATTGAATGAGACCACTACTAATACTTTTAGCCGGCCTCATCGTGGGCTCCTCTGCCCACGCTGAAGTTGCAGAATGCTTTAGCTGGAAGCCGGATCCGGGTAAAACCGCTGATATGCTGCAGACGATGCAAGAAGCCGCGGAACTGCACGAAACGTTAGGTGCAACCGTCGGTATTTACCAAATCAACGTGGGCGGATCGCATTTCGACTATTGCATGCGCTGGGATAACCCTATCGCCTGGGGTGAGTCCAAAGACAAAATGATGGTATCCCAGGAGCTTACCGAGTGGTTCGCTTCCGTGAAACCAACAGCCACTATGATAGGCAGTATTTCTGGTGGTAACGTCGATCTGTCCGTGGCTGCAGACAGCATGTCGGGCCCATTCGTTTTTCAGGTTCAAATATGGGAAGTTGCGCCTAAGACTAGGCCCCAAATCATGGCTCGTTTTGAAGAGGCGGAGGCGATCCTTGAGGACCTTGGCGCAAGGGTAGAGATTTACACCGAAGGAGCTGGCGGCACTGGGCTTGTGCACTATGTGATGCAGTACCCAAGCTGGGCGGACATGGCTAAGGGTTTCATGGCGATTGGCCAAAGCGAAAAGTGGGCGGCCTTCACGGCTGACAACGATCCTGACCTAGGAAAGGTCGTGCAATCTTTCAACGGTGTTGCGCTGCGTTAAAGCACCCTCTTGAGTGTTGCGCGCGCGTGGCTATTTTTAAGCTAGCGTGAATAATTGTTTTAACGAACTTTTAGGTTAGTGAAATTCTGTCTCTAGCAGAAAGCTGCGCGCGCCAAATCCTGACGGCTTAACAGTCTTGTCAGTACCTTTTAGGTCTTTCTATATAAGTTAAGGTGCGTGTAAAAGGGCCTGGGCTTGGCTCGTAGTATATGCGTTTGTATTTTCCCACGTCTGCTTCTCTGGCATAAATGCTCTAACAGAGCCGATACTGTAAGTTTGCTACTTGGCTATCTTTCCACAGAGTAAAAGTTACATATCCTTCAGCATGCCTATATGAGCCTTAGTTGCTCATTTAGATACGGTTGGAAATATGAGTTATGCTCGCGCGTGCTTCACCGCTTCAATGTCCAGGGATATTTATGGCAAGACATAACGCGCTACAGATGCTTGGTCGTTCAGGGAATCCTGCTCTAAGAGCTGACACCTTCAAAAATGAAGGAGTCCCGGTTGGGCAAGCTATGACTCTTCAAGGGACCGTGAATAAGACAGGGATTTTATTAGTCTTGCTTGTTCTAAGTGCTTCCTATACTTGGGACTTATTTTTCCAGGCTGGAAATCCGGCAGCGGTAGTACCAGCAATGATTGGTGGCGCGATTGGGGGACTGATCTTTGCTCTCATAACCTTTTTCAAAAAACAGTGGGCAGGAGTGACGGCACCTGTCTACGCACTCCTGCAGGGGCTTTTCCTGGGTGGAATCTCGGCAATTTTTGAAGCTCAATACCCCGGAATAGTCATTCAAGCTATGGGGCTGACATTAGGCACGCTTGCTTCGCTACTCGTGCTCTATAAGTTAGGCATTATCAAACCGACCGAGAACTTTAGGCTAATGGTCGTGTCCGCGACCATGGGGATCGGTATTCTCTATCTGATCAGCTTTGTGATGAACATGTTTGGTTCAGCAGGCATAGGCTTTATTCACTCTAACGGTCTTTTTGGCATTGGTTTTAGCCTTTTTGTAGTTGCCATTGCAGCTCTCAACTTAGTACTAGATTTTGACTTTATAGAAATAGGCGCGGAGGAAGGTGCACCCAAGTATATGGAGTGGTTCGGAGCTTTCTCTCTAATGGTGACGCTAATATGGCTTTATTTAGAAATGCTCAGGCTACTTTCTAAATTAAGAAGTCGTTGATGGACTTCAACACGTTTTTTTTCGGGGCGATAATTGTAGTTTCACTAGCAATTTTCTTTTACATCGGAAAATTCAAGGCGTCATCAAAACAAAGGGAAAGGGCGAAAGGCAAAGACACGAGCTCCCGTTGAAATAGTCGAATAAGCCAACACATTTTTTTAGAAGATTACTATGCAAACAAAGGAATCTTTGCCTCTCTAAATAGCCGACTTCAATGGATAAACCCCGTCGATCAATACAGACGAGCCTCCCTTCGCTACGTTACAAGATAAAAGACTTCTGTAGTGAGAGTCGTGAATTAGATGAGTTGGCAGAATCGAAATTTCTATAGAAACCAGAGCCGTATCCTACGGGCGATCAAAACCCTCAGCCAAGACAGAAGCAAAAAGACTGGTTTTTCTATCCAAAGCGTGTTGAGTTACGTGCCCGGAGTTTTGGCCTTCAGAAGGGAGAGATTCCGTTAACCAGATATTTAAAAAATATGCCTATTAAGGGAACAGATTATGGCTACATCGAAATCCAACAAAACCGCGATCAAAAAAAACCGTAGGACGATTTTTGAGGTTGAGGCGGCAGTTACTTCCAACCGTGCAAAAGCATATGCCGCACGATCGCTTGTGGAAGAAAATAGAGCAGGCATATTGAAAAACTATACAGCCGCGTTCTTGGGGAATAGGCAACTCGCGAATCAAAATACCGACGATGTCTTTCGAAATAGGCAGGCCATCATTTCCAGCATCGAACCTGCCACAGACGTGGAAGAGAACTACAAAGAATCATTACTCAACGAGGCAAAAATAGAGTTTTTGGAACATAGATCGTCGCTTAACAGTACAGTGCTTAGCGTAAATGAGAAAATGATTGCGGTTAACTCGCTTCTGATTGAAATCAACGACGCCATCATGGCAGCAAACGAAGGCATCGTGAAATTTAACGAGTCTCAGATCCTGAGAAATAACAAGTTACTGCAAGGCACGTTAAATCCGTCAAAAGCGACCCCCGCATCCAACGCAGAGCGAATAAAGAAAAACGCAGCTAAAGCAAAAGCAGTCAAGGTAAATGCTGTGAAGAATTCGAAGAAAATGGACCAAATGACGAGTCAGATGCAAAAAAATAGGAACAAGATTGAGGCGAATGCGTCCAAGATCATGAATCGCAGGGATAGCATTCAAAAAAATGCGTCAAACATTGCCAAAAACCGGGCGAAAGTAGCGAAGATGATATCTCCATAGTCTCGTAGATAACCTCGAGGGAGTGCCTCTTTTCTCTAGGGACACTGAGGCACTCTTCTCGCTGCTTTTTGGCAGATCGAATCCTTTGGCTGCACGCCTATAGACGCCACACGCTGCAAATATTCGCAAATATCTACCTAGATCCTGCCCAGCTCCCCTCGCAAAATCGGGTTGTATCCTAATCAGAAAACCGCGCCCTCAATTCTCTGGATAACATTTAACCCCTTGTTTGTGCGGCCTTTGTGCTCCATTAATAAATCGACACTAAATTACTTCCCATGGATTCGCTCATTGAGGAATTACCATTCTTCCACACCAATGAGGGCCCCATTCCCCCAGGGGGCCTTCATCCCCTTTTCGTTACCCAATAGAATTGAAAATGGCGGCGTGTAGGCCATCATCAATGGGGCTATGATCCCGTTGCTAGCGAGTGTCCAGCCAACGTTTTGGAGCAGGGCGAGTGAGTTCTCAGCACAGGTGAACTCTACCCAGCCCTCGGGCGTCCCTCCGTCGGCACCATCGACGAACGTGGCGTCAGCGCTCCTTTCGATTAGAAGACAGTGGTGTCCATAACGACGCCGACAACGTTTACGAAGTCACCACTACAGCGAGGGATAACTCTTCATCAAGCATTGCCGATTCACGTTCAGCCTTCGGAGGCGCCTTACCAGGTCGGGCTTTGGGCAAAGCACCGTTTACGGGCGATTTTCTGGCTGATCTGTACCACGGGGATCCCATCGGAAAACTCGGCAAGCGACAAATTTACCGTAAGTCACCGGCAGGCTTTACACGTGGAAGTCGCGGTTACATGTCATTTAAGAAGAACCGATTGCGGATCAGCTACCGTAGCGTCGCTGATAGCGGCGCTTTGCCCAGGCGCTGTAGAGTTTGTCCGCAACGGGCCGGATGCCTGGCAGGTTGAGTGAACGCCACAGACCGCCCACTCGCGTTGAGGACCATGCGCGGACAGTTGCATCGATGCCGGTGATCCACTCGCCGTCACGAGTCCGAAGGTGCAGGACCTTGAGAAGCGTTTCACGCGCGGGCAGGTCTGGTGCCAAGTCACCGTGTATATCGATGAGTTCGAGATCCTCTCGCTTGAGCCTGTCCAACATGTCCATCTCGCTGCGGCAGAGTGGACATTGCCCGTCATAGAAGAGTGTATCTTTATGCGATGTCATGCAGGCGTTACGTCTCTGCTCCGAACATGGATCATCCGTAACTCAATCCAGGTAGGGCGACCTATCCATCTCAGTATACCTCGCGGAAACACCTTGATGAGAAAGGCATCGCCCTCTGCGGGAGGGCTTCACGAATTTCTAGAGACTTGGGATGCGCGAAAGCGTCAGCAACTAAGTAGCTTAACGGCACCTTGCCTCGGGACATGGAGCTGGGAATGCGCTTTTGCGCATTCTACGGCAACGACATGAGAGAGTGGGTAACTGGTGAAAAAACCAAACAGGTATCGTTAGAAAGAAAGCGACTGCACGCAGCGCTGACAATTGTATCAAGTGACGAATGGTGCCTGTAGGAATGCGATCAAGAGAGCCGGGTTACCGCCTGGCATGCGGTTTCACTCTCTGAGACATACGTTTGCAACGTGTCACAAACGAGCTGGGACGGACGATAGGGTGCTACAAAAACTAGTAGGTTGGGAGAGCCCTAAGAGCATGGACAGTTACGCACGTGTGACCAGTCCGGCGCTTCAGAAAGCAGCCCACAACGTGACTAATATGTTGAGGAGAACGGCATGACCTTGAAAACCACTTCTAGGCACGACCTTGCCAAAAAGCCGTTAGGTTGTGCCCGAGTGGTCTTAACAAGGTTGTGCCATACGAACTTTGGTTGCAAATCGCATTTTACTAACTTATTGATTTGAGGGGATTTGGAGCGGGAAACGAGATTCGAACTCGCGACCCCGACCTTGGCAAGGTCGTGCTCTACCAACTGAGCTATTCCCGCTTGTCGTCATCCGCATGATGCAGATGATCATTCTACCGCTTAAACACCTGTCGAAGAAAGTTCTCCCTTAACGGAGAGATGATTGTCGCGTCGTGATTACGCCACCCTCGTCGTCTTCAACCGGAGCGGCGAATAAATGGCGTCCCCTAGGGGAGTCGAACCCCTGTTGCCGGGATGAAAACCCGGTGTCCTAGGCCTCTAGACGAAGGGGACGCGAAGCCGCGAATTCTATGGGGGTTGCCCGGGATCGTCAAGCTGAGGAAGGGGTCTTGTTGCATGGTTTTTTGAGGTCAGGTGTGGCGCGTTCGGCTCATCGACGAACTATCGTCTGATTGATTTGGGTCCCTTGAGACTTTACGTATCCGGTTACACGTCTGACAAAACAAAAAAATGAGACACTAGAACAATAAGTAAAACAACAAGGCCACGTTGATCCGGTGAGCACCCCAGATCGACGCACCCGGTTGACAATATACCGCTGATCGAGTCAACTTCGGCCGCCCTTGCTGTCTCGGTAGACAGGTGTTGAATGGCGGCCGTCATAATGACCATGGTGTTCTGGACTACTTGATCGGGCTCACAGAACATCTACAGCCGCGGCGTGGAAAGGACCTTCAAGCATGAGCAGCAACGATACAGAATATGTCACCACGTACCGGCCATCGTTGCTGGAACCTGTATGGCGTAAAGAACAGCGCGCGGCGCTGGGGATAACTGATCCCCTTCCGTTCCATGGCACTGATCTATGGAATGCATACGAATTCACCTGGTTGAATGGTAAGGGTCGTCCGGAAGTTGCACAGCTTTCTCTGGAAGTACCATCGCGATCCGTCAATATGATCGAGTCGAAATCACTGAAGCTGTATCTGGGCTCCTACGCGAATACCCGATTCAGTGATCGTGCAGAAGTAGCTTGTAGACTCGAGACAGATCTGACACTTGTCGCTCAGGCGCCGGTTAGTGTCGCACTATACACGCCTGATCAGGTGGAGCAGGCGGGTATTGGATCTATGTTCGGTCAGACTCTCGATGCGTTAGACATCGGCGTTGAGGAGTTCTGCTGGGATCCGGAACATCTGTCGGTTGAATCTCAGAACCTAGTCAAAGAATCGCTGTACACCCATTTGTTCAAGTCCCGATGTCCGCTGACCGGTCAACCCGACCATGCCAGTATTCTAATCCACTACAGCGGTAAGCGAATCAGTCATGAGGGTTTGCTCAGATACCTGATTTCGTATCGTGATCACGCAGATTTTGCCGAGCAGGTTACGGAGCGGATCTACATGGATATCGCCAATCGTTGTCAGCCCGATGGGCTAAGTGTGCATGCTCATTTTTCGCGGCGTGGGGGGATCGATATTATTCCTTTCAGGTCTAGCGAAGAAACCCCCTCCGGTGTTGTGAGGAGCTGGCGGCAATAACATCCTCGGTCGCTTTCGGGTAGCGCTTTCCAGTATGGTGGCGGTGAATTTCCATTGCCGGACATGACTATGGATGCCCTTGAGGCCTTACATACGAGAGTTTCAGCCCCTCGACTCGGTGGTGACCCACCGGATGAGAATGTTCTGAACAATATTTTTGAGGCTGCTTTGCGCGCGCCGGATCACGCGTTACTCAGACCTTGGCGCTTCATTGTGGTCAAACAGGATGGCCTCTCCGTACTGGGTGATCTTTTTGCGGATGTAACGAGAGAGATGAACCCTGATGCCACCGAGGCAGAGGTTGAGAAAGCGCGTGGCAAGCCTCTGCGTGCACCGATGATTGTGGTCGTGGTAGCAAACGTGACTAAGCATGCCAAGGTTCCCGACATTGAGCAGGTCATTTCAGCGGGTGCTGCTGCCCAATCCATGTTGTTGGCTGCACATGCACAGGGCATCGGTGCCATGTGGCGCACTGGCGGCATGGCGTACCATCCGAGCATCCATGCCGGACTGGGGCTTAGCGGTCACGAACAGATCATCGGATTTTTGTACATGGGAAAGCGGGAGGGTAAGTCAAGAAACCTCCCTGGTCTCTCAGTCGAAGACTATGTGAGCTATTGGGAGGGGCCAGGTAACACATCTGCTTAAGCGGGGAACGCAACAACAACAAGGATGTACTGAACCGGATGGGCCTGACACACACACGTAGCATTTCAAGAATTCAGGATCGTCTTATCGATGAACTGATCGGGATCTGTCGTGGCGTCATTTCAGATGACGAGGTTGACGAGAGGGAAGCTATTTTTATCGGACAGTGGATCGAACAACATCGCGATGTGGCTGACCGATGGCCGGTCAATGTGCTGTATGCACGTCTGAAAGAGATGCTGAAAGATGGTGTGCTTAATCTGTCTGAGCAACAGGAACTTTTGGGAACGCTCCGTGAAATTACAGGTGATAGTGCCGACTATCAGACAGTCAGCAAATCCACCTCACTACCCTTGGATCGTCCTCCGCCGGAAGTCAGTTTCGCTGGGTGTAACTTTTGCCTGACAGGACGTTTTGTATTTGGCAGCAATTTGGACTGTGAGGAAGCCATTATTGAACTCGGCGGTGAAGTGACTGCGAATCCGACCGCAGACACCGACTACCTGGTGATCGGTGAGATGTCGAGTCCAGATTGGATCCATACCGCGTTTGGGCGCAGCATTGAGAAGGCTGTGTCAATTCGAGACAGTGGCTCCGCATTGTCAATTGTATCTGAAGAACACTGGGTAAATGCCATGGGGCTTGCTAGCCACTGACCCAGCTTTCGGATCGTAATGGCGATAATGTAAGAATTTGGACGCCCATGGTCTGGTGAGCGCGCTCAAGCCTTTTCGCAACCTGCAAAGAGGAGATTGTGTTGCGTTTGTCAAAGCCGCGAGAGGGGGTAAGTCCACCTTAGCCACATCCCGGCACACGCGTTCATCGCTACCGTTGCTCCCTTCCGGGCCTGGCGGAGTTCACAACTCAACGTTGCGGGAGGACCAAGGCGGACGATGAGTATAGCGCCGACGTTTGTAAATCTGAACCCGACCTTTTACGGTTGTTCACGTCTCAGGACTACAAGAAGTAGTCCTCCAGCCGACAATGTCTATACGACCAAAGATCTAGATGGGTCGCTCTACAGGACAACAACATGGAAGAAGTAACGGACGCACGCAGCTAGTCACAGTTGGGGGTTTGATTAGTCCAGACCCCACCACCTATCACCAGATGCACCTCTCAGTGCGGTGACTGGGATTATGCGCGCGAAGCGGTTCTCTTGCCTGATCATCGCCGAAAACGCGAGGCCCATCGGCATTGTCACTGATCGTGGCCTCGTCAAACACCTAGACCCATTGCTTTTGAGTGGGGTCAACATTGAAGATGTGAACGCCAGCCATGTCGTGTCATCTCCATTGCTGATGGTTGAGTATGATTCGTCCACGTTTGAAGCGCTGGTGCTTGTGCAAGGATGGCAGATTCGACAACTACCCGTTGTCCACAACGCCATACTGACGTATTCCGATCTCGCTCGATCACACAAAAAGATTATTGAGACGCAGAGTGAAGCGACTGATCGGCCGGTCGCAATTGCGGTGCCTGTCGAACGAGCGAGGCCGTCTGATCAGTTTCCGGTAAACGTCGGACTAGATTTGTTCATGTAGGCGCTGACAGCTACGTTTCGGTCCTCGGTGCTGCTGGCAAGCATGTGTTGTTCGTAGTCCATGTGCATGATGCTCTGGTCCAATGCACCGACGATCATATTGACACTCCGTTTGATCATCTGGACCGCCATAGGTGGTTTCCCAACATAAAAGTTCGCCATTTCCGTTGCAGCTTGTGATAGCTGATCGAGATCTACCAACTGATCCAGAATGCCCCAATCCAATAGTGTGGGTGCATGGACACGCTCACCACCGGCAACCAGGCGTTTTGCGCGTGCGGGTCCTGCCAGGTGTGTAATGAGTGGCAGGCTCTTCCACTGGAGATTAACGCCAATATCGATTTCGGGATATTGCATGAAACAATTGTCTGCACCTATGCGAAAATCGCATGCTGTAGTAACACAAGCGCCGCCACCCATGGCAGCTCCTTGCCAAGCGGCAATCGTCACCTGATCGATACCTAGCAACGCGGCGATCGCGCGTTCTCCAATCCGATTTTTTCGGCGTCGTAACACCATAGGCCCCGCGTATTCGCGTCCGGGGTCCGTCAGGTCGGCACCGGAGCAGAAATGTTTCCCGGCGCCAGCGAAGATGATAACGCGGGTGTCCGCGTCGTCCCTGAAAGACAGTGCGACATCCTCTATTTCGGCGAGATGGGCAAAGTTGAGGGCGTTTGCCTTTTCTGGTCGGTTGAAAGTCACCGTTGCAATATGTCCTTCTTTTTTGAGAGAGAGGTGCTCGTAAGCCATGGTGTGTACCCTTGGTTGTACCAAAATCTAACTACAGAGATTGTATCGATCGATGGGGTCTAAATCAGTGTTACAAAGGAAGACGCTATTTTCACCGGGTCAACTTCGGGTCATAGGCTTCTGATAGGGTAGTCGCCACAATGTGGGATCGCCTCACAATAAACCAACATGCCGGTTCTAAGGTTCATCGGGATCAACCGCTCTTCATCGATCAGGTTCAGCTGGATACGAGTATCATTAACCTTGCGATTGATGCATGGTACGCAATCCCTGGTGGCGTTAGCCTGGTTTTCCGTTGTGATAATCAGCATCTCGGCACGACACGAGCGAGTCCGCACGATCTGGTAGCCGGGGACTATGTCGCCATTGCTGACGAAGCCGGTTACCTTCGAACAGCTTCTGCGGGCACTCAGCAAGTCTGCATCAAGTTAGATGAGTGGTCATGATCAGGATGCGGTGATCCCTCTGATTTGTACCCACGGAACATTGGACGCGCCGGAGTTCAAGCGCTCTCGAGAAATGGCCGTGATGTTCTTCAGAGATGCAGCGAGATTGCCACTGATGGTGGTCTCCCGAATGGGAAACTGGATCTCACCGTCTTTGATGTAGTAACTGTTTTTCGCAATCCCCGAGAACTCGCCTTGATCGTTTGGCCGACCTCCAGAAAACCGGTTGATGAAGATCCCCTCTGCCACGTTCTTGATCATGTCTTCTAAAGAGCTATCACCTGGTTCAATGATGGTGCAACCGCCGCCATTGACCGCGCGAGCCATGCCCAGCTTGTTAGCGCCAAACTGACTCAGCATAAACGTCTGTAAGAGACCGTTCTCTACCACGGTGGTGTCCTGTGCAACAAACCCGGTGCCGTAGGTGTGATAGCCTGCTGTTAGATTATCACTGAGTGGGCAGCATCGAATCGTCAATGAGGGATCTGCGACAAGCTCCTTCAATTGGCCTCGATAAATTGAGGTGCCATCGATCATCGCACTGTCGGAAATCTTCCCCATGAGAAAACCAGTAAAGGTCGACAGACAGTGTGGCGACACAATTAGGTCGCCTGTGAACTTCCCTGGAATGTTCTTTGTATGCATCTGTTCAACGGATTGGGCAATCAATTGGTCTACGTCATTCTTTTGCGCGATCGGTACGTCCAAAACGTGGGTGCTATAGCCCGTGTAGTTCATGGATGATGTAGCTTCCCCATCCTTGGCTGAGAACTGAACACTGACAGAGTAGGCCCCTTGCTCCTCCAGCAGGTCGACCCCATTGCTGTTGACTCGGCTGGTACTGGTTTTGCCAAATGTAATACTGGTGGAACGCAAATTGACGGTCGGGTAATTGGTAGCAACGTGTTCCTGAAGTTCCATAATGCGGTCATACATTGCATCGTAGTCCGGTTCACTGGGGCCAGACGTGAACTGGGCCGCGGGGGTATGCTCGGCAATATCGTTGGCCTCATCAGGCTGGGCAGCGTTGGTCATCTGACGCAAACTTTCCAGTGCGTCATCGACCGAACCGCGGTCTGTCGTATTGATGCCGATGGAGCCACGTTTGTGTTCAATTATGCCGGTCATCGATACGTCAGTTTCGAAGGCGGTCCTCATGAGCTTAATGTCACCGTCTTCGGACTGAAGCTCGTGCAGCTCCTGGTCCGCTACGTTGCAATAGGCTTTGTCGTAACCGCTGGCCCTCATCCGGTCAAGGACTTGAGCTGATGTCTCCCGCACGCCCATGTTACTGCCCCCCAATGAATACTTTCGTTTTGACAGCGGGACCGCCCATACCGACGGGTAGCGGTTGTTTCTTGCCGCACATACCACTGCAGTTCCAGACCATCTCATCAGACAGCATGCTGACGTCTTTCAGCAGCTCAAAGGCGATCCCGGAAATCGTGGTATCGCTCACAGCTCGTCCTAACTTCCCATCCTTGATCTCATAACCCATCTGAACGCCAAACATGAACTCGCTGGTTGAATCCGCTTGTCCGTTGGTCCAATTCATGAGGTAGTAGCCGTTATCGATACTGGCGATCATGTCGTCCAGTTTGCTGGTTCCTGGAAGGATCGCGGTATTTCGCATTCGCACGAGTGGCTCATCGTGATACTGATAGGCGCGCGCGTTGCCAGTCACCGACGTGTTGAAGTGGGTGGCGGTTTCTTTGTTATGCATGAATCCCTTGAGGATGCCGTTTTCGATAATCGTGACGTCTTCGCTCTGAACGCCCTCATCATCCAGGTATACAGGTACCGGTAGAGTTTCACCGTGCCACGTGTTGGCAAAATCCACCATGGTGACAAGTTCGCTGGCAACCTGTTGCCCAAGGTAGTCACCGGCAACAGATCCTGCCTTGACGATGTCCCCTTCGGTCGTGTGGCCGATCGCTTCGTGGGCGAGAATTCCGGCGAGATCGGAGTCCAGTATGACGTCGTGGTGCCCGGCTTCGGGTCGGGCAGCGTTTTTCTTGTCGAGCAGCTTGTTATACAGCTTATCGATGGTGGCCTCGACCTCGCTTGAGTCGCTGAACACGTCCTCAAATTGACCACGTTCACCAATGCCTGAGAAGAGTTCGACGGGTTGACCCTGATCGTTTTCGGTCGTAAGACGGATCATGATGATCGATCGAGTCGTGATGTTGTGTCCGCCCGCACCATCGGACGTGAACAGCTGCTTCTCCATATCCAGACAGCTCATGTTCAAGGATCTGGACTTCACCTCTGGACAGTTCCGGACGATATAGTTATCGAGTTTTTTCAGGAATGCGATCTTTTCTTCCTGGGATAGGGCAGGACCGGTTCGTGTGAAGTCGCTGTCACCGTGACCTGTCGCAGGAGGCAGGACTGCGCCATCACGGCCGGACCGGGATGAAAGGAATGCAGCATTTTTGGTTGCCATCTGAATGGTGCGGCTGATGCTATCGTCTGACAATTCGGCACCACAGCTGAATCCCCAGGCACCTTTGTCGAATACGCGAGCAGAAATACCGCCCGCTGCACTCTTGCTGTTGCTGATCATGTCGCCGTTCAGAAAGCCAATCCCCTCAGATCGGTTTTCCTGCAACCTTAGCTCAGTATATGAAGTGAACTGGTTCGAAAACCGTTTGAGGTCGATATCTGTTTGCATTGGCACCGTCCACCTGTGAGGAGTGAAGGATCATTGTGTGATGGTATCTGGCGACTGTCCAGAGGCCACGGTCAGGTCCCGCTGAAGAACGAGTTGGGCATCCTTAGACGGCGGGTTTGCGCTCGGCGCTGATGACCTGCGTATTGAATCCTAGCCAGTGCATGCGGCCGACATAACGTGCGTGCTCCACTTTGAGGCAGCGATCAACGATCAACTGGAGGCCACCTTCTTCCGCAATACGAATGCCTTCTTCGCTGATGACGCCAAATTGCAGCCAGAGATATTTTGCGCCGATCTCTAATGCTTCCCGGGCGATCGCAGGAACAGCGTCTGATGCGCGGAACACATCTACCACATCCACGTCGCCTGGAACTTCGGTCAATGACGAGTAGCACGTGTTACCCAGAATTTGCTGTTCACGCGGGTTCACTGGAATGACATCGTAGTTGTGGCGTTGCATGTAGTAGCCGACGAAGTTGCTTGCGCGGAGCTCGTTGGAGGATAGACCGACAATGGCAATACGTCGTTCAGAGAGTGCAGCCTGTATAACGTCCGGACTCTGATAATCGGCGATGTTCATAAGTTGGTCCTTGTGCGTTATTCCTTGATCGCTGCCAGACCCTGTTCCAGGTCCCAGATCAGATCATCTGCGTCCTCGATGCCGATTGAGACGCGAACAGTACCGGGACCGATGCCGGTGGCAAGCAGTTCGTCGTCACTGAGCTGACGGTGCGTGGTCGTGGCAGGGTGAATCACCAGGCTCTTTGCATCGCCAACGTTGGCAAGATGGGAGAACAGTGTGAGAGATCGGATAAACTGCTGCCCCGCTTCGCGTCCACCCGGGAGATCAAAACAGAAGACCGCGCCAGCGCCTTTGGGCAGGTATTTGTCCACCAGCGGTTTATACAGGTTTGTTTCGAGACCGGGGTAACTGACGGATTCGATCATCGGATGTTCGCTTAGAAATTTTGCGACGCGCTCGGCGTTGCTGACGTGTTGACGCATACGTAATGGCAGCGTCTCAATCCCCTGGGCAAAGAGAAAGGCGTTAAACGGGCTCATACAGGCACCGAGGTCGCGCAGGGTCTCGGCACGAAGTTTCATCAGGTAACCGTAAATTCCAAATGTCTCATGGAATGCTAGACCATGATAAGCATCGGATGGTTCTGCAATTACAGGGTAACGTCCATTCGACCAGTCGAACTCGCCGGAATCAGTGACAGCCCCACCGATACTGGTTCCGTGTCCGCCTAAAAATTTGGTCGTAGAATACACGACGATATCCGCGCCAAACTCCATGGGTCGACACAAGTAAGGTGTTGCAAACGTGTTGTCGACCATCAGCGGCATTCCATGCTCGTGAGCAAGGTTCGCAAGAGCCTCGATATCTAATACGTTCCCACCGGGGTTGCCAATGGTCTCCCCATAGAGGAGCTTGGTATGGTCTTTGATCGCAGCGCGCCACTCGTCGACATTGTCAGGGCTCACAAAGGTGAGTTCGATGGAGAGCTTGCGGAAGAGGTGTTTCAGTTGTGTCACGGTACCGCCATAGAGTGCGGATGACGCAATCACATGGTCACCGGGGTTGAGCAAGGTAAAGAAAGCTGAAGTCTGGGCTGCCATACCGCTCGCAAAACACACGGCGCCTACACCCCCATCGAGATTGGCGATCCTTTCTTCTAGCGCCGCAATGGTTGGATTCATGATGCGTGAGTAGGTGTTTCCATACTCCTGCAGGTTGAAATAGGCAGCCGCAGATTCGGGGTCTTCAAAGACGTAACTACTGGTCTGGAAGATAGGTAATGCGCGTGCCCCGGAGGTTGGCTCTGGTCTTGCTCCGGCGTGTACCGACCGCGTGTGGAAACCGAAATCACGTTCGTCCGTCATGACTACCTTTCCATCTCAGTTGGGGTAGTCTGGCCTAGGTATACTGCCAGATGTGCGCTGACGTCCATCGCGTCTTCGGTTGCGCCGTAGATAAAGGTGGATTTTTGCCGTCGCATCAATGAAAGACCCATGGCATAAAGACCAGGACTCGTTACGATACCGCCATCGTGGGTAAGTTTGCCCTTGCGGTCTAACACATCGACGTTCAGCCAGCTATAGTCCGGTCGAAAACCTGTCGCCCATACGACGCTTCGAATATCACCGTTCTTAAGATCGAGTGACAAAGCTGGATCATTGTCGACACGCGTGGGGACGTAGTTCAGATCGGAAACGATGGCATCTTCATTATTCTCGATAATCCATTCATCGATTGTTTTGGCCAGCCTTTTCATCTTCAGGTCTGCAAGATTACAAAGGTTCTTGAGACCGCCCGAAAACAGCAATTCATGACCACGAATCGCACTGATGCGACCGACCAATTTCACGCCCTGCGCAGTCAGCTCATTCAGATTTAGGGTTGCATGTTGCTGCGTACCGGCCAGTTGCGGCGAGGGTAGCCCTCTACCCCGACGTAGTTCATCGTCAGTCAACTCGTCGTAGCGCACATCTAGCCGTCCGATCTTGTCGAGCCAATAGTAGATGTCATGACCTCGATAGGTTCTGGGCAGCCGCACATGTTCACCGACCGATAACGTGACCGGACGGCCGGACTTGTGGATCTCATCAGCCAATTGCAATCCGCTGGCAGAAGCTCCGACAACAAGCACACCTCCTTTCGGCAACTGCTCTGGGTTTCGGTAGTCGCGAGTATTCATCTGCACGATGGATGCGGGGAGTTCCTCGGCGAATGGAGGAACGGCCGCGAGGTTACAGATACCGGACGCTAGAACAACGGTGTTTGCGGTGTATTCACCCGCCGAGGTCTCGATACGATATTGGTCGTTTTGCGAGCACACTGAGGTAACGTTCGTTTCAGTTTGTACGGGTGCGTTAATGACCCGCGCATAATCCTGAAAGTAGCGACCGACCTCGTGTGTCGTCATGTATCCGTCCGGATCGTCTCCCTTGTAGTCATAGCCAGGCAACTGGGTAGCCCAGTTGGGAGTCAGCAGTGTGAGAGAATCCCAGCGATCGTTATTCCACGAGTTACCGACCTCGCCGCGCTCCAGGACGACGTGGTCGATGTTTCGTGATGAGAGGCATTGGCTCATGGCGAGGCCAGAGTGGCCTCCACCAATTACCACAGTTGTAAAGTGGTTAATAACCGGACCTATTGCTTAGTGGTCTCGACGGTAATATTCGTCGGATTACTCAGGATGTCATACACAGCAGAGCGCTTTTGCGACTGGGCGACGAGTGCCTCGATGTCATCGGCGTCGGCGTCTGCGTCGATGTTAAAACTGACCTTGATACCATCGAACCCGTTTCTTACATCCTCATCTGCACCGAGAATACCTTGGACATCCATACTGCCCTCTAGGACAGCTTCTACAGAATTGAGCTGAATTTCACGGTTCTGGGCAACCGAGGCGACACCCGCTGTCAGGCAAGAGGCGAGACCTACTAATACGTATTCAACTGGGGTGGCGCCGTTGTCTTCTGCCGCAAAAAGCTCTGGATGGTCAGCATTAAATTTGAACTCTCGCTTATGCGACTGTTCTTCGCCGAGTCCTCTGAATCCCTCAACACTGGACTCGCTATGGACACCATTGACCCATTTACAGTTGGCGCGCCAGGTAAACGCAGCGGCCCCAGGATTGCCAGTTAATGCTTCTCGGGCATCGAGAAGTGCTTCTACGTTAACGCCGTTGTCGACCGTGTCTGCCATGTTTGTACTCCTCAAATTCAAGTGACCTGATCGGGTGGACAATTTACCGCAGTCCGAGAGGGGGTGGAAGCGCAAACCCGCGGTCGGCATGAGTCAAAAGAAAACCAGATGCGTCGCTCGGTCTCACGTTTGTAGCCTTGTGTGAGGACTGATACGGCGTAGTATCAGCTAAGTGACTGAATCAAAGGATGCTCTGCATCTTGGGACTCTGACCATATCTTTGGTTTTTTGAGAGTCGCGGTAGAGGTGTGGTGGGGGCGTCTTAGAGTAAGCCGCATTTTCGTGCGGATGCCATTTAGTGTGACCACGCTATGACCGAGGCTTTTATCTCAATAAAAACCAATTTATATCAAAGAACTATGTATATGGCGGAGAGAGAGGGATTCGAACCCTCGATGAGCTATAAACCCATACACACTTTCCAGGCGTGCTCCTTCAACCACTCGGACACCTCTCCGGATCCGTGCTTTATTCAGCCAAGAAGGCGCGAGACATTAATGCAATGATCGCGCTAATGCAATTTGGCGCGCCTTACGGTGTCTTCTCGTCTTCTGAAAGACTGCCTGATGGCGGATCGCGCCACTGTGACTTTCTGACGCGGTTCGTGCCTGACAGCTCCGGGATGACATAGCGGGCAAAGAGCTCGTAACTCGTCTGGGTTGCACTTGTGTCTGCCCAGTTGTGAGCTATCTGTAGGAATGTTCCAAACCCACCCGTGTCGGCTTCCAGTCGTTTCAGTTGGGAAACTGCGTCACTCGGAGAACCGATGATCGCGAGACCCGAGTCAACGAGTAATGCGGTCTTGTCAGTTATCGACTTCCCATCTACGACCATCCCTGTCACACGCTCGATGTATTGTAACCAGGAATCCAGACCGAAACGGATGTTCCTTAGCGCGTCGCTGCGAGACGACGCAATGTGTACCGGACCTGCAAGGGTCCAATGTTGTCGCGATGCAGCCGCTTCGCTCTCAGAGCGATTCCTGGAAAACACGTCCCATAGTGCTGGCAGGTCTCTTCGAATATTTGGGGCAGTGGCTGATAACGTCATCAAACCGACGTCAAGATCCGCGAAGACTTCAGGATCCTGTGGAATACCCTGTGCGACAAGCGTCATGGGGATGTTCTGACGAAATGGGCGTAGCTGGGAATGTGCATTCTCCAAACGGTACCAGTTCGTTTCATGATCGATCCTGTCGCCTCGGATGAGGCCGTAGGATGTCCTGATGGCATCGTGCATCCGATCGATGACCTGGCGACGCGTCAACCCAAACGCGTGCATGTCGGGTTCAGTCCCAAGTGGCCCAAAGGCAAGCTCCGCGCGCCCCCGGGAAACGTGATCGAGTAGGAGAATTCGGTCAGCGATGAGTAACGGGCTCTGGTAGGCCATGGATGACATTGCTAGCCCGAGTCGAATGGTGCGAGTACGAGTGGCGACGGCGGATGCCAGGATTTCAGGAGCCGCAACAATCTCCATGCCACCGGTATGGTGTTCGCCAATCCATACAATATCGTAGGCCAGTCGATCGAGCTGACAGATCAGCGCAAGGTCACGTTCAATTGCGAGACCCGGGTTCTCTCGAACGGGATGAAATGGTGAAAGGTAAACACCGAAGCTATTCAATAGGATCGCCTCCGTCGGTGTGTCGGTCAAATAATCTCCGTACCGTTCCGTCTCCAAGTCGCTGGTCGAGCCAGGTTCTAACGGTTTCCATTAGGTGTAAATCCTGAGGTAATAGTATCGCCTTTTCCTGGTATGTTAGTGGTAGTTTCATGACTGCGCATAGATCAGGGTGTATCGATGTCTGCAGCTGCACCTCAATGAGGTCGGTGAACATGATGTCCGCGCGGCTTTCAATAATTTCTGAGAATATGGCGGTGTTGTCTTCGAACACTCTGATATCCGCCTGCGTCAGCTGGCGTGTGAAGGCTTCATTGGTACCACCGGGATTGACGATGATTCTGACGCCAGGTTTATCGATATCAACCAATGAACGGAACCGATCACGATCGATGCAACGTGCGATGGGCGTCTTACCGCCACGATGGTAGGGCTGTGTAAAGAACGCTTCACGACTTCTGGTGATCGTCCTTGAAATACCACTCATCCCGACATCAAAAGCGCCGTTGGCTAGGTCCGCCATCAATGTGGGCCAGCTGGTTCTGACAAATACGGGTTCCACACCCAGACTCCGCGCGAGGTCTATGGCGAGGTCAATGTCTACACCTTCAAATTTCGTAGCTGGAATGTCACCAACTGCTAGGCTGAATGGCGCATAGTCGCCGGTTGTACCGATGCGAAGAGTACCGGACGAGAGGACCTGCTCAAGGCGATGCGAATAGCGCCGCACTAGAGCAAGTTTGTGCGTGAGTTGTTCTTTGGATGCTTTGTCCAATCCTCTTACTGAGATGAGTGCTCTCTGGTGTTTAAGATCGGAAGTCGTCAGCGAGTGAGCAATCTTCTGACCTATAGTGATGAGCTGTGGCCTAATGGCGTCTGCAAGATCAGGGCCCTCATACGGTGGTGCTCCGCGCTGCCAGCGACGGAACCAGTATTGTTGAATGGCTTTTGCAGCATTGATCTGTGCAGACATGAACGCTCGGTAGCTTTCAACGTTCAGGTTATGGCGTAGTGCATCTGAACGTGCTTGTTCGAGAACAACCTGTTCCCTTGCCAGATCTTCCACCGGTTGATCGTGATGCCACTTATATCGCGCGACTTCCTTCATCAGAAGTAGTCGAGCTTCAACCAGGGAAAGCGTCTCATCGCCGTCTGTGTTCGAACTCGCGTCAGCGCCACCCGCCAGCCAACACCAGGTCACAAGAAGCAACAGCCTCCGCGAATTGAAAGTATCGGAAAAGACTGAGACGGGCGCGAACATTGAGCCAGATCATAGCATGGTGAACGACAACCTCTTGGATATGAGCCGACCATGACAGCGAGTATGGTTCGTGGTAGGTTCGCGCTCCTTTGATTCACATCAGGATATGCTATGACCGACCCGTTGTTGTTCGAGCAGAAGGATCACGTCGTTACGCTGACCCTCAATCGACATGACACCCGTAATGCAATCTCTTCCGATGAGATGGTGGATGCCATTGTCGGTGCTTGTGAACGTATCAACGGGGATTCTAGCGTGCGCGTTGCCATTATTACTGGCGCGGGGTCCGCATTTTCCTCAGGGGGAAACGTTAAGGACATGCACGATAAGGCGGGGATGTTTGGCGGAACGCCACCTGATCTCCGCGATGGCTATCGAAACGGTATCCAGCGCATACCCATGGCTGTCAGCGAATTGGAGGTTCCCATTATTGCGGCGGTTAATGGCGCTGCGATCGGTGCAGGCTGCGACCTGACGATGATGTGTGACATTAGAATAGCATCGGAGAAAGCGATATTCGCTGAGAGTTTTGTGAAGGTAGGTTTGATTCCGGGTGATGGTGGGGCCTGGTTTTTGCCACGTGTCGTGGGATTGTCTCGGGCCAATGAAATGGCGTTCACCGGTGATCAGGTGAATGCACAGATGGCGCTTGAGTGGGGACTGGTCTCACAGGTCGTGGCGCCAGACGATTTGATGACAGCGGCCAACGAGATGGCAGCACGGATTGCAGTCAACCCTCCATCAGCGCTTCGGATGACCAAGAAACTGATTAAAGAGAGCCAGCACGCACAGTTGGAATCAGTACTTGAAATGTCTGCCTCTTTGCAGGCGCTGGCGCATCAGACAAAAGATCACGCAGAGGCAGTGGCGGCGTTTGTCGAGAAACGTAAACCCGAATTCACGGGAGAGTGAATTTACAGGGAATGGTAGTAAGCGTCTGGGCGGAAATAAGACGGATGATAAGGGGGGTCAAAGAGCCGCACTACCTTCGATCGAAAGGTAGTGATGCGTTTTTGTCACACTGATCGAAACTGATCGTCCCGACAAAGCCGAATGCCAAAATTTAAGTGCAATCGCATTGTCATTCAGAACGGCCAGCTGCCAGTCACCAGGCCACCGTGCGAGTAGGGAGCGCACGGCTTGACGACCCATCCCAGCTCTCCGATACCTTCGACGAATATAGAATTCACGAATTTCTATCCTGGTTTGTCCATCCTTAGGGTCTTGATCCTCCACTAAAAGGACAAAGCCCTGGAGTGTTTGATGACCGATACCAAGCGCTAACCTGGTTGGGTGATACCAGAACGTACTCAAGAAGGGATAGCTGCCGGTCGTTGAGGCACCGTAGTCGCCGAGTTCGTCCATATAGCTGCGGAGCATTGGCGTAATTTCTTCCTGCGTCGGTGCTGACCACAGAGCGCGGCCGGCCAAGCCGCACCGCAGTGTGTTCATCACATGACCCGGACTGGTGAGCGCATTCATGGAACGAGGACGCGGTCTGGATAGTTCGTAAATACGCCATCGACCCCTGTCGCCCGAAATTCGGCGATTTGCTGTGGATCGTTGACGGTGTACGCAAAGACGTTGAGTGATTTGGCGTGTAGTGTGTCCAGCATCGTTTTGTTGATCAGTTTGCGATGGCAGTGTACGGCGACCGCGTCCAAACGCTGCACCACTTGCAGGTAATTGGCAGCTTTGCCGAATAGTGGCCCACGGTGATAACGGGGGTCGGCTCGGGCCAGTTCGGCGTGGTCGAAGGAAGAGATTAATAGATCGTCGGTGCGGTTGGGGTAGTTCTGATCGAGAAAACGGCAGACAGGTCCCGCTGTATTCGGGCCTTTCAGCTCAATGTTGACGTGCAGCCGTCCAAGGCAGAGATCTAGGACTTCGCCGAGGGTAGGAATTTGCTGCTGCTTTCCTGCGTCAAGGCGCCGAAGTGCGTCGAAGGAATGTGACATCACCGCACCGCAACCATCGGTGGTGCGATCCACACGCTCATCGTGGATTACGATGAGGTGATTGTCGACCGCATACACATCCAGTTCGACCATGTCACAGCCCATGTCTATTGCCGCCTGGAATGAGTCCAGTGTGTTTTCGGGTTCGTACCCCATCGCACCTCGGTGGCCGATGCAGCGCATGTATTTCCTTACTTGTTGAGCGACGATCCATAGTGGCTTCGCGGGTGATAAATCGCAACAAATCCGATGCCATGTATCCGGACTCGTGCTATCTGTAGGGAAGTGGGAGTACAATTGACTATCCAAAGAAATGAAGCATTCATGAGTTATCAGGTACTCGCAAGGAAGTACCGTCCCAGCAACTTTCAGTCGCTTGTAGGACAGGAACATGTCAGCCGGGCGCTGCACAATGCCCTCGAGCAGCAGCGGTTGCATCACGCCTATCTGTTTACGGGCACCCGGGGTGTTGGCAAAACGACGATCGCCAGGATTCTTGCTCGTTGTCTGAACTGTGAGACAGGTATCACGGCGACCCCGTGTGGTGTGTGCAGCAGTTGCGTTGAGATCGCAGAGGGACGTAGCGTTGATCTTCTTGAGGTAGATGCGGCTTCAAGGACCCGCGTGGAGGACACCCGTGAGCTCCTTGAGAACGTGCAGTATCTGCCCACGCGAGGACCTTTCAAGGTGTATCTCATCGACGAGGTACACATGTTGTCCAATCATAGTTTCAATGCGTTACTAAAAACACTTGAGGAACCTCCTCCGCATGTGAAGTTCTTGATGGCTACGACGGATCCGAAAAAGCTACCCATCACGGTTTTGTCACGTTGTCTGCAATTCAATCTGAAGAACATTCCGCCTGAAATAATCGTCACCCATCTCTCCGAAATCCTGGGGCAGGAGTCTCCGGCTATCAGTTTCGAAGCAAATGCTTTGTGGCAGATCGGCAGAGCCGCTGCAGGTAGTATGCGCGATGCGCTTTCGCTGACAGACCAGGCGATCTCTTACTGTGACGGTGAGGTCACTGACGAAGGTGTGAAGGGGATGCTGGGCACAATTGACCAGATAGACATCTTCAGGCTGGTCGAAGCACTGATCAGCCAAGACGCGCCCGCTGCGATGTCTCACATTCGGGACATGGCAGCTTTTGCACCAGATTACGCAGGGGTGCTTTCGGATCTTCTTTCCACGCTGCACCGTATCGCGGTTGCACAGCTTGTTCCCGATTCTCTGGACAACAGTCAAGGGGATGAGGTTCTGGTACGTGCTGCAGCCGAAGGCTTGCATCCGGACGATGTCCAGTTGTTCTACCAGATATGTCTGACCGGATCGAGAGATCTGCCGTTGTCTCCTGATCCTCGTGAAGGATTCGAGATGGTTGTGCTCCGTATGCTGGCGTTTCGTGAAGCATCTGGGTTACCTCCCGATGATCGTGAGCAACCAGGGGGAGCCGGCACTGAAGATACAAAGGGCGTAAGACAAACGCGCGAATCCACCAGGGCAAGAGGAGCGGATGAGGCGAGTAAGTCAGGTGGGGCCAGTGACTGGAGAGAAACGAGTACAAGAGGAACCTCCCTTTCTTCATCGGTTGGTGATTTCGGTGGTTTCTCGGGTCGATTGGGATCTTCAGCGCTGAGTGCTGCTCTCGAACAGGCGGAACAACATCCCATATCTACGCCGACGCCTGAGCAGGTTCCCCCACCCAAGCTTGTCGCGGTTTCTGAACATGTCCAAAAGACGAATATAAGTCCGATCCGGGAATCAGCTGAGGAACAGCCGCCAGTTCGTCCTGATGGGCAGACGGTAGAGCCCTCTGCAACTAACGCAGGTGCTTCAGTGTCTGGTGCCACATCGTCGATGGATCGTAATGAAGATCCTGACGCTTCGAGCGAAGATACAGACTCGGTCGAGCAGACCGAGAAAGCAGAGCCCTTGGTTGAATCCCCAGCGACTACGCCCTCGATGACGGACGAAGGAGGGTTGGCAGACTGGGTCTCTATCTTTAAACAATTGGCAATATCTGGCGTCACCCGAACCTTGGCTTCCCACTGCATGGTTCGATCGATAGATGACAACAGTCATTGGACACTCATCATCGAGCAACACTTTTCCAGTCTGCTCAATAGTGCACATGAGAAGCGCATCTCTGACGCGCTCAGTGAGTATCTCGAACGACGCGTCACTGTCACCATTGAGGTCGGCGCTGTGAATATAGAGACTCCTGAGCAAGCCGATACCCGTGAGTATAAGGAACGAAAATTACAGGCCCGGGATACGATCATGAAGGATGACAACATCCAGCAACTGATCCAGGCGTTTGACGCGAAGTTGGACCAGGACAGCATCGAACCTAAACAAAGGTTAGGTGACTGACTGTGGGGATGATGCCTCAAATCGACTGTCGAGTGACCTGGCCCAAACCATATCCGTTTATCCAGGAGATCAAAACATGGCGCTGAATGGCGGTGGGCTGGGCGATCTGATGAAGAAAGCCCAGGAAATGCAACAAAAGCTGGCGGATATGCAAGAGGAACTGGCTAACGCCGAGGTGATCGGTGAAGCCGGTGCTGGCTTGGTAAAAGTCACGATGACCGGACGCCACGATGTTCGCAGTGTTCGTATCGACGACAGTCTGATGACTGAAGACAAACAAGTCCTGGAAGATCTGATCGCCGCTGCAATGAATGATGCGGTTCGTCGTTCGGAGACACAAAAGCAGGACAAGATGTCCGAACTGACTGCAGGCATTCCGGTACCGCCTGGCTTCAAGTTCCCATTTGGACAATAGTGGTTAATACGTCGTGAGCAGCAATCTGATTGTCCAACTCACAGAGGCATTGTGTTGTCTCCCTGGTGTTGGTCCGAAAACTGCCCAGCGGATGGTCCTGCACCTGCTGGAACGCGACCGTGACGGCGGCACGCGTCTGTCGGAGGTCCTTGCAGAAGCGATGGTGCGGATTGGCCAATGTCGCGAGTGCCGCAACCTGACCGAATCGCCACTGTGCGAAATCTGCGCCAATCCACGACGCGATCAGCGGGTCCTGTGCGTCGTTGAAACGCCAGCGGATTTGATGGCGATCGAACAGACCGGCCACTACCAGGGACGTTACTTTGTGCTAATGGGGAATCTGTCTCCCATTGATGGTATTGGACCGGAGGAGATCGGCATTGATTTGCTCCAGGAGCGATGTGCGACCGGCGTCGAGGAGGTGATCCTTGCGGTCAGCAGTACGGTCGAAGGTGAAGCCACGGCCCATTTCATCTCGGAAGTGCTGAACGCGTCTTCAGGTGTTCGAGTGACAAGATTGGCGCAGGGTATCCCCATGGGGGGTGAACTTGAATATGTGGACGGTGGCACGCTCGCCCACGCGCTACAGGACCGCAAACCACTGTGAAAGATATGGACATCGGATGGTTGAGCTGGTGACAAACAAGAGCACTCAACTGGAATCTATCGGTTACTCGATGGTGATGTCCAGCGAAACGCTGGAGTCGCTGGTTGCTAAGTTGTGCGAACGAAAAGTTCTGGCTGTAGACACCGAATTCCTGCGCACGGACACTTACTATCCTATCGTTGGACTGGTGCAGGTGTTTGACGGCAAGGAGTGTCATCTCATTGACCCACAGGCAGTGTCCATCCAGCCATTGGCAGCCGTACTCAAGGATGCCACGGTTTTGAAGGTCTTTCACGCGTGTTCAGAGGATCTGGAGGTCTTCCAGGCAGAGGTTGGTGCCGTCCCTACACCGGTATTTGATACTCAAGTCGCAGCTGCGATGCTGGGTGAAGATTTCTCAATGAGCTACCAGCGTCTGGTAGAGCGATATCTAAACGTGCTTGTGGCCAAGGAACAAACGCGATCTGATTGGCTGCAACGGCCTCTCACAGATGAACAACTTGACTATGCAGCGCTGGATGTCATCCATTTATTCGATGTCTATCGCTTGCAGGTCGAGCAGCTGCATCAACAGGACCGACATTCGTGGGTGATTGAGGAATGTACAACCGATCCAAGTGAAATGCCGACGATGATCGAGCCTGAACGCTATTTCAGAAGAATCCGCGGTAGTGGTTCTCTGGATGGTCTGCAGCTTCGTCGCCTTCAACAACTATCTGCGTGGCGCGAGCGTCTGGCCCGCGACCGTGATGTCCCTCGTAGCCGGATCGTGGATGACAAGTCGTTGTTGACAATCTGTCGTGACGACATAGTGGATAAACGGTTGCTCGACAAGAAGACTAAGATGACACACCGTCAGATCCGGAGATACGCAGAAGAAATTTCCGAGCAGCTTCGGCTTGCAAACGAGGACAGCGATGCGTCGCATCCAGAGGTCATGCCCGATCCGACGTCAACACTGAATAACAGATTGATTCGTGAATTGAAGGGGCTCGTTGAAGAGGCGGCGCAGGTACAGCGCATTGCCCCTGAGATGTTGGCGACGAGACGACATCTAGAGCAATTTCTTCGGTCTGGGAGGCAAGGCGAGTACCAGTTACCCGCGCCGCTTGCCGGTTGGCGTCGGTCAGTGATCGGAGATCGCCTGTTGCAACATCTGCGGAATGACCAATGAACGATGGGAAAACAGCGACGGAACAGCTGATCTGCAATGTCTTCAAAACACGTCGATATCCAGACATGTACCTCTATGTCATCCGGGAAGATGGACTCGATCGCGTACCCGAGCTTTTGCTTGAACGGTTTGACGATCCGGAACTTGCACTGTCCTTCAAGTTGACGCCATCACGCAAGCTGGCGATTGCGGATGCCACAACCGTTTTCAACGCGCTGCTCGTTGATGGCTACTATCTGCAGATGCCGCCCGTCACCTCGGTACCTGCAGAGAGGCCCTAGGTCCTATGGCGTTCTGGGAGGAGAAAACACTGGCCGAAATGTCGCAGAAAGAGTGGGAGTCATTGTGTGACGGCTGCGCAAGGTGTTGCTTACATAAACTCGAGGACGAAGAGTCGGGTGAGTACGCGTATACCTCAGTGGTTTGTCGTTACCTCGATAGGAGTTGTCGTTGTAGCGACTACTCATCTCGGCACATCAATGTGCCCGAGTGCGTACCACTGACCCCGGACCGTGCCAGCGAGTTCCGCTGGCTACCTGAAACCTGTGCATATCGGCGGCTTGCGGAAGGCAGGGGACTGGCAGAATGGCATCCATTGGTCAGCGGTTCGCCGGAAACTGTGGTCGCTGCGGGTATCTCCGTTGTCGGTCGAACCATCTCGGAAGAATATGTCCATCCGGATGGCTTAGAAGAGCACATCATCCGATGGGTCGCCCATTGATACTGGCGTGGGAGCATAGATAGATGGAGGCGCAGTATCTGGTGGCCTGGCTCATCTATGTTGTTTCAGGAGGCCTGTTTACATGGGTTGTAATCGTTTTTTCTCGAAGTTTGCGCGCATGGTTCCAAGACCTGATCGTCGGCAGCGCCATGATTCTGATTTTTACACCTTGGCATTTCGGGGATTCATCCCAGTACTGGGCACCGGCCCTGTTGGTATTGCTGATGGATGTGCTGCTTGAAGGCACGGAAACCGGGCTCCAGGGTGGTGTGGTAATTCTGTGTATGACCACTGTGATGGTCGGTGTCGTGTTGATCAGAATGTTGTTCCGCCGTCGCAAATCAGTGCGGAACATCCCCGTTTCCGAGGTTTCCGATTAGCACGGACGTCACCGTCCGGTCCACTGGCAAAACCCGGGACCACCAGTTATATTGCCTGACTTTGTTCCACTGAGTTTCACCACTATGAGCGCATTTTCCAGTACGGACACCTACATCGTCACCGAAGAGTTGGAGATGGCGGTGAACGCTGCGGCATCGCTGGAGCGGCCTCTGCTGATCAAAGGTGAGCCGGGTACCGGTAAAACCATGCTTGCAGAAGAGATCGCCAGTTCGCTGAACATGCCGCTCATTCAGTGGCACATCAAGTCGACAACGAAAGCTCAACAGGGATTGTACGAATACGATGCTGTGTCTCGACTGCGCGATTCTCAGCTCGGTGATGAGCGCGTAAATGATATCGCAAACTATATTGAACGCGGTAAGTTGTGGGATGCCTTTTCGGCTGAAGAACGTGTCGTACTTCTGATTGACGAGATCGATAAGGCTGATATCGAATTCCCCAATGACCTGCTGCTTGAATTGGACAAGATGCAGTTTCACGTCTACGAGACGGGTGAGACGATCGTTGCCAAAAATCGTCCGATTGTTGTAATCACTAGTAACAACGAAAAGGAACTACCAGACGCCTTTCTTCGTCGTTGTTTCTTTCACTATATTCAGTTCCCGGACCGGGAAACCATGTTGCAGATCATTGATGTGCATTTCCCGAAGGTGAAAGAAGAACTGGTTAAGGAAGCCCTTGAAATCTTCTTCGATGTGCGGAAAGTCCCAGGATTGAAGAAGAAACCTTCGACGTCGGAACTCATTGATTGGCTAAAACTATTGATGGCAGACGATATTCCCGAGGAGATACTACGTAACCGAGACACATCGAAGGCGATTCCGCCATTGTATGGCGCGTTAGTGAAGAACGAGCAGGATGTACAGCTGTTGGAGCGTCTTGCCTTCATGAATCGCAGGCAGAGTAGCAGCTAGTCTGCGGGACACAGAAGACGGTAACCAAAGATCTGACCACCAAACCCAAAGAGGGGAGGGGTGAATCATGCTAATTAATTTCTTTTTTGCTTTGAAGAAAGCAAGGATTCCAGTCTCCATCACGGAGCTGCTTCACCTGCTGGACATCCTGAAGGCACGTCTTGTTTATGCAGACATCGACGAATTTTACTACCTTTCGCGAATGGCACTGGTCAAGGATGAGCGCCACTACGATAAGTTTGACCGTGCTTTTTCTACCTATTTTAAAGGCCTTGAAGACCTCGCTGGTTTGCTGGCAGAGCTGATCCCTGATGAATATCTGCGCCGGGAGTTCGAGAAGTCGCTGACCCCAGAGGAACTCGACAAGATTCAGGGTCTTGGCGGCTTGGAAAAGCTGATCGAAGAGTTCAAAAGGCAGGTTGAAGAAGCTGCACGTGGAGAGGGCAAAGAGAAAGATAAAGAAGGCAAAGGCGGTGAAAACGGCCTGGGTGAAGAAGGTCGTAAAGGCAAGAAACGCAGAGGCCGCAGGCAGTGGGACAAGCGCGACTACAAGACCTATGACGACAACATCGAACTGGGTACTCGGGGGCTGAAGATTTCGTTGAGGCGCCTTCGCAAGCTGGCACGGACGGGCGCAGACGATGAGTTTGATCTCGATACGACGATCCGCAAGACAGCCCGCAATGGCGGTATGCTGGACATCATTATGCGTCCCGAAAGACGCAACACGGTGAAAGTGCTGTTGCTGCTTGACAGCGGTGGCTCGATGGACGCACACGTGAAGGTCTGTGAGGAGTTGTTCTCGGCTGCTCGATCTGAGTTCAAGCATCTAGAGACCTATTATTTCCACAACTTCATCTACGATGGTGTTTGGAAAGAGCACAATCGGCGAATGAACGAACGTATTGAAACGTTTGATCTGCTTCACAAATATACGCATGACTACAAGGTCATTTTCGTCGGTGATGCGACGATGGCACCTTACGAGATTACGCATGCCGGTGGCAGTGTTGAGCACTGGAACGAAGAAGCCGGTGCTATATGGATTCAGCGTGTCATGGATACCTTCGATAAGGTCATCTGGATTAACCCTACACCGCACGACACCTGGGAGTATTCCTCCTCGGTCGCGCTGACCAAAAAGCTGGTCGATGACCAGATGTTCCCTTTGACAATACGAGGTATTGAAGACGGCATGAATAAGCTGTCCAAGTAGCCCGGCGCTAGATTCCGGTTCAGAGAACAGGGCCCGCAGCGGGCACTGCGGTCAGGTGCCCCACACAACAAACGAACGTCCTCCTTGGACTTATCTTTGACCCTGAAGATCAATGGCGAGTCGTAACAAACCCCGTCAGAGAACTGTTCGCGCCGTCGAGCAGATTGATCAGTGCATGATCGCTGATCGGTTGCGTCTTCGGCGGCAACAGAAGCAGAATGGCGGGAAGAGCATCCGCGGTAGTGTTGAGCGCTCGATGAAACGCGTCGCAGCGCGTCGATCGGCGTTACCTACCCATATTCAGTTTCCTGAAAAATTGCCTATCTCCGGTAAGTTAGAGGAGATTCGGGCTGCGCTCGCGCGTCACCAGGTGGTCATTGTCGCGGGAGAAACAGGCTCTGGTAAAACAACCCAATTGCCAAAGATCTGCTTAGAAGCAGGTCGCGGTGTCTTTGGTGTCATTGGTCATACACAACCTCGACGTCTGGCGGCACGAACGGTTGCACATCGAATTGCCGAAGAACTGAATGTCGCTGTTGGGGAGTCGGTCGGTTATCAGATCCGATTCGGTGACAAAACAAGCCCCAATACTCACGTCAAGGTGATGACTGACGGAGTGCTGCTGGCAGAGATTCGAAATGACCGATTCCTTGAACGATATGACACTTTGATCATCGATGAGGCCCATGAGCGCAGCCTCAATATCGATTTTCTCTTGGGGTACATCAAACGCATCCTGCCCAAACGACGAGATCTTAAGATCATCATCACGTCAGCCACGATCGATCTGGATTCATTCTCCCGACACTTCAGCAATGCACCCGTGATTGAGGTCTCTGGACGGACCTATCCCGTTGAGGTGACCTATCGTCCTCTCGATGAACTGTTGGCTGATGCGGGCGATGCAGCGGATGATGACCCTGTAACAACAGGCATCCTGCGTGTGATGCAGGAAGTAGAGCAGCGAGAGAAAGGATATCGTCGGACAGCAGATGTCCTAGTTTTCCTCCCCGGAGAACGCGAGATTCGTGAGGCTGCGCTGGCTTTACGTCGGGCATCTCTCAAGGGATGGGAGGTGCTGCCTTTGTATTCGAAGTTGTCTCATATAGAGCAGGACAGGGTGTTTCAGCCACATGGAGGGCGTCGCATTGTACTTGCAACCAATGTCGCAGAGACATCGATTACGGTGCCAGGGATTCGGTATGTTATCGACCCCGGTCTTGCACGGGTTTCGCGCTATTCAATTCGAGCCAAAGTCCAACAATTGCCTATTGAGCCAGTCTCTCAGGCCAGTGCGCGACAGCGTGCAGGCCGCTGCGGCCGCATCAGTGAAGGCGTGTGTTTTCGACTTTACAGCGAGGAAGATTTCGAGAAACGGGCGGAATTCACAGCACCTGAAATCATGCGAACCAATCTGGCTTCTGTGATCCTTCAAATGTTGTCACTCAAACTGGGTGATATCGACCGCTTTCCTTTTGTGGAGCGGCCAGACCGGAAACAGATCAACGATGGCTATCACCTGTTGTTTGAACTGGGTGCAGTTGACAAGGATCGTCAGATGTCACGACTCGGACGTGACCTGATCAGGATTCCAGTCGATCTGCGGCTCGGACGGATGCTGATCTCGGCACATCAGCGTGGTGTCCTTGCCGAGGTGCTAGTCATCGTGTCTGTACTTGCCATTGCGGACCCGCGGGAACGACCGATGGATGCACGGCAAGCGGCGGATCAGTCTCATGCCCAATTCGACGATGATCGATCAGACTTCCTGGGTTTCCTTAATCTCTGGCAGTCTTTCGAAGAAAAACGTCAATCACTCAGTCAGCGACAACTACGAAAATACTGTCGCGAAAACTTTTTGTCTTGGATGCGGATGCGTGAATGGCGTGAGCATCATCGGCAACTTCGTTTGATCTGTAGCGAATTGGGAATGCGGGAAAATCGGAAACCTGCGGAATACGACGCGCTACACCAAGCACTACTTGCAGGTTTATTGGGGAATATCGGGCATCGCGTCGATGAGAATACTTATGTGGGGCCCAGAGGTCGACAGCATTTTCTTTTTCCGGCATCGACACTGTTCAAGCGTAAACCTGCATGGGTCATGTCTGCAGAACTGACCGAAACAACACGCCTCTATGCACGAACGGCGGCGCGTATCGAACCTGAATGGATTGAACCGATCAGCGGACATCTTTTGAAGCGACGATTCAGTGATCCCTTCTTCTCACGAAAACGTGGTGAGGTGATGGCCTATGAAGATGTCAGTCTGTATGGCGTGCCAATTGTCAGTCGTCGTCCGGTGTCGTATAGCACGACCGATCCGGTGACCTCCCGACAGATATTCATTCAGGAAGGTTTGGTTGAACAGCAGTTGAAAACTCGTGCCGGATTTTTCGAAGCAAATAAACAATTGCGTTTGCAACTGAGCCGTCTGGAAGACAAGACGCGTCGTCGGGATATTGTGGTAGATGACCGCGTCATCTATGAGTTTTACGACGAGCGTATCCCGGGCCAAGTCACCGGAGGTACGGACCTCGATGCCTGGCGGTCAGACATTGAACGTTCGGACAGGAAGCGACTCTACATGACGCGCGAATACCTGATTCAGCGGGAGGACCGTGTCTCGGAAACGGCCTATCCCTCGACGCTATCGGTTGGGAACAATCAGCTACCACTGAACTATCGTTTTGATCCTGCACACGATGACGACGGTGTCAGTATCAATATTCCGGTTAGTATTATGCGACAGGTTTCAGAGGCGCAGATTGACTGGTTAATACCTGGGATGCTCGAAGAAAAGTGTGCTGCGTTAATTCGTTCGCTACCCAAGGCGCTGCGTCGAAATTTTGCACCTGTTCCTGACTTCATTAAGCGGATGATGCCTCAGCTCGAATACGATGGTCGGTCATTGAAGGTCCTGTTGGCGGAGAAGCTCCATCGTGAAAGCGGTGTCCGCATCCAACCTGATGATTTTGAACACACACCGATCGCTGATCACCTCAAGATGAACGTAAGACTTGTCGATGAGCAAGGAAAGGTCCTTGCTTCGGGGCGTGAGATCGATAAGTTGAGACAAGGACTAGACGATTTAGAGACAGTATCCGCCATGGCACCTGCACACCCTATCGAGCAGCATGGTTTGAACGATTGGCCTGAGAAGTCGATACCGGAACAGGTACGCGTGAAGGTAGGGCGGATCGAAATCGTTCGATATCCTGCGCTGATTGATGAGGAAAGGTGTGCGGGTATCAAGTTGTTCGAAACAGAAAGCCGTGCGCTTGAGGCACATCGACATGGGGTGGTACGACTGTTGGTACTCAGACTCACTGAGCAGATGCGATTCATGCGTCGCAACATCCCGCATTTTGATCGTTTTTCATTGTGGTACACGACCCGTGGAACCAAGGAAGAACTGAGGGATGACTTGATTCATGCTGCAGTTCGCTATCACTTTGTTGAGGAACAGCCCGTTCTCAGATCCCAGACTGATTTTGTAAATCGTCTTGAACGACGGGACACACTCGTCGAGACGATGGAGCGTGTCGCCGCACTCGTTGCGCAGGTACTGGAAGACGCTGCAAGCATTATTCAAACGGTTGAATATCTCCCTTTTGAGCATGCGAAGACTGATATTCGTGCCCAGTTATCTGATCTTCTGGACGATCGATTCCTGATGCGAACCGAAGAGAGATGGCTCAAACATATGCCCCGGTATATGAAAGCGATCCGAATGCGGTTGGAGAAATTACCAGGACATGACACACGTGATGAGGAACTGACTCGTGAACTGGTGGACTGGACCGAGCGAATCAGAGAAGTGGAACCGCAGGATCCCAGCTTGCGTTGGTTGTTGCAAGAATATCGCGTTTCGATGTTCGCTCAGTCGTTGGGTACTAGTCAGCCCATCTCTTCAAAACGGTTGGCGCGCGCGCTTGAGAGATAGTGTTCAGGTGATTCAGCCATCAGGGCGCGATTGTATTCCACTAAATTTACCCTTCTTACCTTAACTACGTGCTCTAAATAATTGTAAATACAAGGGTTCGGCGTTAAAGTCCTTTCGTTAAGATATCGGACCAAGGCCACGGACTTACGTCTTCAGACCAATTCAGGAAGCCCCTCTATTGCTTTACTGTCTAAGGGGGGTGAGCTGACCGATAGAATATCCCGCCAACTTTTAGAGGCAGGCTACGGCGTCATCTCTTGCGCCACCGGTGACGAGTTGAATGATGAATTCGATGCAGCTCTTCTGGTGATGGCGGAATTTGTCAATCCGGAAAATTTGCTGAATTACGTTGGCAATTTGCTGCCGGAACTACCAGTCATACTCATCTCAGATGCCGCTGGGATGCACCATGTTAGCGATTTGTTGCGTGATGCAGTGTCACGTGTGGACTACCTTCAGTTCGACCGCACTTTACCGGAACTTCTTCGTCACGTTGTCACTCGGAATATTAAGGAAACCCGCACCCGTCAACGGGTTAAGGAACTGGGCATCCAGATGCGCAAAGTGAATCGAACCGTTTCACAAAGTCTGCGGGAACTGGAAGCAGACCAGCAGACCGGGTATCGCGTTCAGTCGGCGTTAATGCCGGTATCGCCGCAGGAAATTCATGGCTTGACCCTTAAACATCGGATTCAGCCTTCGTTGATTCTCAGTGGCGATTTTGTCGACTACTTCGAACTCGCAGATGGCCGTTTGTTGTTTTTTATTGCAGATGTATCCGGCCATGGGAGCTCTGGTGCCATGGTCACGGTCCTATTGAAGAGCCTTTCCTCACGACTCAAGAATGAGTCTGATGTAATGGGCTTGCGATCATCTTCCGAGACGCTGGAATGGTTTAACGAGGAGCTGTTGCTGTTGGGGCTTGAACAACATGTCGCCATGTTTCTTGGGCTGATCGATGAAGAAGGATCACGGATGCAATATGCGAATGCCGGTCACTTTCCAAGCGGAATTCTTACGGGTCCGAATCTGGTGCCTGGTTTCCTAGCGAGTGGAGGCTTGCCCCTTGGCCTGCGGACGGGTTCGAGTTACGAGGATCATCGCGTTAACCTGCCTGATAGGTTCCTCTTGACGATGTTTTCTGATGGAGTGTTCGAACTAATGACTGAAATGAAACTTTCGGACAAGGAAAGAGAACTGTTATCTATGTCGAGTTACGGCGAATCCGATGCCGACACGATTTTTAACGCGCTCCCGATACCTCCTTCTGGTATGGCCAACGATGACGTTGCGGTGTTTTCAATTACACGATGAGTGACGACGGTAAAATACTGATAGGACGACAGGACCAGACAACGGTTCTGAAACTCTGTGGTGAAATTCGGGTCACGTTGGGACCAACGATCGTACGTTTTCTGTCGACCCTGAGAAACCAGAGAACGATGACCGACATGGTTGTCGATCTTCGCGAGACAACGTTTATCGATAGCACAGGCTTAGGGGTATTGGCGAAAATATCGCTCGTCTTTGAGAACCTGACGGGACGAATGCCGACATTGGTCTGTCCGGATCCCGACATCAACGAAATCCTTCAAGCAATGGGCTTCCACGACATTTTTGTCTTGGTGACGGATCTGGCTCTCGTGACAACTGACGGTATCGAACTCCCCACCGAGCAGACCTCAGAAGAAGAGTTACGGCGCCAGGTCATTGAAGCCCACAAAGTCCTAATGGAGCTGAACGAAGAGAATGAAATGGTGTTCAAGGATCTTGTCGAAGCCCTTGAGGAAGAAGATCAAAAGAAGATGTCTCAGGGCGAGACAGCCAGCACGACGTCTCAGGTCGCTGGCGCTAGCTGACCTTATCAGGCTTCTGCATCGATCTGTTCCGCTGTGAGTTTCGCTTTGATGAAGTCCAGATGGGCAACGTGAAGCAATCCACAGACCTTGCGGATGAAGTGGTCTTCATAGCGGTCGATACGGCCGTCCGCAAAGGCAACACGCCATAGGTTAGTAATCAGTTGTGTTTTGTCTTCGTAGCTGTAGGCGTCATTGACCAACTGGGTGAACTGGTAAATATCGTGTGCATCTTGGGTCGCTTTGTCTGCGAGAGAGACCAGTTCATTAAGTTGACTCTCCCGCAGTTCGAAAGTGTCCGTTAGCATAGCGAAGATGAGTCCCCGCTCCATTTCGTCCTGATCAAAATCCGATTTGGCCACTTCAATAAGGAGTGCCGCGGTCGCGTATTGGATGCTCAGACAGTGCTCCTCTTCAGAGGCATCCTCAGGGGGATTCAGCTTGTCGGCAAAAAACTTACGAATATCGTTGATCATGGGTGCTCCTTGGCTACGCGCGTCCGTTTCAGGTTACCCGATGTCGCGCCGTGTGCTCGACGGCGACGACTTAATCGCGGATAGTACTCCGGTCGTTTCAAGTGTCTCATCAATCATGTCCAGACCTGCGCCGTCGATGTATATGTGTTCACCCAGGTTTCGCCTGAATGCTCGGGCGCCTCGAAGTCCACTAAACAGACCGAGAAGATGTCGTGCCGAATGCTTCAGATTCTCGCCCGCAGCCAGTTCTGATGCAATATGGTCCCGATAGTTGCGCCAGACCTGGTAATGGTCTGGCGGTGTAGTACCGAATAGGCTCGCGTCGAGTTGGGCAAGTAGGAATGGATTGTTGTAGACCGCACGCCCGATCATTACTGCCCCTACCCGTTGACATTCCATCAGGGCATCCTCGTGTGTCTTGATACCGCCATTGAGTGAAAACTGAGCATCTGGAAAGTCATCCTTTATGCGGTAGACAAAATCATAGTGCAGAGGAGGAATTTCACGGTTCTGTTTAGGACTGAGCCCAGACAACACCGCGATACGGGCGTGGACTGAGAAGGATCGACAACCACCATCGTAGACCTGGTGTATGAAATCCCGAAATTCGGCATAGGTCGGTTCTTGGTCAATACCGATGCGACACTTCACAGATACCGGAATGTTGACACGCTGTGCCATCGCAGAGACGCAGTTCGCGACTGTCTTGGGTGTCGCCATCAAGCAGGCGCCGATGCCAGCGGACTGAACCCGATCGCTTGGACAACCGACGTTGAGGTTCACAGCCTGATAACCAGCTGCCTCAACCAGTTCGGCGCACTCACTGAGTTCAGTTGGATTGCTCCCGCCGAGCTGAAAGACACACGGCGCATCTTCTTCGTGCCTGAGAAAATGGTTAGCGCTGCCATGCAACAATGCACCGGATGTCACCATTTCTGAGTACAACAAGGCGTTTGGTGATACGAGCCGGAGCAGGTAGCGACAGTGACGATCTGTGCACCCCATCATCGGGGCGACACTGAGCGGGTATGTCGGATTTGATGGCATAAGGGAAGTGTAACACTCACGATTTCCGGTCGAACAGATGACATTTATGATGTTTATCCGTGTACTGAAACCGATAGTGTATGATGCAAGCGTCTCATCGCTTGCGACCCTGACATGACTGTTCGAACCCGAGTGGCGCCATCCCCGACAGGTGACCCGCACGTAGGCACTGCCTATATGGCGCTCTTTGCCCGCGCGCTCGCACACAGGCACGGTGGTCAGTTTGTGCTACGTATCGAAGATACGGATGTCGCACGTAGTACTGTCGCCTCTGAGCAGAATATACTTTCCTCGCTCCGATGGCTTGGGCTGACCTGGGATGAGGGACCTGATTGCGGTGGACCCCACGGTCCATATCGTCAGAGTGAGCGCCTCGCCATCTATCGAGAATACGTCAATCAGTTGGTAGAAGATGGCCATGCGTTTTACTGCTTTTGCACTGCGGATCGTCTTGCAGACATGCGCAGTGCTCAGATCGCTGCCAAAGAAACCCCTCGTTATGATGGGCACTGCATGTCGCTATCCAAAGAAGAGATTGCTAGGAGAATCGACGCAGGTGAAGAGTATGTGATTCGTATGAAAGTTCCTGATGAGGGTGCCTGTACCTTCCAGGATCGCCTCCGTGGTGAAATCAGTATCGACTATGCGCAGGTCGACATGCAGGTGCTCCTGAAGTCCGACGGCTTCCCCACCTACCACCTAGCAGTTGTGGTCGATGACCATCTTATGGAGATTACGCACATCATACGTGGTGAGGAATGGATACCATCCGCGCCCAAGCACCAATTGCTATATGACTATTTTGGTTGGGAGACACCAGAGTTGATTCATATGCCATTGCTTCGCAACCCTGATAAAAGCAAGTTGTCGAAACGTAAGAACCCAACCAGCATTCGATTCTACGAACGGATGGGGTTCTTGCCGGAAGCAATGGTCAACTATCTTGGAATGCTTGGTTGGAGCATGCCAGATGGCGAAGAGAAGTTCTCTATGGCAGAGATGTATGATGCGTTCGATGTGGACCGCATATCGTTAGGCGAACCGGTTTTCGATGTGGATAAACTCCGTTGGCTGAATGGACGCTGGCTGCGTGAGTCACTTACCGACGAAGAAATGGCTGATCGTTTGACGGAATGGGCGCTGAATCGAACCAACCTGTTGGCTGTCTTGCCGCTGATCAAAACACGTGTTGATGTGCTTTCTGATGTTGTGCCGATGACCGGATATCTCGCCGCTGGAATCCCCGATATTGGTCAATTAGATTTTGAACACAAACAGAACAGTCAGGACGATATGCGCGACTGGCTTCAGTTCATGGATTGGATGTTTGACCGGCAGGGTGATTGGGATCGGGATTCGATCGAATCTTCGATCACTCTGTTGGCGGAAGCATTGGATGTCAAAATTCGAAATCTTTTGTTCCCGCTGTTTGTTGCGGTGACGGGTAGTCCCGTCTCGCCACCACTATTCGACTCAATGGCTTTGCTCGGTCCGGATATGTGTCGAGCACGATTGAGACATGCGATCGATACCCTGGGTGGCGTCTCAAAAAAGCACGGTAAGCGACTTGAAAAGCGATTTGCAGAACTCATGATCCCGAAACCCCACGAAGGCTGAGAATATGGCGTTTTACGAACTTCGGCAGTACAGCATACTGCCGGGCAAGATGGATGACTGGGTGGAATTCATGGAGACCACCATCATCCCGTTCCAGGTTTCACTAGGTATGGTGATTACAGCTAGCTTCCGGGCGGAAGAAGATGAGAGTGTCTACATATGGATGCGTCGCTTCGAGTCCGAGGAAGAGAGCAAACGACTTTACGAGGCGGTCTATCAGAGCGATACCTGGAAGAATGTTATTGGCCCTCAGATTCCCGGTATGATGGATGTGACGAACATCCAGGTCACAAAACTGACACCGACGCCCCGAAGCACGACGCAATAGGCTGAGAATGAAGGTGGC